>Ga0207731_100056_pt1 | contig 101637 bp, 96 predicted proteins | sample CeladaPassaB1F03_FD_187480 | JGI IMG/M metagenome (GOLD analysis project Ga0207731, IMG submission 187480) | Cellulose-adapted microbial communities from the Joint BioEnergy Institute, USA - Passage B1F03 (SPAdes) (version 2) | ecosystem: Engineered > Bioreactor > Continuous culture >... | reverse complement strand
CGTGACACGGGTGGATCCCAGATATTCACTTCTCATTAAGTTCTATCCAAGGGCGCTTCGGGTGTCGAAGATGAAATCATGCGAAAACGCGAGAAAAACGAAGAAAACATTAATTTATTGAGGGAGGAAACAACATGACGGATCTGAATTTCACCGCGTACGACATCGCGCTCGTCCCCGCCATCGTCGGCCTGGTGAGTTTGATCCGGACGTTCGGCGTACCGCCGCGCTGGCTGCCGCTCATCGCGATGGCGCTCGGCCAGATCGCGGCGTTCGTCTATGTCGAGCCGGTCGATCCGAAGGAGGCGGTGCTGGCCGGGATCGTAATGGGGCTTGCGGCGATCGGCATGTGGAGCGGCGTCAAAAATACTGTGTTTCCCGGCGGCAATACCGGGGGACCGGTTGATTCGGCGGTGCCTGCAAACCCGTCTGCACCTGCGGGATCATCGGGAGAGTCGGATACGCCGGGCGTCGGTCGGTAAAAACGGGAGACGCGCCGCACTTCTTTCAGCGTGCGCTTGTCGGTGGTGGCCCGCTTACGTATGATAGAAAGAAAAAGCTGAAGCTCGGGACGTTTCGGGAAGGAGGGATACCGTTGCAGGGCCGGCATCCGCAGCACCGGAAAGAACCGCTCGCCAAGCTGCTGAGGCGGGCGCTGTTTCTTTTTCTCGGCGCCTCGCTTGTGTCGGTGGGGCTGGAAATTTTTCTTGTGCCCAACCGGATCATCGACGGCGGCATCGTCGGCGTGTCGATTCTGCTGTCCGCCCTGACGCCCGTGCCGCTCGGCGCGTATCTGACGCTGCTCAATCTGCGTTTCTTTATCTCGGTTACAAACAGATCGGCAAAACGTTCGCGGCGTCCACCCTGTTCGCCGTTCTCGTCATGTCGATCGGCACAACGCTGCTTCATCCCGTGCCGCCGATCACGATCGACCCGCTTTTAGCCGCGGTGTTCGGCGGCATCACGCTCGGCGCCGGCGTCGGCCTCGTAATCCGTTCGGGCGGTTCGCTCGACGGTACCGAAATCGTCGCGATTCTGCTCAATCGCAAAACCGCCTTTTCCGTCGGCGAAGTCGTCATGTTCATCAACATTTTCATTCTGGGCAGCGCCGGGTTTGTGTTCGGCTGGGATCGCGCGATGTATTCGCTCATCGCCTATTATGTCGCGTTCAAGGCGATCGACGTCGTGATCGAAGGGTTCGACGAGTCGAAGGCGGTCTGGGTGATCAGCGACAAAAGCGCGGAAATCGGCGACGCGATCGTGCACCGGCTCGGCCGCGGCGTGACGTATTTGCGCGGCGAGGGCGGTTATACGGGGGAGGATCGGCGCGTCATTTACTGTGTGATTACGCGCCTGGAAGAAGCGAAGCTGAAGTCGATCGTGGAAGAGATCGACCCGGGGGCGTTTCTGTCGATCGGGCCGATTCACGACGTCCGCGGCGGACGGTTCAAGAAGCGCGATATTCACTGAGACGGCGGGCAAGGTTGCAGTTTGTCTTCCATTTTGTTCCTTAGATCACACCCGCACAGTATGTGTTGCCACGTGGCCAAATAGGCGACCAGAATGCCTAAGTTGCATCGGCCGGTGGCGGACTGTACGGCCGCCTTACCCATTCCCCGGTCCCGGGTCCGGGACGATTCCCCTGCTTCCGGTCGTTGGAACGGGACCGCGGCCGGCGTTATACTGAAAATCGGGTGCGGCCGGGCGCCCGATCCGGATGCGGAGGGGAGAGAAACCGCTTATGTTTTTGACGCGCTTCAGCCTGAAAAACGCGCTGGCCGTCGCGATTCTGGCCGTGCTCGCAGCGGTCGGCGGCCTGTACGCGTCTTCGCAGTTCAAGCAGGAAGCGATGCCGGACGTTTCGATTCCGTACCTGTTCGTAACGTCGTTTTACCCGGGGGCGACGCCGGAAGAGGTGCGCGCGGAGGTCGCCGAACCGCTCGAACAGGCGCTGCGCAATATCCGCGGCGTGCAGACGGTGCTGTCGACGGCAGCGTCGAATGTGGCGACGGTGACGCTGGAATTTTCGTTCGACGCCGATCTCGATGAAAAAAAGCGCGAGGTCGAGGAGGCGCTGGCCGGCGTCCGCCTGCCGCAGGAGGCGGAAAAGCCGCAAGTGACGAAATTGTCGTTCGAAAGCGGCCCGATGATGTACACGGCTGTTTCCGCCGGCGACGGGGTGTCGGAACAGGAGCTGGCCGCGTTCGTCCGCGACCGCGTCTTGCCCGCGCTTCAGGGGCTGGAAGGCGTCGGTCGCGTGCAGGTGCTCGGACTGCCGCCCGAGCGCGTCGACGTCCGCCTTTTGCCTGATAAGATGGCGGAAAAAGGCGTCACGTACCAGCAAGTGCGCCAGGTGCTGCAGGCGATGAACGTGACGCTGCCGGTCGGCGAGGCGACGTTCGACCGCGTGAAACGCGCCGTCGTACTGACGGGGCGCGCGCGGACGGTCGACGAGTTGAAAAAACTCGTCGTCCAGCCGATGCCCGAAGTACGCCTGGCCGACATCGCGGATATTTCGGAAGGGGAAGCGGAACCGGACACGATCACGCGCGTTCAAGGGAACCCCGCCGTCGCCGTCAATATCGTCCGCAACATCGACGCCAACACGGTCGATGTATCGGATCGCGTGCGCGAAAAGTTGAGCGAACTGTTCGAGGGCGAGACGGGTTTTAAGCTCGACATCGTGTACGATGCAGCCGTCGACGTGAAGCGGTCGGTACGCGGCATGCTGCGCGAAGGGCTGCTCGGCGCGCTGTTCGCGTCACTGCTCATTTTACTGTTCTTGCGCAACGGCCGCGCGACGCTGATCGCCGTCGTTTCGATCCCGCTGTCGGTGCTGATCGCGCTGATGCTGCTCAAGGCTTTTACGGATGTCACGCTGAACATCATGACGCTCGGCGGCATGGCGGTGGCGATCGGTCGCGTCGTCGACGACAGCATCGTCGTCATCGAAAACATCGTGCGTCGGCTGCAGCATCGCGGCGGCGGGACGCCGGGACGGGAGCTTTTCTTCGACGCGACGAGGGAAGTCGGCGGGGCGATCACGTCGTCGACGCTGACGACGGTGGCGGTGTTCGCGCCGCTCGGGCTGGTCGGCGGCATGATCGGCAAAATTTTTGCGCCGTTCGCGCTGACGGTCGTGCTGTCGCTTCTGTCATCGCTTCTGGTGGCCGTGACGGTCGTGCCGGCGATGGCGTACGCGATGCTTAGGCGCGGCGTGAAGGAAAAAACCGGCGCCGGCCGGGTCGCCGCTTTTTACCGACGCATGCTCGACTGGTCGCTTAAGCACAAGGCGGCGACGCTGCTTCTGGCGTTTTTGCTGTTCACCGGCAGTCTTGCGCTCGTGCCGTTCGTTGGGGTGACGTTCATTCCGGAGCCGGAAGAGAAGTTCGCGGTCATGACGCTCACGATGCCGAAAGGCACCGACGTGCGCGCGGTCGACGAGGCGGCGCTGCGGATCGACGAGCAGATCCGGCGATTGCCGGAAGTCCGTCTGTCGCTCGTGACGTCGGGAAGTCCGGAGGGCGAATTCGATCCGAATACGCTGGCGGCGGGCGAGAGCCATCGCGCGAATTGGGTGATCGGTCTTGATCCGGACACCGACGTCGACGCGTTTGTTCGGGCGAGGAAAGCGGATTTGCAGCCGCCGGCCGAGGGCGCAACGATCGACGTCCAGAAGTTGGCGTTCGGGCCGGGTGGACCGGGCATCTATGTCGTCGTGACGGCGAAAACGCGCGACGATCTGCGGCGCGCTACGGAAACGATCGCGGAAGCGGTGCGGAGCGTGCCGGGCACGGAAAACGTCCGCCATACGCTCGTCGACGATCTGGAAAGTGTACGGGTGACCGTAAGGTCTGCAGACGCGTTGCGGAACGGCCTGTCGACGGCGCAGGCGTGGGCGATGCTCCGGCCGCTTTTTGCCGATGAGCGGGTGGGCAAAATCGGCGAGGGCGGCAGAACGCTCGACGTCGTGTTGAGCGTCGGGGGCGCCGCGCCGAAGTCGGCGGCGGACATCGCGAACTTGCCGCTTCTGTCTCCGCTCGGCCGGACGGTCGCGCTCGGCGACATCGCGGACGTCGCGACGCTCCGGCATCCGGCGGCGATCCAGCTGCGCAACGGACAGGAATACGCCGCCGTCGTCGGCAACATCGCCGATCCGGACACCGGCAAGGTCAACGCGGAATTGCGCAGGAAGCTCGAAGCGCTGTCGCTGCCGGAAGGCGCATCGTATTCGCTCGACGGATCGAACAAACAGATCAACGACATGATGCGCGACATGTCGATGGCGATGCTGGCTGCCGTCGGCCTCGTCTACGTCGTCATGCTGGTGACGTTCGGCGAAGGGCGGGCGCCGTTCGCGATTCTGTTCTCGCTGCCGTTCGCCGCCGTCGGCGCGCTGGCCGGGACGTTCGTCGCCGGCGAGCCGATCTCGGTGGCGAGTATGGTCGGCATGTTGATGCTGATCGGCATCGTCGTGACGAACGCGATCGTGCTCGTCGACCGGGTGCAGAAGCAGATCGCCGCCGGGCTCTCGGTCCGCGAGGCGCTGCTCGAGGCGGGCGGAACGAGGCTCAGGCCGATTCTGATGACGGCGATCGCGACGATCTGCGCGCTTGCGCCGCTGGCGCTCGGCTGGAGCGAAGGGGCGCTCGTGTCGAAAGGGCTGGCGGTGGTCGTCATCGGCGGACTGACGACGTCGACGTTGTTGACGCTGCTGGTCGTGCCGGTGATGTACGAACTGCTGCACGGTCGGCGAGGGAGTCGGTTGAAGGCAGAGGCCGGGACCGCCGGGTGACGGCGGCGTGATGAAAAATCCCTACGGCCGGGGGACCCGGGCGTGCCGTACCGGAACTGCGTCCGACTGACATGGAGGCCGGTACCCGGGTTGCTCGGCTTTTTGTTCCGGTCGAGTCGAGGTCGAAGCCGGCGATTGCAATTCGTCCGTCAATCAGGTAAAATTGGAGGCAGTCATCAAGAAACGATTGATGATTCTGCGGACGGAAGCACCGTCCGGATGAGGCGTTGTCGCACAGAGTTTGGTGCGGCGACTCCTCCGTCCGGACGGTTTCGTTTTGTGGTACAATAATTTTTAAGCGAAAGGACGAATCGCGTTGGTCAAGCGGAAAAACGTCCGGGACTCCGCGCGGAATCGGCGCGACCGATTGAGGGCGCCTTCTTGCTCCGGCGCGGTTTCCGATGCTTCGGACCAGGCGACTGCCGAAGCCGCGTTCCATGGAGCAGCCGAGTCTTCGGCGATTGCCCGCGAAGCGGCGGCGGCCGTCGAAGGGCAGGTGCGTTCCGAGCAGACGGCGGCGACGGGAAACTCGGATGCTCGGTCGACGACGGCTGTATCGAGGCCGACCGTGGTTCCGGTCGCGTCATCGGTTGTATCGCCGCTTGCATCTTCATCGCCGGCAGCGGCCGGCGATATTCCGCCGCAACCACAGGTGCCCGACACAACCGGGCCGGCGGAGCTTGTCCCTTCGCCGCCCGTCCCGGTCTATCACGTGCACGACCTCGCCTACCGCGGCCTTCTGTCCGTCAAGGCGGTGTTTCTCGACTTCCTGCGCTCGTTCGTGCCCGCCGACTGGGTGCGCGACCTCGACGAAGACAGCTTCACCCAGGTCGAGTCGACGCTCGTCCTGCAGGACCTCCGCAAGCGGGAGCCGGACGTCGTCTGGCGCGGGCGGCTGCGCACCGACGGCCGCGAAATCGTCGTCGTCGTGCTGGTCGAGGTGCAGTCGACGGTCGAGACGAGAATGGCGCTCCGGCTGCTCGGCTACATGACGGCGATCTGGCAGAAGGAAGCCGAGAAGCGGACGCCGGGAGCCTCGACGGGGCCGCCGGGATCGAACGAGTCGCCGGGATCGAGCGCGACGTCGGGAAAGCTGCCGGCGATCGTGCCGATCGTGATTTACAACGGGAAGCGGCCGTGGACGGCGGCGCGGCGGTTTCGGGAGCTGATCGAGGGGGCGGAGCGGTTTTTCGGGAAGGTTGGTGGATTTTGAGTATGGGCTGATCGACGTGCGGCGGCTGAAGGAGGAGGAGCTGCTGGGGTTGTCGGGGGCGATGGCGGCGGTGTTTTGGCTGGACGGGACGCGGGAGGAGGCGGAGGTGGCGCGGCGGCTGAAGCGGCTGGTGCGGCTGCTTTCGCGGGTGCCGGAGGATCAGGTGGGGCCGCTTTTGGACTGGGTGAGCGCGGTGTTGGGGTCACGGTTGCCGGCGGAGGAAGGGCCGGCGCTTTTGGGGCGGCTGAAGGAAGTGCGAAGCGGGGAGGAGGCGGAAGAAGTGGCGACGAATTTCGAGCGGATGCTGGACCGGTGGTTGGAGAAGACGGAGAGGCGGGGCTGGGAGAAAGGTTTGAAGGAAGGTCGCAAGAAAGGCCGCGAGGAAGGCCGGGTCGAGGGTCAGGTTGAGGAACGAAAGGCGACAGCGGTTCGGTTGATGGCGAAGGGGATGGACGACGGGTTTATCGCGGAAGTAACGGGGCTGCCGCCGGAGGAAATCGCGCGGCTGCGGCAGGAGAACATCAAGACCTGTCCGGCGGAAGGCGGCGAATAAGGCGTGATTTTTTGCAGCGGTTGGGACTGCGGTTTGTAGCAGTTGACGGCCGCTTATTTTTTTGCGAAAATGTACGCGCGTACATTTTTGCGTGTCTCCTCGAATCGGGTTTATGGTGAAAGATGGGGAAGGAGGAAACGACAATCCCAACGCGCAAAGAAGTCGCCGAACGCGCAGGCGTATCCGAAGCGACCGTCTCACGCGTGTTGAACGGCGTCGGACCGGTGCGGGAAAAGACGCGCCGGAGAGTGCTGGAAGCCGCCGAAGCGCTCGGTTACCGGCCGAATGCGGTGGCGCGCAATTTCGCGCTGGGGCGAAGCGGGCATTTCGGCGTCGTCGTTCCGCACATTCCGAAAGTCCATTTGTTTTCGACGCATTATTTTTCTGAATTGCTGAGCGGCATCGGGGAAGCGGCCGGCAGGAAGGGTTACGGGCTGTTGTTGTTGTTTCGAAACCCGGACGAACGGTTCGATTACGAGACGCTGTTCCGGGAAAAACGGGTCGACGCCCTGCTCGTGCTGGGTTCGCGAGACACTCCGGCGGAGCGGGAGGAGCTTTTGAAGCTGCGGAAGACGGGCGCGCCATTCTGCCTTGTCAGCCAATATGTTCCCGGCGAACGGCTGCCGTCGGTCGACGCCGATCACGTCTCGGGTGCCCGAGCGGCTGTGCGGCATCTCGTCGCGCTCGGCTGCCGACGCATTGCGTTTCTGAACGGGCCGGCCGTCTATTCGAACAGCCGGGACCGGCTGACCGGTTATCGGGCGGCGCTAGAGGAGGCGGGCATCGCATACGATCCGGATCTCGTCGTCGAAGCGGATTACAGCCGAACGGGCGGCGCGCGCGCGGCGGAGGAACGGATCGCGCCGATCGTCGGGCGGCTTGACGCGGTGTTCGCCGCCAACGACCGGATGGCGATCGGTCTGGTGCAGGTGCTGAAAGCACGCGGCGTCGCCGTCGGGCGCGACCTGGCGGTCGTCGGCTATGACGATTCCGACGATGCTCGGCTTTGCGATCCGCCGCTGTCGACGGTGCGCGTGCCGCTGTACGAAATGGGCAGGGCGGCCGCCGAAAGAGTACTTCGCTTAGCCGGCGTCGTCTCCGGTGGCAGGCGGGCGGCTGCGGACCGGTCTACAGGAGATGATGCGGCCGAAGCGAGCGGAACGGCTGCGGCAACCGCGACAGGCGCCGGTGTGAGGAGAACGACAGGTGAAGTTGCAGCGGCGGAAGCGGCGTCATTCTCGGCGGAGCCTTTGCCGGAATTTCTGCCCGAGAGCGTGCGGAGCGAGGAGGGCCGCTGGTTGTTTCCGGCCGAACTCGTCGTGCGCGCTTCGTCCACCGCGTGGAAATCCCATTTTTTACGAAAGGAAGAAGGGTCATGAACGAAATCCGCATCGGGATGATCGGCTACAAATTTATGGGAAAAGCGCACAGTCACGCTTATCGCGACCTGACGATGTTTTTTCCCGACGCACCGCGGCCGGTCATGAAAGTGATCTGCGGCCGCGACCGCGACGGCGTCGCGCAGGCGGCGCGGCAGTTCGGGTGGGAGGATACGGCGACGGACTGGCGGGACGTCGTGCGCCGGCCGGACGTCGACCTGATCGACATCAACGCGCCGAGCGATGTTCACAAGGAAATCGCGATCGAAGCCGTCCGCGCAGGCAAACACGTGTTTTGTGAAAAACCGCTGGCGCTTTCGCTCGCCGACGCACGCGACATGCTGGCGGAGGCGGAGAAGGCCGGCGTCCGCCATATGGTCGGCTTCAATTACCGGTTCGCTCCGGCGGTGCAGCTGGCGCGTCGGCTCATACGTGACGGACGGCTCGGGCGGATTTATCACGTCCGCGCGTGGTTTCTGCAGGATTGGCCTGTCGATCCTGATTTCCCGCTCGTCTGGAGGTTCGACCGGTCGGTGGCGGGATCCGGAGCACACGGCGATCTCGGCGCGCATCTGATCGATCTGATGCGTTTTTTGGTCGGAGAGATCGAGGAAGTCGTCGGTATGAGCGAAACGTTCGTCCGCGAGCGGCCGCTGCCGGCGGCGATGACCGGGCTGTCGGGAAGAGCTGCGGCGGACGGGCCGAAAGCGCCGGTGACGGTCGACGACGCGACGCTGTTTTTGGCGCGGTTTTCGTGCGGGGCGCTCGGGTCGTTCGAGGCAACGCGGTTTGCGCCGGGACATCGCTGTACGAACGCGTTCGAGATCAACGGCAGTCTCGGAAGCGTCCGGTTCGATTTCGAGCGGATGAACGAGCTGGAGGTGTATTTCCGCAACGATCCGGACGACGTGCAGGGGTTCCGGCGCGTGCTCGTCACCGACCCTGCGCACGCTTACATGCACGCCTGGTGGCCACCGGGGCATACGATCGGGTACGAGCATACGTTCATTCACGAAGTATACGAACTGTTCACGGCGATTCGCGACGGGCGGCAGCCGGAACCGGATTTCGCCGACGGCGTCGCGTGCCAGCGGGTGCTCGAGGCGGTCGACCGTTCGATCGTCGAGCGGCGATGGGTGAAGGTCGCGGAGTTATGAGGGAGGGACGGCGTTCATGGCGAGACGCGCTTTGATCGTCTGGGGAGGCTGGCCGGGCCATCAACCGGATCTGGTGGCGGATATTTTTGCAGGACTGCTTCGCGGCGAAGGGTTCGAGGTTGAAGTGTCGGATACGCTGGACGCCTTTTCCGATGCGGAGAAACTGACGGCACTTCATTTGATCGTTCCGATCTGGACGATGGGAGAGATCGACAAGGCGCGCGTGCGCAATGTGTCGCTGGCCGTCCAGACCGGCACCGGCCTGGCGGGCTGCCACGGCGGCATGTGCGACGCGTTCCGGTCGAACGTCGACTGGCATTTCATGACCGGCGGGCAATGGGTGGCGCATCCCGGCAACGACGGCGTCGAGTACAAAGTCGAAATCCGGCACAGCTCCAGCCCCCTGCTGGAAGGCATCGGCGATTTCGTCGTCCGGTCGGAGCAGTATTACCTACACGTCGATCCCGCCGTGGAAGTGCTGGCGACGACGCGGTTTCCGACCGTTCCCGGGCCTCATGCGGCGAACGGACCGGTCGACATGCCGGTCGTCTGGACGAAACGGTGGGGGCTCGGCCGTGTGTTTTACTGTTCGCTCGGCCATCAGGCCGATATCGTCGCCATGCCGCAGGTCAAAGAAATCATGCGGCGCGGGTTTTTGTGGGCGGCAGAAGGAAAGGACAAGGCATTGGAGCTGCTGGACGACGATTCGGCGCGCGTCGGGTTGATCGACGCGCAATACACCGGCATGGGCGACAGCCCGAACTGACGAAAGCGGTCCGGCGACGGACGGGTTCCGATGCCGTGCGCCGGCGAAAAGACAAGGGGGAGTCAGCGATGAGCAGGGTGAAGGCGGGCATCGTCGGCTGCGGGGCAATCAGCAGCGTTTACCTGGCAAACGGAAAGAGGTTTCCTCCTCTTGAAATCGTCGCCTGTGCCGATCTTGTGGCCGAGCGGGCGAAACGGCAGGCCGAGGCGTACGGCGTCCGCGCCTGTTCGGTCGAAGAACTGCTGGCCGATCCGGAGATCGGACTCGTGATCAACCTGACGGTGCCGGCGGCGCACGCCGACGTATCGATTCGCGCGCTGGAAGCGGGCAAACACGTCTATTCGGAAAAACCGCTCGCGGTTACGCTCGACGAGGGGCGGCGCATTCTCGAGACGGCCGCCCGCAAAGGGTTGCGCGTCGGCTGCGCGCCGGACACGTTTCTCGGCGGCGGGCTGCAGACGGCGATCCGGCTTGTCCGCAGCGGGGCGATCGGCGAGCCGGTGGGCGCATGCGCGTTCATGATCGGCCGGGGCCACGAGCATTGGCATCCCGATCCGGAATTTTATTACAAGTCCGGCGGCGGACCGCTCTTCGACATGGGCCCTTATTATTTAACCGCGCTCGTCGCCATGCTCGGGCCGATCCGCCGGGTAACCGGGTCGGCGCGCGCGTCGTTTCCGGAACGCGTCATCTTGAGCGAACCGAAGCGCGGGCAAAAGGTGCGCGTCGAAGTGCCGACTCACGTCGCCGGAGTGTTTGACTTCGAGGCCGGGCCGATCGGTTCGGTCGTCATGAGTTTCGACGCGTTCGGAGGAACGAGTTTGCCGTGCATCGAGATTTACGGCAGCGAAGCGACGCTAGTGGCGCCGGATCCGAACCATTTCGGCGGTGCGGTGCGCTGTCGACGGCGCGACGAGTCGGAGTGGAAGGAAATCCCTCCGGATCCCGGTTATACCGACAACTGCCGCGGACTTGGGGCGGCCGACATGGCCGAAGCGATTCTGACCGGCCGGCGGCACCGGGCGGACGGGGAGCTTGCGTTTCACGTGCTGGAGGCGATGGTCGGCCTGCACGAGGCGGCCGAGCGGGGGAGTCATTACGAGATGCAGTCGCGGTGTGTCGTTCCGGAACCGATGGAACGGGAGTTCATTCCTTTCTAACGATTGACGGCGGCCGTCGCCGACATTCTTTTGTTCACATAGGCGGGATAGATGATCTCTCCGCTGTTCAAGCGCCTGATTTCGTCCTCCGTCCAACCGGCGATTTTGTTACGGCTCTCGACGCCGGTCAGTTTGATGCGGTACTTCTTTTCTAAGTATTGATGAAGAGCGGACATATCTTCGGGGGTTAGTTCTTTCAGTTTTTTTCGGTGATGGATTTGTCCGAGAATGATGCCGATCGATTCAGCGGCAAGACTTGTGTTGGCCTGGATGCGGGCGCTTCCGTAGGCGACGGCGGAAGCGCCGACCAGCTTGCCGGCGACGATGACGTTTTCATAATGTTTCAGCAGGAAACTGGAGAGCGGAATGCCGTATTTGTCCGGGCGGCCCATTTCGATGCCCCATTTGACGGCGCGCACGCCCTGAAGGTCGAGGGGGTACCCGGCGATGCTGACGTTGTTCCAGAACATACGACCGCCGAACACGTCGGACACTTGGAGGACGTAGTCCGTCTCGTAATGGTAGAATTCGCGAATGTACAAATAAGAGGGGTATCCATTCAGCTCGGCGTTTTCCCAACCGGGGAGACGCCGGCGGAGATGGTCGAGGATGAGCGGGATTTCTTTTTTTCCGACGGCCATTGCTTCGGCGATCGACGCGTCGTCGGAAGGATCGACGTCGAAAATGATCAGCGCGTTGACGATGACTTCGCTGTCCCGCTGATAGAGAGCGTTCAATCCGCGCAGGTGAACGCGGTCGGTCGTGGGCCGATAGCTGGCCGCAACCCCGGACAAGCCGAGCGCGAAACTGTCGTCAACATAACCGCCGCCGTACAGTTGATTGATCCGGCTGCGGGGCAGGCTGTTGAACGAATCGGCGAATTTGCGCCAGTGGACGTTTTTGAATTTCATCATCATGCCGCTGCCCATGAATTCCGGGCGGGCCAGTCCATAAAGTTTTTCCAAACCGGGAAGACGAGTCGCGTTCAGTCGGCCGACCAAGGCCGCAAAATCGGTGTTGTCCACGAAATAGTCGGCCTCGATTTTTTTCGTTTGCCCGGTTTTCGTCTGATACGTTATCGAGGTAATCGCCTGTTCGCCGTGAAGTCCGGGTTTCGTCGCGATGTCCTTGATGCGGATACCCGATTCGACGGGGAGATCGCGAAGCAAGTGGTGATAGAAATAATCTTTAAATTCGGAAAGTTTCCTTATTTTTCCTTTCTTCCATGCGTCGAACAATTCCTTCACGCGGCTCTGCAGCAGAGAATGCCGCTGATCGTCGCGCGGTTCGTCGAGAAACAGCATTTCTCCTTGAAGAAGCTGGCCTCCGATCGCTTCGCGGGGATCGAGAATTTTGACGCTCAACCCTTCGTCCGCGGCGGCTCGTGCCAGATACATGCCCTCGAGTTCGGTTCCGATCACGACGATGTCATCCTTTTCGGCGGGAATTTCCGGTGATTCCGGACGGCGATCGGAATCGGAAGCGGAACGGCTTGGTCCGGACAAGCCGCCGACGGCGGGAGAACCCGCTGTGCCCGTGGTGTCCTGCATCTTCGCCGGCAGTTCTTTTGACTTGTTCTGATCCTGATAAAAGAAGATCGGCATCGCCGCGACGGTCGCAATGAGCAAGCCGATCACCGTCGCGCTGCGTATTCTGGGCGTGGCAGGCATGATGATGCTCCCGGTAATGGGGGGTTCTCGTTTCTACCTTAACGATATTATCCTATCATTACCTTCTTGATTGCAAGGGGCGGGTAAGGCCGAGGTCGCAACAAGACGGTCGTTTCATGTAGAAAGCGGATCGGTCTTCGATGGGTTTGACGATCGTCACCCGATCCAGCCTGCTCCAAACACCGCATCTTGAGCCGGTTTGCCGAGAAGGGTGATAACGGATAGCGGCCGTGGACGGACGCTCCATCGTCTGCGGCACATTGCGGCCGCGCCCCGATCTGTTATAATGGTGGCAGTTACGATCCGCGGTCGAATCCGCGACTTTTGCGACGTCCGGGAGGCCCGCGCAGGATGGAGTTCGCCAAAATCTCGCCGCGCAAAGTGTCGGATCAGGTGGCCGAACATCTGAAAGAACAGATTCTCGCCGGCCGGTTGCCGCCCGGCGCGAAACTGCCGTCCACCCGCGAGCTGTCGGACCGCTACGCGGTCGGCCGTTCGACGGTGCGCGAGGCGCTGAGCGCGCTGAAGGCGATGGGGCTGATCGAGACGCGCCACGGCGAGGGCAGCTTCGTCTGCCGGTTTTCGGCCGAGCGGGTGGCGCTGCCGCGGTTTGAGGGGTTGCTGGCGGACAAACGGGCCGTCGCGGAGTTGCTCGAGGCGCGGAAAGTGCTTGAGACCGGCAACGCCGCACTGGCGGCGGAAAAGCGCACTGACGACGATCTGAAGGCGTTCGAGGACGTGCTCGCCCGGATGGAGCAGGCGATCGGCGACGAGGCCGAGAGCGAGCGCGCCGATCTTGCGTTTCACCGGCTGCTCGCCGAAGCGACGCACAACACGCTGATCGTCCGCATGTTCGAGACGTTTTCCGCGCAGCTCGAGACGGCCATCCGGGAAATCCGGCGGCTGCAGATGTACGGAAACCCTCGGGTGTCTGAACGGCTTTATCGCGAACACCGCGACATTTTCGAGGCGGTGCGCGTCGGGCACCCCGAGCGCGCGGTGCGGGCGATGCGGCGCCACCTTTTTCACGTTGAATCGGTGCTGATTCGCGTGCTGCAAGCATAAACCGAAGGTAGAGCGAATCCGGATGCGGAGGGAGTGCGGCCGATGGTTTCCGTGGCGATCCGGTTTTCCCGCGACTTCAAATGGGAAGACCGGCGGATCGAGCGGCTGAAACGCGATTTTCCCCAGGTGACGTGGACGATCTGGCAAGGCGAAACCGATGAAGCGGAACGGCTCCGGGACGTCGAGGCGCTGATCGGTGAGCCGACCGACGAAGGACTGGCGGCGATGCCGAAGTTGCGCTGGATTCAGTGGCCGTGGGCTGGCGTCGAGGCGCTGGCCGGGTTTTCCCGGCTGCGGGACGACATCGTCGTCACGAACGCCAGCGGCGTGTTCGGTACGCAAGGGGCGGAACACGCGCTGGCGCTCATGCTGGCGTTTGCGCGCAGGCTGCACGTTTACGTGCGGCAGCAGGAGAGAGCGGTCTGGAAAACGGCCGGGTCTTGCCGCGAGATTCGCGATTCGACGGTGCTCGTGCTCGGGCTGGGCGATATCGGTTCCGAGGTCGCGGCGCGGGCTAAGGCGCTCGGCGCGCACGTGATCGGCGTCAAACGGTCGGTCGCCGGCAAGCCGCCGTTCGTCGACGAACTGGTCGGTCCTGAAGACGTCGACCGGGTGATCGGCAGGGCCGATTTCGTCGTCAATGCGTTGCCGCTGACGCGGGAGACGGAGCGATTCGTGTCCGCCGGCCGGATCGCTGCGATGAAGCGCGGCGCCGTGTTCGTCAACGTCGGCCGCGGCGCGACGGTCGACGAGGAAGCGCTCGTCCGCGCGCTGGAAGGCGGCCATCTGGACGGCGCCGGCCTGGACGTGACCGAGCGCGAGCCGCTTCCCGCCGATCATCCGTTCTGGCGGTTGCCGAACGTCATTTTGACTTGCCATACCATGAGCTTGTCCCCGAAAAAAGAAGATCGCCGCGAAAAGTTGATCCGAGACAATCTAACGCGGTTTCTGGCCGGCGAGCCGCTGATGAACGTCGTCGACCGCAAGCGTGGCTATTGAGGCGCGTGACGTGTCGGGATGCGGCGCGGCGTCAGACCACCGGAGCCGGGCGATTGTAGAATCGGGACGGCGGCGGTAGAAGCGGGCGTCGCGATCGGAGTGTGAGGATAAGCGGACGGGATTCGAGCCGCTTTTCAAAACACCTACTGGTCTGATAAGCTGATAAGTAAACGAGTGAGCAGCATGACAAAATCGGGGTGGCCGAATCGTGAACGTGTCGCTGTTCGTGACGTGTATGGTCGACATGATGACGCCGGAAGTCGGCGTGAGCGTCGTCCGGTTGCTGCGCCGGCTCGGCTGCCGTGTCGATTTTCCGCAAGCACAGGTATGCTGCGGTCAGGCGGCGTTCAACAGCGGATATGAGGACGACGCGAGGGAAGTGGCGCGCGCTCTGATCCGCGCGTTTGAACCGAGCGACTGGGTCGTGTCGCCGTCCGGTTCGTGCGTCGGGATGATTAAGCATCATTATCCGTATCTGTTCCGCGACGAGCCGATATGGAAAGAGAAAGCGGAGCATCTGGCGGCGAAAACGTACGAGTTTTCGCAATTTCTCGTACACGTGCTCGGGGTGACCGATCTCGGCGCCGTGTTTCCGGCCCGCGCGACGTATCATCCGTCGTGCCATGCAATGCGGCTGCTCGGCGTTCGCGACGAGCCGCTCGAGCTGTTACGGCGCGTGCGCGGGCTGGAGTACGTCGAGCTGCCGCGTAAAGAAGACTGCTGCGGATTCGGCGGCACGTTCGCGGTCAAGATGGCGGATATGTCGGAAGCGATGGTGTGCGAAAAGGCGCGCTGCGTGCGGGAGACGAAAGCGGACGTGCTGGTCGGTACGGACATGGGCTGTCTTCTGAATATTGCCGGGCGGCTCGACCGAGAAGGCTCCGGCGTGCGCGTCTTGCATCTGGCGCAGTTGCTCGAGGAAGGGGTGAACCGTCGTGAGCGCGAAAACGGGCCCGGGCGTGTATGAAGGCGGTACCGACCTGAAACAACGCGCGCAGGCGGCGCTCGCGGACGATCAGCTGCGCGCGGCGGTCGCACTGACGACCGACCGGTTGCGGAACGGGCGGCTGCGGGCGATCGAAGAGCTGGGCGATTGGGAAACGTGGCGCGAACGCGCGCGGGCGATCCGCGCGCACACGATCGCGCATCTCGACTATTATCTCGGTCGATTCGCCGACGAAGTCGAACGCTCGGGCGGCGTCGTTCATTTCTGTGCGACGGCGGAAGAGGCGGTCGCGGTCGTGCTCGGCATTGTCCGCGAAAAATCAGCGAGAGTCGTCGCGAAGAGCAAGTCGATGGTGTCGGAAGAAATCCATCTGAATGAAGCGTTGGAACGGGAAGGCGTCGCCGTGATCGAGACGGATCTCGGTGAATACATTATCCAGCTCGCCGGGGAAAAGCCGTCGCACCTGATCATTCCGGCGATTCACCGCAACCGGCAGCAGATCGCCGAACTGTTCAGCCGCGTTTCCGGCGAGACGTTTCCGCCCGACACGAAAGCGCTGGCGGGCTACGCGCGACGTCGGCTGCGCGAATGGTTCCTGAAGGCGGACATCGGGCTGACCGGCTGTAATTTCGGCATCGCGGAGAGCGGGACGATTACGCTTGTGTCCAACGAAGGCAACGCGCGGATGGTGACGACGCTGCCGCGCACGCATATCGTCGTGATGGGGATGGAGCGGATCGTGCCGACGTTCGCCGACGTCGAAGTGATGCTGAACATGCTGGCGCGCAGTGCGACGGGCCAGAAGCTGACCGTCTATACGTCGTTCATCACGGGGCCGCGCCGGCGAGGCGAAGCGGACGGTCCGGACGAGCTGCACGTCGTCGTGCTCGACAACGGCCGGTCGGCCCAGCTCGGCGACCCGCAGTTTCAGGAAGTGCTGCATTGCATCCGCTGCGCGGCCTGTCTGAACGTGTGCCCGGTCTATCGGCACATCGGCGGCCACGCCTACGGGTCGGTCTACAGCGGACCGATCGGCGCCGTGTTGACGCCGCTTCTCGCGAACGATCCCGCCGGCGCCGGGGAGCTCGCCTACGCGTCCAGCCTTTGCGGCGCCTGTTACGAGGCATGCCCGGTCAAAATTCCGCTGCACGACATGCTCGTCTATTTGCGCGGTCGTCGGGTGCGGATGAAGCTGACGCCGCGCGGCGAGCGCATCGCGTTTCGCCTGTACCGGCGCGCATTCACCAGAGCCGAGCTTTACCGGGCTGGAGTCAAGGCGACGAGGCTGATGCTTGCGCCGTTTGCGCGGGGCGGCCGTATTCGCCGCGGGCCGGGGCCGCTCGCCGGATGGACGAAAAGCCGTACGTTGCCTGCACTCCCGGGGAAAACGTTTCGCGAACGATGGAAGGAGCTCGAAAACGAACCGGTCGAGCCGCTCGTGCTGCAGACGCCGGGCATGGTGACGCCGGACGTATCGACGTCGGGCGTGCCGACGGCTGAGGGTGTGCCGTCTTCGGACGCATCAGGCGCTGCGGACCGTCCGGACCGAAGCGGGAGGGACGGCGCATGACGGCGGGCGCGCAATACGGGCGGGACGACTTTTTACGCCGAATCGCCGCGCGTCTGGGCAGAAGCCGGCCGCTCGACCGCGAGCCGGTGCGCGACGTCGTCGGCGTACCGGAATACTTCGCACGGAGGCGGGCCGACCGCGCGGAGCTCGTCCGGCGCTTCGTCGGCAACTGGGAGGCGCTCGGCGGCAAGGCGTTCGTCGTGCCGACGGCGACGGCGGCGGAGGAAGTCGGTCGGTTACTCGCGGAGTTTGTCGCCGAACACCGCATTTGCCGCGCCGCGCGATGGGTTCATCCCGAGCTCGAACGGCTCGGCGTCGACGCGGCGCTGGCGAAGGCCGGCGCCGAAACGGTACTGTGGGCGTTCGATCCGTCCGCTGAGGAAGGGACGACGGCGGACGAGGCGTATCCGGCGCGCCGCCGGCTGATCGAGGCGGCGGAATCGTGCGAGCTCGGCGTCGTCTGCCCGGACGTTGCGATCGCGGATACGGGAACGATCGTGCTCGCCGCCGGGCCGGGGCGGGGAAGGTCGGTCAGCCTGCTGCCCGGCGTACTGTTCGCCGTTTTGCCGGAAGAGCGCGTGGTGCTCCGATTGGGCGAGGCCTTCGAGTATTTCCGCGCGGCGTACGCCGATTCCGAAAAGCGCCCGTCGTCGCTCAACTTGATCACCGGGCCGAGCCGCAGCTCCGACATCGAAAACGACTTGACGATCGGCGTGCACGGCCCCGGCGTCGTGTATGCGGTCGTCGTGGGCGATTCAGCGTTTCGGTCCGAATGACGGGCGGCGTTTTCCGAAGCGGCGGACATCTGCGTCAATCCGGTGCGGCAGGCGGCGTCGGTTCGTCGAATTCGTCCTTCGGAAACCGGATCCATTTTCGTAAATAACCGTGGTCGTGCAGCGCCTTCAGCAAAATGAGCAAAACCGGCGACAGCACAAGCCCCGCGACGCCGAACAGCGAGGCGGAGACGACGGCGAACGACAGCATCGTAAACGCAGAAACGCCGAGCGACTGCCCCATCCATTTCGGTTCGAGTACTTGCCGAAGAACAAGCACGACCGCCAGCACGACCGTCAGCGAAACGGCGAGCCCGACGTCGCCGACGACGAGCAAATAGAGAATCCAGGGGACGAAAATGACCGACACGCCGACGACCGGCAACAGATCGAAGACGGCGGCCAGCACGCTGATGGAAAACGCGCTGTCGACGCCGAGCAGAAGCAGTGAGACGAAAATGACGGCGAACGTGACGGCGACGAGTTTCAGTTGCGCCTTCAGATAGCCCGCGATGCCTTTCCAAACGTTGTCGCGCAGAAACGCGAACGCGACCCGGACCGTTCGCGGCGTTTTTTCGCGAAACGCCTTTTTCCACCCGTCGAATTCGGCGCTGAGAAAATACGCGAGCATGACGCCGATCGCAAAATGGGCAAAAAACGTCGACAACCCCGACACCGCCGATACGATCCATTTCAGAAAGCGAGAGCCGAGCGTTCCGGCCCATCCCGCGAGATCGGCGGACATCGTCTCGACCTGTTCGACGATCCCGGGCGGCAGCGCGTCAAGGCGGGTTTGCAGCCGTTCGGTCCATAGCGCGACTTCGGTCTGCAGCATCGCCGCCGCGGCCGGGATCCGTTCTGCGAGCCGGTTGAGCTGGACGGCGAACACGGCGGCGGTTCCGGCGACGAGCCCGACGACGACGAGCACGAACACAAGCGTGGCGATCGCGCTGGCCAGCGTTTTGCGCACGCCTCGTCGGTGCAGGAATGCGGCGAGCGGCTCGATCGCGGCGAACACGACGAGCGCGAAAAAAATCGGCGCCGCGATCCGGTAAAGAAAGCTGAACGCCAGCATCAGCGCATAGACGGTCAGCGCAAGCAGGGAGACGTCGGCGATCGTTCTGGCGTATTTGCGGTAAAAGGGCCACATCGGCGGGCTGCCTCCCCGGTGATGGTTATACGTCGCTCGGCCGCGACGTCCGGCCGGGCCGCGCGGTTCGTTCGCGCCCCTGGGAGCCGGCGGGTTCAAGCCGGATGTCACTGATGTAAAGACGTCTCGGGCCGCCGTATTCCGGTCCGCGGATCGTCAGCCGCAAGCGCGCGCCGGCTTCGGGTTCCGGCCTGTCGAGGGAAGACGGACCGCGGGCTTCGTCGAGATCGACGGTCAATTCAAGGCGTTCCCCTCCGTCGAGCCGTCGTCGGGCGGAAGCCGTTTTTTCGCCGATCGCGACTTCGACCGTGACCTCGCATTCGAAATCCGCGTTCGTCAGCTCCACGAACAACCGGGGAAAAGGTTCCCCGAACGGCGGAAAACCGAGGGCGCGAAACGTCGTTTCAAAACTTCCGCCCGGCCGTTCGGCCATCAGGACGAGCCCGACGCCGGCGTGAACGAAGACCGAATCGCGCAGCAAGACATTTTCGGCCGACAAGCCGGCCAGTTCGGCCCGCATTGTTTTCATGCCGCAGAAGATCCCCGCTTCCTTGTCGTTTCATGTTCCGAAAATCATGCGGAGGGCGAGCAGTACGAACGCCACCCGTAGGACGGCGAGCAGGCGTCGGTCGCTCATCCGCATCGTGATCCAGGCGCCGATCCTGCCGCCGAGCCAAGCGCCCGGTGCAAGAAAAAGCGCCGTCGTCCCGTCGACGTGGCCCTGCGCAGCGTGCGTCACCGTGCCGACAACGGCGGAAAACAGGATCACGAACATCGAAGTCGCCGTCGCGACGTGCGCAGGGTACCGGAACACGATCATGACGGCCGGCACGAACAGCGATCCTCCGCCGATGCCGAACAGTCCGGAAATAAAACCGACGGCGCCGCCGATGACGCCGGCAACCGCGGGATGTCCGCCGTAAACGTGGCGGACGCCGGCGGCGTCGATGAAGGTGCGTTCGTACCGCCAACGGATCGGCAGCGGGCGGAGTCGGTCGCGAACGAACAGAAGGCCGGCGAGCGCCAAGAGAAGCAGCCCAAACAGAATGCCGAACCGGTCGGCGGACAGCCGGTCCGTACATATCGCCCCGACGAAAGAGCCGGGAATCCCCGTCGCGGCGAACAGCAAGCCTTGCCGGAAATCGACCCGTTTCTGCCGAGCGTAGGCGACGACGGACGAAGCGGCGGTGACGATCAGGACGGCGAGCGACGTGCCGACGGCTTCGGCGTGGTCGATCGGTCGGCCGACCAGCCAAGGACCCGCCAAAAGCAGCGCAGGCACGAGCACGACGCCGCCGCCCAGACCGAGAATGCTGCCGAACGCGGCCGCAAACGTACCGAGCGCAAGAAACGCCAGCGCCTGCAACGCAACATGAAATGCAGCCATGTTTCTATCATATCACAAGAGGAGAGCGAAGGGGATGAAAAGGAAGTCGAAGCGGGTTGGGGCCGAGAAATCAGTATTTGATTTTATTTTCCGACCGCATCCAGACAAAAAACGGTTCTTCGTCGCCGGGAACGCGCAGCCGCATGAACGGGATTTTCCGCTCGCGGCCGTCCGGCAAGGCAAGTTCATCGTAAATAAACCGGTCGTCGAATCCGGCCGCGGCGGCGTCGTCTCGACCGCAGGCGTAATAGACCGCCTTCGGCCGTGCCCAATAGATGGCGCCTAGACACATCGGGCACGGTTCACAACTGGAATACAGTTCGCAGCCTTCCAGCTGGAAACTTCCCAGTGTTTCGCATGCAGCGCGGATCGCTTGGATCTCGGCGTGGGCCGTCGGGTCGTTGCGCATCGTCACTTCATTGCGCCCGAGGGCGATGACGCGTCCGTCGCGGACGACGACGGCGCCGAACGGGCCGCCGCGGCCGGAGCGGACATTGTCGAGCGCGAGCCGAACGGCGAGCTCCATGAAACGATGATCCATCCGAATTCTCCTTTTTTTGAACGCATGTTGTCCGTTTGGAAAAAACGAATTCAGCCCGGCGTCGTGAATTTACCGGGCTTCATTCGTCCATGCGTGCACGCGTTCCGGCGGCAACCCCGTCACTTCGGCCACTGTATCCGCGTCCATCCCGCGCGCCAGCAGATTTCTCGCCACTTCTTCCGCTTTCTTGAGCTCGCCTTTCTGCAGTCCTTGCTGCAGTCCCTCCGCACGCCCTTCCTCGCGCGCGCCTTCCAGCATCGACGCCTGGTCGCGCAAAAACTTCTGCCGCGCCTCGTACCGCCAACGCGCCTCTTCGCTCTGACTCAAAATCTCCAGCGTCGTCATCGCCTTCTTCAACGCCGGCTCCTGCATCGCCAACACCTCCCATTGTTCCCGCTCGATCCCCTTCAAAAACAACAGCCAGCTCGTCAACCCGCCTTCCACCGGCACTTCTTCCTCCCGCAGCTTCGGCAGCTCCATGAAATGCAGCTCCAGATCGTCCGTCAGCCCGATCCCCGTCCGGTCCTCCTTCAAGTGAAACACATTGTGCACCTGCGCATTCGGCAAAAACGCGAAGTTCAAAATGTTGATCGCCACCGTTCGTCGCAGCTTCCGGTACTGTTCACCTTCGGCCAGCTGGCTCGTGTACAGCTTCGCCCAGTAAAACAGCGTGCGCTTTTCGATGTCGTACCGGTTGAATAGCTGGATTTCGACGTTGACGAGCGTGCCGTCGTCGGCACGGGCGCAGATGTCGAGGATGGACTGTTTGTCGTCGGGGGCGTCCTTGTCGGTGTAAGGATTAAGCAGAACGATCTCGGTCAGCCTCGGCCGCCCGGCGTCCTCGAACGTGCGGTTGAGGAACGCCAGCAGGACGTCCTTGTTTTCCTCGCTGCCGAAGATGCGTTTGAAGACGAAGTCGTTTTTCGGGTCGAGCAAGTCGGTCATCGTCAGAGCCTCGCGAAAAATGGGATTTCTGGTTTTATTGTAGCATGCGAGTGATCCTGGATGCAAGGTTTGAACGGTTCGCGACGGGTTCGCGACGACTACTGGCGTCGGAACGAACATGCTATAATCGGGCTAAATCGACTCCAAGGGGCGATCGATATGAAGCAGTATCTCGACCTTCTCAGGGACATTCTGGAAAACGGCGTGCGAAAATCGGACCGGACCGGTGTCGGCACGATCTCCGTGTTCGGCCGGCAGCTCCGGTTCGATCTGTCGCAAGGGTTTCCGCTCGTGACGACGAAAAAGATACACGTCAAATCGGTCATTTATGAATTATTGTGGTTTTTGCGCGGCGACACGAACGTCCGCTATTTGCGGGAAAACGGCGTGACGATTTGGGATGAATGGGCGGACGAAAACGGCGATCTCGGCCCGATTTACGGCTATCAGTGGCGTTCGTGGCCGGCGCCGGACGGGCGGACGATCGACCAGATTTCGAACGTCGTCGAAGAAATTCGCCGCAACCCCGATTCCCGCCGCCTCGTCGTCAGCGCTTGGAACGTCGCCGATCTCGACAAGATGGCGCTTGCTCCTTGCCACTGCCTGTTTCAGTTTTATGTGGCGAACGGGCGGTTGTCGTGTCAGCTGTACCAGCGCAGCGCGGACATGTTTCTCGGCGTGCCGTTCAATATCGCTTCGTATTCGCTGTTGACGATGATGATCGCCCACGTGACGGGGCTTGAGCCCGGGGAGTTCATCCATACGTTCGGCGACGCGCACATTTACCTGAATCATCTCGAGCAGGTGAAACTGCAGCTGTCCCGCGAACCGAGACCGCTGCCGAAAATGCGGCTCAACCCGGAAGTTCGGAATTTGTTCGATTTCCGCTATGAAGATTTTATTCTGGAAGGATACGATCCGCATCCGCCGATCCGCGCGGAGGTCGCGGTATGAATCGCCCGCCGTTTTTGTCCGCGATCGTGGCGATGGCGCATAACGGCGTCATCGGCGACAAGGGCGGCCTGCCGTGGCGATTGCCGGCCGATCTGCGCCATTTCCGCGAGACGACGATGGGACATGCGGTTGTGATGGGTCGTCGGACATGGGAGTCGATCGGCAGGCCGCTTGCCGGTCGCCGCAATCTCGTGCTGACGCGCGATCCCGCGTTTTGTCCGCCGCAAGGGTGCGAAGCGGTGCGGTCGGTCGACGAGCTGTTCGTCCGGCTTGACGACGAAGGCGAGGCGTTCGTCATCGGCGGAGCGCAGATTTACCGGCTGCTGTTGCCGTGGACGAAGCGGCTGTACATCACGCGCATCGATCACGAGTTCGAGGGCGACGCGTATTTTCCGGACGTCGATTGGTCGCGATGGCGGCTCGTGTCGCAGCGCCCCGGCGTGACGGACGAGCGCAATCCGTATCGGTACGAGTTTCTCGTGTACGAGCGTGCGGAAACAGATGGGGACGGCCCGTCGCCGGATGCGGGCGGGCGGACGTCGGGTTCGCCCGGTCGGTCGGCCGGATCGACATAAAACCGGGGGGAAACGGATGAAGTCGTTCCAAATCTGGGATCGATCCGGCGAACCGTCGTCCGGCGATGCGCTGGAACCGTTCGCATACGAGGAGTGGTTGCTCGGTGAAATCGGGTATGGTCGACTGCCGGCCGGCGTACATCTGTGGCGCCATCGCCGCGCGCTCGTTCTCGGCCTGCGCGACGCCCGGCTGCCGGGTGCTCCGAAGGCGATGCGCTGGTTCGAACGGGAAGGATGGTCGATCGCCGTCCGGCATTCCGGCGGCGCGCTCGTACCGCTGGACGACGGTGTCGTCAACGTCGCGCTGCTGTTGCCGAATCCGGACGGGCGTTTTGCACACCGCGAAGATTTCCGGCGATTGGCTGGCTGGATCGCTGAAGCGGCGGCAGAAGCGTGCGGCCTGGCGACGGACGTCGGCGAAATCGCCGGCGCGTATTGTCCCGGTGAGTTCGATCTGTCGGCCGCCGGCCGCAAATACGCTGGACTAGCCCAGCGGCGTGCGCTGCGCGCCAGTACGGTGCAGGCGTTTGTCGTCGTCGCAGGCGAAGGAAGAGCGCTTGCGGATGCAGCGTGCCGGTTTTACAGCATCGCTAGGGAAGACAGCGGCGAGGACGGTTACCCGCCGGCGGTCGATCCGGCGAAAACCGCCAGTCTCGCGGAACTCGCCGGTGGTACCGCCGTTACCGTCGAATCGTTCGTACAGGCGTTCAAACGCGTGCTGGTTCGTTGCGGCGGTGCGGAAGTGCCGTCGCCTATGCCGCCTGCGGGCGAAATCGAGCGCCTGACGGCAACGATGCGCGAGCGGTACGGCCGAAGCCGAAGCGCGGCGAGCGCCAACCGGTAAAATGGAGCTATGTGCTTCACGCTGTTTTCGCGTGTGTCCGGCGCAGCGCCGACCGCGAAGTTTTCACCTATCCTCGGCAAACCGCGTCAGCACGAATACCGCGGGCGCCGTGTAGTCGATCGCCGGTTCGTTGACTGAATACGCCTCCCAGTCGTCGACATACGCCTTCGCCGGAAAAACGCGCGGATCGCTTTCACGCAACAGACGGTCCATGATCGGATCGCCGCCCTGCGCGTTCGGACCGCCGACGACGAGACCGGGGATCAAAGTCTGCGTGCTTGCGACAAGGCGATGATGCGGTTTTTGCGGCGAATGCATGCCTATCCCGGTCATGAAGCTGGTGCCGGCGGCGTTTCGGCCGAACAGCCAATGCGCTTGGTCGAGCGCCGTCTCCAGGTAAGCGCGGTTCGGCGCGACGGCATCGGCAAGGAGCAGCGCTTGGGCGCGTCCCATCGCTTCGCGGGCCGATCCCCAGAAATAATCTGTCGGGCGCAAGACCGACCGGTAACCGTTGGCCGACGCCCATCGGACGAGTTCGTCCGCGTAGGCGGTGAGCGACGCGCGGACGGACGCCTTGTGGTCGGCATCGGCGCGTTCGGCGTTTACGTACGCCCATTGGCCGAGCAGTACCGTGTTTCCCCAGAAAACCGCGCTTGTCTTGCCCTCCAGAAAATCGGAAAAATGTTCGCGGATGTACGCGTCGTACCGGGCGTCGTCCGTCGTCCGCAACAGTTCCGCCGCCGCCCAGAAACGCTCCTCGCGGTCCGTCCGCTTTTCGTAAGGCCCGGAGCCGTTGTTTTGTCCTTCGTCGTAGCGGAATTCCGGGTCGGGATGTTGTTCCAGGTAACGTTGTGCGCGTATTGCCGCGTCCAATAGTTTGCGCGCATAATCCGGCAAAAACGGCGCGTAGACGCGCGCGCCCATCGCGGCCGCTCCGGCGAACTGCGCCGTGCCGTATGTCGACAGACCGAAGACGTACCGGTCGGCCGTATCCTCTTCCGGCCGGATGTAGCCCGGCCAGGCGCCGCCGGCGACTTTCAGGTAGACCGCGCCGTCCGGCCGCTGCATGCGCAGCAGCCAGTCGAGCTCGTATTTGATTTCGACGAGCAGGTCGGGCAACCCGGCGCGGCGCTCCGGTTCGGACAGCCCGGCCGGCAACGACAGCGAAAGGGAGCGCCAGAGTTCCGGGCGCATTTCCCAGGCGAGCATCAGCTGTGCGGCGGCGACGGCGCCGGTCGGCACGTATTTGCCGTAGTCACCGGCGTCGTACCAGCCGCCGGACACGTCGATCGGGTCGCCTTGTCGGTGAAACGGATCTTCGAAAAACAGCATCGCCTGTTTGTCCTGCGCATGGCCGACGTCGTGCCGCAGTCCGGTGACGGGATCGTCGATCGCGACGCCGGCGCGTGCGAGTGTATAAGAGCGTGCGGCCTGTATGAGCGGCGCCCGGTACACGTCGTTTCCGATGCGAAACGGCGCCGACGATGATCGGCCGACGGTCACGGAATAGCTGCCGGGCCGCTTCCATTCGCCGAAATCGGCGTGCCGGACCGTATCTCCGGACGCGTCGTCGTAAACCGAGTCGGACAGGCGGCCTTCGTAGACGACGTCCCCCGTCCCGATGTCGACGACGCGGAAGACGGACTCCGCCTCCGAACCGGCGACGACGGCTATTTTCGGGAATTCCGGCAAGTAGCCGACCTGGTCGACGTAAATCTGCGCGTCGTCGGAAGCGGGCGCGACGGAGCCCGCCGGCGGAAACGCCGAGCCCGCCGGGCTTGACGCAGCGGAAGGGTCGGTTGAAAAAAACGTGCGAGGTGCAGAAGACGGATCAGCGGGCGATTCCGGATTTTTCGCGGTCGGTCCGGCCGTACAGCCGGACGCGAGCCATCCCGCCATTACGACGAGCAGGACGGCGACGGCCGGATATCGGTGCGCCGAAAGGTCCGACGGCGTAAAAAGCGGCATCGGCGTTTTCCTCCCTGGAAGGAGAGATAGAGTGTAAAGTATAATGAAGAAGTCGGGACCCCGTGGGGGCAGGGTCCCGACTCCGGTCAGAAGCGCCCGGCGAAGTTCCGGCGTCTTACTTCTTCGACGCGAGGAAGGCGTCGAGCTGCTTCTGCTTTTCGGCGATGATCTTGTCCAGACCGGCTTTCTTCAGCTCGTCGATGTATTTCGGCAATGTGCTGTCCGGATCGACGCTGCCGGTATCGAGCGCCGGGTCGTACTTCTTGCGGACGTTGACGATGGCGCCGACTTCCTGCTTGACCGGCTCGGAGTTGAACGTAAAGCCGAGGCCCGGAGACTTCTTCGCCGACTTGTTGAATTCGCGGAATTTTTCCCACTTCTGAGGGTCTTCCGATTCGTACAGATAGTTCAGGAACTGGTTGCCGAACATCCAGTTGGCGCCCGGGCTGTAGTCCTTCGCCTTGTCGGTCGGCTTGATGATGTTGTCGGACACTTTCGTGTAGTGGACGCCCTCGATGCCGTAGTTGATCAGGTTGTTCAGTTCCTTGTCGGTGTGCAGCAGGTTGATGAACATCATCGCGCGTTCCGGATCTTTCGACGTCGTCGAGATACCGAGCATCGAGCCGGCCGTGTCGCCCGTCGAGACGGTGCGCGCCGTCATTTCGACCTGCTTGATCTTGCCCGGCATGCCGATCGCGTTGGCGACTTCGGCGTCCTTGCCGGGTTTGAGCGAGGCGACGATCATGAACACGTTGCCGGCCTTGAGCGCGTCCTGCGTCGACAGAGTTGTCGTCGGAGCGTCCTTGTTGATGTAACCTTTTTGATAGAAATCGCGCGTAATTTTCAGGTATTCCTTGTAACGGTCGAGTTCATGCACCGGAACGACTTTCGTGCTGTCGCCGTCCTTGAGCAGGACGCCCGGGACGGTCGCATCGCCGAGATAGTCGTACTGGGCGAAATAGTGCGAGTTGAAGTTTTCGCCGTCGCGCAGGAACAGCGGAATCATGTCCGGCTTCTTTTCCTTGACCGTCTTCAGGATCGGCTCGAGATCCTGCACCGTCTTGACGTTCGACAGATCGAGGCCGAGTTCCTGGGCGATGTCCGCGCGGTACAGCACGCCGCCGGAAGCCGCGAGCTCCTTGTTCGTCGGCACGCCGTAGTTTTTGCCGTCGATTTTCGCACCTTCGAGGAACGTCGGGTCGAGCGTCTCAAGAATGCCCTTGCCGTGTTTCTGCAACAAGTTGCCGTACGGACCGTTGTCGTCGTTAAGAGCGAGGAACGCGCCCTTCGCGACGTTGACGGCATGGCCGTTCCACTGCGCCGTGAACAGGATGTCGAACTGCTCGCGCGAGGCGATCATCAGGTTGACCTTGTTGTCCCATTGACCCCAGTCGATCGGGACGAGCTCGATCGTGGCGTTGATCTTCTGCTGCAGAATCTTGTTCATCGCCTCTTCGACCATCTTCTGGTCCTTCTGCGGCGCGCCCGGATAGACGAGGCGCAGTTTGTACGGCGGCAGGTTCGACGTCGACCCCGAGTCGGTCTTGCCCTCGCTTGTCGCCTGCGGCGACGGGCTGGCCTTCGCTTCGCCCGAGCTATCCTTTTTCGCGCAGGCGGACAGAGCGAGCGACGCGACCATCAGCAGCATGAGCGCGGCGTACGCGCCTTTTCGGAGCACATTCATGGGCTCCATAACCTCCCTTGAGAATGTAAGTGTTTTTATGCTTAACCGGGGAAATCCCGGTTGAAGCCGTAAACGCCCTCGCAAGCGACGTCGGGCTTCATCCTTTCAGTGCGCCGACCGTCAGGCCTTTCACGAAATAGCGCTGGAAGAAAGGATACGCGAAGACGATCGGACCGATCCCGATGACCGCCATCGCCATCCGGATCGTTTCCGTCGGAATGTTGATCAGCGCGCCCTGCTTGGCGAGTTCCGCCGCCGCCTGGCTGTTGGAGGTGAGGAACTGGATGTCCAGCATCGTCTTGTACATGAGAAACTGCAGGTTGACGTTTTTGTTTTCCGTGATGAAGACGAGGCTCAAAAACCAGTCGTTCCAGTAGTTCAGCGTCTGAAACAGCGCCACCGTCGCAAGGACCGGCAGCGACAGCGGCAGCACGATCAGCGCGAAGATGCGCAGCTCGCCGGCGCCGTCGATTTTGGCCGCCTCCAGCAATTCCGAAGGAATCGTATTGGCGAAAAACGTCCTGAGCAACAGCACGAAGAAGGCGGACACGAGCAACGGCATGATCAGCGCCCAGAGCGTGTTTTTCAGATGGAACAGCTGCGTGTACACGAGATACCACGGCACGAGCCCGCCGTTGAACAGCATCGTGAAGAACATGAAAAACGCGAACACGTTGCGGTGCGGAAAATCGCTCCGCGAAATCGGATAGGCGTACAGCGTCATGACCAGCAGGCTGAGCAGCGTTCCGACCGTCACCGTCGTCAGCGACACGCCGAACGAACGGATGATCTGCGTCAGGTCCTTAAACAGGAAGTCGTACGCCGCGAGGCTGAATTTCTGCGGCCAGAACCGGTATCCTTCGACGACGACCAATTTCTCGTCCGAGAACGAAACGGAAACGACGAGCCAAAGCGGAAGCAGGCACGCCAGCGTATACAGCCAGAAGAAAATATGAATCATCGCGTTGGCCGGCGCCGAGATGGAGCCCAGCCGGTTTTCGCGGACAAGCAAATCCGTCTGTGCTTTGGTCGTCTTGCGAGCCTGCGCGCGGCCGTCGAGCACTTTCGTCGTATCGTAAGTGGGAAGAGACATGGCGTTCGACCTCCATCAAAACAAGGCGTTTTCTCGGCTGACGCGCCGCACAATCGCATTGGAGACGAGCACGAGAATGAAACCGACGAGCGCCTGATACAGTCCGGCCGCTGAAGACATGCCGATGTCGCCCATCACGATGAACGTCTGGTACACATACGTGTCGATGACGAGCGTCGTCGGATAAAGGATGCCGGAATTGCGCGTAACCTGAAAAAACAGTCCGAAATCCGCATAGAAAATACGGCCAATCTGCAGCAGCGTCATGACAATCATCACGGGCTTAAGAAGAGGAATCGTGATGTACCACGTCTGTTTCCATTTACCCGCGCCGTCGATGAGCGCCGCTTCGTAATATTCCTGATCGATGCCAACGATCGCGGCCAAATAGATGACCGTATAGTAGCCGATGTTTTTCCATGTGTTGATGATCGGCAGGATAAACGGCCAGTATTTCGGCTCGGAATACCAGTCGATCGGCTGCAGCCCGAGCTTCGGCAGCAGATAAGTGTTCATGAAGCCGTTGCCGTGGCTCAAAAAAGCAAACACCAGATAGCCGACCGTGACCATCGACAAGAAAAACGGCAAAAACATTGTGCTCTGGTGGAACTTCGCCCACATCTTGCCGCGCATTTCGTTGAACATGACGGCGAATGCGACGGCGACGACGAGGTTGAGGATGATGAACACGGCGTTATAGAGAATCGTGTTGCGCGTGATGACCCAGGCGTCGGACGTCGCGAACAAGTATCGGAAATTGTCGAACCCGACCCACGGGCTCGCCAGAATACCCTTCGAATAGTTGACGTTCTTGAACGCGATCAGCGTTCCGAACATCGGGAGGTAGTTGTTGATAAAAAGAATAACCGCGGCCGGCAACATCATGAGGTAGAACACCCAATATTTCCGGATGGTCTTCCAAAAGGAGGGGCTTTTGGCGCCCGATTTTCCCCGGGCGGGGACGCCGGCCGCGAGGTTGGCGGGTTGCAGCATGGTTCTCTCCGTCTCCTCCTGATCCGTCTTGCGGTTCGCTTGCACTTTGATTGTATAACGGCGGCCGGCGGCGTTTCTAACATTCTTGTGACTTGTTGAACACTTTGGTGACATATTTATTCTGATGTTTTTGTGTCTTTCTGGAAGACTTTCCGATAGTCGTGGGGGGACATTCCCGTGAGTTTCCGAAACATTTTGGCGAAGTGGGAAAAATGGGAGTAACCGACTGTTTCCGCGACGACGCTTACTTTCATTGAAGATTCCGCGAGCAGTTTTTTGGCTTTCTCGATGCGCTGTTGGGAAATGTAGTCGTGCAGCGACAGGCCGGTTTCTTTCCGGAACAGGCGCGACAAGTACGCCGGGTTGAGATAGACAGCGGCGGCCAGCTGTTCGCGGTTCAAGTTTTCTTCATGCAGATGTTCGGCGATGTATTGTTTCACCTGGCCGACGACGCCGGTGTCTTCCCGCGTCGCCTCGCGGAAACGTTCGGCCGTTTTTCCGACGAGCCGCGCCGCCCAGTTGCGGAACAGCGGCACCGATCGCGTCGGCGTCACATGATCGGCCAGCTCGCGCGGCGAAAAAATGTCGTATACGGACATGCCTCTACGGTGGACGGCCTGATAGATCGCATGCAACAGCGCGAAAGCGAACGATTCCAGCGTTTCCGGCGAAACACCGGTCTTGCCGAGACGGTTGAGCTGTTCGTCGATCGAAGCGAGTAGGGCTTCCGCCTTGCCGCTTTCCAGAAGTGACGACCAGTCGGAAAATTGCGGCGGTTCGGGAATGGCGGCGGCCGGCGCCCCGTTTTCGGCCAGGTCGAGCACGTTGTTCGTTTTCGAGATATTGTACCGTTCCGTGCCGAGCAGTTCGGTGACGGCGGCCGCCAGCGTTTGGGCGGTCACCATTTTGCCGATGTAGCACGACACCTGACAGTGGAAATACTGAGAACATGCCTGCAAATATTCCCGGCACCGTTTTCTGAGCTCTTCGCGGGACGGCAGCGCTCCGCCGGCTTCGTACACGATGGCGAGGTTGAACCCGCGGCCGTCGCGGATGACGGCACCCGGCTGTTCGGCGAGGATGATTTCCGACGCCGCCTTGCGCAGCGCGTATTCCATGATTTCTTCGTCTTTTGTGTCGAGCGGTTCGCGCCATTCCTCGACGCTGATCAGCACCGGGACGAGCCGGCTGTCGGCGCTTAGCGGCATGTCGTACGTGTCGAACGCCCGCTGAAGCCTTTCGGGGGAAAGCGGTACCCGTCCGGCGAGAAGGTCCTGCCAGAAGCGTTCGACGAGCGTCGGCAGCTGGTTGAGCCAGTGATGGTAGTACGTGCGGTACGTTTCGTAGAAATCCCGCCACTGGCGGTCGGCCTCGATTTTGCGGATCGCGCGGCGAACCGTCTCTTTCAGTTCGTCGTGGTCGACCGGTTTGAGGACATAGTCGAAACTGTTGAGCTGGAGCGCTTTTTGCGCATACGCGAAATTGGCGTGGCCGGTCAGGAAGATCGTCTCCGTCGCCGGAGAATGTTCGCGGATCCATTGCTGCAGTTCAAGCCCGTCCTCGCCGGGCATTTCGATGTCGGAGATGAGGATGTCGACGCGGTGTTCCTCGAGAATCCGTTTCGCTTCCTTGACGTTGAACGCTTCGAAAATGCGGCCGAACGGAATGTCCGACCAGTCGATGCCCTGCGTGATGCCTTTGACGGCCAGTTTTTCGTCGTCGACGACGAGCAGTGTGTACATCAACGTTCACCCTTTCGGTTCGGAGACTTTCGATTCCGACTGTGGTTCGAAGACGTCCGGCCCGTCTCGCTCGGCGCGGCGTTCGACGGGGTCGGCGGCCGTATCCGGCAGGCGGATCCGGACGATCGCGCCGCGTTCTCCGTCGCGGTTGGCGAACCGCACTTCGGCGTCGGTTCCGTAGCGGACGCGCAGCCGGTTCAACACGTTCCAGACGCCGAGATGGTCCTCGCGCGCGCTTTGTAGGTAATGATCGGAATTCAGCTCTCGGAGCACGTCCGGCGGGAAACCGGCTCCGTTGTCTTCGATCCGGATCGCCAACGCGGGTTTTTTGCCGGGTTCCGCTTCTTCGCGTTCGGCGGCGATGACGATCCGAAACGGCGACAGCTCCTGGCGAAAACCGTGGATGACGGCGTTTTCGACGAAAGGCTGCACGATCAGCGGCGGCACGAGGTACGAAAGATAGGGCTCCGGAACGCGGATCTCATAGTCGAGATCGTCGGGATAGCGCATGTGCTGGATTTCAAGATAGTTGCGGATGTGTTCAATCTCCTCCTGAAGCGGGATCAAGTCGCGGTGCGAGCGCATGATGTACCGGAAATATTGCGCCAGATGAAGCGCCATTTTCTGAACGGATTTGTGCTCTTTCAAAGCCGCCAGGTTATAAATGATGTTCAGACAGTTCATGTAGAAATGCGGGTTGATCTGCGCCTGCAGCTGTTTGAACTGCGCCTGCTGGGCGCGGAGTTTTTCCTCGTAGACGTTGATCTTGAGGTTTTCGATCTGTTCGGCCATCTGATTGAACGTCGCGACGAAGAAGTTGAATTCGCTCGAATTTTGCTCTTCCAGGCGGACGTCGAGCTTGCCCTGGCCGATTTTGCGCATTGCCCGGATCAGGAGCGCCATCGGGCGGAAAAATACTCTTTGAAGGAAAATTAGGTAAAAAATAGGAACTATCGCGCAGACGAGAGGCAGCAAGTAAAGGACGCGCTGCAGGTAAGGCAGGTTTTTCAGGACGACGCTTTCGGCCACGATCAGCTTGTATTGTACGGGGGCCATCGACGAAGCTTTGCCGACGATGAGAAAACGTTCGCCGGTCTGTTCGTCGCGGGCGACGCCGTACGGTCGGGAGCGTCGGTCTTCGGCTTCCTCCTCGAGCGACGCGTAACGGGCTGGGTCGAAGTAGCGCGACGTCAGAGGCGCGTTTTCGCTCGATACGATGGTCACACCGCCTCCCGGGCCGATGTCCCACGTGCGAAGCGGAGCGGCCAGCTCGGCGACGTCGATCAGGACGCCGGCGTACATTCCGGTGCCGATACGGGCGACCTGCGCGAGCATGTGACTGTACTCGCCCGTCGGAACGACGTTCCACGACTGGTCGAACCGGATGTCGTAGACGTCGTCGGACATCAGGCGGCGGATCGTCTCCTCCCGCTGGCGGTAAAAGGCGCTGTCCTGCGTCGCGATCAAAAAATCGTCGCCGGGCCGGTAGTACAGAAACAGGGTATTGATCACCTTGTAATAGCCGAGATCGTTGATGAACTTGTTGTACATGCGCTGTTTGGCCAGCACGTAGTCGTCGGTGAGGGCGCCGGACAGCTGCATCATCAGCACGTCGGGCTCGGCGGCGAGGCGGTACAGATAGTAGTTGAACTCCTTGAGGGTTTCGTCCGTGCCGTCGACGTACTGGGAAAGCAGATCGGAATAGTTCTGGGCCAGCTGCGTGCGAACCGTCTGGATCGAGTACTGGTTGTTGTAGTAGAGAAAGAAAACGAGAGGCGCCAACGCGACCAGAAAGCCTGCAAAAATGCGGAATCGTACCGATTTGACGGCGGCGCTCATCGGTTCTCCTCTTTCTTGTTCCGGCATTCCGAATTTGTATTTTTCATTATAAAGCTTCCGGTCGACCGGCGACAATCCGGTGTTCACAAATCGTTCGTCGAATCGACATCGGTCTGCTATGGAGTTTGATTTGCGGATCGGTTATAGTAATGACGAAAATCATTTCTGTAAATCAGAAAGGAGAATGGAAGTGAAATATCTCCGGCCTTTCTTGAAACGTGCGAAAACGACGCTGTCGATCGCCGCCGTATCGGTCGCCTCGCTGGCGGCAGCGGCGGCCTCGATCGAAGCGCACGACGGCTGGGTGCAGATGTACGCGCCGGTCGTCGCCCAAGGCGAAGTCGCCTACGCAGAGCTGTTGTTCGGCAATCATTCCAACGAGCATCGCAGTTACCGGATCGCGGGGCAGTGGAATCCGGACGCGTCGCGCGTCTATGTGACGACGCCGGACGGCCGGAAAGTCGACGTGACGGCAAGCCGATTTTATACCGGCGAACCGGCGACGGACACCGAACCTGCGGTGAACAACGGTTTTATCGCGAGTTTTTCGTCGTCCGCGCCGGGAGCCTACATCGTGACCGTCGAAGGGGACAGCGTGTTCCGGCACGGCGATCAAGCGACGCGGACGCTGCGCAGCGCCAAGGCGTTCGTCGCGGTGGCCGACGTGCCGCTGGCCGCGCGCGTGCGGGACTTGCGCGGTTTTTCTCGGCAGGTGACGCCCGACCGGGCGGAGTTCGTGCCGGAGTTCAATCCGGCGGCCGTCGTTCCCGGCGACAGGCTGGCGGTTCGGCTGCTGCTCAAGGGCAAGCCGCTGGCGGGAACGCAGGTGTCGGTGATCCGGCGGTCCACGTCGGAATCGGCCGTTTATACGACGGATGCGAACGGGCTTGTTACTTTTACGGCCGGACCGGCTGATTATTATCTCGTTCGCGCCAAGCCGCAGACGCAGGAGCGGATAGAGGGGCAGTACGATGCGACGAATTATGAGGCGACGATGACGTTCGTCGTACAGAACAGCCGGTCGTCGGTGGCGGCCGCTTCCGCCTGCGGCGATCCGTGCGCGCCCGACGTGTACGTCGACGGCCGGCGCGTCGACACGGGCGGTGCGGTTTTGATCCGCGGGGGCACGACGTATGCCGGAGCGGACTGGATGCGCGTGCGTCTCGGCGTTCAGGTTGAAGACCGCGGCGAAGTCGCGCTGCGGGCGAAGGCGGAAGCCGCGGGAGCGACGGTCGAGTTTCTGCCGGCGGTGGGCGACGTGCGGCCCGCGGTGCTGATCTATACGCGAAAAGGGTGAACTCGGCGTGATCGGGCGTGAACGAATGTTTCGGCGCGGGCGGATCGCGTCGATCATCGTCGCAACGATGTGGGCGACGGGGATTTTCATAGGATGGTCGGGCATCGGGTTGTTCTTCGTTACGCCCGATTCAGCCGAGGCTCATGCTTTTTTGCGCCGTTCGTCGCCGACCGACGGCGCCCGGCTGGCGGAGCCGCCGTCCGAGATTCGGCTTGAGTTCACGGAGCCCGTCGATCCCGCTTTGAGTTCGGTGACGTTGGTGAAAGACGACGGCCGGGAGGTTGCGGGAAATCCGGAACCCGGCGATGCGTCGAAGCGATCGCTCGTCGTACGGATTCCGCGGCTGGAGCCCGGCGTCTATACGGTACGCTGGCAAGTGATTTCGGCCGACACGCACGTCGTGGACGGATCGTTCCGGTTTTCGGTCGCCGTCGCGGCGCCGTCGCCGTCGGTTCCGCAGACGATCGATCTCGACGCCGGCGCGGTTGCTTCTGTCCCGCCTTCGTCGACAGGAAGAGGCGTCGGTCCGGCGGCGTCTGCGGCCGGAGCATCCGAGGGCGTCAAGGAAAGTTTTCCGGTTACGCCTGAACCGTCTGCGGCCTCGCCGTCGCCGGCCGAGAGAGGATTCTCGCCATCGGCAGCCGCGCCCGAGGGAGCCTCACCGGGCGGGACTTCGCCGGACGCATCGTCCGGGACGCCGCCGCCTACGGTTGAGACGTCGCCGGCGACGGCCGCATCGTCGCCGGGGGCTTTCGTGCCCAGCGGTCACAGCGGTCATTCGCACGGCGGCACGCACGACCATCCGAACGGAGGAACGGCCGAATCCGGCGGCGGCGGGCAGGACGGTGCCGGGGGAGGACGGACGGGCGGCGTGTTTCGTACCGTACTTCGGGTTCTCGACGGACTGGTTGCGGGCTTGCTGATCGGTTTTCTGTTTTTCCGCCGCGTCGTTGCGGCGCGCGCGTCCGCGCTGCCGGCCTGGTGTTCGCCGCGCGGGGAGCGGATGCTCGCGGTAGCGGCTACCGGCTATTTCCTTTTGTCGTGTCCGATACAGCTCGTGGCGGTCGGCCGGCAGCTCGGCCTATCCTTCGGCCTGTCCGGCTGGGGCGGATCCGCGTTCTGGACGTCCGGCACGGCGTTCGCCGTCGCCTGGTGGTGCCCGCTTGCGGCCGCCGTGTTCACGGCTCTTTCCTTCGCGCAGGTACGGGCCGGCTTTTTCGGCAAAGCGGTCGATGCGGCGAAGGCGGCTGCGGCCGTCGCCCTGGCGGTACGATTTCCGCTCGCCGGTCACGCCGCCGCGGAAACCCACGCGGGTTGGGCCGTCGTTTTTCACGCCTTGCACATGATCGCGGCCGCCGTCTGGCTGGGCGGAATCGTCGGGCTGTTGGCGACGGCGCGAGCATGGAGCGATCCGGCGCGTCGGGAAGCGTGGAGAGGGATGTTGCAGCGGTTCGCCTGGGCCGCGCCTGCCGCCTGGGCGGTGACGGCGGCCGGCGGCCTTGCGCTGGCTGCAATTCGCCTGCCGGCGTGGCGGCTGTGGTGGATGACCGACTACGGCCGCCTCGCGCTGGCCAAGGCGGCGATCCTCCTTCTGGTCGCTCTTGCAGGATTGTTGCATCGCGCCGTCTTCCTGCCGAAGCTCCGGATCCCGTCTCCGGAGACGCCGCCCTCGGCGATCCCGATTTCGCCGGCAAGATGGGCGGTTCGAGGCCTGTGGGCCGAGTTCGCCCTCGGCCTTGCCGCGTTCGGCCTGGCGGGAACGCTCGCCACGACGCCGACGCCCGTTGCGGCGACGGCCCCGGAAGCGGTGCATTGGCATGTCATGGGCGAACGCGTGCATATGACGCTTATGATCGAGACCGATGCGCGGAACGCGCGGAGATTTTCGCTTGACGTCTGGCTGCCGTCGGGCGAAGGCGCTCCGGAGTCGGCGGAACTGCGTTTGATCTCGCCGGGGTCGCCGCCGCGCAGCGAGATCGTCACGCCGGCGTTGAAACGCGCCGGGCCCGACCCTTACGGGTTCGTCGGGTTCGACAAATACGAATATGAAGCGGAGGGTGCCTATCTCGTCGATCCGGGGGAATGGACGGTCGAGGTGACGATCCGCGAAAAAGACGGGCAGATGCACCGTTACTCGCGGACCGTGTCGGTGCGATAGGGCGGTGTGGACGGATCTCGACCCGTCCGCAAAAATACCCTTGACGTCCGCCGGATCGTGTGCTATAGTTGATCACAAATACAAGTATTCTAATTGGAATTATCTAAAAAGTCGGTTAAACAACCGGGCCGAGAAGACGACCGGTCGTCCGGAGGCTTCCTGTCCGCTCAAGCAGCGGTTGGGAAGCTTCTTTCGTTTTCGAGGGCCGAAAAGGAGATGATCGCCATGCCGACGGTCGCCGCCATCTCCGGCGCCCCGGCCGAAACGTCGAGGGTGAACGGGTTGATCGGCTACGCGCGCCGCAAACTGGAAGAAAACGGAGTTTCGGTTCGGACCATTCAGGTCACCGCGTTGCCGCATTCCGATCTTCTGCTCGGAAAAAGCGACGGCGCCCCGATCCGGGAAGCCGTCGATTCGACGACCCTTGCCGACGGGGTGATCGTCGCCAGCCCGGTGTACAAGGCGACATATTCCGGCATTCTCAAGACGTTCCTGGACTTGCTGCCGCCGAAAGGACTCAGCGGCAAGCCGGTGTTGCCGCTGTTCGTCGGCGGAACGATCGCTCACCTTCTGGCGATCGACTTCGGGCTGAAACCGGTGTTGTCGGTGCTCGGCGCCCGATGTCTCCTTCAGGGCGTCTATGCGGTCGACGACCAGGTCGCGCGCGAGGGAGACGGCGTTTTCCGGATTGCTGAAGAGGTTCGCGCGCGTCTGGACGAATCCGTCGACGAGTTGCTCCGATTTTTGCCGGCGGCGGTAAAATCGCCGGCCTCGTAAGCTGACCGGGGGTCGGCCGACCGGGCGACCGGAGGCTCTCGATCCGGCGAGGAAGCCGGACGGGAGCCTTTTTTGTCGACAAAAGGGGTGCTTTCGCGCATGGAGCGATCGATTGCGATCCGAAGCGGCGACATGACGCTGTCCGGTGTTTTGCACACCCCGTCTTCCGCCGATCAAGCGGGAAACAAGGGTCGGCGGCCGTTCGTTCTCATTTGTCACGGGTTCGTCGGTAACAAAATCGGGGCCAACCGGTTGTTCGTCAAAGCGGCGCGTGCGCTGTGCGCGGCGGGACATTCGGTTTTGCGTTTTGATTTCGGCGGTTGCGGCGAGAGTACGGGAGAGTACGGTTCGACCGGGCTCGGATCGATGATCGAGCAGACCCGGCATGTGCTGGACTACGCGTTTTCCGCCGATTGGGTCGATCCCGAGCGCGTTGCGGTGCTCGGCCACAGCCTCGGCGGCGCGGTCGCCCTGCTCGCCGCGGCAAGAGACCGGAGAATCCGCGCGCTGATCCTCTGGTCGCCGGTCGCGCATCCGCTGCACGACATCGTCCAGATCGTCGGCCGGCACGTTTATGAGCGGTGCAAGGCGGAAGGCGCCGCGGATTACCTTGGCTATCGCCTGACGGCGGCGTTTTTCGAGTCGCTGGAACAATTCCAGCCGTTTCAGGAAGCGAGGAAGTTTTTCGGCGACGTGTTGCTGGTCCACGGCACGTCGGACGAAGTGATTCCGGTCGATTACAGCTTTCTTTATCAAAAAGCGTTTTGGCTTCGGGGGGAAGGTTCCTGTGAAAAAGAAATCATCCTCCAGGCCGACCATACGTTTTCGTCGTCCGAAGCTTGCCATCGCGCGATTTCCCGCACGGTGGAATGGCTGGGCGCTTTGGCGGCGCGAAAAAGGGAATGGAACGACTGGACGATTTGACCCGGACCGGGCGAAAGAAGTCGCGTGGGCTTTGAGCGTGCTGGCGCTCGGGCTCTGGCTTCTGGCGTCGCGGTGATTCAGCCGGGCAAAAAAAACGACGGGGGGAAGGAAGGCGATGAACAGACGTAATCGGATCAAACGGACTTGGGCGACGATCGCGCTCGTCGCGTCGGCGGTGCTGGCGGTTTCCGGCTGCGGATCGGCTAAAAGCGCCGCGATCGGCGCCAAAAACGGTTCGGCGGCGACGGCGGAAAACCGCGTTTCGGCGACGCCTTCGGCGTTGCCGACCAATGTGCCGACGGACGGAACGTCCGCTCCGGGAGCGGCAAAAATCCGCATCGGCTACCAGAAGTACGGTACGCTCAGCATTTTGAAGGCCGACGGCGGTCTCGAAAAGAAACTGAACGAACGCGGCGTCAAGGTCGAATGGACGGAGTTCCCCGGCGGGCCGCAGCTCTTGGAGGCGCTCAACGCCGGCAGCATCGACGTCGGCCATACGGGCGAGGCGCCGCCGATCTTCGCCCAAGCGGCCGGGGCGCCGCTCGTCTACCTCGCCCACGAGCCGCCGAGTCCGAAAAGCGAGGCGATCGTCGTGCCGAAAGATTCGCCGATCCGCACGGTGGCCGATCTGAAAGGGAAAACGATCGTTCTGAACAAAGGTTCGAACGTGCATTATCTTTTGGTGAAGCTTCTGGAAAAGAACGGGCTGTCCTATCATCACGACATACAGGTCAAGTTTTTGCCGCCGGCGGATGCCCGGGTCGCGTTTGAGAAAGGCAACGTCGATGCCTGGGTCATCTGGGATCCGTTCCTCGCCGCGGCACAGACGGGTACCGATGCACGCATCTTGGCCGACGGCACCGACCTCGTATCGAACCACGAGTTTTATTTAGCGGCGCGGCCGTTTGCGGAACAACATCCCGATCTTGTCGATCTGTTGCTCCGGGAGGTCGACCGCATCGACACCTGGGCGCGCGAACATCCCAGGGAGGTGGCGGAGAAGCTGTCGCCGCAGCTCGGCATCGACGCCGCATCGCTCGAACTCGCCGCGAAACGCCGGCCTTACGGCATACAACCAATCGACGAGACGATTGTGCGTGCCCAGCAACAGATCGCCGACACGTTTTTGGCGCTCGGGCTCATTCCGAAGGCGATCGACGTTCGCGAAGCGCTTTTGAGGAAGTAAGGAGGTCATGTTCGATGCGCGTGTTCTGGTTTATTCCGACGCACGGCGACGGGCGGTATCTCGGTACGCGTTACGGCGCCCGGGCGGTAGACGCGGCGTATATGCGGCAAATCGCGGAAGCGGCCGACCGGCTCGGTTACGAAGGGGTTCTGATTCCGACGGGAAGTTCCTGCGAGGATCCCTGGGTCGCGGCGTCTACGCTTATCCCCGTCACGCGGCGGTTGAAGTTTCTGATCGCCCTGAGGCCGGGTCTGATGTCGCCGACGCTCGCGGCCAGGATGGCGGCGACGTTCGACCGATTGTCTGGCGGTCGGCTGCTGATCAACGTCGTGGCCGGCGGCGATCCTGTAGAACTGGCCGGCGACGGGCTGTTTCTCGACCACGACGAGCGTTACCGGCTGACCGACGAATTTTTGCACGTGTGGCGTCGGCAAATGGCCGGGGAAACGGTTCATTTCGAAGGCTCGCACGTGCGTGTCCGCGGCGGCAGGGTGTTGTATCCTCCGATCCAACAGCCGCATCCACCGCTCTGGTTCGGAGGGTCCTCGCCGGCGGCACACGAGGTCGCGGCGCGGCATGCCGACGTTTATCTGACGTGGGGAGAACCCCCGCGCGACGTGTCGGAAAAAATCGCCGACGTCTCGTCAAGAGCGGAGGCGCAAGGACGAAGCGTCCGGTTCGGACTTCGCCTCCACGTCATCGTCCGGGAGACAGACGAAGAAGCCTGGCAGGCCGCAAGCGACCTGATCCGGCATCTCGACGACGAGACGATCGCCAAGGCCCAGCAGGTGTTCGCACGGTTCGATTCGGTCGGCCAGAAGCGGATGGTCCGCCTGCACGGCGGCAGCCGCGCCTCGCTGGAAATCAGTCCGAATCTGTGGGCCGGCGTCGGACTCGTCCGCGGCGGGGCCGGTACGGCGCTCGTCGGCAGTCCCGCGACGGTGGCGGCCAGGATGCGGGAATACGCCGACCTCGGCATCGAGACGTTTATTCTGTCGGGATATCCTCATCTTGAAGAGGCTTATCGGGTCGCCGAGCTTCTGTTCCCGCAGTTGCCGATCGAACGGCCGGCGATCGACGAGGGGCCAACTTCCGTCAGCCCGTTCGGCGAACTGATCGCTAACGAATTCAGGCCGGATCTGAAAACGTCGGCACACTGAAAGGACGGGAATCCGTATGCGCCGGTTCGTCCGTAGAAAGATGGGGTTGTTTTTGCCGTGGCTCATTCCGGCCGGTGTCGTCGCCCTCTGGCAATTGCTCGGCGATTTCGGCCTGATTCCGGAACGCACGCTGCCGACGCCCGTGAAAGTCGCGATCGCAGGAGTCAGGCTACTTCTGAACGGAGAACTGGTCCACGCCATCGGCGTCAGTGCCGTGCGGGCATTAACCGGTTTTGCGATCGGCGGGTCGATCGGTTTTACGCTGGGGCTGCTGAACGGCGTCATGCCGATCTTCGCCCGACTGACCGATTCCACCGTTCAAATGATCCGCAACATCCCGCATTTGGCGCTCATTCCACTCGTCATCGCCTGGTTCGGGATCGGGGAGCGGGCGAAAATTTTTCTCGTAGCGCTCGGCGTGCTGTTTCCGATTTACATCAACACCCTGCACGGCATCCGGTCCGTCGATCCCGGACTGATCGAAATGGGAAGGGTTTACGGTCTGCGCGGATGGGAGTTGCACCGCAAAGTCGTCCTGCCGGGCGCGTTGCCCTCGGTATTAGTCGGCGTCCGGTTTTCGCTCGGGTTCATGTGGCTGACGCTGATCGTCGCCGAAACGATCGCGGCGGACTCCGGCATCGGCTATACGGCGATGAACGCGCGGGAATTTTTCCAATTGGACGTCGTCGTCCTCTGTATTTTGCTCTATGCCCTGCTCGGCAAATTGTCCGACCTGATCGCCAAGGGTCTGGAAAAGAGGTGGTTAAAATGGCATCCGCATTTTGGCGTTCGGTCTTCGTCGACGACGCCGTCGTGACGCGGCCGAAGCGGATTCCCGTTTTCCGACGAGACGTTCCCGGCGTCGAGAAGAAGGGGACTGACGAGGAAGCGTTCGTCGGGCGTGCGGGGTCCGGCGCTTCCGTCGAACTGGTCGACGTTTCGAAACGTTTCGCGGAAAAAGAAGTGTTGCGCAATGTCCGGTTGTCGATCGCCGGCGGGGAATTCGTGGCGATCGTCGGCCGCAGCGGTTGCGGCAAAAGCACGCTGCTTCGGCTGATCGCCGGGCTGGATCGGCCGACGGGCGGCGTGCTGTACCGGGACGCTGTGCCGGTCGACGGGATCGATCCGGACACGCGCATCATGTTTCAGGACGCCCGCCTTTTGCCTTGGAAGACCGTGCTCGACAATGTATGCATCGGCGTCCCGCGTTGGAAAGCCGCGGCGGCGAAAGCGAAAGCTTATGCGGTGCTTCAGCAGGTCGGCCTGGAGGATCGCGCGGACGACTGGCCGTCGGTTCTTTCCGGCGGCCAGCGCCAACGCGTCGCCTTGGCGCGCGCGCTTGTCGGGGCTCCACGGCTGCTCTTGTTCGATGAGCCGCTCGGAGCGCTCGATGCGTTGACGCGCATCGAGATGCAGCGGCTGATCGAACGGCTGTGGCGGCAGCACGGTTTTACGGCGGTACTGGTTACTCACGACGTCAGCGAAGCGGTGGCGCTGGCGGATCGCGTGGTGCTGATCGAGAAAGGAAAGGTAGCTTTGGATTTGCGGATTACGCTCGCCCGACCGCGTGTGCGGGACAGCGGGTTTGCGCATTTCGAGCGGTTGATTCTGGAGAGAGTGATGCAGTCAGATCAAGACCATATAGAACCACAAGAATACGAAATTTGAGGTGAACGCCCTTCATGCAGACCCGCATCTACGAAACGGATGTGCTGATTGTCGGCGGTGGAACGGCGGGAACCATGGCGGCTATTAAAGCGAAACAAGAAAACCCCGGATTACACGTGCTCGTGTTGGATAAAGCCGATATCCGTCGAAGCGGAGCGATCGCCATGGGCATGGACGGCCTGAACAATGCCGTCATCCCGGGAAAAGCGACTCCCGAAGAATATACACTTGAAATCACCGAAGCCAACGACGGCATCATCGATCAGCGGGCCGTTTACCGGCAAGCGGTGGAATGTTACGACATCGTTCGGGAACTTGATTCATGGGGAGTCGATTTCGAGAAAGACGAAAAGGGCGATTACCGAGTCTACCGGGTCCACCGCAAGGGACGCTACGTCCTGCCGATGCCGAAAGCAAGCGACTTGAAACTGATTCTGGCCAAAAAGGTCAAGCAAATGAAAGCTCAAGCCATCAACCGCGTAATGGCGACACGCCTGCTGACGCGCGGCAATCAGGCCATCGGCGCGCTGGGGCTCGATGTCATCACCGGCGATTTTGTCATCGTCAAGGCGAAAGCCGTTGTCCTGACTGCCGGAGCGGCGGGCCGCATGGGCTTGACCGATTCGGGATACCTCTACAGCACCTATGAAAATCCGGCAAACTCGGGCGACGGATTTGCCATGGCATACCATGCCGGAGCCGAATTGACGGGAATCGAATGTTATCAGATCAATCCGACCATGAAGGATTACAACGGCCCCGCCTGCGCATACGTGGCCGGCCCGTTCGGCGCATACACCGCCAACTATAGAGGGGAACGGGTCACGGGATGCGATTACTGGAGCGGCGAACTGATCATGACCATGTGGAAACTGGCCAATCAAGGTCAATGGCCGCTGTTTTTGAAAATGACCCATCTCGACGAGGCATCGATCGCCAAAATCGAATCCATTCTTCATTCGAACGAACGACCGAGCCGCGATCGTTTCCATCAAGGACGTGGAAAAAACTACCGGAATGACATGGTCGAACTGCACTTCTCCGAAGTCGGACTATGCAGCGGCCACAGCGCGGCCGGAGTGTTGGTCAACCACGAGGCGGAAACGTCCATGGCAGGCCTATATGCCGCCGGAGATATGGCCTGCGTTCCCCATCAATACTTACTGGGAGCGCTGACTTTTGGAAAAATCGCAGGTGTCAACGCAGCTCGGTTCGCTGCCAGCCAGCCGGGGTATGAACCGGATCCGGCACAAATCGAGGCGGAACGGGAGCGGATGTTTCGGCCGCTTCAAAATCCGGACGGAGTCCCCCATCACCAGGTAGAGTACAAAATCCGTCGCATCGTCACGCAATACTTAATGCCGCCGAAAACCATGACCAAACTGGAAATCGGCCTGGAAAGAATTCTCCATTTCCGCCGTGTCGATCTGAACCTGCTTGGCGCGCGCGATCCGCACGAACTGGGCAGGGCGCTGGAAGTTCACAGTATCGTAGACTGTGCGGAAATGATGGCAAGAGCGTCGATGTTCCGCAAAGAGAGTCGATGGGGATTTTATCACTATTTTCTCGATTATCCAGAACGTGACGACAAGAACTGGTTAAAACGCGTCGTCGTTCGAAAAGGAAAAAATGGTAAGATGGAAGTTTATACGAAAGAAGTTCCTCCATACATTTTGTTTCCCCATTTGGAATCAGAATCGGTCGGAGGAGGGGAACTGCTGTCATGAGCTTCTCCGCGCACGTTTCGCCCCGTTTGATCACTCAGCGCGTCGAAGCCAGCGTCATCATCGACCGCGATAAGTGTATCGGCTGCGGCATATGCGTTCAAGTTTGTCCGATGGGCATTCTGGCTCTCGATCATGAAGGCAAGGCTTACATGAAATATGACGAAAGCTGGTACTGTACGCCTTGCCAAACGGATTGCCCTGTCGATGCGGTCCGGGTGCACTTGCCGTATTTGATCCGGTGATGATATTGCACGAACGGGGACATAAATAGCGTATCGACGCGCGACCGTCTACTCGATGCGGGTAGACGGTTTTTCGTGATCGATGCGTAAGCCGGACTGATCGTCCGGGGCACCTCCAACCGTGGAGGAGCATTACCTTCGCAGCGGAGGTAGATGATTTCAATCCCCCCAAATGGTTCATTTTTTCATACCCCCCATTGACACGTGTAAAAAATACGTATACAATACAATCAGATCAGAAAGGAGAGCGACATGAAAAACATCACTTCACGCGCACTCATCAAAATACTTGAGAAAGACGGTTGGAGGTTGGTCGCAGTAGTGGGAAGCCATCATCAATTTGAGCATCCGACCAAACCCGGCAAAGTAACCGTCCCGCATCCGAAGAAAAAACCTTGCACCAAAAACCATCAAGACAATACTCAAACAGGCCGGGCTCCAATAACAGAGTCGACCATATAAGGAGGTTTCAGCAATGCCAAAATACGTTTATCCTGCGATCTTCGACCCCAACGAACTCGGCGGGTATACTGTCACGTTTCCGGACCTGCCCGGGTGCGTTACCGAGGGAGATACCCTCGAAGAAGCCCTCAAAATGGCGGCAGAAGCCATGGCTTTGCACCTATACGGCATGGAACGGGACGGAGATGAAATTCCCCCTCCATCCGATCCATCGAAGGTCCGGCTCCCCGAAGATGCGGACAAAGGCGCTTTTGTTACTCTCATCCAGGCTAGAACAGAACCGATCCGAGACGAGCTCATGAACCGGTCTGTCAAAAAGACGCTCACCATCCCGAAATGGCTTAACGACGAAGCCGAAAAAGAAGGTATTAACTTTTCTCAAGTACTCCAAGCAGCCCTTAAAGAAAAGCTCGGATTGTTCGGTGAATCGTAAAAATTTGCCCCGCCTTTTCGGCGGGTTTTTGTTTTTCGATGAAGGCGGGGTTCAAACTGTCCCCATTGTTTTTTGTAATCGCTGAAAAAGCGCTTTTTGATGTCGTCGATCCCCGGGGATTTTCGTTTCGAGGAAGATCGACGACAAAAGGACCACGATACGGTCCAATTAAGTGGTAATTTTCGACTTCAGAACCGAGTAGCACGTTCTTTCTGCAAGGCGGCCATCGGTTTCAACGAATAGCCGTTTGCCCGTCCGATTGCCTCGTCGATTCCAGACTGAGAAACACCTCTTGACTCCCGCCGGGATGTATGCTAAACTCTAATTCAAAGTATTCCAATAGGAATTTAAAAATCAGAAGACGACCGGTCCGCCGGAGGCTTCCTTCCGCATCGCGATGAGCGGCAGGGGGCCTTTTTTGATTTTCATCCGGGCCGGTTTCCTTCGGCAGCGGAGGTGAAAAGGCATGCGTTGTCCACGTGAACATTCCCGTTGACTCTCGACAAAGGTCGTGTTATAATAGCCGCATAATCCGACTAAATAGGTATGATTAATTTAGATAATGAACATAATCGAGTTTGGCACAGAGTTTCGGACAAAGCTTCAAGACGAGACCCGACCGGTACGAAAGTGGGGAGAACCATGGCCGACCTGACCGAGCTCGACCCGATCTGGGTGGAACGCATCGTCCGCAGTTTGGCCGGTTTGAAGTACGGGTCGGTGCAGATTACGGTGCACGACGGCCGAATCGTGCAGATCGACCGCACCGAGAAAAACCGGTTCGACCCGGAACCCGTTTTGCGCACGGGAAAACCTTCTTCCGGCAAAGCAAAAAATTAAATCGGCGAACGTCGACCGGACCACCGGAGACACACGACCCTCGTACACGCCGTTCGGCGCGGGAGTCGTGTGTTTTCTGTTTTTTTAAAGAAGTTTCAAAAACTTGTCGACCAGGGGGAGAGACGCATGAAGCCGGGTATCGTTCGCAACGCCGTCATGTTGTCGATCATCGGAGCCGTCCTGTTTGCGTCGGCGGGATGCGGCGGCAAGTCCGCGTCGACGTCGTCGCAATCTTCGTCGCCGTCGTCTCCGTCGCCGGCGCAGTCGGCGGGAGGAAGCGGCGCCGCGAAACCGCCGGTGGAGCTGCTCAACGTGTCGTACGACCCGACGCGCGAGCTGTACGAGGCGTACAACAAGGCGTTCGCGCAATATTGGAAAAACAAGACCGGCCAGACGGTGACGATCAAGCAGTCGCACGGCGGTTCGGGCAAACAGTCGCGTTCGGTGATCGACGGGCTGGAAGCCGACGTCGTGACGCTGGCGCTCGGTTACGACATCGACGCGATCCGTGCGGCGGGTCTGATCAACGAAGGCTGGCAGAAAAGACTGCCGTACAACAGCACGCCGTACACGTCGACGATCGTCTTCCTCGTGCGCAAGGGAAATCCGAAGCAGATCAAAGACTGGCCCGACCTGATCAAACCCGGCGTGCAGGTGATCACGCCCAATCCGAAAACGTCGGGCGGCGCGCGCTGGAATTACGTCGCGGCTTGGGGCTACGCGCTTAAGAAAAACAACAACGACGAGAACGCGGCGAAAGCGTTCGTGACCGAACTGTACAAACACGTGCCGGTGCTCGATTCCGGCGCGCGCGGCGCGACGACGACGTTCGCGGAACGCGGCCTCGGCGACGTCCTGCTCGCGTGGGAAAACGAGGCGTTTCTGTCGCTGAAGGAATTCGGCCAGGACAAATTCGAGATCGTCGTGCCGTCGATCAGCGTGCTCGCAGAACCGCCGGTCGCCGTCGTCGACAAAGTCGTCGACAGGAAGGGCACGCGCGAAGTCGCCCAGGCGTATCTGGAATACTTATACTCCGACGAAGGGCAAAAGATCGTCGCAGAAAACTTTTACCGGCCGCGGTCGGAAGCCGTCGCGCGTCAGTACGAAAACCGCTTTCCGAAGCTGGAGCTGTTCACGATCGACGATCCGGCGTTCGGCGGCTGGCAGAAGACGCAGGAAAAACATTTCAACGACGGCGGGCTGTTCGACCAGATTTATCAGCCGGCGAAATAAGGCGAAATGACCGGGCATGCGGGAAATCGGGAGGTGCCGCCGGTGTCGGGATGGAGACGGCGGCGGGCGAAGCTGGGCGTTCTGCCCGGCTTCGGCCTGTCGATGGGATTTACCTTGTTTTATTTGGCGTTGATCGTGCTCATTCCGCTGTCGACAGTTGCGGTCATGGCGCTCGGCATGTCGTGGGAGTCGTTCTGGCGCGTCGCGACGTCGGAGCGCGCGCTTGCGGCGTATCGGCTCAGTTTCGGGGCGGCGTTCGCGGCCGCGGCGGTCAATCTGGTGTTCGGCACGGCGGTCGCGTGGCTGCTCGTCCGGTACCGGTTTCCGGGAAAACGGCTGCTCGACGCGGCCGTCGACCTGCCGTTCGCGCTGCCGACGGCGGTCGCCGGCATTTCGCTGACGACGCTGTATTCGACGAAAGGGTGGATCGGTGCGGCGCTGGAGCCGTTCGGCGTCAAGATCGCGTATACGCCGCTCGGCGTGGCGATGGCGCTCGTGTTCGTCGGGTTCCCGTTCGTCGTGCGCAGCGTGCAGCCGGTGCTGGAAGCGCTCGGGCGCGAATCGGAGGAAGCGGCAGCGACGCTCGGCGCATCGTGGCTCAGGACGTTTTTCCGCGTCGTGTTGCCGGAGCTGGTGCCGGCCGCATTGGCCGGGTTCGTGTTGGCGTTGGCGAGGGGGGTCGGCGAATACGGGTCGGTCATTTTTATCGCCGGCAACATGCCGATGAAAACGGAGATCGCGCCGCTTCTGATCATGACGCGGCTGGAGCAGTTCGATTATCCGGGGGCGGCCGCGATCGCGCTCGTCATGCTGGTGTTGTCGTTTGCGCTGTTGTTTGCGATTAACGTTCTGCAGTGGAAAGCGGCGCAAAGGCTGCGGAGCGTATAAGCGTGTCGTGCGCGGCGCGCATCACGCAAGGGAGGGATCCGACATGCAGGAACCTCGCTGGTTTCGGGCGGTGCTCGGCGTCGTAACGGCGCTGTTCGTCGCCGTCGTGCTCGTGTTGCCGCTGGCGACGGTGTTCGAACAGGCGTTTCGGAAAGGGGTGGGAGTCTATCTGGACGCGCTGACCGAGCCCGACGCCGTGGCGGCGATTCGGCTGACGCTCGTGACGGCGGCGATCGTGCTGCCGTTCCAGCTCGCGTTCGGTCTGGCCGCGTCCTGGGCGCTGACGCGATTTCGTTTTCCTGGCAAAAGGCTGCTCGTTTCGATGATCGATCTGCCGTTCGCGGTGTCGCCGGTCATCGCCGGGCTCGTGTTCGTCTTGCTGTTCGGCTCCCGCGGTTGGTTCGGCCCTTGGTTGGAGCAGCACGACATCCGGATCGTGTTCGCGATGCCAGGCATTGTGCTGGCGACGATGTTCGTCACGGTTCCGTTCGTCGCCCGCGAACTCGTGCCGGTCATGCAGTCGCTCGGCACGGGGGAGGAAGAAGCGGCGGCGACGCTCGGGGCGAAGGGATGGACGCTGTTTTGGCGCATTACGTTGCCGAACATCCGGTGGGCGCTGTTTTACGGGGCCGTTTTGTGCGCGGCGCGGGCGATGGGGGAATTCGGCGCGGTATCGGTCGTTTCCGGGCACATTCGCGGGGAGACGAACACGATTCCGTTGCATGTGGAGATTTTGTACAACGATTACGATTTTACGGCGTCGTTCGCTGTTGCCTCGCTGCTGACGCTGATCGGCTTGGCGACGATGGCAGTGAAACGGATGATGGAATGGGGGGAGGCCCGGTATGCGGGTCGAGGTGAACCGTCTTCGGAAGTCGTTCGGTAAAACGGAAGTGGTGCGAGACGTCAGTTTTACAGTCGAGCCGGGGCGGCTCGTCGCGCTGCTCGGACCGAGCGGCGGCGGCAAGTCGACGATTCTCCGCATGCTTGCCGGTCTTGAGGTTCCCGACGGTGGGGAAATCCGGTTCGACGGCCGCAATGTGACCGGTGTTCCGCCGCAGGAGCGGGAAATCGGTTTTGTGTTCCAGCACTATGCGTTGTTCCGCCACATGACGGTGTTCGACAATATCGCGTTCGGGCTTGAAGTTCGGCGCGTCGCGAAAACGGACGTGCGGAGACGGGTCGCCGAACTGGTTGCGCTGACGGGGCTGGAAGGCTTGGAGCGCAGGCTGCCGCATCAGCTGTCCGGCGGTCAGAAACAGCGGGTCGCGTTTGCACGCGCGCTGGCGCCGGGGCCGAAGCTTTTGTTGTTGGATGAGCCGTTCGCCGCGGTCGACGCCGCCGTGCGAAAAACGCTGCGCGCGTGGCTGAAGGAGACGATCGTGCGCATCGGCGTGACGACGCTGTTTGTGACGCACGATCAGGAAGAAGCGCTGGAACTGGCCGACGAGCTGATGATTATCCGGGACGGGCGTCTGGAACAACAAGGGACGCCGGTCGACGTCTGGCGGAACCCGCAGACGCCGTTCGTCGCCGGTTTCGTCGGCGAAGCGGTCCGGCTGGACGGTGCCGGATGGGCCGCTTTGCCCGGATTTGCGGCATGGAAAGACGAAGGGGATTACGCACTCGTGCGGCCGGAATTTGTCGATATTATGCCGTTTGGCGGCGCGGAGGCCGACAGCGGCGGCGATCGGGCTGCGGAGTCGGGCGCGGAATCGGGCGTCGTCCGGAAAATCCGGTTTTGCGGGGACCGATGGAGGCTGGACGTCGAAGTCGGCGGTATGTTGTTGCCGGGCTATCTGTCGTCGGAAGTCGAGGCGCCGAGCCTCGGCAGCATCGTCGGCGTGCGCGTGCGTCGGCTGTTCGTCTGCCGCGGCGACCGCGTCGTCGTTGCGAACCGGGTGCCGCCGGCAGATCAGCAGGCCGGGAGGCAGACCGGGGGGAGTTCGCCGGACGCTTCGCCGCGGCAAGCGTTCGAATTCGAGAGGGCTTCCGTCACTGCGGCGTCGGTTCGCCGCATTCGTTGAGAAACTCCGGGCAGTCGCCCCGGTATGCTTCATGCCTGTCGATTAACCGCCGGACGAGTTCGGCAGCCTCGTCTGGTGACTTCGTACTTCATTAAAAAATTGTCCTGAATGTTATATCCTTGATGTCTCGACATATAAAGTTTTTAATAATGTTAAGATATAAATTATAAAATTTCCTGAATCCGTGAGCTTGTCGGCTTTAGTCTGTCTTGCATCTTTCACCTTACAAGTGAAAAATGCAAATAAACGGAACTGCTGGGCGGGCGGACGGTGAAGTATGCCCGGTTCGACAAGGGATTCGGCGGCGAAGAGTTCTACCGCCTGTGGGAGAGCAAAGGGATCGGTTACGTGGGCAAGCTGTGATCCGCAAACTGCTGGCTTATAACCTCTATGAGCGGTTCAAGCGGGACTGTTGTGAGCCTGTTCATCATGGCTACACGATCGTCAGGTTTCCGCTGGAGATTTTCCAATGTACGGCGACGATCGTCCGGCACAGCAGCAAGCTCGTCCTGAAACTGGCTTGTGACTTTCCGTATCGCCATGCGCGGCAACGAATCGAAGCGCGGCTTGCGTTGATGTCCGGTTAGAGAATTACAAAATTTTACATTACATAACCCTCTTCCCTTATCCCCTGTCACTTTATCATAACAACGGGCTTTCAAAATTTTGGCTGAAGTCTATCAAACTTGCCGACAAAATCAACGTGAATTCTTCCTGCTCTCCCGGCCCAATTTCCCTTGTGTCACGCAACGGATCCGGAGGCGTATTTTCTCCCGTTTCACCTTTCCGTGTTTGGTTCTTCCGTTACGAATCAGACGAAGAAAATGACGAATCGGCGTCGCGAATCCGTCATGAAAGATGGCCGGCGTTTGTCCCGCGTCTTTTGCGTACAAAATATTGGTAAATCCCAAACGTACTTTCAGGGAGGATGCGACCATTGCCGGAAAAACGGGACAAGCGCAAAGACGATCACCGCCAGCCGCAGGACGGGAAGCATGACAGTTCCTCGGCAGGCGCAGGTTTACGGGGCGGCGTGGACGGCGCCGGAATCCGCACATATCGAACCACCGGAACCACCGACAAACGGCAAAAAAACCGCGTCCTCCGCACCTCCCAGGATTACGCCCGGTTACGATTACATCTGGGGCAGCGACCAGGATGAGTTGTGGGAAGATCCTGACAGCCTGACCGACCCGGACGACCTGTACCCGAACGACGGGCGATAAGCTTGCAAGACTGCAGGCCCGTTGGGGAACGTACGACCGCCAATGCCGGAATCCGCCGGCACTTGCATGGCATATTGACCATCCGAACCGTTCGGATCCGTCGCGTGAACAGCCGGACCATCAATTCCTAAACGCCCAAACCTGTACGGCGACAGTATCTGTTAATCTGCCTGCGCTCCTGAAACCGCTAGCGCCCCGCCACCGCCGCCGTTTCCTCCCCGCCCGCAAATCCGTCCCGGGGAGCGTCAGCCTGCGGCGCATCGTTCGCCAGCGCGTACGGCAGGCAAAGCGGGAGGCCCGTGCGCGGGTCCGGCACGATGTCCGCCTCGATGCCGAATACCTCGCGAAGCATTTCCGGCGTCATCACGTCCGCCGGCGCGCCTTCGCCGTAAACGGTGCCGCCTTTGATCGCCACCATGTGATGGGCGTAACGGGAAGCGTGATTCAGATCGTGAAGCACCATCACGACCGTCCGGCCTTCCTCCCGGTTCAGCCGCTGCAAAAGCTGCAGCACTTCCAGCTGATGCGCCATGTCCAGATAAGTGGTCGGCTCGTCCAGAAACAGCATCGGCGTCTGCTGGGCCAGCGCCATGGCGATCCAGGCCCGCTGTCGCTGGCCGCCGGAAAGCTGATCGACCGGGCGTTCCGCATGCGGCTCCATGCCGGTCACGCGAAGCGCCCAACGCACGACTTCCTGGTCTTCCTTCGTCAGGCCGCCGAAGCCGCCCTGGTGCGGGAAACGGCCGTAGGCGACCAGTTCGCTCACGGTCAGCCCGTCCGGCGCCGTCGGGTTTTGCGGCAAAATGGCGAGCTGCCGGGCCACCGTTCTCGTCGGCAGTTTGTGAATCGCCTTGCCGTCGAGCAACACGCTGCCGGCCTTCGGTTTCAGGATTCGCGCCATCGCTTTCAGAATGGTCGATTTGCCCGATCCGTTCGCTCCCACGAGCGCCGTAATCCGGCCGGGTAGCACGGACAGGTTCAGATTCCGCACGACGACGTCGTCGGCATAGCCGACCTCCAGCTCACGGGTGCGCAAGTCCATCTCGCAACGCCTCACTTTTTCAGGAGCAAATAGACAAAATACGGCGCGCCGATCAGTGACACCATAATTCCGGCGGGAATGCCGTCCGCCAGATTGCGGCCAACGATATCGGCCGCGACCAGCAGCCAGCCTCCGACCAGAACGGCCAGCGGCAACATCAACCCATACCTTGGGCCCACCAGCGCCCTGGCGATATGCGGCGCCATTAGGCCGATGAAGGAGATGCCGCCGGTGACCGCCACCGCGGAAGCGGCGAGTCCGACCGCGGCCAGCAGCAGAAGCAGGCGCTCCCGCTCCACCGGCACGCCCGCTCCGGTCGCGGCGACGTCGCCCAGTCCAAGCATGTCGAGGCTGCGCGTCTTCAGCAGGGCGACGGGGACCAGGACCAACAGCCACGGAAGCAGCGCCCATACAAAAGGCCAGTCCGTGCCCCAGACGCTTCCGGTCAGCCATCGCGCGATAAAATCGACCTGGAAGGGGTCCGCGGACGTGATCAGCACCACCATCGTCCCCGACAGCGCCAGGGAAAATCCGACCCCCACGAGCACCAGCCGGATCGGTTGTATGCCCGTTCCCCGGCGAGAAGCGAACAGATAAATCAGCGCCGCCGTAAGGCACGCGCCGAAAAACGCGACCAGCGGCAGCACGTAAACGAACGAATCCGCCTGTGCGGGGAAAAACAGAAAATAGAGGGCGACGCCCACCCCAGCGCCGGCGTTGATGCCGACGATCCCCGGATCGGCCAGATTGTTCCGCATCAGACCTTGCAGCAGCGCGCCCGACAGAGCCAGGGCCATGCCCGCTAGCAGCGTGACCGCAAGGCGCGGCAGCCGGATCGAATACAACACGAACTGTTCCTTGGCCGTCCCCTTGCCAAGCAGAACGGGAAGCAACCGGTCAAACGACAACGACGCGTACCCCCACCCCATTCCGACGACAAAGGTAAGCGCAATAAGTCCCAGCATGATGACGAGCAAAATCCGCTGTCTCCGGACAATCGCCCGTTGTCTCATCGCGGCGCTTTCCCCTCCTTATGCACAACATACAGGAAAAAGGGCAAACCGAGAAGCGCCACGATTGCCGCCATGGGCGTCTCGTAGGGCGCATTGACGGTGCGTCCGAGCGTGTCGGCCAGCAGCATGAATGCCGCCCCCGCGATGACGGACATCGGCAGCACCTGCCGGTAATCGTGTCCCACCAGGGGGCGGACCAGATGAGGGATCATCAGCCCGACAAAAGCCATGTTGCCGGCCAGCGCGACGGAACCGCCGCTCAGCAGGATCACGATGACAAACAACAAGGTTCTCGTCTGAAACCGTTTCTGTCCCAGGCCGACCGCGACTTCCTCGCTCATGCTGAGAACGGTCAGCTGTCTGGCCATCGCCAGGGCGGCCAGCGTGCAGACGAAGACGATCGGCGCGAGGATCTGTAGCTGGGTCCAGGTGGTGCCGATCAGGCCGCCCGCCGTCCACATGGAAACTTCTTTGGAAATTTTGAACAAAAGGCTGACGCCTTCCGCGACCGCCTGCAGGAACGTGCTGACGGCAGCACCCGTGAGCACGACCCGCAGCGGGGATAGACGGCCTCCTCCGAACGCGCCGAGTGCGACCACCAGCACGGCGCCGAGCGCCGCCCCGGCGAAACAGACAAACGTCGTGCCCAAAAATCCGATGCCGGGTAGCAGTGCGAAAGCGACGGCCAGCGCCACGTTGGCGCCAGCCGTCAGACCGAGCAAACCGGGATCGGCGAGCGGATTTCGCGTCAGTCCCTGCATAATCGCCCCGGACACGCCAAAGGCGGCGCCGACCAGCATGGCGCCGAGTTCGCGCGGCAGGCGAAGCTCGCGAACGATCAGAATGTCTTCTCCCGTCGCCCGAGAGGTCATCGCCAACCAAACGTCCCGAACCGACACGTCCGCCGCGCCGGCGATCATGGAAACGGCGAACATTCCGGCGAGCGCCAGCGTCCCGGCCGCCAGCGCGACGGCAAAGCGGAAAGTCCTGTTTTTCGGAATCATCGGCGATTATTCACCAAGGAAGTTTTTGATGAAAAATTCCAGCTGATATTCCAGCGTGAGCGGATCGTTGAAGTAAAACTCTCTCGCATTGGCTTCAAACACGCGGCCATTTTTGACGGCCGGTATGTTTTTGTACGTCTCCGTTTTCTGGAACGAATTGTCCGCATCCGGATCTTTGCTGATGATCAGGTAGTCGCCCGCAAACTCGGGCAGAACTTCCGGCGAGATGAGGTAGTAACCGTCCTTCAGCGCCGTTTCCCGCACCTTTTCCGGCATCTTCAGTTTCATTTCCTGATACAGGATTTCAGTGCCGCGCCCCCAGTTGTCGCCGAAGACGTACAGCTCTTTGTTGAAACTTTCGATCACGGAAACGGTGACGTCCTGGCCGATTTTGGCACGGATGTCCTCGCCGGCCTGCCGCGCCCGCCGCCTGAAATCTTCGATCCAGGCCTGCGCTTCCGCTTCCTTGTTGAGCAATTTGCCGATTTCTAGATGCTGCGTCAAATAGTCCAGCTTTCCGTAGGTGTAGGTGACGGTGGGCGCGATCTGGCGCAACCGGTCGAGATTCTTCGTGTTGGACAGACCGATGATCAGGTCGGGCCCCAGTTCGATCAGTTTTTCCAAGTCTTCGTCGGTCACTTCCGCCACGCCCTCCAGCCGCTGCCGGAATCGCGGATTCATTTTGCTCCACTGATCGACTCCGACTAGCGGCACATCCAGCGCCATCACATTGCCGGCGAACGAGGCCAGCACGACGACGCGCTGCGGATGGGCGGGAACTTCCACCGGCCCGTTTTCGGATTGATAGATGCGCGTGACCGGTTCGTTTTTGGGCGGCGACGCTTCGTTGCCGGTGGGCGGCGTCCCGTCGCCGGCAGCGGACGGCGATGCGGTGGTGTTCATGTTTTCCTCCGAAGACGCGCCTGACTCCGTTGATTCGTTGCCGCCGCAGGCGGTGAACGCCAACAGGAACAGAAATACAAGAATTGGTAACAGAATGGGGTGTTTGCGCATCGTCCAATCCTCCCGACAGGGTGATCCAACCGGATTTTTATTGATAATGATTCTCATGTTCATTTCCATACCTGATTTTAATCCCTTCATCGCCGGTTGTCAATATAAGCTCCGTCAAATCAAAAAAGCCCCGGTGCCCCAACGGACCCGGAAGCCTTTATTTCGCCGTGAAGTCGCGGTGCGGAATTTTTAACGGACCGGAAGACGTTATTTAGCGGTTTTCCCCTCCTGAAGCGGTCCATCCTTCCCAATAACGCCTCTGCGGTCCGTTACGCCCGGTAAAGTGGCTGTTTTTCCAAAAATAACGTCCAGACGGTCCGTTAGAAACGACGCGAGGCGCACAACAAAAACCGGCGCCGGCGTGCGACAACGAAATTCGCGGCCGGCGCCGGCCGGTGCGGAGCCAACCGTTCACCCCGGTGCGGGCGGGCGCCGTTTCCGCGCTTCATTCCGCCCATTTCAGGCCGATCACGCAGACCGTGATGCCGACCATGCAAATGAGCCTCAGCGGACTCAGCTTCTCCTTGTACAAGAGCCACCCGACCAGCGCGGCGCCCAGCGCTCCAATGCCGGTCCAGACGGCGTAAGCCGTCGAGAGGGCGATCTCCTGCATCGCCCGGAGCAATAACTGGAAACTGGCCAGAAATCCACCGATCAGGATCAGATGGTTGGGCCAGTTGTTCTTCATGGCCGTCCGCTTGAGGCCGATGACGCCGACGACTTCCATCAGGCCGGCCAGGATGAGCAGCGTCCAGGCCATCAGGGCGTTCCCCCTTTTTCGGACAATTTCAGGCCGATGATGAATCCGAGCAGCGCGAAAATCAACACCAGCTTCACCGGTTTGACGCCTTCATCCACGAAGATCGCGTCGACGACCACCGTTCCGATCGTCCCGATCCCTGTAAAAACCGCGTAAACCACGCCGATGGGCAGAACCTTGGCGGCGCGGATGTGGCGCGACACGGAAAAGCTGTTCGAAAGCCGCGGCGGCCCGAAACACTGCTGGTGCATGATCTGGCGGGGAAAGCCCGGGGACCGGAAAGACCGGACAAGCCGCAAGGCGGCCATGAAGCGGCTCGTGGACGACGGGGTGCCCGTGGGCATCCTCGCGTACGCCGGAGAGGAGCCCGTGGCCTGCTCGGTAGCTCCGCGCGAAACCTGAAACCTGCCGAGGTCTCGGGGGGCGGAATCCCGACGCGGCGGGGAGCGACCGCTGTGGAAGCGTATCCTGTGGACCCCGATTCGCCCAGTTACCGTTTCATGGGTTTCGTCCCGGAGTTCCGTTCGTGCGGATTCATTGAGGTGGGCCGGGCCGGAAGCAGGCGCCACGTCATGCGTCTGAGGCTGGACACGGGCGAAGTCTGAAACCGGAAGGAAACCGACGGAACATTGAAGATCATTGGAAAAAAAGAAGATCCAAAACAAGGAAGGTGCGCCGATGAAACATGAAGCTTTGCGGCTGTACGATTATCACGTTTGGGAAAACGACCTAATTTTCCGGCGCCTGAAAGAGCTGCCGGAGGAGATCGTCCGCAAGGAGATTTCGAGCGTGTTCCCGTCGATTTTCGACAACGTTGGTCCATCTGTACCGGGTGGACAACACCTGGCAATTGGCTATGTCCGGCCGGTTCGCGGAAATCGTCCCGGCCAGCCAACGCATTCTGGAGGAACCCCGTGGCATGAGCCTGGAGGAACTGGAGGGAAGACACCTCGGGTTGGCCGAACAGTACCGGACTTTCCTCAACGCGACCAACATGGAGGCCGTCTCCTTCTATCCGCACCTCCAGTTCGGCACGCTCAACGCGCGTTACCGTCGACATCGTGCGGCACGTCGTCAACCACGGCACTTACCACCGAGGCAACATCATTGCTATGTTGAGTCAATTCTGTAATATTGTTTTACCTGCTATTTTCATTATATGATATCTATTTCCAAGAGATTTACAAGATATCTCACCACGGCATCGGTTCGCCGCGTTCATTGAGAAATGCTGGCCGGTCGCCGGCGTACGCCCTGTGGTTGTCGATCAGCCGCCCGACGAGTTCGGCCGCCTCGTCGGGCGACAGTTCGGCGGCTTCGTCCAGCCGGCCGCGCATATGGGTGCGGATCCAGCCGGGATGCACGACGAGCACCTGTCCGCCGAACTTCCGAAAATGGTTGTGCACGATCGCCGACTGGCGGTTCAGCGCCGCTTTCGACATCGCGTAGCCGAACCACGCGGTGCGCCAGCAGGCGGCGATGCTGCCGGCTTCGGACGAGATGTTGACGATCAGCTTGTCTTCGCCTCGCTTCAGCAACGGAAACAGCGCGTTCGTCACGCGCAGCGCGCCGAGCGCGTTGACGTTGTAGACGCGCAGCATGTCGGCGAAATCGAGCGCGTCTTCGACCGTCGCGTCGATGTCGCCGAGGACGGCGGCGTTGTTGACGAGCAGGTCGAGCCGGTCGGTCTCGGCTTCGACCGCCTGTGCGGCGTCGCGCACGCTTTCGTCGGAGCCGACGTCGAGCGGCAGGATGTCGAGCCGGTCGCCGGCAGTTGTCCGCAAGCGGTCGAGTTCCGCGCATTCTCCCAAATAACGCCCCGCAAAGACGCGGTAACCCTTCTTCAGCAGCACACGCACGAGCGCGAGGCCGAGCCCGCGGTCGGCGCCGGTGACGAGGGCGTATTTCATAGCGCCCGACTTCCTTTCTCAAAGCGTTTTGATCCGATCAAGTCGATCATACCCCCCGCGCCCTCGTGCCGCAACATCCTGCGAACGGGCACACGGTTCGACCCGACGGTTTCCTGCGCGCGATTTTGCGCATGATGATAAGGGACTGGATTTTTACGCGACTGTACTATATAATCGGGGTGAACTGTTATATCAAAAGAACGGTTGAAATTCCGGAACGTCCGGACGATCGCCGCATCAAGCCCAGAACTGTTTGCAACAGTTTGAGACAACTGCTGCAACAGTTTTCGGGCGTTTTCACGGTTTTCACGGAAGAATGAAACGGGGTGAAGCCGATGGGCTACGAGGTCCGCAAGGTGGAATTGGAACCGCTGCAAGTGTTGTCGCCGCAGGGCGAAGTCGTCGACCCGGCCCGCATGCCGAAGCTCGACGACGCCCAGTTGCGCGAGCTGATGCGCCGCATGGTGTTTACGCGCGTCTGGGACCAGCGCGCCGTGTCGCTCAGCCGGCAGGGCAGGCTCGGGTTTTACGCGCCGGTGTCGGGGCAGGAAGGCACGATGATCGGCAGCGAGTTCGCGCTTGATAAGGAAGACTGGATTTGCCCCGGTTACCGCGACATGCCGCAGCTCGTCTGGCACGGCTATCCGCTGTACCAGTCGTTTCTTTATTCGCGCGGCCACCAGCACGGCGGGCAAATTCCCGAAGGCGTGTGCGTGCTTCTGCCGCAGATCATCATCGGCGCGCAATACGTGCAGGCGCCCGGCGTGGCGATGGGGCTGAAGCTGCGAGGCAAGCGCAACGTCGTCGTCGCGTACACAGGCGACGGCGGCAGCTCGCAGGGCGATTTTTACGAGGGCATGAATTTCGCCGGCGCGTTCCGCCTGCCGTGCATTTTCATCGTGCAGAACAACGGGTATGCGATTTCGACGCCGCGGTCGAAACAGTCGATGGCGGAGACGATCGCGCAAAAGGCGGTCGCAGCCGGCATCCGCGGCGTGCTGGTCGACGGCATGGACGTGCTGGCGGTGTACGCGGCGGTCAAAGAGGCGCGCGAATACGCGCTTGAAGGTCTGCCGACGCTGATCGAGGCGCTGACGTACCGGTTCGGGCCGCATTCGATGTCCGGCGACGACCCGACGAAGTACCGGACGAAAGAAGAATTGAGCGAATGGGAGCAAAAGGACCCGCTCGTGAGGTTCCGCGCGTTTTTGAAGGCGAAAGGGCTCTGGTCGGACGAGGAAGAGGAAAAAACGATCGAGGAAGCGCGCGCGTTCGTGAACGATCAGATCCGGAAGGCCGAGGAGACCCCGCCGATGACGGTTCCGGGCCTGATCGATTCGATGTTCGAGACGACGCCGCCGCATCTCGAAGAGCAGAAGGCGTGGTTCGCCGCGGGGGAGGGGCGTTGATCCGATGGCGCAGCTGACGATGATTCAGGCGATCAACGAGGCGCTCAGGCTGGAGCTTAAGCGCGACCCGAACGTGCTCGTGTTCGGCGAGGACGTCGGGCATCTCGGCGGCGTGTTCCGCGCGACGGAGGGACTGCAGAAAGAGTTCGGCGAGCACCGCGTGTTCGACACGCCGCTCGCGGAGTCGGGCATCGGCGGGTTGGCGGTCGGCCTCTGCACGCAAGGTTTCCGTCCGGTGATGGAAATCCAGTTCATCGGTTTCGTGTTCGAAGTGATGGATTCGATCTGCGGACAGGCTTCGCGGCTTCGCTATCGCTCGGGCGGCCGGTATCACGCGCCGCTCGTCATCCGGACGCCGTTCGGCGGCGGAGTGCGCGCGGCCGAGCTGCATACGGACAGTCTGGAAGGGCTGTTCATCCAGACGCCCGGCATCAAGGTCGTCTGCCCGTCCAATCCGTACGACGCCAAGGGGCTTCTGATCGCGGCGATCCGCGACAACGACCCGGTCTTTTTCATGGAGCACCTGAAGCTGTACCGGTCGTTCCGCCAGGAGGTACCGGAAGGCGATTACACGGTGCCGATCGGCAAGGCGAACGTCGTCCGCGAGGGGCGGCACGTCACGGTGATCGCCTACGGCGCGATGGTATATACGTCGCTCAGGGCTGCCGAAGAGCTGGCGAAAGAAGGCGTCGAATGCGAAGTGATCGACCTGCGCACGCTGATGCCGATCGACATCGACACGATCGTCGCGTCGATCCGCAAGACGAACCGCGCGATCGTCGTCCAGGAGGCGCAAAAAACGGCCGGCGTCGCCGCGGAAGTGATCGCGCAGATCAACGAAAAGGCGATTTTTCACTTGGAGGCGCCGGTGTTGCGCGTCGCCGCGCCGGATACCGTCTACGCGTTCGCGCAGATCGAGGACGAGTGGATGCCGACGCCGGCGCGCGTGGCGGACGGCGTGCGGAAAGTGCTGGAGTACTGAAACGCGGCCGGTCGATCGCGTGCGATCGGTCGCGAATCCAGGGATCGCGGACATCGGACGGTCCGTCCGCCGGGTTAGCCGGTTGGGGCCGGCGTCGGCGGCGGCCGTGTCCGTCACGGGAGGATCGAACGACATGGCGCTGTGGGAATACCGGATGCCGGAGCTCGGCGAAGGGCTGCACGAAGGCGAAATCATGAAATGGCGCGTCAAACCCGGCGATTCCGTCAAGGAAGACGATATCCTGATGGAAGTGCAGAACGACAAGGCGGTCGTCGAAGTGCCCTCGCCGGTCACCGGCAAGGTGGTCGAAATCAAGGTGCCCGAAGGGACGGTGGCTACGGTCGGGCAAGTGCTGGCTGTGTTCGAGACGGCCGGCGAAGTGCGGGGCGGAGGTCCGGCGACGGGAGGTCATGCGGCGGGACCCGTCGGCGGTGCGGGGACCGCGGCGAATGCCGTTATGCCGTCGGCTGCGCAGGCGGCGGATGCGCCGGCGACGCCCGGCTCTGCAGCGGCCGTTCCGGCTGGGGCCTCACCTGCTGCAGCCGCACCTGTCGCCCCGGCCGGCGGGGCTGTTTCCGGCGCGGTTCCGGCGACCGACGTGCTGGCGACGCCGAGCGTGCGCAAACTGGCCCGCGAACTCGGCGTCGACATCCGGCAGGTAAAAGGCACGGGCCGGCACGGTCACGTCACGCGGGAGGACGTGATGCGCGCGGCGCAAGGGAAGACGGCGGATCAGAGGATCGACCGTCCCGCCGAGGCGGCCGACGCCGTCCGGGCGGCAGAGCCGCAACCGGCGCCCGCCGCACCGTCGCGAGTTGCGGCCGAAGCCGGCGGTCTGGAGGAACGCGTGCCGCTGCGCGGCATCCGTCGCGCCGTCGCCCAGGCGATGGTCAAATCCGTCTACACGGCGCCGCACGTGACGTTGATGGACGAAGCGGACGTCTCCGAACTCGTCGCCCTCCGCGAAAAGGCGCTGCCGATCGCCGAGGAGCGCGGCGTCAAACTGACGTATCTGCCGTTCGTCGTCAAGGCGCTGGTCGCCGCTTGCCGGCGGTATCCCGCGCTCAACGCGTCGATCGACGACGAGCGTCAGGAAATCGTGTACAAAAAATATTACCACGTCGGCATCGCCACCGACACCGCCGACGGGCTCGTCGTCCCGGTCGTGTTCGACGCCGACCGCAAAAGCGTGCTGCAGATCGCCGCGGAAATCCGCGATCTCGCCGCGCGCGCCCGCGAAGGCAAGCTTACGCCGAACGAGCTGAAAGGCAGCACGATCACGATCACGAACGTCGGGTCGGTCGGAGGACTCTTTTTCACGCCGGTCATCAACTGGCCGGAAGTCGCCATTCTCGGCGTCGGCCGCATCGCGCAAAAACCGGTCGTCAAAAACGGCCAGATCGCGATCGGCCACGTCATGGCCCTGTCGCTCAGCTTCGATCACCGGCTGATCGACGGCGCGACCGCCCAGAAGGCGCTCAACGACGTGAAGCGGCTGTTGGAAGACCCGCAGCTGCTCGTCTTGGAGGTGTGAACGATGGTCGTCGGCAGCATGGCTGAAGAAATCGACGTGCTCGTCGTCGGGGCGGGGCCGGGCGGCTACGTCGCCGCCATCCGCGCCGCGCAGCTCGGCAAGTCCGTCGTCGTCGCCGAGCGCCGAGAGCTGGGCGGCGTCTGCCTGAACGAAGGCTGCATCCCGTCGAAAGCGCTGATCGAGGCGGCGCACCGTTTTGAGCAAATGAAACACGCATCGGCGATCGGCATCGCGGCGGGGGACGTTTCGGTCGATTTCGCCAAAGTGCAGGAATGGAAAAACGGCATCGTCCGCAAGCAGGCCGGCGGCGTCGCCTCTTTGCTGAAGGGCAACAAGGTGCGCGTCGTCAAAGGCGAGGCATTTTTCAACGGGCCGGACACGGCGACGATCTCTCCGGAAAACGAAGACGCCGCGCCCGTCCGGTTCCGCTTCCGCCATGCGATCATCGCCACCGGTTCGCGGCCGGTGGAACTGCCCGGCTTTCCGTTCGGCGGCCGCATCCTGTCGTCGACGGAGGCGCTCCGGCTGAACGAAGTGCCGCGTCGGCTCGCCGTCGTCGGCGGCGGCTACATCGGCGTCGAGCTCGGCCAGACGTTCGCCAAGTTCGGCGCAGAAGTGACGATTCTCGAGGCGCGAAACGCGATTTTGCCGGAATTCGAGGATGAGGCGACGCGCTGGGTCGTGCGCGGCCTGCGCAAGAACGGCGTGCGAATTCTGACCGGCGTCAAGGCGAAGGAAGCGCGCCAGGACGAAGCCGGCGTGACGGTCGTCTATGAAGAGGGCGGTGAGGAAAAGCAGCTCGTCGCCGACTACGTGTTGGTGACGGTCGGCCGCCGGCCGAACACCGAGGGCATCGGCCTGGAAGGCATCGGCGTCCGCCGCGATGCGCGCGGCCTGATTGAGGTCGACGGCCAGTGCCGCACGAGCGTGCCGCATCTTTTCGCGATCGGCGACGTCGTGGCCGGCCCCGCCCTCGCGCACAAGGCTTCTTACGAGGGCAAAGTCGCCGCCGAAGCGATCGCGGGCCTGCCGAGCCGCGTCGATTACCGCGCGATTCCGGCCGTCGTCTTTTCCGATCCGGAGATCGCGTCGGTCGGCCTGACGGAGACGGAAGCGAAAGCACAAGGGCTCGACGTCGCCGTCGGCCGGTTCAGTTACGGCGCCAACGGCCGCGCGCAGACGCTCGACGCCGGCGAGGGCTTCGTCAAGGTGATCGCGCGCAAACCGGACGGAGTCGTCGTCGGCGCCCAGATCGTCGGCGCGGAGGCGTCGAACCTGATCTCCGAATTCGCGCTGGCGATCGAGATGGGGGCGACGCTGGAAGACGTCGCGCTGACGATCCACCCGCATCCGACGCTGGGCGAGATGGCGATGGAAGCGGCGGAAGGCGCGCTCGGCCGGCCGATTCACCAGTTGGTGCGGTAAATTTGAGCGGTCGGTTGGCCGTCTCTTATGGGCGGCCGTCGACCGCGATTCAAAAAAACGGATTGTAAACGCTATCATGGGATTGCAATGGCGATAGATAGGGCTTGGTCCTGATCGCCTGCGGACCGGAATGCTCGAAACCGGACACCGACGTCGACAGCGGGTTCTCCGGGGAAAACAGCACTTCGATTGGCGGTGTGTTCCCGTTCGATTACGGCAAGGCCGGAAGCGGCCCCTCACCGTGCTGACCGAACGGTTTCGCGCGGAAAACATGACTAGACCCATCCAGTGATCGGATTTTGTATGATTCTCCACCGCCTTTAGTATTTCTTTCTGGCGTCCTGGATCGCCGGTAACTCAAGGAACCAGGGCGCGGACGATCGTGTTTGAAAAATCGATCAGATCGCCGAGATGCCGTTCGACAATGTTGCGGACAATGTCCAAATTCACTTTTTGATCATCGTGAATTGCAATATTGCGGAAGCCGACCATGGCCTTCATTCGTTTCGCGGTGTCGACGGATATGATGATCGAATCTTGAACGGTCGGATCGTTCAGACGGGCCGGGTCGTTCCGGTATTCTTCCCGGACGCGCCGGACGCACCGTTCGACGACGGCGGCTTTATTGAGAACGGCATCCATCTTCATAGACCGTACCTCTTTCCAAAATGCCGTCCAGAATGATTTTTCTTTCCTCATTCAGTTTGGCATACATTTTATAGATTTTCGCTTCCAGAAGAAGGCGGCGCGTTTCGTCACTGCAGTGCAGGACGACGCCTTGCAAGATTTGCGTTTGCATGACGGTGGACGCCGCGTCCAGGTCGACGAGATCGACGTCTCGGTCGAGCGCTTCGGCCAATTTCTGCGCGATCTCGAAACGTCGGACGTGATCGACCGGCGTATCGCTCGCATAGGCGAGATCGACGTCGCTGTCGGGACGCGCGCGATTTTCGGCGTGTCGGCTGGATGCAAACGCCCGGATTCGGGACGCCTACAGTCCCCATCTCGACAGCCAGTCGCCGATCCAGACGACAGGGCGGAACGGTCGGCCGGCCCAGATGCTCGCCCATTGCGCGAGTGCGAAGATGCCGGCGACGGCGACGGCGATCGCGTAGCGTCGGCCGGGTCGGGCGTCGGCCGGCTCCAGCGACGAGGCGTCCGCACGCGGATTGACGCGAAAGACGGCGATCATCGCAAGCGCCAGCGGAAAGATGAGCCCGAACGGCAGCATAAAGGCGAACGTATGCCGTGAATCCCATTCAAGATTTTCCAAGATGTTATGATGTTGCAGCGCCAGCCCGGCGACGAGCGCGCCGAGCGGCCACGCCACCGTCCGCCCGTTGAGGCGGAACAGCTGGCGGACGCCTTCGACGGCGGCGAACAGCGCGATCGACAGTTTCAGATAAATACCGACCAGCAGAACGATCGAAACCGTCGCCTCCAGATGCTCAAAAAAAGGAGGAATCTGCATTTCCTGGGCGATTGTAAAAAACGGATAAATCGCCCTGCTCGCCCGCGGAACGCCGAGAATGCCGACGGTGAAGAAGGTGGCGACGGCGAGCAGGACGGTGGCGGCCGCGAGTCCCCCGAGAAACGCTGCTTCCCTTCGTTTGCGGATATAAGGAAAAAACATCCATATCGCAATCGTTTCCGTAAACGGAAAACCGACCGAGGGCGCGGCGGTTTCGGCCAGACGTCGAAAGCCGATGCGGAAAAAGGGCTGCAGCCGTTCCCAATTCCATTCACCAAACATAAATACGAATATGGAAAATACAGTAAAAAGAATCAGAGACAATAGGCTTTCCGTCGTCCGCGACACTGTTTCCGCTCCGTTGCGGACGGCGTAACAGGCGATGACGAGAAACCCGAGGTGAAAGACGGTCAGCGGCGTTTTCGGCATGAGCGACAGTTTCATGAAATCGCCGAGGTTGCGGACGACCCAGGCCGACACTTGCAGAAAATAAAAAACGTACAGCAGGGCGACCGCACCACCCGCCCACGGCCCGGCCAGCCGTACGCACACGCCGACGAGACTCTGCTCGGGATATCGGCGCGCGACGAACAGCCACAGACAGGCCATGGCGACGCCTACGGCACCGGCAGCCAACGGTACCATCCAGGCGTCCGGCCCGGCACGGCGGATCCATCCGCCCGGGCGAAGGAAGAACGCGGTGCCGAGCGTGTAGCTGACCGTCAACACGAACAGTTGAAACGGGTATATGCGGATTTTGTTCACGGTGAAGACGCCTCCGATTCGATCTGCGGCCCGTACGATCCGGCCAGTTCTCCGGGATTGAGCACCCGGCAGCCGATGTCGACGCGCAAGCGCACGGTCGACCACTGCGCGGCGTCACGGCCGGCCAGCGTCATTTTTCGGCGCAGTCCGAACAAATCCCACCCGCGGCGGACGGACAGGTCGTATACCGCCGACGCACGTTCGGAGGCCTTCCGTTCGAATGCAAGACAAATGTCGCGAAGATCGTCGTGCGTCAAATCCGGCTTGTCCGGCCGGAGTCCGGTCACATGGAGGGCGGCTTTCATCCGGACGCGCCAGACGGGGGGATCCGCGTGCGCGTCAAGCCGGCTCTGTATGCGCAGCCGTTCGGTTCGGACGTCGACGCTGCCGACGGAGGCGCGCACCGTGGCTCCGAGCGCCGCCGTCCGCCCGCTCAGCGCGTGATACCACGACATGTCGTCGTGGCCGAGCTCGCCGACCATCCGGTCGCCGCAAAATACGGCGCCGCCGTGCAAATAAAGGTTGCCCGCATCGGCGTCGGACGACTGGTAGCGCCCGACGTTCCGCACCGGCTTGCCCTTCAGGCGGACGATCGGAACGACGGCGCAGCGGCCCGTCGCCAGATCTTCAAGGACGTCCTTGATGCGATTGCGGCGGCTGAGCGCTCCGTTGGCGGAAGACTGGATTTCGACCAATTTCCGCAGCGCGTTGCCCGGCCGGCGTTCGAGCGGCGTCAGCTCCGTCATCACGTCTTCCAGCGGATCGACGGCGACGAACAGCTGCACCGTCGACCGCCGGTCGAACTGGCGTTCGAAAAAATCCAGAAGTTGCATGATCTCCTTGCGGGCGCGCCGTTCGGAAACGATGATCGATTGATAATGGTCGGGGAACAGTTCGCGCGGCAGCCGAAGCGCCGCCTGCCGGCCCAGGTCGGCGATCGTCCGGCCTTCCACGCGGTAGGTGTAGACGGGCGACCGCAGGCCGGATGCCTGCTGTTGCGTGATGGCGTTCGGGTTGACGACCTGGTAGTAGCCGATTTCCATTCCCGTTTGCGGCTCGAAATCCAGGGCGGCCATGTCGACGATGGCCAGCTGGTTGACTTCCCGCATGTCCCAGCAGCCGGCCGCGAGGGGCGCGATCGCCGCGACGGCCGAGACCAGAGCGACAGTCCGGTTCATCGGAGTAAACGTCACATCCTTGTCCGCCGCTTCGGGCGCAACATCGCCGGGTATCGCGTCATCCACGGGTGAGGGGCGCGCACCCAGATGTCTTTCAGATCGCTCCAGAACACCGGGGCCATCGGCGAAAAATACGGCACGCCGAACGATTTCAGCGACACCAGGTGAACGAGGAGAAACAGAGTGCCGCACAGCACGCCGAACAGGCCGAGAAAGGCCGCCAGCGTCATGAACATGAACTGCAGGATTCTTTGGGAAATGCCGAAACTGTACGACGGCGAGACGAAATTCGCGATTGCCGTCAGCGCGACGACGATGATCATGATCGGCGAGACGAGACCGGCCTGAACGGCCGATTCGCCGAGTACCAGCGCGCCGACGATCGACACCGCCTGGCCGACCGCCCGCGGCATGCGCAGGCCGGCCTCCCGCAGCACCTCGAACGTCACCAGCATGACGATCGTTTCCACGAATGACGGAAACGGGACGCCTTCCCGCTGGGCGGCGATGTTGATCAGAAGCGGGTTCGGAATCAATTCCTGATGATAGGAAATGACCGAAATATAAAACGGCGGAACGAAAATGGCGAGCAAAAACGCCAGCATGCGCAACCAGCGCAAAACTGTCGCGATGTCGGCTCTTTGGTAGTAATCCTCTGGAGAAGTAAAAAATTGATAAAAAGTATACGGACCGACAAGCGCGATCGGACTGCCGTCGACGAGCACCGCCACCGAACCTTCCAGCAGGTGCGACGCAACGATGTCGGGACGTTCCGTGTTGAGCAGGGTGGCAAACGGCGTCCAGATGCTGTCCTGAATCCATTCTTCGACATAGGCGGAATCCAGCACGCCGTCCGTCCGGATGTTTTGCAGCCGGCGCCGGCATTCGGCGACGATGTCCGGATTGGCCACCGGCTTGAGAAATATCATGACGACGTTCGTCCGCGTCACCGAGCCGAGCGTCAGCTGTTCGATTCGGAGTCCCGGGTGTTTGATCCGTTTGCGGATGAGCGACACGTTGAGCATGAGCGACTCGACGAAACTTTCGTTCGGCCCCCGCACGGTCACTTCGGTGCTCGGCGTGCCGACGGGCCGGTGGGCGGGCGTGCCCGTCCGGTAGAGCGTCGCCTCGCGGACGACGCCGTCGTCGTCCGGAACGATCCGCAGCGCGCATCCTTCCAGAAGCCCCTGGACCGCTTCTTCCGGCGATCGGATTTTGCGTTCCGGCACGAGCGGAGTCGGCCCGACGGAGCCGCCGTTTTCGCCGCTTTCCCGTTCGCCCGCATCGAACGTCCGGCCGAGCGACAGAACGACGAGCAGCGTCTGCTCGATTTCCCGCTTGTCGCACATCGTTTCAAGAAACAGGAGCGTTCCCGCCTCGTTCGGCGAATTTCCGATCCGCATCTCGATCAGGTCGGGCGGATGCCCGAGCGCGTCGCGGATGCGACCGACGAACGCCGCGAGGGATTGTTCGGAAGCCATGTCGTTTTCCTCCTTCTTGGTCTGTTAGTATGGGCTTCCTTCCGCAAACCATGCGCGGCTGTGGTATAATGGCGTTGATTCCTTGCCCGCGGGGAGGAAAGGACGTGTCGGGTCGAAAGGTCATTGCCGCCGCGTTCGGCGTCGTCGCGTTGTTTTGGGCGGTGTTTGCGTCGGCTTACATCGGCGGAAAAATCGATGCAAACGACGTGATGCGCGACGAATGGCTCGCCGGCCGCGAGGCGCTGGAGGAGGTCGCCGAAGATTTGTTGCAACGTGTGGACGTTTCCGGCGTCGTCGGCGAGGCTTATCGGGACGGCGGCGCGGCGTACCGCTACGTTTTCGGCGAACGGAAATTCATGAGCGCGGAAAAGCGCGGTCGCGACGCGGTTTTGTTCGTCAGGAAAAAAAGTCTGGGTCTCGAGCTCGGCCTGCTGTACGTCCGGGGCGACGGACTTCCCGCGCTCGACTACGCGCGCCTCGAACGGCTCGATCCGCGCTGGTACGCGGTGACCGTCCGCGAGATGCGGCCGCAGTAAACGGCGGGCGGCGTACGTCGCAGGGCAACGGTAAACGGCGGGCGCTCGGCGACGGTCCGAGGCTGCCGGCGGGCCGAGTCGATGAACCGGCGCCGCGTTGATGACGAAGGAGGACTTCGTGTGAAAAATCGGAGGCGCTTCATGGCGCTGGTCGCGATCGGTCTGCTTGCGGCCGCAATCGTTTTCGCCGGACTTGCCTCGGCCGAAGAGGGGCGCGTTGTTCTGCGCACGGAAGCGGGATGGGGAGGCAAGATCCGGGAAGGATCGCTATTTCCGTTGAAAGTGATCGTCTCCAATCCGGGCGGCCGCGACGTTTCCGGCGATGTTGTCGTCCGCGTCGCCGCCGGAGACGGGCTGGGGGGTTCGGGCGACGTCGCGTATGTCCGACGGCTCGATTTGCCTGCCGGCGGCGCGAAGACGGTCTGGTTCGCCTTGCCGGGCCAGCCCTATACCGATCGCAATCATGCCGTCGAATTTTATGCCGGAGGTTATCCGCAAGGGAAACCGATCGCGTCGGAGCCGGCCGTCAAGGCGCAGCTTCTTTCCGCAAACGCCGCCGTCGTCGGCGTGATGGCGCGCGATCCGGACGCGATGGCGTTTCTTTCGCTTCTGAACGCAAAAGGATACGACGTTCACGTCGTCCGCCTGGACGCAGCGGCGGATCGCGATTTTCCGTGGGAGCCCGAACTGCTCGACATGCTGGACGCCGTCGTGCTCAACGCCGTTCCGACCGATACACTGCCGGCGAACGCCGCCGAGCGGCTGGAGCGGTGGGTGGCCGGCAGCGGCAAATTGTTTTTGGCCGGAGGAACGTCGTATCCGAAAACGGTCGCCGCGCTGGAAGCGTTGTCGCCGGTCGCGTACCGGGGAACGACGCAGCTGGAATCGCTGGAATCGCTTGCGGCGGCGGCCGGAGAGCCGAATCCGCCGGCCGGACCGCTGACCGTGTCGGTCGCGGAACTCAGGAGTGGGGCGGAACCGTGGGCGGTTCAGTCCGGCGTGCCCGTCGCGGTGCGCAGGCCGCTCGGGTTCGGCGAGGTTTGGTATTTGGCCTACGATTTGTCCGGGGAGCCGCTTGCGTCGTGGTCGGGACACGCCGGGCTTTGGGCCGCGATGCTCGGCGATTCGCTCAAGGCGGAGAATCATTCCACGAAGGCGGCCGGCCTTGTGAGACCGCAGTCCGTTTACGAGCTGGAAAACGAACTGGACTTCTTTCCGGGACTGAAAGCTTTGCCGCTCGGTGTTTTGTCGCTCCTGTTTCTTGTTTACGCGACGGCTGTGACGTGGGGCGTTTACTTTTTGCTCAAACGGCGCGGTCGGCGCGAATGGGCGTGGTGGGTCGTACCGGCGGTTGCGGTCGTCTCGTCGACGGCGATGTTCGCGGTTGGGGCTGCCGAACGCCGGACGGCGATCGCCCAGACGCTGGAAGTTACTGTTCTTTCCGGCGACGGGTATGCGGTTCGGACGGCCGGCGTGTCGGTAGCCGTTCCGGGCGGCGGCGACTATACGTTGGAATGGCCGGAGGTGCGGTTTGCGACGATTTTCGCTGTGCGCGGAAACGCCGGCGAACTGGCCGGAAAACCAGGGGCGGCAATCGAGCGCGTCGGGGACGGAACCCACGCGACCTTTTTCGATGCGCCGTTCTGGTCGGTCGGCAAGGCGTTCGCGCCGTTCGAACGATTGTCCGGCGTCGGGGCGCTCGGATACGACGTCCGGTACGACGGAGGCGCGCTGGAAGGCGTCCTTCGCAACGACACCGGTTCAAAACTGACGGACGTTTACGTCGTGTCGGGCCCGGATTGGGCACGCGTCGGCGACCTCGAACCGGGTGAAAGCGGATCGTTTCGTTTGGCGGTTTCCCGCTGGGGCGGTCGAATTCCGAACGATGTTCCGTGGCGGATCCCGCTTGCCTCTCCGTCGCCCGGCGCAAGCCCGTCGGCGACGGATTCGGTTCCGGCGGACGCAAGTTCGGAACACCGTCGGTCGCTTCTGACGACCTTCGTGAACGCAACCGAATTGCCAGGGGCGAGGTTGAATGCGGTTTACGCGTTCGGATGGCGCGAGCGGACAAGAAGCGACCTGAAACTGAACGGCAAGCCGGTGCGGGCGCGCACGACCGAGCTCGTCGTTCAGGAGCTGCGGTATCCGTTCGTGCGGGACGGGCGAATCGTCGTGCCGAAAGGGATCGTCGCGCCGAAAGTCGTTTCGCCGGCCAAAGCGCCTTATTTGCCGGATTTACCCGGTTATCGCCTCGACGAAGGCGCACTTATGCTGGAATACGCCCTTCCGCGCAGGGCGGACGCCGAATATCGGAGTGTGCGTCTGACCTTCGAGCGTGATCCGTCGGCGCAGCGGCCGGTGCAGTGGTCCGTCTGGAACGAAGCGGATTGGCGGTGGGAACCGGTCGCCGAACAGTCCGCCGAATGGGAGGCGGATCGGCCGGCGCGGTATTTGATCGGCGGTTCCCTGCTGCGGGTGCGGGCGGCCGGACCGGAGGGCGCCACGATCCGGGCGCCGGATGTGACCGCGGAAGGGGTGATCGCGCCGTGATCGAGATTCGCGACTTGACGAAAACATACGGTGCTTTGAAGGCGCTCGACGGCTTGACGATGACGGTCCGCGAAAAAACGGTGTACGGCTTCGTCGGGCCGAACGGCGCCGGGAAAACGACGGCGATGGCGATCGTCGCGACCTTGATCCGCCCGACGTCCGGAACGGCGCGCGTCGGCGGTTACGACGTGACCGAACATCCCGACCGCGTGCGGCGTCTGATCGGCTATATGCCCGACTTTTTCGGCGTATACGACCGGTTCAAAGCGGCGGAATATCTCGATTTTTACGGCGCCTGTTACGGCATTCCGCGCGTCGACCGGCTGAAAAAAATCCCGCGGCTGCTCGAACTCGTCGATCTGGCGGACAAGGCCGACGCGTACGTCGATTCGCTGTCGCGCGGCATGAAGCAGCGGCTCTGCCTGGCGCGCTGCCTCATGCACGACCCGGAAGTGCTCGTTCTGGACGAACCCGCATCCGGGCTCGATCCGCGCGCGCGTATCGAAATGCGGGAGATTTTGAAAGAACTTAAAAAAATGGGGAAAACCATTCTGATTTCCTCACATGTATTACCTGAACTGGCAGAAATGGCCGACGACATCGGGGTCATCGAGAACGGACGGCTTTTGGCGCAAGGGAACGTAAGGGAAATTCAGGAGCGGATGCGTGCCGGACGGCTGCTGCATATCCGGCTGTTGGACCGGGCGGGGGAAGCCGTCGAATTTTTGCGCGGACGGCCGTATGTGGCGGCGGTGGAATCGCCGGACGACGCCGGGGCAACAGCGGTACGGGTGCGTTTCGGCGGCGACGACGCGATGCAGCGTGAGTTGCTGCGGGTGCTGGTGGAGAGCGGGTTTCCGGTCGTGGCGTTTCACGAGGAGGAGGCCGACTTGGAGGACGTGTTTCTTGAGATCACGAAAGGAGGGCGCGCATGATCAATCCCGTTCTCGAAAAGGAATTCCGCCTGCGCATGCGCACGGTCCGTTCGCCGGTTTTGCTGTTCGCCTACTTGCTGGCGATCGGCGTGCTCGCATTCGGATATCTGTATATTCGGAGCGCTTTTACGAACACGTTCCGATTCGATCCAGAGGAAAGCCGGCTTATGTTTTATTTTCTAAGCGCTTCCCAGCTCGTGCTGCTTTCGTTTCTCGTGCCGGGGCTGACGGCCGGGGCGGTCAGCGGTGAACGGGAAAAGCAGACGTTGAATATTTTGTTGACCACCCCCCAGAGTTCGGCGGCGATCGCACTGAGCAAGCTGGCCGCGTCGCTCGCGTTTACGGCGCTGGCGGTGATCGCCACGACGCCCGTCTATGCGGTCGTGTTTCTGTACGGCGGCGTTTCGCCCCGGCAGTTGGCGGCGGTGTTCCTGTTTTACCTGCTGGTCATGCTGTCGCTCGGGTCGGTCGGCGTCGCCTGTTCGACGGTGTTGCGCCGTACGGTCGTTTCGGTGGTGGCGGCGTACGGTTTCGTCGTGTTTCTGTACGGATTCACGGCGTTTTTCGCGCTGCTGTTCGGCGCGATGACGAAAGAAAGATGGATCGCCGGCCTGACGCTTGGGCTGAATCCGATGGCCGCTCTCGTCAGTATGTTCGAAAGCGGGCTTTCGGAGGAAATGTTTCGCGGCACGATCGTGCCGTGGCTGAGAATCGAGTATCTGTTCGTCGCCTATCACGTTGCGATCGCCGCGATCGGTCTGACGGCGGCGATCCTGCGGCTGCGGCCGCGTTGACGGCGCGGAGTTGAAGACCGGTGGGCTGGGCGGCGACGGAGACACTGCTTCGCTGTGGGCGTCGGGCCGCTCGGCTCGTCCGGTTCGCCGGCCGCGTCATAGCCGGCCGGGCGGGGACTGTCGCTCGGGCGGTTTTCCGGCCGTCGACGGCTTTCCGCCCCGCCGTCCGAGCGTCGCCCACACCCACGCCGCGTTGACGGCCAGCAGGGCGCCGCCCAGCCAGAACACGCTGCGCAAGCCCACTGTTTCCGACAAAAACCCGCCGACGACCGGTCCGACCATGTTGCCGAGCGCCAGCGCGCTCGTGTTGAACCCGTAGGCCCGCGACACCATGCCCTCCGGCGAATGATGCCGGACGAGGGCGTTCACCGACGGGATAAGCCCGCCCATGAACAGTCCGAGCGCGAACCGGCAGGCGAGCAGCTGTCCGACGGTCGCGCACCAGGCCTGCGGCACGCTCATCGCCGCGGCGCCGACGATCGAGGCGAACAAGACGCGCTCGGTACCGATTTTGTCACCGAGTCGGCCGAGAAGCGGCGCCGAGATCATGTTCGAAATCCCGGTGACCGCTCCCGCCAGACCGGACAAAAACGCCAGGTCTGCCGTCGACCCGTGCAGCTTCTGGACGTAAAGCGGCAGCACAGGCATCGCGCCGAGTAGGGCGAACTGAATGAAGAACGTCGCGGCGAACAGGGCGGGCAATTCCGGCTTGCGGACGAGTTTCCGCCAGTCGCCGGACAGCGACACGCGCGGCGCTCCCGACGGATTGCGGCGTTCGAACCGCTCGCGGACGACGATCCATGCGACCGTCGTCGCCATGAACAGACAAGCGCCGGTGACGTAAAAAATCGGCCGAAACCCGATTCGGTCGGCCAGCCATCCGCCGATCAGCGGTCCGAGAATCGTGCCCGCGACGCCTCCCGATTGCAGCGCTCCCATCGCGAATCCCGTCCGCTCTCGCGGCGCCGTCGTCGACATGAGCGACACCGAGGCGGGGACGAATCCCGAAACGACGCCGTTCAACACGCGGAGAACGAGCAAATGCCACGCGTCCTGTGCAAACCCCATCAGCGCCATGATCGCCGCCATACCGTAACCCGACCTCAGGAGCATGATTTTGCGTCCGTAACGGTCCGCCAGAGCCCCCCAGATCGGCTGGAATATGAACGACGTTACGAAATTGCCCGCGAAAATCAGCCCCGCCCACAGCGCGACGTCGTCCCGTTCGGGATCCATGCCGAGCTCCTGCAGATACAGCGGCAAAAACGGGACGATCATCGTCATGCCAGCCATGACGAGAAACTGCCCGGCGCACAGAACGAACAAATTGCGTTTCCAGTCCGGCATGCCGGGTTCGTCCGCCCCCTTTTCCCGCTTTTTTCGCGTTTTTTTCAGTATAGCACAGTGCCGTACATAACGCCCGCGCGGTCCGGACACCTTAAAATAGGGAAACCGAAAATTTTGCGTAAAAAGGAGTCGAGGCCGAATGCCGTTCGGAGCTCACGAGACCGTCGAGACACACGAAATTTTGAACGAGAAAATGAACATGATTCGTCATTTCGCGATGTACCGCGCGATGTGCTCCTCGGAAGAGCTGCGCCGCATGATCGATCGGCAGCTGACCGAGCTGACGCGGTCGTACGACCGGCTCGCCAATTATACACGCGACTATGCCGCGCGGTTCGGCGTGCCACAGCAATATGCCCAGCCGCAGGGGACGCCGCAGCAGGTGCTTTACGGCCTGCGTCAACCCGCTCCCGTGTCGCCGCAGTTGGACGGGTCGATGGACGACCGCGGCATCGCGCTCGCCGTGCTGTGCGCCCACAAAAACGCGGCGAAAAACCAGATGGCCGCCTGTCTCGAGGCGGCCGACCCGAACCTGCGGCGGATGTTGTCGGACGACGCCGTCATGTGCGCGAACATGGCGTACGAAACGTTTCTGTTCATGAACCGGCAGGGCGATTATCAGGTGCCGACGCTGCTCGACCAGACGGCCAAGACGTTTTTGCACGCCTATCGGCCGGCGGGCGAACCGATTTCGCCGTTTGTCTCCTAAGCAAGACGCCAGCGATTTGTACCCGGCAGGCGGTCCGAAGGTTCGGGCCGCTTTTTCTGTGCAAACGACGACCTCTTTATACTACCGTATCGAAACCGTTCGACATCTTTCGAACATTTTGGTAGAATATCAGTTGACCAAACTCCATGATACCGGCCGGGAGGTTGTCGGCGCGTGTCGGAAAGAGAATTGCTGGAATTGATTGCGGAGAAGGTCGGGCGGATCGAAACAGACGTGTCCGGCCTGAAGTCGGACGTATCTGCTCTGAAGTCAGACGTGTCCGGCTTGAAATCGGATGTGTCCGAGCTGAAGACGCGGATGGACGGTCTCGAACAGCGGATGGACGGTTTTGAGAAACGGATGGACGGTCTCGAACAGCGGATGGACGGCATCGAGAAACGGATGGACGGCTTCGAGCGACGGATGGACGGTCTCGAGCAGCGAATGGATGGTTTTGAAAAACGGATGGACGGTCTCGAGCAGCGGATGGACGGTCTCGGGCAACGGATGGCGGGCCTTGAGACGCGGCAGGCGGCGGTCGAAACCCATTTCGCGATGATGGAAACGCGTTTCCACGCGCTGGATAACCGGTTGACCGGCATGGAGAACGAACAGGCCGCGATGAAACAGGCGATCTTCGAATTGCACGACGACGTCCGGAAAATACTCGCCAACCAGCAGGCGATGACGCATATTTTGGGAGAACACGAAGTGGCGATACGGACGCTGCAAAGACGTCCGGTTTAAAGATGAAGAACCGCCGGCCGGGAGCGATCCCGGCCACTGTTTTGTGGTTAGAGCGCGCCAGAGCGAAAGGGGTCAGGATGTCTGATGCTGTCCCGGACGGAGCGCCGGCGCCGGGAACGACGCGAACGTCGGCGGCGCAGGTTGCTGGTTTTTTACTATAGCTTTTCTTTTTCAATAATAATAGGTTGCATTTTTTATTTTGTAAATTTAATCTATGATTTTCCTGGTTGGTTCGGCAAAAACGCCGTGCTGCCGGTCGTGCCGTCGGATCCGCCCTCTTCCGCTCCGGTGTCGACCTCTACTTTTGCAGATAAGGAAATTTCTGTTTCCACCACGCCTTCTACCACGCCGTCGCCCTTTGCGCCGTCCGTCGTTTTCCATTTCGTCGGCGACGTCATGTTTGCCGGCAATGTGGCGGATTTGCTCGCGCGACACGGCTACGATTATCCGTACCGGCATGTAAGGGGGCTTCTGGACGCGGCGGACGTGACGGTCGCCAATCTCGAGACGCCGGTTACAGAAGCGGGCGAACCTCAGACCAAAGAATACGTTTACCGGTCTTCGCCCGCGGCGTTGCCCGCGCTGCGGGAGGCGGGCGTCGATCTCGTCACGCTCGCCAACAACCATTCGATGGACTACGGCATTCCGGGGTTGCTCGACACGATGGCCTATCTGGACCGTGCCGGCATCGCCTATGTCGGCGCCGGCCGGAACATCGACGAGGCCTATACGCCGAAAACGCTGGATATTCGCGGCGTCAGGGCCGCGTTCGTCGGTCTGACGCGCGTCTATTCGGAACCGTGGTGGCAGGCCGGGCGCGACCCCGGGGTAGCGGGCACCTACGACTACCGTCTGCCCCAGGCGCTCGACGCAATACGGCGGGCGAAATCGGAAGCCGACCTGGTCGTCGTGTACGTCCATTGGGGCGTCGAACGGCGCGAGACGCCGGCCGACTACCAGCGGGAACTCGCCCGGCGGTACGTCGACGCCGGCGCCGATCTCGTCGTCGGCAGCCATCCGCACGTACTGCAAGGTTTTGAAAGATACAAGGGGAAATGGATTGCGTATAGTCTCGGCAATTTCATTTTTACCGTCAACCGGTACGAGCCGACGTGGGATTCCATGGTGTTGCGGGCGACTTGCAGGCCGGCCGACGGATCGTGCGCGCTGCGTGTTTTTCCCGTTTCGGTCGCGAAAGCCGCGTCGCCCGTGCCGATGGAGGGCGAAGAGGCGCTGCGCGTGCTGAGGAAACTGTCCGCCTTGTCGTCGGAGCTCGGCGCCGCCGTGCGGGACGACGGCGGCGTGGAACCGGTTGCCGCGGGCGTTGCGCGAGATTGAACCGGAACGCTTTCCGTTTCGTCCTAAAAAGATAGAGGTGGAATCGGTTGTCCGAAGAGCGGGATGCCCTCGAGCGCCTGATGCGGGAATACGGTCGGGACGTCTGGAACTATGTGTTCGCCATGGTGCGCGACCGCCATCTGGCCGACGACCTCGTGCAGGAGACGTTTCTGAAAGTGTATCGCCACTGGCGTTCGTTCCGCGGGGAATGTGCGGAGCGCACTTGGATTTTTCGGATCGCGCGCAATGCGGTTTACGATTACCGGCGGTCGGCGTTTTGGCGCAAAGTCTTACCGGTGGCGGTCGTCGCCCGACGCGAGGCCGGCCCGTCGGCGGAACAGGCGGTTCTCGAACGCGAGCTCGCCAACGACGCGTGGCGGCTCGTCATGCGGCTGCCCGTTAAATATCGCGAAGTGATCGTGCTGTTCGCCCATCATCAGCTGTCGTTGCAGGAGATCGCCGACGTACTGGGAATCAGCGTCGGAACGGTCAAATCGCGGCTGTTTCACGCCAGGCGCAAGCTCACGGAATGGAAAGGGGGTCGCGCGCCCGATAGCGGATTTCGATCTTGAACAAACGGACTTCGAACGACAATTGGCGGTTCCGCCGCTCAGCCGGTCGGGTTTTTCCGATCGATTGTACCGCTCGGTTTTGGCCCGTCTCGAAGCCGAAAAGGCGGGAGTCGGTCCGGCGACGCGGTGGCGCAGGCGCCGGTCGGGACGGTTGCGCGTCGTCAGTGTGATCGGAGCGGCGGCCGTGCTGCTCGGTTTGTTCATGATACCGGCGGTGTGGTGGTGGCGGACGGGCGGTTCCGTGCCGGCAAGCGTGGGAGGCGGAGTTCGGAACGGCGCGGCTGACGGCGTTTCGAGCGTTGTCCGCGACGATGCGGAGGACGCGGCGGAACCGATGCCTTCCGGGTTGCTTCTCGGCCTCCGGCACGAACCGACAGAGTCGTACCGCACCGTCTGGATCGTGCGGGACAAAGACGGCCGCATCCGCGCGACGGCGCAAATCGGCGCGATCATCGCGCCGTTCGGCATGGAGTTTTGGCGTATCGAACCGGTCGTTTCGCTGTCGGGCGACACCCGCGTCCGGTCGTTCGTCGCCGCCCCGGTGCCGGAACAGACGAGCAAGACCGGCGGCGGAACGGATGCGGACGACGGCGGTTCTTTCGCATACCGGGAAATTCCGCTGTTCGTCGGTAACCGGTTCGCCTCTTTTGCGGCGCTGGACGCAGCCGGGAAGACGACGGCGGTTCGCGTCAGCGCGTTCCCGCTCTTACGCCGTACGGCGGATCCGGTAGCGGAACGGGCTTCCGGCGCTGGCGTGTCCGGGCGGTTTTTGACGCCGGACGAGGCGTTCGCGCTGGTCTCGGAGCCTTCTCCCGAATGGCTGCCTCCTTCCCTGCGGGCGTCCTACGATTGGGCGATCGTCCGTGAGCCGGGCCGATGGGTCGGCCGGTTTGCGGAAACGGCCGGAAACGGCGAAGGCGCGTCCGTGCGTCGTTGGCGGGAAGAACGGCTCGACTTGCCGGAGGCGCTCGTATCGCACGACCGGCTCTGCTGCGAATGGCCGGTCATCCGGTCGGCGGAGCCCGATGCGCGCGATGCGTTTTCGTCGCCGGCCGGCGACTGGCTGGCGGCCGTCACGCCTTCCGAAGTCGTGTTTTACGCGGTGTTCGACGGCGTGCCCGACACGCCGAGCATCGGTTCACTCGAACTTCGGCCCGGCGAAGTGCCGATCATGGCGCAGTGGGCGACCGGCGAGTACGTCGCCAAATGGACCGAATTTTTGGCCGGGCGAGGTGAAACCGCCGCGTTTTTCGACCGTATGAAAAAATAAACGCCGGCCTGCCGGCGGGCGAAGGGAAGGGTTTTTCCATGTTGGAGAAATGGCTGAAAAAAACCGTCCACAAGCTGTTCGGTCGTCCGCACGGACATTTCGGGCCGTACGACGGGCATCACGTCAAAAGGTACGATTCGAGCGACAAGCACGGCGGCTATTACCCGCATGACCATCGCGGCAGCCTTTATTAAACATGTTCGGCAAACGTTCCAGCAGCTGACGGCCTCAAGCCGACTGCAAGCCGACTCGGCGCCTCGCACTTCCCGCGCCGTCAGTCATCCGATGCGTCCGGCTTCCCCAGGGCCGCGATCGCCGCTTCTAGATCGCGCTCGAGGTCGGATACGGTTCCGTAAGGTTCGTCCCGCCGCAACAGGCGCCGCAGCAGACGTTTCGTCCGTTCCGACAGCCGCAGTTCTTCCTCCCATCCCCGCGGCGCAAGGTTACCGGGATCGCCTTCGGGCGGTTCATAACCGCTGTAGAGCAAAAACAGCAACAGATGTCCCATCGCGTACAGATCGGCGCGGGGATGCCGCTCGCGGCGGAAAAACATTTCTTCCGCGGCTCCTCCGCGCCGGAGCTTCGCGCATAGCGGCGGCCGGGTCGGCCGGTCGGCGATCGGACAGGCGAGGCCGAAGTCGACCAGATGCGCGACGCCGTAAGGGAACGCTTGCGCCGGCGCCGCGTCCGACGCGGGCGAAGGCTCCAGGATGATGTTCGGCGGGCGAATGTCGCGATGGACGACGCCGCGCTCGTGCAGGTGGCGGACGACTTGCGCGAAGTCTTTCAGCCATTCGAGCGACTGCCGTTCGTCGAGGGCGATGCGGCCTTCCGCCAGCGCGTCTTCCAGGTTGACGCCTTCTTTGAATTCGAGGACGAGATGAAGGCGTCCCCGGTCGCGGAACAGCCCGTATACCCGGGGAATGCGCGGATGATTTAGCCGGCCGAGCAGTTCCGCTTCTTCCCGCGGCGACAGCGCGCCCGCCTTCAGCCGCGCGAGCAGACGGCCCGGACGGTCGTGCCTGACGACGACGCGCCGGCCTTCCGCCCGGTCGAAACAGAGGTAGGCGACGCTGTAGCTTCCCGCGCCGAGCGGTCGTTCCACCACATACCGGCCGCCGAGCGCCGTCCCCGCTTTATAAGGTCGGAAGAGCGTCACGGTCGGACACCTTTGCGCACCGGGCCGTCGCGGCTTTCGACGACGAGCAGCTCGCCTTCCGCCACGATCACGGTCCCCGTTTCCGCCGCCAGTTCGTTGCTGACGGACAGCGTGGATCCGGCGACGAGCACGGCGTTTTCCAAAGGATACTTGAACCCCGCCAGCGTGACGCCGCGCGCTTCGCCCGCAAGCGGCAGCAGCGATACGTACCGGTACGGCCCCCTCGTCACTGTTACCGGGCGCCCGGGAACCGCCAGCCGGACGCGATTCGTCGCGTCGCGCAGCGCGGCGTCGACTCCGCGCAAAACGGGCCGACGCAGCAAAAAAATGTTGGCCAGCGTATGGTCCAGCCGCGTTCCCGTCGCGCCGCGCAGCTCGATTTCGCCGATGCGCGGATCGACCGCGTTCTCGGTCGTCCCCTCGGACGTCCCGCCGACGGCCAGCTCGAGCACCCAGTCGAGCGCCATCTCCAGATCGGTCCTGTCCTTGTCGACGGGATCGCAGTCGAGGAAAACGCCGCTTTGCCGGCGAATGCGCTCGCGCGTCGCGGCGTCTACCGAGTCGAAATCGCCGATTGCGGCGGCCGGATGCAGCCCGTGGCGGACGAGAAACGCCGCGCCGCGATCGGCGCCGACGAGCAGATCGTCCGGCCGGATGTCGTCCAGCGCCCAGCGGCCGAGCCGACCGCCGCCGAATACGATCGCCCGCCGCGTCGCCGTCATCGCGTCTCGATCGCCTCCAGCCGGTCGACGACGTCGCGGAAAACGTCCATCGCCTGGCGGATCGGTTCCGGCGACGTCATGTCGACGCCGGCTTTTTTCAAAATGTTGATCGAGTAATCGTTGCCGCCGCTTTTGAGGAAACCGAGATACCGCTCGACGGCGGGGCGGCCTTCCTCCAGAATCTGTCTGGCGAAACTGGTAGCAGCCGAAAAACCGGTTGCGTACTTGTACACATAGAAACTGTTATAAAAATGGGGAATACGCGCCCATTCCAACTCGATATCGCGGTCGACGACCGTTTCCGGACCGTAATATTTCAGGTTCAGGTCGTAATAGATCCGGTTCAGTTCCTGCGGCGTGAGCGGTTCGCCGCGTTCGGCCATGTCGTGGATGATCATCTCGAATTCCGCAAACATCGTCTGCCGGAACACCGTCGTGCGGAACTGGTCGGCGTAATGCGTCAGCAAGTACGCCTTTTGCTTCGGGTCCGTCGCGTTTCGGAGCAAATAGTCCGTCAGCAGCGCCTCGTTCAGCGTCGACGCTACTTCGGCGAGGAAAATCGTGTATTGCGCGTAACGGTATTCCTGATGCGTGTCCGACAAATACGAATGGACCGCATGGCCCATCTCGTGCGCCAACGTGTACAGGCCGTTTAGGTTGTCTTTGTGGTTCAGCAGCACGTACGGATGCGTGCCGTACGCTCCCCAGCTGTAGGCTCCGCTTCGCTTGCCCTCGTTTTCGTAGACGTCGATCCAGCCGTTTTCGAACCCCTCGCGTAAAATCCGCAAATATTCGTCGCCGAGCGGCCGCAGGCTTTCGGCCACGATGCGTTTGGCTTCCTCATAAGAAATGTTCATGTCGAACCCGTCGACGAGCGGCACGAACAGGTCGTACATGTGCAGCTCGTCCAGCCCGAGCCGCCGCTTGCGCAGTGCGAGGTACCGGTGCAACAGCGGCAGATGCTCTTCGACCGTGCGGATCAGGTTCAGGTAGACATCTTTCGGAATGTTTTCCGCAAACAGCGCCATGTCCAGCACGGACGGGTATTTGCGCGCGCGCGCGAAAAAGACGTTCTTGTTGACGTTGGCGGCCAGCGTCGCTGCGAACGTGTTTTTCAATCTGCCGTACGTCGCGTACATCGCCTCGAACGCCTGCCGGCGCACGTTCCGGTCGCGGCTTTCGAGAAACTGGATGTAGCGCGCATGCGTCAGTTCGACTTCTTCCCCGCGCTCGTCGCGGATTTTCGGGAATTTCAGGTCGGCGTTGTTCAGCATGCCGAAGATGGTCCCCGGCGATTGCGCCAGCTGGCCGGCCTGGGCGAGCAGCGCTTCCTGTTCGAGCGACAGCACGTGCGGCTTCTGGCGCAAATATTCTTCCAGCGACCGCCGATAAAAGTGAAGGTCGGGATGCTCGATCAGCGCCTTCAGCTCGTCTTCCGACAGCGACAGCAGTTCCGGCGCGATGAACGACAGCGCCTCGTTGACCTGGACGCTCAGGCGTTTTGCCTTTTCCGACAGCGCCTGGTACGTCGGGTCGGTCGTGTCTTCGTGGTGTTTCATGTTCGCGTAGGCGTACAGCCGCTCGGTATGTAACGAAATTTCGTCTTCGAGCGCAAAACAGGCCTTGATCGTTTCGGGTCGGTTCAGCTTTCCGTGAAATTCCGGAAGTCGTTTCATCAATTTCAGGGTTTCTTCATATTCCTTTTCCCATGCCGCAATATCAGGAAACATATCTTCCAGACGCCAGCGATATTCCGTCGGAATTTCCGACCGTTTCGGCAACGCGTTCATGGCAAGCGCTTCTCCTTCCTGGACCGTCATGAGGACGATTGCCGCCAGCGCCGGCAACCATCGCCGTTTTGCGCACATTTACCGTCGATCCTTTCGCGAACCGGATGTCGCGTGCCTGCGGCACGCCCGTTCCCTATAGGATCGCCGGTCTGCCGGGGCGTCATGCGTCCGACGTCACGCCGACAGTCGCCAGCACCACGAAGACAAAAGCCAGCAGGATCAGTGCCAAGGCGGCCAGCGCCAGGCGCCTTCTCAGCCGAGGCGGCAGTGAGTCTTTTTTCAAGATGAGCACGGCGGCGAACGAAAACGCCGCCACGACGAACGCCGCAATCGCTTCGTTCGCGTTCAAGCGGCAATCCCCCTTTGCCGCCCATTATACCATAACATACCATAACGACAAGACGGCTTAATGGGGGCGAAGTATTAAGGCTTGTCCGAAGCGGCGGTCGCGGCGGAAGGATGGTTGTCGCCGTCATCGCGCTGTTGGCGGGCTTTGGCCGCCTTGACGAGATGGCCGACGAGCAGAACGCCGAGGACGATAAGCCCCATAAAGCTGTAGTGGACGACCGGATTAGCGAACCACGGCTTGACAAACGGTTCTTCGACGATCATTTTCGCGGCGGTGTAGGCGAGTACGCCGGAGCCGACATAGAGCAGCGCCGGAAACCGGTCCATCAGTTTCATGACGAGCGTGCTACCCCAGACGACGATCGGGATGCTGACGAGCAGACCGATGACGACGAGCAAGTAATCGCCGTGCGCCGCTCCGCCGATCGCCAGCACGTTGTCGAGCCCCATCGCGATGTCGGCGAACATGATCGTGCCGATCGCCGCCAGCACGCTGTTTTTGGCGGCGATTTCGCGCTTTTTCTCTTCGACGAGCAGCTTGTAGGCGATGTAGACGAGAATCAGCCCGCCGATGCCGCGCAATCCGGGGATTTTCAGCAGCCAGACGACGGCGATCGTGGCGAGAGCGCGGATGGCGACGGCGCCGAACGTTCCGACGATGATGACGAACTTTTGCCGATGTTTCGGAACGTTGCGCGCGGCCATGCCGATGACGATCGCGTTGTCGCCGGCGAGCACGAGGTCGATGATGATGATCTGCAGCAAGGCGACGAACCATTCCGGCGAAAACAGCTCCACGGTCGATTCCTCCCGGGACGAAATTTCTTTGAAGACAAAATGAAAAGACCTTCATCGGAAACAGACCCGTGCCGATGAAGGTCTTGCCGACAACGTCGCACGCGTTGCCAGTAACGCCGGGGCGGGGTCGCCGCCCGAACTGACGGCCATTACTGTGACAGCTACTCCCCTTCTTTGTTTCATTATAGGCGTGTCCGGCAGCGAAGTCAATCGCCCGCCCAGCGGCCTGTTGCGAGTTCGGCGACCAGCTTGGCGGCGGTCACGTCGGGGGATCCGGCGTTGATCCGTTTGATGAGTCGTTCATGACTCGTGTTGAATCCCTTGATCCCGGTGAAAACATAGGCGATGTCCGCCCGGCGTGCGATCCGCAGCAGAGCCGAGCTGTATTGCCCGTGCGGTAGGCAGAGCAGGTTGACGCGGTTGCCGAGTTTGGCGGCAAGAATCCGGTCAGCCGTCGTCAAATCGCCGAGCACGCGCGCCTCGTATTCCGCCTCCGTTTCGCGACGGCCCCCGGAGGCGTCGGACAGCGGCCCGACGAGCGGCGTCACGGAACGGCCGTCGACCGTCGCCGTTTCATGCGACATATACGAATGCGAGTAAAACTCGAATCCGCCGCGCCGCATTTCCGCGATCTGATCCCAGTTCAGAAAGCCGGGACGTCCGACGTAGCCGACGATCAGAAAGACGGTCGCGGTCATGTTTTCCGCTTTCAGCATCGGATAGGCGAACCGGTAGACCGATTCATACCCGTCGTCGAACGTAATCACGACCGCGTTGGGCGGCACTTGTTCCCGATGCTGCAAAAAGCCGATAAACTGCTGCATCGGGATGACGTGAAATCCGTTTCGCTTCAGCGCCTGCAAATGGGACGCAAACCGCTCGGGCGAAACGGTCACGTCGGATTCCGCGTCGTTCAGGTGATGATAGGTCAGCACGGCGACTTTGTTCCGATAATGAATTTGCTCCGCGCCGTCGTCGAACCACCGGGAAAGCGGCAGCAGCGCCAGCGCCAGCGCCGCGCACCACAACTGTTTACGCGTCACGGCGTTTCTCCCCCGTCTCTGTTTCGTTTCCATCATACACCGGAACCGCGCTTTTGAAAATTACATCACAAAGAGCGCGGATTTTTTGTTCGGCCTATTGTATTATTTGTATTAAGTGATATAATACACTTAGTACGAATGAACACGTGTGGTTTCGAAGGAGGGGGAACCGTTTGAACGAAACGTTTGTCGGCGGTTTGCGTTTCGCGCTCGATTTGAGCCGGCCGCTGTACGAGCAGGTTTTGAACCAGATCAGGAATTCGATTGCGAAAGGAGAGATCGCTTTGGGCGAAAAAGTGCCTTCCGTGCGGGAGCTGGCGCAGGCGCTGAAAATCAATCCGAACACGGTGATGCGCGCCTATCAGGAATTGGAGCGCGACGGGTTGACGGAGACGCGGCGGGGACAAGGCACATTCATCACGACGGACGCCGGCAAGGTGGAGTCGGTTCGCCGGCAGCTCGCCGAAAAAGCAGTCGACGAATTTCTCGAAAAGATGCGGGGTCTCGGGTACGGATGGAAAGACATCGAGCGGATTTTGCGGGAAAAAAGAGGGGATACGCCGTGACGGGTTACGCTGTGCGCTGCGAGGGGGTCCGCAAACGTTACGGTTCGAAGTGGGCGCTTCGCGATTTTTCCGTGACGATCCCGGAACGGCGCGTCACCGCCGTGTTGGGTCCGAACGGGGCGGGAAAATCGACGTTTTTCCGGTTGTTGTGCGGCATGACCCGTCCGGATGCGGGACGCGTCGAGGTGTTTGGCCGGACGCCGGGCTGGTGTGTGAACCGGGACATCGCGTACTTGCCTGACCGCGCCCGATGGTACGGGGATCAGACGGTCCGCGATTCATTCGAATGGGCCGAACGTTTGCTGCCCGGATTCGACAGAGACCGGGCCGAGAAACTCGCCGCCTTTATGGGGCTGGAACCCGGAATGAGAGCGGGCGGCATGTCCCGCGGCCGACGGTTTATGCGGACTGCGGTCGGTTGAGCGCGGCCGGCGAAACTGAAAAACATTTCGTCGTTCGGCGTCGACGGGCGGGGCGAACTATATGCCGTCACGCCGGAAGGGAAAATTTACCGTATTGAAGGGCGGGGGATCGTATGCCGCACGTCTGGTCGCATCTGATTTTCGGCGGGGAGGCGATGAAGGCTGCCGGCAGGGAGGAGGCGATCGGGAACGACTTTCTCCGCCGGGTGTTCAATCTCGGATGCCAGGGACCGGACATACTGTTTTATCATCGGTTTTGGCTCGGACCGCTGGCGGGCGTGTTGCCGTCGTTGGCCGGGGACATTCATCGCTTCCGCTGCGGCGACTTTCTGCTGGCGATGATCGACATGGCGGCGGGCAGACCGTCGGACGATCCGATTATCGTGTACGCGGCGGGTTTTTTGACGCATCATGTGCTGGACCGCAACATGCATCCTTTCGTCTTTTACAGATCGGGCTTTCGGAAATGGAATCATCAGCGGCTGGAAGTCGCGCTCGATGCCCTGGTCGTCCGCCGGAAGCTCGGCCTGGAAGCGTGGAAAACGCCGCTTGCCGGGCAGATCGATGTCGGCGGCCGGCTGCCGGAAGGTGTGGCAAAAATGTGGGACCATCTGGCTAGACGCCACAACCCGGAGCGGACGGCCGGACTTTCGCCCGAAGTCTGGCATGAGGCTTATCGCGACATGAAGCGCGCGTTGAGACTGTTTCACGATCCGTGGGGGGTCAAGCGGGCTCTGACGCTCGGTCGGACGGCGCCGATGACGTTCAGACGGCGATATCCGCCTCTCGATTACGCGAACGAAGCGCATGCCGTCTGGCGGCACCCCGCGGTTCCGGAAGAAACGCACGCCGAATCGTGGTGGGATTTATGGGATGCCGCGCTTGAGGATGCGCGCTCGGTATTGGAAAAGGCGTTTTCGTACCTGGAAAGCGGCGGCGACGTTTCCGCGCGTGCCGCGCTGGCCGGCGCGATCGGCGACGTCGGCTACGACACAGGCAAGCCGTGCGGCGGCGGGTACGTCATTCGGTATGCCGAGCCGATTTTGTGAGAGGGGCGGGAATTTCGGATTTCGTAGAGTTCCTTTTTCCCGCCCGCAAGGCGTTTTGCGTCTGGGCGACCGGCCCGAAATGCGGTATGATGAGGACAGGCGGAAGCGGGCCGCGGGCTTTTTTGCCGTGCCTGCCGTGCGAGAAGATGCCCGACCGGCCGGACCCGGTCAGCAAAGCGGCGATGGAAAAAAGAAGCGGCCCGAACATTGCCGACAGTTTCCCGCTGACGGCGAAAAATCCGAAAAACTCCGCCTTGCGTTCGTCCGGCACGAGCCGGCTGAACAGCGAGCGGGCGACGGCGCATCAAAAACCGCGTCGAAAATCGAAAGGCAAATCATGCGCGAAAGCGGGGGAAGATTTTTTGTCCAGAAAAACAGAAAATTTGAAAAAATATGTTCTGACCGTTCAAAAAGTCTGCTGCGCCGTCGGATTGATGTTGGCGTCGGGTTTCTTGTCGGCCTGTTCGGATTCGGCCGTCGAGATGGAACACATTCACGGCGTCGGATATACGGCGGACGGCAGCCGGATTCTGTTCGCCGCCCACAGCGGTCTTGTCGCCTTTTCGGGCGGCCGGTGGGAGCGGGTCGACGCTTCGGCGCACGATTATATGGGCTTTCAGGCCGTCGACGACGGTTTTTATGCGAGCGGGCACCCCGCTTCCGGTTCCGGGCTGAAAAACCCGCTCGGCATCGTCAAAAGCGTGGACGGCGGAAAAACGCTCATTCCCCTCGGCCTTGCGGGTGAAAGCGATTTTCACCTGATGGCGGTCGGATATCGCACACATGCCATTTATGTTGTCAACGAGCGCCCGAATTCCGCGATGTCTTCGATGGGGCTGTTTCATTCGACGGACGACGCGAAAACATGGACGAAAAGCGGCGCGTCGGGTCTAAGCGGCGAACCGATCGCCGTCGCCGCCCATCCGACCGAAGGCGGAACGGTCGCGGTCGGGACGGGAAGCGGGCTTTTTGTCTCGAAAGATTTCGGCGGGCGTTTTGAACGGCGAGGGTCCGGCCGGACGGTGACGGCCCTGGCCTATTCCGCCGACGGTCTCCTATATGTTGCCGAAGTCGGGCCGCCGAGATTGGTCGTTTTGGACGGAGCGTCGGAACAAGAAAAAGAAATTCCGCTGCCCGAGCTGCGCGAGCGGGATTATATCGCCTGGATCGCCGTTCGGCCGACGGACGGGCGGGAGATCGCCGTCGCCACGTACGGCATGGATGTTTATGTCGGCGATGCCGACGGGACCCGTTGGACGAAGATCGCGGACAGGGGCAAGGGGCAAAACCGGTGACTCTTGACGAAGGGGGGCATGACGCATGCCGCGGCTTGCCGACGACGAAATCGCCGAGCGGCTTCGCGGATTGCCCGGCTGGAGCCGGGAAGGCGACAGGATCGCGAAAACGTTCCGGTTTCCGACGTTTATGGACGCGATCCGGTTCGTAAACCGGGTGGCCGAATGCGCGGAAGCGGCGAATCATCATCCGGACATCGACATCCGTTATCGCCGGGTGAGACTTTCTTTGACGACGCACGACGAAGGCGGTATCACGGAGAAAGACGTGACGCTCGCCGAGCGCGTCGAATCGCTGGTTGCGGACCCGTGATGCGATAGCGCGTATTTACGGGCGTCGCCTGTTTTATATTTTTGATGTCGATGGTCCGCGGATACAACGCCGTATTCGCGCGAAGGCGGCGATGAAGCCCGCCGATGTTCCGGGGAAGGCTCTTTTCCCGGGCGTCGGCGGGTTTTTTCATCGATGCCGACAATTCCGAAGAAGGGAGGAATAGACGATGGATTACGTCCGACCCAGCCAAGTGGCGGCCTCTATGGTGAAGGCGGGGACGGCCAAGGCGGACATGGATGTCGTCCGGACGGTCGTCCGCAGTGTGCTAGCCGGGGCGATTCCGGCCTGCGCGACGACGCTCGCGTTAACGGCGTCCGACCAGACGGGCGTCGTGCTGGCGGGCACGCTCGTGTTTCCGGTCGGATTCGTCCTGATCGTGCTGCTCGGGCTCGAACTGGTGACGGGCAGCTTCGCGCTCGTTCCGCTGGCCGTGCTCGAAAAACGGTGCACGGCGCGGCGGATGCTCGCCGTTTTCGGGTGGGCGATCACCGGCCATGTGATCGGTTGCCTCATGTACGCAGGTCTTTATACTTTGGCGGCGACGAAAATGGGGACGGACCCCGGCGGTTCGATCGTCCGCATGATTGTGCGGGCGAGCGAGGCGAAAACGGTGCTGTGCAACTGGCTTGTGACGCTCGGCGCGGTCGCGCCATGGTTTCGTCGTCGACGATCGGCAAGATCGCGGCGATGTGGTTGCCGATCGTCAAGTTTTTCGCCCGGGGGTTTGAGCACGCCGTCGTCAATTTGTTCGTCATCCCGGCCGGTATGATGCTCGGCGCCGGCGTCGGCTTGTCCGACTGGTGGATATGGAATCAGATACCGGTTTTCCTCGGCAATTTCGTCGGCAGCGCGCTTGGAACCGGCCTGCTGTTTTATGCGGCGCAGAAACGGCTCGGATGGTTCGATCGTTTTTGCGGCGTCGGCTTCCGGGCGTCATGAAGAGCGGAAACGGGAAGTTCGGGTTTTGTAGCGTCGGATTGCGCAAAAAAAGCCCGCGAGGCGTTTTTTCGTCTGGGCGACCGCCCCGAAATGCGGTATGATGAGGACAGACGGAGCGGATCGCGGGCTTTTTCGCCGCCGATGTAGACGGCCGGCTCGCGGAATGAATGCCGGAATGAATGCGCGAAGGCGAAAGAGGGGAGTGTCGTGCGTCGACGCTTGCAGCGGACGACGGCGATGATGTTGGCGGCGTTGGCATTTGCCGCCGGTCCGATCGGCCGGCCCGACGGAATCGTCGGAGGCGTTCCGTCGGTTTCCGCGGCGGCGTTTTCCGACGTCGGCGGGCACTGGGCGGCCGATGCCGTCGAATGGGCGGCGGCAAACGGCATCGTCGACGGTTATCCCGACGGCACGTTTCGGCCGGACGGCGCGGTGAGCGAACCCGAGTTTCTGGCCATGCTGCTGCGGGCGTTTCCCCAGACCGTTGCGCCCGAGCCGGCGCCGGGTGAACCGTGGTACGCGGGATTTTACGTCGTGGCGCGGGCGTACGGCTGGCCGGTGGCGGGCGATCCGGACGCACCGTTCGACCGCGGCCGGGTGGCGCGGATCGTCGCCGCTTCGCAAGGCGTCGCCGGGAGCGAGGAAGAGGCGATCCGGTATTTGCTGGCGAACGGCCTGGCACACGGGAAAACGTCGCCGACCGTGGAAGGGTTCGCGCCGCGCGACCGGCTGACCCGGGCGGAAGCGGTGACGTTCATCCGGCGTTTAACGGAACGAGGATTGTATCTGCAGCCGGCGCCGACCGACGGGCAGCCGGGGGCGGCTTCCGCGGACATCCGCGTGTTCGGCTACGCGATCGGCGACCGGGAACAAGACGTCGTCGCCGGTCTCGGCGAGCCGGCGCGCAGGGACGCGAGCCTTTACGGCTTCGACTGGTACGTTTACAACCGCGACGACCGGCGGTACGGCCTGATCGGCGTGCAGTCCGGCCGCGTCGTCGCGCTATTCGGCATCATCGACGCGTGGGAGGCCGAAGGCGGTATTCGGTTCGGCTCGACGTACGACGAGGTTCGGAACGTATACGGGGAGCCGCTGGAATTTATTGAAAAGGGAAATGCCCGATATCTTTTTGAATACGGGGAACGGGAAGCGCTTCTTTATGAAACGGAAAAAGGTTACGCGACGTTTTTCTTCGACCGCCGCGACGGCGACCGGGCGGTCGCGCTGCTGGCCGTGGAGCGCGAAGTCGAGCAGTCGCTGCGCGGTTTTTACGGGGAGCCGAGCGAGCGGTTGCGGCAGAGCCTGGAGCTGGAATCGTTCGAACTGGCCAACGCATCGCGCGCGGCATACGGGCTGCGGCCGTTCACCTGGGACGAAAGCGCCGCGGCGGTCGCGCGGAAGCACAGCTGCGACATGGCGCAAAACGGGTATTTCGACCATGTCGCACCGGACGGTCGGACGCTGGCGGACCGGCTGAAGGCCGGCGGCGTGCGGTACCGGCTGGCCGCGGAAAATCTCGCCGCCGGGACGCCGGATGCTTTTCGGGCGCACGTCGGGCTGATGAATTCGCCTGGCCACCGGCAAAACTTGCTGCACCCGTCGCTGGAGCGGCTCGGCGTCGGCGTCTGTTTCGGCGGGGAGATGAACGTGTATTTGACGCAGAATTTTTATGCGCTGTAATGAGGGGAACTGTTTACGCGATGGGCTTGCTTCATCATGCACACGTGGCGCAGTCGAAGTTCGATCACCAGGCGATCCTGAAAGGTTCGTTCGATCCGTCCTTTGGCTTGAGGGGAGAACGCCTCGATATGGGTAATTGCCCAGGTCAGCGAGGGCTTGTCCGAAGGTGGAAAGCGCCTGCGGCTGAGCGGCCAGTTCCTGCTCCAGGGGGAGCTTGCCCTTGGGCGGGCAAAAAATGGAGTGACGATCGCTGTAGAGCGCAAGCGGGACGCCTTTGCGGCGCAGCCCTTCGATCATGACGGTCACGTAGCCCTCCAGGGTTTCGGTCGGGCGGAAGGTGGCCGCGATGACTTCGCCGGTGGCGTCGTCGAGGATGGCATGAAGGGTGAGCATGGGGCCGCGATCCTCCAGCCAGGCATAGCTAGAAGCGTCGATCTGCCACAGCATGCCCGCCTGAGGTTTGCGGGGGCGGGGTCGGTGAGCCTTCGGACGGCGGCGCAGCCGCGCGGGACGAAGGCCGCCTTCCAGCAAAATGCGGCGGACCGAAGAGACGCTCAGGAGGATGTTCTCGTGTTCGGCCAACCGTTCGGTAAAGTGGGTCGTATTGCTGCCGAAGTAGCGATCCCGGTACAAGAGCTGCACGCGTTGTTTGAGCGAATCGGCCAAGGTGTGAGCGGGCTTACGACCCCGATTCCCATGAGCGATGGCTGGAGCACCTCCGGACTGCAGCGGGTATACCTTAACGGAGGAAGGCTGACGATGACGGCGGCGTTAGCGCTTCTGATCTTCGTGCTGACCCTTGTATTCGTGATCCGGCGGCCGCGGCGGATCGGCATCGGCTGGTCTGCGGCCGCCGGTGCGTCGCTGGCGCTGGCGACCGGCGTCGTGACGGCCGCCGACGCGTTGAAAGTCGTCGGCATCGTCTGGAACGCGACGCTGGCGTTCGTCGCCGTCGTGCTGATTTCGCTCGTGCTGGACGAGATCGGATTTTTCGAATGGGCGGCGCTGCACGTCGCCCGGCTGGCCGGCGGCGACGGCCGGACGCTGTTCGCGCTGACGGCGGTGCTGTGCGCGGCGGTGTCGGCGTTTTTGACCAACGACGGGGCGGCGCTCATGATGACGCCGATCGTGCTGGCGATCGTGCGGGAGCTCGGTTTCGCCGAAAAGACGGTGCTGGCGTTCGCGCTCATGTCCGGTTTCGTCGCCGACGCGACTTCGCTTCCGCTCGTCGTCAGCAATCTGACCAACATGATCGCGGCTGACGTGGCGGGCGTCGGTTTTTCCGAATACGCGGCCAGGATGTGGGTGCCCGATCTCGTTTCGCTGGCCGTGTCGCTGGCAGCGGCGTATGTTTATTTCCGCGGAAATATTCCGGCGCGTTACCGGTTCGATTCGGTCCGGGCGCCGGAGACGGCGATCCGCGATGCGGCGCTGTTTCGCAAGGCCTGGGTCGTGTTGGCCGTTCTGGCGGCGGCTTATGTGTGCGGCGACCGGTTCGGGGTTCCGGTGTCGCTGGTGGCCGGGGCGGCGGCTGTTTGGCTGCTTTGGCTTGTCCGCCGCAGTCCGGCGGTCGCCCCGAAACGGGTGGTGCGCAACGCGCCGTGGGCGATCATTGCGTTTGCCGTCGGCATGTATGTCGTCGTTTACGGCCTGCGCAACGCCGGCCTGACGGAGATGTTGGGGAGCGCGCTGGTGTGGGCGGCGGAGCGCGGGACGTTCGTTGCGGCGATGACGGCGGGGTGGTTGGCGGCCGTCCTGTCGTCGGTCATGAACAATTTGCCGACGGTCATGGTCATGGCGCTGGCCGTCAAGGCCGTGCCGGTCGACGGGGCAATCCGCGAGGCGCTCATCTACTCGAACGTGATCGGCAGCGACATCGGCCCGAAGATGACGCCGATCGGCTCGCTGGCGACGCTGATCTGGCTGCACGTGTTGGCGCGGAAAGGATTGCGCGTCGGCTGGCGGGAGTACGTCAAAGTCGGCGTCGCGCTGACGGTACCGACGCTGACGGCGACGCTGGTCGCGCTGACGCTGTGGCTGCAAGCAGTTCATACCGGGCGTTCGGCCGTCGTATGGGCGGTGCTGGTCGCCGCACTTTGCGCGGGTTCAGCGTTGTTGGTCCGACAAGTGCGGAAATCCGCCGGATATGTCGATCGGGTCGGCGGTCCGACGGAAAAGCCGCTCTAGGCGCGTCACAGCCATCCTTTTCGCTCTGTTTCGAGAATGGCTTCCATGCGGTTTTTCGCTCCGAATTTGTCCATGGCGGCGGAAAGATAGTTGCGGGCGGTTCCTTGCGAGAGAAACATTTCCGCAGCGATTCCTCGTTTCAGTTTTTTTGCCACTTCGATCCCGTTCATTCCTGGCATTTCGATGTCGAGCAAGCACAAATCGGGCACTTTCTTTTCAATGAGCGCGAGCGCCTCGATACCGTCCCCCGCTTCGCCTAGACGGGTTCCTCCCTGGGACGACCATTCGGCGGTTCCGCCCGCCCATTGGATTCTATCGCGGATACCAGAAGTGCCGTGGCCGCGCGCCGAAGCGTCTGTCGGCAATCCGACGCCGTCATCGGACACTTCCAAGACGAAAACATTCGATTTGTTCCGAATTTTAACTGTACAGAAGGAAGCCTGGCTGTGCTTGACCACATTCGTGACCGCTTCTCTTAAACATAGTGATAACATATTTTCGATCAGCGGACTCGGCCGACTTACGAGCGTTGTGAAGACATGTCCCAGTCAAGAATTGCCGTCCAAGAAAGAACGGATTTGCGCGTAGTCATCTTGTCAATGGCGAATGAAGCATAAAAACCCATATTCGAGTAGTCGGGCGACAGCAGAAACACGAACCCTTCCATGAAAAGAATAAGAGCTGCCGCCGACGGCCAATCCGCTTTCATAGCGAAACAGACACGCCCATATACGAACAAAAACAATATCAATAGCGCATAACCAATCGTTCGTTTCCACGCTGTCTCGTCTGCCAAGTCGACGATTGGGATCAACAGAAAAAATCAGCCAAATATATGGAAACAATCTGCCTAACATCGATTGAGGCATTGTTTTCGATCCCCCGCCTGTTTCTATGGAGGTGTATCTCCATCATATCACAATCGTTGGTTCGCGGGTTTGGCTGCAGGTCCGGGCCGAATAATGTTTGTCAAATGACATTTGTTAAAAGCGCAGGTGCAGGTTTTTGATTTTAAATTGAAGATGGGAGATGACATATCAGACGCTAACTGGAACTATTTATGCTGATCAACCTTTCATCCAGTTTCTATATAATATAGAAGTGATTTAGTTGATGTAGTTGGATCTTTTTCCTTCGAGGGGATTTGTTCCGATCAGCGATTTTGGCCGTCGAAAAGCCGCTCTAGTCATCCGGCCGCTGTTGCGGTATGATGGGGGCGAGGGGGCACCGTCCGAAGTTGATGAAGTTGTTGGCGGACCCAAAGATGAAGACCATTGTGGTGGAGCACCGGGATCGCCTGATGCGATTCGGGTTTGAGGAGGCCATCCAGAATGACGACGAACCGTGCCTACCGTTACGAACTTGACCCCAACGTTCAACAACGCATCCTGCTTGCGAAGCACGCCGGAGCCGCCCGGTTCGCCTACAACTGGGGCCTGGCACGGCGGATGGAACTCTACCGGCAGACAGGCAAGGGCACGAACGCGATGGAGCAACACCGGGAACTGAATCGCCTGAAGAAAACCCAGTTTCCGTGGATGTATGAGGTGTCCAAATGTGCGCCGCAGGAGGCGCTCAGGGATCTGGACCGGGCGTTTCGCAACTTCTTCCGCGGCCTGAAGGAAGGACGGAAAGTCGGCTTCCCACGGTTCAAGAAGAAGGGGCGGGACGACCGTTTCCGGTTGACGGGGGCCATCCACGTTCTAGACCGTGCGGTGCAACTGCCCCGGCTGGGCGTGATTCGGCTGAAGGAAGCACCGGCGGTGCAAGGGCGCATTCTTTCGGCCACGGTGAGCCGGGAAGCCGGCCGGTGGTTCGTGAGCTTGACGGTGGAGCAGGACATACCGGACCCGGCGCCCGTTGAGGGGCCGGTTTGCGGCATGGACGTGGGCCTGAGCCATTTCGCCACCATCGCCAGCAGCGACGGAGAAGTGGAGAAGGTCGAGGCCCCGAGGCCGTTGGCACGGTATCTCCGCATCCTGCGCCGCCGTCAGCGGCGGCACAGTCGCAAGCAGAAGGGTTCGCACAACCGGAAGAAGTCAGCGCTTCGTTTGGCCCGGCTGCACCGCCGCATCCGCAACATCCGGCGGGACTTCCTCCACAAGCTGTCCACTCACCTTGCGAAAACCAAACGGGTGATTGTAGTGGAGGATCTGAATGTGGCCGGCCTGTTGGGGAACCAGCGGCTGGCGCGGCACATCGCCGACATGGGCTGGGGCGAGTTTCGCCGGATGCTGGCCTACAAAACCGTATGGTACGGGGGCCGACTACAGGTAGCGAACCGGTACTACCCCAGCAGCAAAACGTGTTCTGGCTGCGGGCACGTGCTGGACAAGATGCCGCTTTGGATCCGGGAATGGAGGTGCCCGGCCTGCGGCACGCACCATGACCGGGACGCCAATGCGGCGAAAAACCTGCTGGCCCTGGCTGGCTAGCCGGGTCGCCTACCGCCAGTTCGGCGGGAAGTGACGCCTGTGGACATCGGAGGTGGCAGGCTTCGGCCGGTGCCGGTGGATGAAGCAGGAACCTTTCAGGTGAGACATTTGACCATGAAAGGGGAACGGAAAGAGGGGGATCGCCGTGGCGGTCGCGATCGCGGTTTTTGTCCTGACGGTTGCCGGCGTCGTCTCCGGGTTCGTCCTGTTCCGTCCGAAAACGCTGCCCGAACCGGCGCCGGCGGCTCGGTTGGGAAAGCGGAAATGGTCGGTCATCATCCCGGCGCGCAACGAGGAAGACCGGTTGCCGACGCTTCTGAAGTCGCTCGGTTCGCAAACGTTTTCACCGCACGAAGTGATCGTCGTCGACGACGCGTCGGAAGACCGGACGCGGGAAATCGCGGAGCGGTTCGGCGCGAAAGTCGTCGACAATCCGCCCCTGCCGGAGGGGTGGACGGGCAAGTGCTGGGCGGCGTGGAACGGATACCTCGCCTCGACGGGCGACGTGCTCGTTTTTCTCGACGCCGATGTGGAGCTGGCGCCGGACGCGCTAGAGCGTTTGGCGGCCGCGCTGGAAGCCGGGGGCGGCGTCGTGTCGGCCGTTCCGTACCACGTCACGGCGAAATGGCACGAGCGGCCGGCGCTTCTGTTCAACCTGCTCGGCATGTTTGCGTTCGTGTCGCCGTTTGAGGAAAACAGTCCGCGCAAAGGGCTGTACGGTTCCTGCATCGCGACGTCGCGCGGCGATTATGAAAAAGTCGGCGGGCATGCGGCCGTCCGGTCCGAGGTGCTGGAAGACGTCGCGCTCGGCGCCCGGTACGCGGCGTCCGGCGTCCCGGTCCGCCGGTTTCTCGGCTGGCGCCACGTCCGGTTCCGGATGTACCCGAGGAGCCTCGGCCAGGCGATCGAAGGATTCGGCAAAGGCGCGGCGCTCGGCCCGTCGTTTTTGGGCGGCGCGACGCTCGGCCTGTCGGCGGTCTGGACGGCAGGGCTGATCGTCGCGGAGACGGCGGTCTGGTGGTGGGATCGGCCCGTCGGATGGGCGGCGGCCGCGGGTTATGCGCTGTATACGGCCCAAATCGCCTATTTTTTAAAATACGCCGGGCGGTTCGGCGTTTTCGTGCCGCTCGTGCACGCGGTATCGTCTTTGTTTTTCCTCGGCGTTATGGTTTATTCGCTGTGTCAGGTCGGGCTGTTCGGACGCGTCAGATGGAAAGGCCGATACGTCCGGGTGGGAGGCGAACGGCGCGGATGAGATGGTGGGGCGTCGCGGCGGCTTTTCTGTCGGGGGCGTGTATGTTTTCGTACTGGCTCGGCCTTTTGGCGGACAAAAATTTGCGCGCGGTCGGCGACGGCAACCCGGGCGCTTTCAACCTGTGGCGGGCGGCCGGCGCGCGGTTCGGCGCGGCGGGCGTGGTGCTCGATTTTTTGAAAGGATATCTTCCGGTGACGCTGCTGACGGACGGCGACGGGGACGGTCTTGCGACGGCTGCGGTGGCGTTGGCGCCGGTCGCGGGACACATCTTTTCGCCGTTTCTTCATTTTCGCGGCGGCAAGGGTGTGGCGGTGACATTCGGCGTCTGGAGCGCGCTGACCGATTTTGAAGTGTCGCTCGCGTATGCTGTCGTGCTGGCGGTATTGGCCGTCGCGTTCCGGGCGGCGCACAGCGGGAAGGCGCCGACGTCGGAGGAGGACGCGCTGCAGATCGTCGGCGGCATGCTGGCGGTCGGCGCGTATTTGTGGCTGCGCGGGCTCGCGGCGGCGTTCGGCTGGACTTGGTGCGGCAATGCGTTGTTGTTGGCGTTCGCGCATCGGCGGGAGCTTAGGCAGTGGTGGGGGAAAGCTTGGTGTTTTCTAAAAGGCAGGGTATAAAGGTATAATGGAAAAAAACGATCATTCCACGCCAGGAGGTTTCCGTTCCATGCGCGACGCTCTGATTACCGCGTTGACCGTCTTGCTGGTGTTGATGGCCGGATTTTCTATCTCGACATGGCATCGTTTACGTCGTTTGTCGCGTTCTTCAGCGGGGGGCGAAAAGGGGGACGGTTTGCGGCCGCGCGGCGACGGCGGCGGCCGGGCCGATTCCGTTTCGACGGCGCCCGGGCCCGCGGCTGAACGGCCTGCATTGCCGCCGCGTCTCGGCGTGCGGCCGGTCGAGCCGTTCGAAAAGCTTGCCGACAGGCTGGAAGCCGCACTCGATCCCGAGTACCGCGAGCGTCTTCAACGTCGGGTGTTGGCCAAACGGCCGGGTTGGACGGAAGAGCGGTTCGAGACGGCATTTTTCGAGCTGAAGCGGTACTTCCTGATGAACCTTGTGCTCGGCCGCGTGCCGATGTTCAGCGACGAAGCGGACGAAGTTTGGCACGAAATGCTGATGTTCACGCGGGATTACCAGTCGTTCTGCGATCGGCTGGCGGGAACGTTCATCCATCATGCGCCGCACGACGCCCGGACGCCGATGCCGGAGGAGAAGGCGTGGTTCGACTGGGTGTATACGCAGCTTTTTCTGCTCATGCCGTGGAGCGGGCGAATGTGGAACGGCTTTTTCCGGTTTCCGCTCGGACAAGAGCGCGTTCGCCGGTTGCATGAGGCTTCGGATGAAGCATTGCTGGAAACGATGTTTAACGGTCCGTTGGCAGCCCGTGATTCCGACGTACGGCAGGCGATCGACGTCCTGATCCGCCAGGCGAGAGAGCATGCGGCGGCCGCAGCGTCGGGCGGTGTTTCCGGGCCGGACGGAGAGAGGGAAAAGGCCGGAATCGCCGGCGGGTTCGATCTCAGCCATGTCGCGGCGGCGTTCGTCGCTTATTCGCTGCTCGATCCCGACGGCGTCGGTGCGAGGATGGAACCGTACGTGCCCGACGAAATGAAACCGAAATATGCTTCCGACGGCGACGGCGGTGTTCCGTTCGTGGTGGCGGACAGTCCGTCCGACCGGACGGATGTTTCTTCTGATGCCGGCGGAGGAGCCGGAGGCGACGGCGGCGCAGGCGGCGACGGCGGATCGGCCTGCGGCAGCGGCTGTGGAAGCGGATGCGGCGGGGGATGCGGAAGTTGAAGAGCCGGTCTCCGATGACGGGCTTTGCTTGGGAAGAAGGATCTCCGTAAATCGTCAGCATGGACAAAACCTTGCCGTTCCATTCTTTCATGGATTGAACCGAAACGGCCCAACACCAGAACATCCGGGTTTTTGAAATCGGCATCGAATTTGTACAGGTACTCGAAATTTTCGACCAGCCTTTTTTCGCGTTCCCGCACGAATCGGGGGAAGTCGGAAGGGAAAGAGGGGTAAATGGAAAACCGATGAGCCATGTTTTTCAAAACAAGATTGAATTTGTAATAGTCTTGACCAAACGCTTGACGGTAGATCGTTTCACGTTTCGACACATCGTCCTGCAAAGCACATCCTGCTTCGTGGAAAAAGACGGACGACTTTGATGTCCGGCTTACCGGACAAGGCTTCGACCAGAGATTCCCTCCACATCATATCATTTTCAACCATCCACATGAGGATTGTCAAGCCGGGTGTCGGGAGAAGGTCAGGGCGATCGCATTAGGGGCTCGACGGAGCCAACGACAAAATGTGCATCAAATACTCAGGGTTCCAGGCGCAATACTTCCGTTTTTGCCGCAAACTCTTCTTCACCGTCGTATCCCGCTTCAGTAAGTTCAGCGCCATCCGCCGCAAGATCGCCGCGTTCTGCGCCGCGTTGCGCTTTCGAATCCGTAGCTGATCTTCCCGAAACGTCATATCCATCACCCAATGGAGCCCATTTTCAATCCCCCAATGACTTCGCATGGCTCGCGCAAACTCATGCACATCGCCCGCCAGGCTCGTGATGTAGTATCGTCGCTCTACCGTCACCTTCCCTTGCAGATGCCGTTTTGCCTCGACCATCCCCACCCCCTCAAGGTCGCACCACCCGTGATCCGGCACCAACGCACAAGAAGCCGGGCTTAGCCAGTACTGCCGAATCTCCACCCGGCCATGACCTTTGTCGACCGTTTGGGCATACGCATGTTCGATCCCTCGAAACTCCAGCTTCTGCGCATCCTCAAAGAACGTCTGCACTTCCTCCAGCAACGTCTTTTGATGGGCTTTGACCGCGATGACGTAGTCCGCCCCCTGCTCGCGAATCTGGTTCACGATCTCGCGCTGACACCCGAGGGCGTCGATCGTGACCGTGCAACCGCGAATCATCAGCGCCTTCAGCAGTTCCGGAATCGCGACGATTTCGTTGGCTTTTTCATCCACTTTGCGCTGCGCCAGCACGATCCCGTTTCCTGACGCCCACGCCTGAACCAGATGCAGCGGTTTGCGGCCGCTGGCCTGATCGTGCGAGCGCCGAAGCGTTTTGCCGTCGATGGCGATGACCGCTCCTTGCGTCAGTCGGAAAATCTCTTGAGTCCAGGCCATGAACGCCTGCTCGAACGCTTCCGGCGACAACAGCGAAAAGACGCGACCGAATGTATCATGAGAAGGAATGCCATACGGCAATTCCAGAAACGTACGAAGCCAGTCTTCCCGGGATCGAGCGAACTCTTCGACGCCGACCCAGTCGTCTTCGCCGCATAATGTGGCGATGATGGCGATAGCCAAGATGTCGATCAGCTTGTGCACTTTCCGATTCCCGGTACGGGGATCGGGGATCGTGGAAAAGTGTTGGAGCCACATATCATTCACGAAAACGTCTCTCCTGTCACAGGGGGTTTGACAGGTTAGACGCCCGTTTCTCAAAAAAGTTTCCTAATGCGATCGCCCTGCGGGAGAAGGTAGTACCTGAAAAAGAGGTACTTCCATCCGCGAGGAAAGGGGTGTATAATCATGGTGTAGCCAGGCCTGGTAACTCATATTACAAAAGGAGCCATTCCTGTAGTGAATGAATTTGCGGTTTGAAAAGAAAGAGCGCCTCCTGTATGCTGGGTCTTGGAATGTAACACACTCACGGCCCTTAAGAGGAGGACGCTCTACATGAAGCATAATCCATCGAGCAAGCAAAATCAACGGATTTCGAGAATTTCGGAAACGACCCTGGTCATCGGAACCGACATCGCGAAACATCAGCATGTCGCTC
>Ga0207731_100048_pt1 | contig 117195 bp, 106 predicted proteins | sample CeladaPassaB1F03_FD_187480 | JGI IMG/M metagenome (GOLD analysis project Ga0207731, IMG submission 187480) | Cellulose-adapted microbial communities from the Joint BioEnergy Institute, USA - Passage B1F03 (SPAdes) (version 2) | ecosystem: Engineered > Bioreactor > Continuous culture >... | reverse complement strand
GCCCGAAGGCGCTCAGCGGCTCCGCACGACTTGCATGTATTAGGCACGCCGCCAGCGTTCGTCCTGAGCCAGGATCAAACTCTCCATGCAGTTGTCCGTCTCTTCAAAAGCGCCGGTCGCAAGCGACTCTCCTCGGAATCGCCCCACACCCGGTTCGCGTTGCAGTTTTCAAAGAGCCAGTCCCCTCCGCCCCGCGCCCCCGCGCGGCGACGGCGTTTAATACTATACCACGGCGGAAAGCTGTGTGTCAACCCGCCATCGTCAATTTTGACCGATTTCCACTAAATAACGATATCGGGGAACTTGTTCCTTCAACAGGCGTTCGACATCGCTTCGAAGCCGCTCGGTCTGCTCCGCAGACAAAGGCTGTGTTCTGAGACGGACGCGGACGATACTCCCTTCAATCCACACCGTCGAAGAGCGGACATAAGGCAGTCGGCTCAACACGGACGCCATCAGGTCGGCATCGCGCGCATAACGGTCGTAAAAAGGTTGAGTGGGCAGATTCGGCATTGAGTTTTGCATTCCCAGGTAGCCATCACGCCCGTAGGAACCTTCGTTCGAGCTGCCGTGCGTCCGAGCGCGGTCTGCACCGCAGCCGACCACAAGAATCACCGCCAGCGCCAAGACCGAAGCGACCATCGGCAGCTTGCGCAATCCCAGCCCGCGAAGGAAAAACGTACCCACGAAACATCCCTCCTCGCGTCTTTCGAATAGGGTGACCCGAGAAGGGATGGTTCATTCCTTTCCGCCTCGTTACATGCCGTACTTACGTCTGAACCGGTCGACACGGCCTCCTGTGTCGACAAATTTCTGTTTGCCGGTGAAAAGCGGATGGCAGTTCGAGCAAATTTCGACGCGGATGTTCTGCTTGACGGATCCCGTCTCGAACGTATTGCCGCATGCGCACGTGACGGTGGTCACGTAAAACTTCGGATGAATGCCCTGCTTCATCAGTCTCACCTCACACGTCAGACGATTATATCATGGCGGCCGCTGCAGCGCAACCGCTCAAAATTGTCGGGCGGTCCCTCCGTCGCCTTCCAGATACGCCGGATCGACGATTCTCGCGCGGTGTTTTTCCCGCAACGAGGCGAGCACTTCCGAAAGCGGCGGCGCCTTCTGCAGCGCCACTTCCTTCCGCGCCTTGCGATGCTTTTCTTCCGGCGTCATTCGGTTGACGACCTGTTTGTCTTTCAGTTTTAGAATGACGTAGCCGCCCTCGACGGCGACTGCGCCGCTCGTCTGGCCGACGGCCAATCGCTTCGCGGTTTCGAGAATGGCCGGATCCGTAAACGGATCGTGTTCGTCGATCCAACCGATATCGCCGCCGGCAAGAGCACTGGTTTCGTCCATTGATCGTTCACGAGCGACCTGTTCGAAATCGGCCCCTTCGCGAAGTTCGTCCAGCACGACGTCGGCCTGTTCTTTCGTTCTGACGGCGATTTTCAACAAATGAAACCGCGTATATTCACGAAATTGTTCGGGGTGGTCGCGTATGTAGGCGTCGATTTCGCTCTGGGAAACTTGAATGGAAAATATAGCGATCTTCTCAAGCAACAATCGGTATTTGACGTCTTCCTCAAGCTCCTCCCGCGTCATCCCGAGCTGTTCGAGCATCGTGCGATAAAACTGTTCTTCACTTTCATAACCTTCCTGCATGTCGCGCAATTCGGCTTCAAGCTCCTCACGGCTAACCGACAGTCCGAGCTGCTCGGCTTCCAGCCGAACCGTCTCGCGGTCAATCAGCACCTGAAGAGCCTCGCGCGCATAACGTTTTAGCAAATAGGATTTCAAGTCTGATTCGGTAATCGATTTGCCGCCGACTTCCGCCACCGCGTGCTTGTCCGCAGGAGAAGGCGACGGCGTTGCCGACGGCCCCGGGCCGCTCTGAAATCCCGGCGACATTCCCCATTGTGCGAGCGCCCAAGCCGACAAAAATAAAAACGCAAGTCCCGCCAGCAACCACCACGATCCGCACTTCCGCATCCGTCTAAGCTCCCCGCCCGATCGTTTCCGCTAATTTTTCAGACGTTGCAAAAGGCTTTCAAGTTCATACCGATCAAAACGATAGATTTGCCCGCAATAATGACAGACGAGTTCCGCACGCCCGTCTTCCTCTAGGATCCTGCCGATCTCGTCGCTCCCGAATCCGGTAAGCGTTTCTTCCACCCGCTCGCGGGAACAACGGCAGGCAAACCGCACCTCCTGCCGATCCAAAAAGCGTACATCGCCCAAAATCTCCGACAGCAGTCGTTCAGGTGTCCCGCCATCCGCAAACAAAGAATTGACCGGCGGCAAAGCGCGCAATTTCTGCTCGATTTCCTCGACCTTCTCTTCCGGCACGCCGGCCATCAGCTGAACGATCCAGCCGCCCGCTGCAAGAACGCGTCCGTCGGCAGCAGTCGTAACGCCGAGCGCCACGGCCGACGGAACTTGTTCCGATTTTGCGAAATAGTAAGCGAAATCCTCGCCCAGTTCTCCCGACACGATCGGAACGCTGCCGCGATACGGTTCTTTCAATCCGATGTCCTTGATGACGTGCAAAAACCCCGACTTGCCGACGGCGCCGGCGACGTCGGGTTTGCCTGCCGCATTCGGCGGTAACTCGACATCGGGGTGATCGACGAAACCGCGCACCGAGCCGTCAGCGTCGGCTTCCGCGACGACCGCACCGACCGGGCCGTCGCCGCGGATTTGCACCGCGACTTTGCCGCCGTCTTTCAGCATGTAGGCCATCATAACGACCGCAGTTGCCGCCCGTCCGAGCACTGCCGTCGCCAGCGGCGCCAAGCCGTGGGCAAGCCGCAGCTGTTCGATTGTGTTCGTCGTCTTCGCCGCAAACGCGCGAATGCAGCCGTCCGACGTGATGGCCCGCACCATATAATCGTTATCTGTTTTTTTCATAAATGATCCGCAGTCCTTCCAGCGTTAAAAACGGATTGACGTCCTGAATCACGCTTGATTCGTCGGCGATCAAGCCGGCCAGCCCGCCAGTCGCGATGACCTTGGCGTCGATCTGGAATTCTCGACGCATCCGCTCGACGATGCCGTCGACCTGGGAGGCGAAACCGAAGATGATGCCGGCCTGCATTGCAGCGACGGAATTTCGTCCGACCGTGCTTTTCGGTTTAGCCAATTCGATGCGCGGCAATTTCGCGGCATGGCGATACAAAGCTTCCGTCGAAATGCCGATGCCGGGCGCGATTGCACCGCCGAGATAACAGCCCGTCTCGTCGATGAAGTCGAACGTCGTAGCCGTCCCGAAATCGACGACGATGACCGGCGGACCGTACAGCTCGATGGCGGCCACTGCGTTGCAGATGCGGTCGGCTCCGACTTCCCGCGGATTTTCGTATTTGATGTTCAGACCGGTCCGTACGCCGGGTCCGACCACGAGCGGAACTTGTTTTAAATACGTCCTGCACAGCTCCTCGATCACCATCATCAGCGGCGGAACAACCGAAGAGACGACGACGCCTTCCACCCGGTCCGCTTCAAATCCGGCATGGCGGAACAACTGATGAATCAAAATACCGTATTCGTCCGCGGTCGCCTGCCTGTTCGTGCCGAGTCGCCAGTGACGAAGAAGCTCGCGCCCGCGGTAAAGCCCGAGCACGATGTTCGTGTTGCCGACGTCGATGGCGAGAATCATTTTACGGCCTCCTTGCGGCCCGAAAGGTCAAGACTGATGTCGAGCGCCGGCGCGGAGTGCGTGATGCGGCCGATCGAGATGACGTCGACGCCGGTCTCGGCGATTTCCCGTACGTTGTCCAGCGTGACCGAGCCCGATGCCTCGACGACGGCGTGCGGAAGAACGGAGCGGATGCGGCGCACCGCCTCGCGCATGACGTCGATCGGCATGTTGTCCAATAGAAAAATGTCCGCCCCCGCCTCCAGCGCCTCGTCTAATTGCTCGAGCGTTTCGACTTCGACCTCGATTTTCATCGTGTGCGACAGCTGCGCCTTGGCGGCTCCGATCGCCCGCGCCACGCCTCCGGCAGCTTTGATGTGATTGTCTTTGATCAGTACGGCGTCGTATAGGCCGAACCGGTGACTGTGGCCGCCGCCGACGCGTACAGCGTATTTTTCCAGAACGCGCAGTCCCGGCGTCGTTTTCCGGGTATCGGAGATTCGGACAGGCAAACCTTCCACCGCGTCGACGAACGCCCTTGTCGTCGTGGCAACTCCGGAAAGTCTCTGCAGCAGATTGAGTACCAGCCGTTCCGCGATCAAAATGGCGCGCGTATTGCCCGTCACCGTCGCCAAAACGGTTCCGCGCTCGATCCGACCGCCTTCCGGCACGAGCGGGACGAACACCAGGCCGGGATCGACTTCGGCGAACACCGCCTTGGCAACCGGCAAGCCGGCGACGACGCCGGGCTGCTTCGCGTGAATGACCGCGTCGGATTCATGGTTGGCCGGGACGGTCGTCATCGTCGTCACATCACCGGTTCCGACATCTTCATCCAGCCATCTGCGGATGGATTCCCGCAGCGATCCTCCGTTTACGCCGTTGACTTCAAACATCTGCCGCGTCCTCCTCCAACACGCCGTCGTCGCGATGAAACAAGAGATGTTTCCTCCAGCAGGCGTCGTCGCGCTCCGGATAATCTTCACGAAAATGCGCCCCGCGGCTTTCCGTCCGAAGCTTAGCGGCACGCGTCGCCAGCAAGGCGCAGGTCAACAGGTTCGCGAATTCGAACTCCTCGCGATCGGCAAGCCGGCAATAAAAAACGTTCATGTGGCGCATCAGCTCGTGTCCGGCTTTCTCCAACCCTTCCGCGTTCCGCTTCAAGCCGACGTGGCGCAACATCGTTTTTTGCAGCCGGAGCCGTTTTTCAACTGCCTGCTGCCGGAGCGGCTCGCTGCGGCCGAAGTCGGCTTCGATCCGTACCGGTTCACCGGATAACGGCGGACACGTCTCGATGCTGCGGACAATGCGACGGCCAAACACGACGGCTTCGGATAGCGAATTGCTGGCAAGCCGGTTGGCGCCGTGTACGCCGGTCGAGCTCACCTCGCCGCAGGCATACAGACGCGGTACGGACGTCTGGCCGTCGAGATCGGTCCGGACGCCCCCCATCATATAATGCGCTGCCGGAGCAACGGGAATCCAGTCGCTGGTCAGATCGAGTCCATATTGCAAGCAAAAATTATAAATATTGGGGAATCGCTGTTTGATCTTCTCCGCATCTTCGTGCGTGATGTCCAGATAGACGAAGGTAGCGTTCGTCTGCTCCATTTCTTTTACGATCGCGCGGGCGACGACGTCGCGCGGCGCCAGTTCCGCCTGCGGATGATGGCGCGGCATGAACCGTTCGCCGTGAATGTTGCGCAAAACGGCACCTTCGCCGCGCAGCGCTTCAGAAAGAAGAAAACGCGGCGCACCGGGATACGTCAGGACGGTCGGATGAAACTGGACGAATTCCAGATCGCGCACGAGGGCGCCGGCGCGATAGGCCATCGCGACGCCGTCGCCCGTGGCGATGTCGGGATTGGTCGTATACCGGTAGAGCTGCCCGGCGCCGCCCGTACAAAGAACCGTGGCCCGCGCGCGGACGAATACGCGCCCGCCGTCCGGACGCTGTACGAGTACGCCGAGGCATTCGCCGCGCCGTGTGACAACGTCGATCGCGAAATGATGTTCCCAGACTTCAATGCCCGCGGTTTCGCGCACGCGCTCGGACAGAGCGCGCACAATTTCATAGCCTGTGGCGTCGCCGCGCGCGTGGAGAATACGCCGCTGGCTGTGCGCGCCTTCCCGCGTCAGCGCGTATGTTCCGTTTTCTTCCTCGTCAAAACGCGTGCCGAGCGCGATCAGCTCCCGGACGCATTCAGGCCCTTCATGCACGAGTACGTCCACCGCAGCGGACGAACAGAGGCCGGCGCCGGCGGCCAGCGTATCTTGGCGGTGATATTCCGGCGAATCGTCGTCGCTGAATACGGCGGCGATACCGCCCTGCGCGTAGCGCGTGTTCGATTCGAGCAACGCCGTCTTCGACACGAGCAGGACGCGGAGCTTCTCGGCGGCCTTCAACGCCGTGAACAGACCGGCGATGCCGCTGCCGACGACGACAACGTCGGTCTCGGCGACATCGATCCGGCCTGTCGAAAAATCGACCAAATAACGCGGCGTCATTCGTCATTTCACCTGCAACATCCGTTCCAACGAAAGGCGGGCTTTTTCTGCGATATGCGGCGGAACATAAATTTCGGGTTTCATGGTTTCCAAACAACGCGCCACTTTTTTGAGCGTATTGACTTTCATGTTCGGGCAAACGAGAAACTTTGTGGCGAAATAAAACTTTTTATGCGGGCTGTCCTTGCGCAGCTGGTAACCGGTTCCGTCCTCCGTGCCTACGATGAATTCCTCGCACGGCGATTCGCGGCAATACCGGATAATAGCGGTCGTGCTGCCAACGAAATCGGCCAGCTTCACGACGTCGGGCCGACATTCTGGGTGCGCGACGAACTGCGCGTTCGGATACCGCTTCTTCATCTCCATGACGTCCTTGACCGTCAGCAGGTCGTGCGTGTTGCAGTAGCCTTCCCAGATGATCATTTTTTTGTTTGTGAATTGAGACACATAGTGGCCTAAATTTTTGTCAGGCACCCAGATGACTTCGTCTGAGTCGACCGACTGAACGACTTTCACCGCGTTCGACGACGTGCAGCAAATGTCGGATTCCGCCTTGATCTCCGCCGAGGAATTGATATACGTGACGACTTTGGCGTTCGGATGTTTCCGCTTCAACTCGCGTAGGCCGTCGACGTCGACCATGTCCGCCATCGGGCAACCGGCGCGCTCGTCGGGGATGATCACGCGTTTGTCCGGAGCGAGAATTTTCGCGCTTTCCCCCATGAAATGCACGCCGCAAAACACGATGACGTCCGCGTCGGTCTCGGCGGCCTTCTGCGCAAGCAGGAACGAATCGCCGCGGAAATCGGCGATTTCCTGAATCTCATCTCTCTGGTAGTAATGTGCAAGAATGATGGCGTTCCGCTCTTTCTTCAAGCGGGCGATACGCTCTTTCAGTTCCTGCTGCTGTTCTGCCTTGTATTCCAGGGCGAGCGCTTCCATCGGTGATCCCCCCCGATTCGAGCAAGTGAATGAAATCACAAACTTCGAAACGAAGATAAGGTACTTTCAACTTTACACGATGGAAAAGCCGATGTCAACGCGCCCGCCGCCCTCCATCGCAAAACGGGAAAAGAAACGAAACGCCCGGGCCGCAAGACAAACGGAAACCACCGCCTGAAGCGCAAACGGAAATCACGGACGGCGAATGCGCGCACGGGCCGGATGATTCACGTCGCGGCAGCGAGCCGAGGATTATTCGTCCTTTTCCTTTTGGTCCGACGCGCCCTGCCCGTCCGGCAAAGACAGCGGATTCCCACGCTTCGCGCTATCCTGCACCGCTCTGGGGAAAAGCGAACCCGCGCGCCCGTCGGACGAAAACCGGTTGCGGTCGTGATGTGCGTTCACCCGCACCTCCACCTTCCGGTCGTCCTTGTTTTCCGCCCGCTCGTCGGCGGCAGGCGGCGGTTCGTCGTCCAAACGCCCCTTCTCCATCAACTGCTGGATTTGTTCCTTGTCCAGCGTCTCCCGCTCCAGCAACGTATTGGCGATCAAGTGCACTTTGTCGGCGTGTTCGGTCAGGATCGACTTGGCCCGGTCATAACAGGAACGTATAATGCTCTGCATCTCCAGATCGATCTCATAGGCGATCGCGTCGCTGTAGTTCTGTTCATGCCCGATGTCGCGGCCGAGAAACACCTGACCGGGATTGTGGCCGAACTGCATCGGCCCGAGCTTTTCGCTCATACCGTATTCGACGATCATGGCGCGGACGATCGACGTCGCCTTGCGGAAATCGTCATAGGCGCCGGTCCCGATCTCGCCGATGAACAGCTCTTCAGACGCGCGCCCTCCGAGAAGGCCGGTGATTTTGTCGAGCAGCTCGCTTTTCGTCTGCATCAACCGGTCTTCGCCCTCTTTGGGCAGGATCATCGCGTAGCCGCCTGCGCGGCCGCGCGGCACGATCGTCACCTTATGCACCATGTCCGCATCGTTGACGTAGTAACCGATGACGGTATGCCCGGCTTCATGATAGGCGATCATCCGCTTTTCGCGCGGGCTGATAATCCGGCTCTTCTTTTGCGTGCCGATCAGCACGCGGTCGAACGCCTCGTCGATCTCGGCCATCGAGATTTCCCGCTTGTTTCGCCGTGCGGCGATCAAAGCAGCCTCGTTCAGCAAGTTTTCCAGGTCGGCTCCCGTGAAGCCGGTCGTATAGCGAGCGATCGAAGCGAGGTCGACGTCCTTGGCCAGCGGCTTGTTGCGCGAATGGACACGCAAGACCGCTTCGCGCCCCTTGACGTCGGGACGATCGACCGTGATCTGCCGGTCGAACCGACCGGGCCGAAGCAGCGCCGGATCGAGGATGTCGGGACGGTTCGTCGCCGCAATGACGATAATCCCCTCATTTACGCCGAAACCGTCCATTTCGACTAGAAGCTGGTTTAACGTCTGCTCACGCTCGTCGTGTCCGCCGCCGAGCCCGGCACCGCGCTGGCGGCCGACCGCGTCGATCTCGTCGATGAAAATAATACAGGGCGCGTTTTTCTTGGCGTTCTCGAATAAGTCGCGCACCCGCGACGCGCCGACGCCGACGAACATTTCCACGAAATCCGAACCGCTGATGCTGAAAAACGGAACACCCGCCTCCCCGGCGACCGCACGGGCGAGCAGCGTTTTTCCCGTTCCCGGCGGTCCGTTGAGCAGCACGCCTTTCGGAATGCGGGCGCCGACAGCGGCGAATTTGCGCGGGTCCTTCAGGAATTCCACGATTTCGACCAGTTCCTGTTTTTCCTCATCCGCGCCGGCGACATCGTCGAACGTCACCTTTTTCTTGTCTTCCGTGTACAGCCGGGCGCGGCTTTTGCCGAAATTCATGACCTTGCCGCCGCCGCCCTGCGCCTGATTGAGCAGGAAAAAGAACAGGATAAACATGATGACAAAGGGAATTATTGACGTCAAAAACGTCAACCAGACGTTTTCGCGCTCGGTTTCTTCCACCTCGTAACCGACGCCGCTCTGCTCCAGAAAATCAAGAAACAGATCGCTGAACGGCGCGCGCGCGACGAACGGCGTCCCGTCGCTCAAATTCCCTCTGACCAGGTAGGTGAGGTTCTGGACTTTCACCCTCAGGTTCGCGACTTCGTGCCGCTCGATGTGTTGGCGCAGCTCCGTATAGGTCAACTTCAGCTCATTGCCGTTCTGGTGGCTGATGAACTGAACGATTCCGACCGTCACGAGGATGATGATCAAATAAAAGCCGGTATTGCGGAGGATGCGATTCATCCCCAACCTCCTCTCAGGCAGCGGCTATCCATCCTATTTTATCACGCTCTGAAATGCGGTTACAACGAACTGTTGCGGGAAAACACCTCCGGCCGAAGCACCCCCACAAAAGGAAGGTTGCGGTATTTTTCCGCATAATCCAAACCGTAGCCGACGACGAATACGTCCGGAATCGTAAACCCTTTGTAGTCGGGCTCCAGTTCGACCGTCCGGCGGGCCGGCTTGTCGAGCAGGGCGACCACCCGCACAGACAGCGCGTTGCGCCGCTCCAACACGTCGATCAGATAACTGAGCGTCAATCCGCTGTCCACCACGTCTTCCACGATGAGAACGTGCCGTCCGTCGACGGGAAGATCGAGGTCCTTGAGAATTTTGACCTCGCCGGATGACCGCGTCGATGCACCATAGCTCGAAACGGCCATAAAATCGATCTCGAGAGGAATCGTCAGATGTTTGACCAAATCGGCCATGAAAATAAATGCGCCCTTCAGCACGCAGATGACCAACGGATTCAGGCCTTCGTAATCGCGGTTGACGGCTTCCGCCAGCTCGCGGATTTTGGCCTGAAGCTCATCCGCCGGAATCAACACCTCGCGAATGTCGTCCAGCAAATCGGCCCCTCCCACGCCTCAATCGCAGTCCTGATCGCAGTACTTCATATAGAGTACCCTTTCCGTCGTTTCCGTAACAAGCGCAAGACGCGAACGCCGGACGCCGGGAATCCACAAGATATCGCCGACGCCGTCCGTGACGACGGGCAACAGCCGCCTGCGGCAAACGGGAACTTTGTCGTCGACGAACAGATCCTGGACTTTCTTCGTCCCTTCCATGCCGAGCACTTGCATTCGGTCGCCGGGACGCCAGCTGCGGACGGCGACCGGACAAACAAGAGCGTCGGCGTCGAACGCGGCTTCCCGACGTGCGTCGAGCGACCGTCTCGCCAGCTCCGACGCAGGAATACGGTTCCATACCAGCACGGCGCCGAACCAGCGAAGTTCGCCGTCGGCCGAAACGTCGATCGACACGGCGCGCGCCGTCACTTGCAACGGCCCGTCCCGCCCCCCGCCGGAGACGTCGAGAAAAAGCCGGATTTCATCGTACTGCCTTCGCAGCCGGACGTCCCGGCGGACGGCGAAGTCCGCGTTCGGCGGAGACGGCTTCACCACCGCTTCCCGAACGGCTTCGGCATGCGCCCACGTCCAGTCCGTCCACCCTTGAGCCTTCTCTTGTTCCGAAAGATAATTTAATATTAGTTTAATCACTCTCCGTTGTAAAGCGAGAGGAAGGCCGCAAAACCAGGCGCGGGAAAACGACGCTTCCCCCGTCTCCATGCGGACGCCCTCCGTTGCGGCACACCGGGCCGCCTCGTCCAGATAGGCGTCCTCCTCGCGCACGATTCCGGCCAGCCGCGAAATCGCCGCCGATACCGCCGGATTGAGTTCCCGCAGCACCGGCATGACGTCGAGCCGGATCCGGTTGCGGTCGTACCGGCGCGTCTCGTTGCCGCTGTCCCGGCAAAACAGCAATCCGTGCGCCTCGCAATACTCCAGAATGTCCGCCTTCGTGACGCCGAGCAGCGGGCGCACGACCTCGACGTCCCCTTCGCGCCGGCGCTCCGGGATGCCGGCCAAACCTGACGGCCCCGCACCGCGGACGAGTCTGAGCAGCACCGTTTCCGCCTGGTCGTCGGCATGATGCGCCAGCGCGATTTTCGACGCGCCGTGACGGGCGGCGACCTCCCGCAAAAATGCGTAGCGCAGCCGCCGCGCGGCCGCCTGAACGTTTTCCTTCGTCCGCGCGACGACCGCAGGCACGTCGAGATCCCCCCGTTCGAACGGAACGCCGAGCCGCTCGGCAAACGCGCGCGCCGCTTCGGCGTCGCGCTCCGCCTCCCCGGCGCGAAGGCCGTGATTGACGTGAGCCGCGACAAGCCGCCAATCCCATCGCGCCGAATACCGGTGCAGCAAATGCAAAAGGGCGGTCGAATCCGGCCCACCGGAAAAAGCGACGACCAGCCGGTCGCCTCTGGCGAGCAGCCCTGCGCGCACGGCCCGTTCGATCGCGCGTTCCAGTTCCCGGGACATGCGCCTCCCCCGTTCATTTCAAAACGTACAAAGCGGCTGCCGCGGCGAACATAGCAGCCGACAGCGCGAACCCTGCGACGATCGGCCCGTTGGGCACCCGACCTGCCATGCGCGGCGAAAAGGACCTCCCCACCCGCACGGCCCTGCGCCAATCCGCAGCCAATTCCGAGGTGCTCCGGTGCGGTCCCGACAACATTTCGCGCAACAGACCGGCGACCGGCCGAAGCGCAGCGGACGCGTCCAATCGTTTCAACAACATTCTAGGATGCCGGTCGGCGTTTTGCAAACGGACCGCCCCATCCATTTCAAGGCACATCACCGCAAAGGCGAACAGGTCGTAACCGGGGTCCGCCGTCCGGTCGCCCGCCCGCCAAAATCCGCGGTCATACCGTTCCGTAAACTCGCGCACGGCTTGCCCGAACGGCGTCGCCCCGCCGAAATCGACCAGCTCCACCTTTCCGTACGGTCCGACCAGCACGTGCGCCGGTTTCAGGTCGCCGTAAGCCCAACCCGCGCGATGAATCGCTTCAAGACGTCCGAGCAGGCCGACGGTGACGGTGCCGAACCAGTCCGCCCCGCGGCGGCGGACAAACCGCACGATGTCTTCGCCTTCGCGGTAGGCCGCCACATAAAAAGAAAAAACGCCGTCCGGCGATCGCCAGTCGTCGGCGTCCAACAGACTGTCCGGCGAGACGGCGCCGCGGTCGATCAGCGTATGGACGGCATTGATTTCCGACTGCAGCGACAACGCGTCCCGCCCGAACTTCAGCGCTGCAAGCCCCTGCGCGGACCGCACGGCGTATACCGCCCCTCCGGCACCTTCGCCGAGCAATCGTTCGACGACGTACCGACGCCCGCCCCATTTTCCCACGATCGTGCATCCGGGCGCGAGCCTGAAAGCGGAAGGTGTCTCAAACGACGTAATCACGAAGCGATTCGCCATCCGTCTCCGCGAAAAAGTCAACAACGCGCAAAATCGCCGGTCCCGTCGGTGTCATTCCTCTCATTTCCAAACGCTCGAACAACCTTCCTGCGACCGACGGATCGTTCGTCCAGCCGACGTCCAAGGCGGCCCCTCCGGGAGCGGGATAATGGAAGACGGCGATCTCACCAAGACCGCGGCGCGAACGGAGGCCGAGCGCCAGATCGAAGACCGCTTCGCGCACGGCGGCGAACTTCGGCTTCATGCTGCCGCTGGCGTCGACGAGCAGGGCGACTCGGAGCGGAACGGCGTCCGCCCACGCTTCGATCCGCGACACCATAACCGCCCGTTCCGACGGCGGCAGCAGCGTCAAGTCGCGGACGCCCGCCGGCTCCGGCATACCCTCACGCGCGGCAGAGCGCACGGTTGGATCGATCAACTGCCGAATCACCGTCTGCCGGGTCACCTGCTGCACCGTCGCGGACAGGACGCGGGGACGGACGATCCGGCAAAGGCCGCCGCCGGCCCGCGCGATTTCCTCCGCCTCGGCGGCCCCGCGCTCGCCGACCGCGCCGTCGTCGACGACGCCGACGACGTGGACGACGATGCCCTCCGCTCGGGCGTATGCGGCGGCGGCGACGGGGTCCGTCCCGGCGTTGGACCGACCGTCGGTGATCAGGACGAGCTGGTGGACCATCGGAAACACCCCTTTTCGGAAAAGTTTTCCGTCCGCCCACCAGTATCGACAAAACGTCCGCCTTCTAAAACCCTCTCTTAAATCCGTTGCGACGCATGCCTCAACTGACCGTCTTCGGGCGTTCCATCCGTGCGAATCCCGGCCAGCGGAACGTCGCCCATTCCGGGCGGTGCGTCCTGATTTTGGCGACGACGACGGTCATGTCGTCGGCGATAACTCCTTGGCGGTGCCGGATCGCTTGTTCCAGCAGGCAATCGGCGATTTCTTGCGGATCGTCCGTACGGATCTCGCGGATCGCGCGCCGAATCCACGCGTCTCTGCCGACGCCGTCGCCCGAAGCGTCATACAGGCCGTCCGACATCATGATGAGCAGATCGCCTGGCTTAAGCCGCATGCCGATCAGATCGACGTCGATATTTTGCAAAATGCCGACCGGCGGATTGTGCGCCGCGACGCGCAGCACTTCCTCGCCCCGCTTGATGAAGCTGGGGGCGGACCCGATTTTCAGAAACGTCGTTTCCGCGTCGTGCAAGTCGATCAGCGCAAGATCGACCGTTGCGTACGATTCGTCGGGCGACCGGAGCGCCAGCACGGCGTTGACCGACTGGATCGCCAGCCGCTCGTCGAGACCGACTTGCAGAAGCTGCTGCAAAATCGACAGCGCCGCGCTCGACTCCTCCCGCGCGCGCTCGCCGTTGCCCATGCCGTCGCTGATCGCGACCGCAAACTTGCCGTTGTCCAGTTCCGCGACGCTGTAACAGTCGCCGGACAACAGTTCGCCGCCCTTCGCTGCGGCGGCGACGCCGGTTTCCACGACGTATTCCCGGGCGGAACCGAATACCGCCGTGAAATAGCCTTGTCCATCGTCCGACCGGTTTTCACGCCGGACAGCGATCGGTTCGCCTAGAAAGTCCGTCAACATCGGTGCGACGATTTTGCGGCATTCGTCCGAAGCACCGGTGTCGGTGCGGGTAATTTCGATCTCGATGTTGCCGGGCTCCAGACTGACGATATCGACGTGAACGATGGAAAGCCCCAAGTCCTCCAGCGCCTGGCGAATGCGCTCCTCCTGCACGAACATCTCCCATCCTTCCCGAAGCAGCCGTCGCGCCAGATCGTCCATCACCTGCGAGACGCCGGACAGCTGGTCCGCCACCAGCTGGCGGCCGTCGGCCAGCTGCTTTTTCCAGTACCCGGAAAACCGCTGCCACCGAAGACGTTCAAGCACGACGTCCCATACTTTTTCCGGCCTGACGCACGCCTTTCGCCATTCCGGCCGAACCCCGCGTCCGGTCCGCGTCGACGAGGCCGATTCGCGTTCCCCGACCGCTCCGACGACATCGCGGACGAACCGCTCCGTCTCGGAAAAATGCCGCTCCCAACACCATTCCTTGCGATGGCACGTCCGGCATACCCGTTCGGCGACTTCGTCCAGAAACGGCCCGACGCCGGCATCCCACCCTGCGACGGCGCGCCCGGCGACGCCTTGGCGGAAACTACCGGACAACTGCCGAAACAATTCCGCGAACCTCCGCACCCGTTTTGCCGTCATTTCGCGCGCCCTGCGCACATATTCATGCTGTGAGCGCTGGTATTCGACCGTCCCCGGGACGTAACGGGCCATCATCCGGACGACCGAAGACGGCGTCAGCATAAACAGCGCCACTGCAACGGCCGTATCCCAAGCCGACCGGACGGCCGCTTCCCCGTCGCCGGCGTAAAAAGACAAAATCGACGCACCGAGCGCCATGCCGACAGCCGGCGCCGTCTTGCCGCCTTCCCGCACGAGCCCGGCGAGCAGACCGGCGAAAGCAAGCAAGCTGATCTGGACGACGTCCGCCTCGTCGGCCAGGCTGAGCACGAGCCCGGTCACGACGCCGGCCGAAGCGCCGAGGCTGGCTCCGCCGACGAACGCAAACAGCAATGTAAAATAGCGGCTCAACACATGCTCGGCGGAAACGCCGCCGGCTTCCCACCCGACCGTTCCCGTCATGGATGAGGCGAGAAGCAGCATCAGGCAGACGATCTCCTCGTTGCGCAGCAGCCAACTTTTACGCAAAACGAAAATCGGCATCGCCTGCAGGAAGATGACGGTCAACACAAAACCGAGCGCCGTCTCGACGCCGACCCAAAGCAACGACAGCCAGCCGAATCCCTCGTCGATCGTCTCCGCAAACGTGCGCACGGCGAGCACCGCGGACGCAGCCATGACCGGCCCGTAAGCGGGATCGGACCGTTCGTAGCGTTCCATTCCTTTTTGCAACAGAACGAAGACCGTAAGCTCCGCCCAAACGGCTGCCGCGTGCGCCCACCCTCCTAGCACCGCTCCCGCGGCCGAACAAAGGCTTGTCCACCGGAACAAGTCGCGGCGGTGAAAATAAACGGCCGCTGCAAACGCCGCCGCAAACGGCGACAGCTCCGAAAAAATCGCCGCCCTACCGAACAAAAACGCGACGACGCATAAAAGAAGCGACCATTTCCTCGCCGAAAGCCGGCGCACAAATGCCCACCGGCCTACGCCGAAACGCATTCCGACTCACCCGCCTTCCGAAATCAGCGGCCTTATTATAGGCGGAGAGCGCTCCTTAAATTTGTCGGAATGCGTGGACGGACGGAAGGAATTTCCGACAATCGAAGCTGCGTTTCGTCAATTTTGCCGCAAAAGCAACCAGACTGCGCTCTGAAAATCGCCGAACAGCGCCCTTTCCGGAACGGGCAGCCCCGCGTGCATCAGCTCGTCGCCGCCGAACACCGGCTCCGCTCGTCCATCTGGGATTTCTCGAACAAGGTAATCGGCAAGCGGATCGAGACCTTTCAGCCGAACTGCAGGACGCGGCGGGTTGGGACGAGCGAGAAAGCGGAAGTAAAAGACGACGGACTCCGACCGATCCTCCGACACGTACATCCACGCCGCCTCGTTGCCGTCGCCCGAAAACGGGCTGATCAAGCGGTACAAGTCGCCGAACTGGACGAGGCGCCGGATATCGCGGTAAAACGACGTCTGCCGACGAATCTCCGCGCAAGCTTCGTCCGAAAGCGCGGTCAGGTCGAGCTCGTAGCCGAGATTGCCGGAACACGCGACGTCCCCCCGCGTCCGAAGCGGCGTCGTCCGGCCGACCTGGTGATTCGGCACGGCCGACACGTGTGCGCCCATCGCGATCGCCGGATAGACGAGACTCGTGCCGTACTGAATTTTGACGCGGCAGGCGGCGTCCGTGTTGTCGCTCGTCCACGTCTGCGGCATATAGTAGAGCATGCCGGGGTCGAATCTTCCGCCGCCGCCTGAGCAACTTTCGAACAACACATGCGGAAACCGCTTCGTCAATTCTTCCAACACCGCGTACAGGCCGAGCATGTACCGGTGCGCCGTTTCCCGCTGCCGCTCCGGATCGAGTACGGCCGAACCGATTTCCGTCATATGGCGGTTCATATCCCATTTCACGTAATCGATCGGTGCCGACGACAAAAGGTCCGACATGGCGCGGACGATGTAGGCCCGCACATCCGCGCGCGACAGATCGAGCACAAGCTGGCTGCGGCCCGTCGAACGGCCGCGGCCGGGTACATGAATGCACCAATCCGGGTGGCGACGGTACAGGTCGCTGTCTTCGGACACCATTTCCGGCTCGACCCAAATGCCGAAACGCAGGCCGTGCGCGGCAACCCGACTTGCGAGACCGGACAGACCGTTCGGCAATTTTCGCAGGTTCGGATACCAGTCGCCGAGCGACCGCGAATCGTCGTCGCGATGCCCGAACCAACCGTCGTCCAGAACGAACAGTTCGATGCCGAGCCCGACCGCCTTCTCCGCCAACCGGACGAGTTTGTCCTCGTCGAAGTCGAAATACGTCGCTTCCCAATTATTGATGAGGATCGGCCGCTCCCGGTCGCGCCAGAACCCGCGGCACAGCCGGCTGCGGTACAGCCGGTGATATGTGCGCGACATGCCGCCCAGTCCCTCGTCCGAATACACCAGCACGGCTTCCGGTGTCTGGAATGATTCGCCCGGCTCAAGCCGCCAAGCAAAATCGAAAGGGTTCAGGCCGATCGACACCCGAGCGCAGTCGTACGGATCGACTTCCACACCTGCCCAAAAATTGCCGCTGTATACGAGACTGAAACCGTACACTTCGCCGACGTCTTCGTCGGCGTGTTTACGCAGCAGGGCGATGAACGGGTTATGCTGGTGGGAGCTGGCGCCTCGGCGGCTTTCGACGGACTGTCCGCCCGGCGCAAGCGGGCGCCTGACGATTTGCCGCTCGTTTGCCCATGTACCCGATAGATGCAGCCAGTCGAAACCGGCCTCGCGGAAATCGACACTGGCGCTCATCGCTCGAAGCAGCACGAGCGGTTTTTGGCCCTCGTTGACGAAACGGACGGAGCGCGCGAACGCGTTCAGCCGCGAAAACGCCGTATAATACAAAACGGCCTTCAGGCCGCATACCGGATCTGACAGTTCGATTTCGAGCGTTTCCGCCTCATCGTCGCACTCCACGTAAGTCGCCGGCAATCCCGGCAATTTCGGCTTACCGGGCGAAATCCGATGGCCGCAATAGCGAAGGTCGGTAACGGTCGATCCGTCCGCCAGCCGCACCTGGTAGGCAGGCGCGCGGAAATCCGTATGGCCGTAAGCCGGATATTCCTGAGGCAGCGTATCAAGCGAAAAGTCACGGCCGAACCCCGGCGGATTCGGCGAAAACGGTCGGTCGACCCGTTCGGGCGGTCGGCAAAACGTGGCGCGGCGAATGCGCTTGCCCCAGTACAAATGCGCCAGAAATCCGCCTTCGACGATCTCCATCACATAACTGGAATCGCGGGCCGTTAGGTGAAAACGCTTACTTTTTTCGTCAAACAAAATGGCCATGCGATCCGAGCCTCGCTTTCCTTACGGTTCCGCTTTGTAATATACCGTTTCTCCCGGCTTCGCGTAATGGTACCGGCTGCGGATCCACTGTTCGAGATACGCGTCGTCGTTCATGCGGGCGATCTCGAGCCGGTAAGCCTCGTTCTGGCGTTCCGCCTCGCGAAGCCGCTCCTCGAGCCTCTCGAGTTCCGCCGCCTTCGACTTCCACAGCGCGAAAAGATCGGAGACCGTCCACCCGGCCCAAGCGAAAATCGCCGCCATGAGACCGAAAACGAACCTGCGATGCCATCTTCTCGAACGAGATCGTTTCGGTTTCGGCACAGACATCTCACCTCAGCCGGTTTTACGCGGTTTGTGAAACCGAGCGATCCGCGCGACCGCCGACATTGCCCGCAACACGGCCGCTACAGCGCTCAGCGCGGCCGACACAGATCGGCGCACGATTCCCGCAAATAGAGAGAAGTAAAGGCACCAGCCGATCCCGAGAGCCAGCCATACGTACACACGGATTTCCCCGCCGTTGACGAAATACAGCGCCGCAAACACCGGCGCGGCGGCGACCGTCCAGAGCGCCGCGTCCAGCATCGCCGTCGCCGCCCGCGGCGCGCCGAGACGCCGCGCCGCCAATCGACCGATATCGAGCCAGGCGGCCAGCCCCGCGCCGCATCCGATCATGGCCAACATCACGGCGAATTGGACGCCGAGCGTCACCGGAACCACTTCCCCCATCCGTTCCGGCCTTTCGCTCCGCCTTTCGACTCGGGATACGCCAGCGAGCCGACATAGCCGTCGATCGCGACGACGCCCTGTTCCAGACTCAAATGTTTCAAATGCAAATTTTGCCCGCGCACGATCAGAAATCCGGCTTCCGTCTCGATACGGAATTCGTTCGCATCAAACCGCTCGACGTTCAAGACGCCGGTTATTTCGAGCGTCTTACGGTTGACCAGCCGGATTTCCTGCCGCTTCGGCTTCGCTTGTTCGATCATGGCCCGGCCCCCCTTCTCCATTTCTATGGGAAGGAGGCGGCGGTTAGAACAACGGCGGCGAAGCCGAAACAACCGGCGCCTTGCCGGTTGGTGCGACCGGACTTCCCCGTCAGGCAATCGGCAAGGCGCCCTGCGTCACCCGCTTTCCGTCCATTCCTCCGGACTTTCCGCGTCGAGGTAGCGCACGGCGACGACGGAATACATCTGCCCGGCTTCCTCTTTCCGGACCGATTCCGCCAGGCGCTCGACGCGCACTGTCATTTCCTTGCGGCCGAAGCGCACCGTCAGCTCGTCGCCGACCTTCACGCGGCTGGACGGTTTGGCCTCGCGGCCGTTGATGAGCACGCGGCCAAGTTCGGACGCCTCCTTGGCGATGGTGCGACGCCGGATGAGGCGGGAGACCTGCAAAAACTTGTCGACCCGCATCACTTGACGGCCGCTTTCAGCCGGTTGCCCGCCTTGAACGCCGGAACTTTCGTTTCCGGAATCGTGATCGGCTTGCCCGTCTGCGGGTTGCGCGCCTTACGGGACGCCCGTAGCCGCGTCTCAAACGTGCCGAAACCGATAAGCTGAACTTTCTGGCCGCTGGCGAGCGCGGATTCGACCTCGCCGATGAAGTTGTTCAGCACCGTCTCGACGTCTTTTTTGGACATCCCGCTCTTTTTCGCAATGTTGCTGATGAGATCCGCCTTGTTCATCGCGATACCTCCACCGTCCGAAAAGTGAATTTTCCGCATTGCCAATTCTATGTATTCGAGACGGAGCGCGAAAATCCTGCTTTTCCGTCACGTCGGCCGCTCAAGTTTTTTCGCGTCGCGCCAGTAAGCGTCCATCTCTTCCAGGGAGACCTCGTCCCAGCGACGCCCGGATTTTTTCACCGCTTCCTCTATGCGGGAGAACCGATGGACGAACTTCCGCACTGCGCGCGCCAACGCCTCGTCGGGATCGGCGCCGAAAAAGCGGGCGACGTTGACGGCGGCGAACAGCACGTCGCCGAGCTCGTCCCGTACGCGCGCCGCGTCGGACAGGCGGCATGCTTCTTCCAGTTCGCCGAGCTCCTCGCGAAGTTTGTCCAGCGCGCCGGAAACGTCCGGCCAGTCGAAGCCGACGGAAGCCGCTTTTTCCTGAAATCGAAGGGCCCTGTACAGCGTCGGCAATTCTCGGGGGACGCCGTCGAGAACGGACGTCGGCCGGAGCCGGTCTCCGACGTCTTTCTCCGCAGCCTTGGCGCTTTCCCATCGGCGGAGCGCCTCGTCGGCGTCGGCTGCCTTCACGTCGCCGAACACGTGCGGGTGGCGGCGGATCAGCTTGTCGTTCAGCGCCGCGATGACGTCGTAGACGTCGAACGCGCCGGTCTCGGATTCGATCTGCGCGTGCAGCATGACCTGCAGCAAAAGATCGCCGAGTTCCTCGCGCAACGCGTCGGGATCGTCGGCGTCGATCGCTTCGATCGTCTCGTACGTCTCTTCCACCAGGTACCTGCGCAGCGACGCGTGCGTCTGCTTACGATCCCACGGGCAGCCGTCCGGGCCGCGCAAAATCGCGACGATCTCCCTCAACCGCTCGAACGACCGATTGCCGATCACGGCGTTGTCGGCTTTCGGCACCCAGACGAGCGTCCTGTCGCCGTAGTCGGTCAACCGATCCAGTTCGTAAAGCGGCATGCGCTCGATCTGTTCCTCTCCTTCGACGCCCAGCGACCGGGCGACGACGATCCGGTAATCGTCGGGATAACGCTCCATCAACGCCAACTTGACGTGCGAGGCCGTCATACGGTCGCACACTTGTGCGATCATGGTATGCAGCTCCGGACAGAGCCGCGATGCGCGCAAATCGAACGCGTCGAGCAGCAAAAACCCTTCGACCGGATCGAAACCGAGCCGCGCGAACGCCTCGTCGAGAAAACTGATGCCGCCGACGATCTCCAGCTCTACACCCTTGACGGCGCACCGCTCCTTCAGCAGCATGACCGACCGCTCGGCGACCGACGGATGACCCGGTACGGCGTAGACGATCTCGGCACCGAGCGAATTCGCGCGTTCCGTCAACGCCTCCGCGATCGTCTGGTAGACGGCTTCAAACGTTTCGGCCGTCTCGTAAACCGGATCGAACGAAACGAACGCGATGCCCCGCTCCGCCAGTCCGCGCACCGCCGGATGCCGCTTCGTCCGAACGTATACGGCCGCCGCCTGCTCCAGTCGTTTCCAGGCGGCTGCGGTGATCATACCGGGATCGCCGGGACCAAGTCCGACCACTGCGATTTTCGGCTTCGACACGTCGTGTTTCGCCTCCCGTTCTGGTACAACCCAACCCCCTTCCCTTATCATACCGGAAAGCCGGCAATAAAAAAACTTCCGGCCGTCGACCGGAAGCGACAAGAGACAAACCATATCGTCATTGTTCCATCTGTTTGCCGAGAAAGGCAGCGGCCGTCTCGACCATTTTCAGTTCAAGCTGCCCCATTCGCGTGCCCTCGTCTCGGCTGGCGAGAATGACGGCGCCGATCGGGTCACCGGCTGCGACGATCGGGGCGATGGCGTAGGAAGAATAAGCTTCCGGCCGATCCCTGACGATGTCGTACGTTCCCGGATTCGTCTCCAGGGCCGACCGGCGGCTTTCCATGCACGCCTCGACCAGCGATCCGACCGGCTTGTCCAAAAAATCTTTTTTCGGCGCACCGGCGACCGCGATGACGGCGTCGCGGTCGGCGATCAATGCCATGTGACCCGTATTTTCGTACAGCGACTCCGCGTATTCCCGTGCAAAATCGCCTAATTCGCCGATCGGCGAATATTTTTTGAGGATGACTTCGCCGTCGCGGTCGACGAAAATTTCAAGCGGATCCCCTTCGCGGATGCGGAGGGTGCGGCGGATTTCTTTCGGAATGACGACGCGCCCCAAATCGTCGATACGCCTGACGATACCCGTAGCTTTCATCGCCGTTTGTGCCTCGCTTTCCTGAATGTGTGCTTGGGCTTAGTATGCGCGGGCATCGCCGGCTTATACCACGCGTTTTCGCCGAACACCCGGGCCGAACGTTCAGGCCGACGGCGAAGGCGACGGCACCGACGAAACGGACGGCGACGGCAACCGGTTCGTCTTGATCAGCGCCGGTACTTGTTTGTCGACGAATTCTCCGATCTTTTCATGCACGATCGCCATCCGCAAATCGTCGCGCACTTCCTCAAACCCGGGCTGATGCCGATTCTCGACGCGCATGACGTGAAAACCGTACTCCGTTTCGACCGGGTCGCTGATTGCGCCGATCGGCAACGTCACCGCAGCTTTCCGAAACGGTTCCACCCACTGGCTGACCGGCGCGTTTTCGTACAATCCGCCGTTGTTTTTTGAACCGGGGTCGTCCGAATACGTCCGTGCCAGCTCGGCGAAATCGGCGCCTTCTTCCAGTTTCTTTTTCACCTCGATCGCACGGGCGAGCGCGGCGTCGCGAGTCCGCTCGTTTCCGTCGGCGTCGCGGAACGCAACGAGAATGTGCCGGACGGTGGCCGTGTCGAACGCGTGCGGATCGCGCGCGATTTCTTCGTCGTACCGCTTGCGGACGTCCTCCTCCGCGACGCCCTGTCCGACGTGAGCCGCCGCCAGAAATTGCAGTTCGAAAAACCTCCGGAAATCCTCGTTGGACAATCGTTGTTCTTTTATTTTTTGCTTCAGCTCGGTGTATTGGTCAACGATTTTATCGAATTCTTGCATTCTTTCCTTTACTTTCTGGTCGGCTTCCTTGCGCGCAGCTTCGTCCGCACGGCCGCCCAGGACGGTCAAACCGACGTATTCGTTCAGCATCGCGTTCTGGAATTCCGGATCGTCGCGTAACAACGCATACATCGGCTGAAGGAACGTCTGAACGGCGATGAACTTGTCCAGTTCGCCCCGCGTCACTTTCCCCCCGCCTTCGTACGTAGCGACGACTTTCGACGGCCCGTCCGCGCCGCAACCGGCCGCAAATAAAAAAACGCCGGCCAGCGCGGCTGCAAAGACCGTGCGAAGCGCCGCCCTCCGAACGTTCGCGTCAAGGCGCCGCATGGTGCACCATTTCCCCTTTCGTCTCCGCCGCTTTTTTGTATTGTAACAAAAACCGCTCGATCGTCGCCAGCACCTTATCGGACGCTTCCGGCAGTTTGCGGAACGTCAACTTCGGCGGCGGCCCCGGCGACAGCTCGACCGTGCGCCCGAAAGCAGAAACCGTTTTGGCCAGCGCGGTCGGATCTACGAGCTCGGAGGCGCGCTCGTGGAACGTCAGCGTCACCGCGTCGCCTTTCTGGGCGACGGACTCGACGCCGATCTCCGTACACAGCACGCGCAGCCTGGCCACTGCGAGCAGGCGAAGCGCCGATTCAGGCGGATCGCCGAACCGGTCCGTCATCTCTTCCAGAAGATCGTCGACGTCCTCGACGCGGCGGGCGGCTGCGGCTTTTTTGTAAATCTCGATTTTGTGCGCGCCGTCGGCGACATATTCGGAAGGCAAATAGGCGTCGACCTGCAGGTCGATCTGCGCCTGCGGCAACGGTTCCGGCTCGGGCGGCTCGCCCGTCAGCTCGGCCTTGCGCTTGCGGATCTCCTCGGCGAGCATCTGGGTGTAAAGGTCGAAGCCGACGTGCGCGATAAACCCGTGCTGCTCTGCGCCGAGCAAGTTGCCGGCGCCGCGGATCGCCAAATCGCGCATCGCGATCTTGAACCCGGAACCGAGCTCCGTAAATTCGCGAATCGCTTGAAGCCGTTTTTCCGCCGTTTCGCTCAGCACTTTGTCCGGCTGATACGTAAAATAGGCGTATGCGATCCGGCTCGACCGCCCGATCCGGCCGCGCAGCTGGTACAGCTGCGCAAGTCCGAGTTTATCGGCGTCGTGAACGATGAGCGTGTTGACGTTCGGGATGTCGATACCGGTTTCGATGATGCTCGTGCTGACCAACACGTCGTATTCGCCCTCAAGAAAGTCGAGGATCGTCCGCTCCAGCTCCTGTTCCGGCATCTGCCCGTGTGCCACGGCGATGCGCGCGTCGGGCACAAGCGATGACAGATGTTCGGCGATCCGGTGAATGCCTTGGACGCGGTTGTACACGTAATAAACCTGGCCTTCGCGGGCGAGTTCCCTTTCGATCGCCTCGCGGACGAGCGACGGACTGTATTCGACGACAAACGTTTGAACGGGAAAGCGGTTTTCCGGCGGCGTCTCGATGACCGACAAATCCCGCACGCCGAGCATCGACATGTGCAGCGTGCGCGGAATCGGCGTCGCCGTCAACGTCAGCACGTCGACGTTCGTCCGCATCAGCTTCAGCTTTTCCTTGTGCGTAACGCCGAATCGCTGCTCCTCGTCGACGATAAGCAGTCCAAGATCTTTGAACACCACGTCTTTCGACAGCAGCCGGTGCGTTCCAATGACGATGTCGACGGTGCCGTTTTTCAGACCTTCGATCGTCTCTTTCTGCTCCTTGCGCGAGCGAAACCGGCTCAGCACCCGGATTTCGACGGGAAATCCGGAGAACCGGTCGCGGAACGTGGCGTAATGCTGCTGGGCCAAAATCGTCGTCGGCACGAGCACCGCCACCTGCTTGCCGTCGTAGACCGCCTTGAACGCGGCGCGGATCGCGACCTCCGTTTTGCCGTAACCGACATCGCCGCAAAGCAGCCGGTCCATCGGGCGGGGCTGCTCCATGTCGCGCTTGACTTCCTCGATCGCCCGCAACTGGTCAGGCGTTTCCTCGTAAGGGAACAAGCTGTCGAATTCTCTGTGGAATTCAGTGTCCTTGCTGAACGCAAAGCCGCGCACTGCCTGCCGTTCGGCATACAACCGGACGAGATCGTCCGCGATCTGGCGCACCGACGAACGGACTTTGTTTTTGACGCGCGCCCAGTCGCCGCCGCCGAGTCGGCTGAGCTTGGGCTCCTTGTCGTCGCCGGAGACGTACTTCTGGATCATGCCGACTTGGTCGACCGGAACGGACAACTTGTCGCCGTTGGCATACAAAATGTGCAGATAATCGCGATGGACGCCGCCGATCAAGAGCGTACCGATGCCGATAAACTTGCCGATGCCGTGGTGGACGTGCACGACGTAGTCGCCGGGCTTCAATTCGGTGTAACTGCGAATGCGCTCGGCATTGTCGATTTTCGCGGTAGCGCGGCGGGGCTGCTTGCGTTGCCGACGGGCAAACAGCTCCGATTCCGTCACCACGGCGAGACGCACCGACGGCAATTCAAACCCCGCTTGCAAATTGCCGGAGACCCACGTCGGTTCGTCAATGCCGTAATCCGCCAAAACGCGGCGTACCCGCTGCAGGCGCTCCTCGCCGTCGGCCACCACGAAGACGCGCATGCCGTTTTTGCGCCAGCGCTCCATCTCCGACTTGAGGACGTTCATCTGCCCGTGAAAATGCTGCATCGCCCGACACGCGACGTTGACGACGTTTTGCGGATGGACGTGCGGAATTTGCCGCAAAAAAAGTGAAAAATAGACGGTCTGAAACCGCGGCCGGTATAATACCGCGTCAGCCGGCTTCGAAAGGGCGACGGATGGAAGTGCCTTGCCTTCCGACAATCGCGCGGTCTGCCACTCCGCCTCATCGCGGTCGAGCTGCCGGAGCGTCTCCGCGATCCGCATCGGATCGTCGACGACCAAGACAGCATCCTCGGGAAAAAAATCAGCCATCGTTTTCCGCTCGGGATAAAGCAGCGGTACGTATCGGTACAGTTCGGCAAAAGGCTCGCCCGCACGCAGCCTGTCGACGTCCGCGCCGATGCCTGCGGCGAGCCGCTGCCGCGCGGTACGGTCGGACATTTTGGCGAGCTGTTCGTCGAGCAAGGCTTGGGCGTGTTCCGCCGCGCTCCGCCAGCGCCTCGGATCCGTGACTACGATCTCGGTACAGGGGGTGATTCGTACGCTATCGGTCGCTTCCAACGAACGTTGGCCGGCCGGATCGAACACCCGTACGGAATCGATCTCGTCGTCGAACCATTCGAGCCGGCACGGCAGGTCGGCGGTCAGCGGAAAAACGTCGACGATGCCGCCGCGAACGGCGAACTCGCCCTTCCGCTCCACCTGTTCGACGCGTTCGTAACCGAGCTCGGTCAGACGCCGGACAAACGATTCCATCGGCAATGCATCGCCGCGGCGGACGGACATCGTCGCTTCCCGGAAAGCTTTCGGGTCCGGCAAAAAACGGCGCATCCCCGCCGCCGGCACGACGACGACCCCGCGAAACCCCCCGGCCAGCCGCGTAAGCACGTCGACTCGCTGAGCAAGCATTTCGGGGCTGGCGACCGCGCCTTCGGCGGCGATCAACTCGTTCGCGGGATACAGCAAGACTTCATCGGGGGCCAGAAGCGCCGACAAATCTTCCGCAATTTTCTGGCAAGCAAACAGATTGTGCGCCAGCACGACCAGCGGCCGCTCCAGTTCACGCGCGAGCGCCGCCATGACGACCTGTTTCGCGGAACCCGCCAGGCCGGACAACAGCTGTTCCCTCATCCCCGAGCGGAGTCCGGCCAAAATCGCCTGGACGTCGCGATCTTCGCCGACCATCCGCAACAATTCTTGCATGGAAACGCTTCCTCCTGATCCACCGAGGATGTCGCCCGCCTCACTGGAGCGGATTGGGCGCCAGCCACAACTCCGGATGCGCCTCGAGCGCCTGCCGGCAATAATCGCAAACAAGGCGCACCGTGATCTCCCCGTCTGAATCATACGTAATTATATCCGCGCGTTCCTCGGGGGTCAAGGCGGCGAAGCCGAGGCGGGCCTCGTCGAGCCGCTCGTCCGCAAGAACGCCGAGCGGCATACGGCAATACCGGCACCGATATTTCACCAACACAGCATATGCCCCCCGTCGTCCGTCCATGATCGTTTTTTCCTAGTATGGACGAACGAAGGCAGGCTTAACCCGCTTGAAGCCGCCGCTTAACCAGCGTTGAACCGGGCCATCACTTTTTCGAACGGCTCGGTGAGCGAAGCTTCCGCGGCGTCGGCGGCCCGTTCGAGAATGTCGGGAAGCCGCTCGCGCTCTTCTTTCGTGAATTCCGACAACACGTAGTCGACGGTGCTCGCGCCGGGTTCCGGCCGCGAAATGCCGATCCGGATCCGGTTGAACAGCTGCGTTCCAACGTGCTGGATGACCGACTCTACGCCGTTATGCCCGCCGGAACTTCCTTTATATCGCAGCCGAATCTTGCCGAATGGCGTATCCATGTCGTCGTACAGCAGCACAAGCCCCTCGACGCCGACGCGGTAAAAATCCATGAACGCCCGCACGCTTTCCCCCGACAGATTCATGAACGTCGTCGGTTTCAGCAAAAACACTTTCTGTCCGCACACCAGGCCTTCTCCCGCCAAGGCACGGAATTTCGAGGGGAGAAGCTCGATCCCCCATCGAGCGGCCAGCCGGTCGACCGCCATAAAACCGATGTTGTGACGCGTCCGCTCGTAAGCCTTGCCGGGATTGCCTAAACCGACAAACCAACGCAAACCGATCGCCCTTCCCGCCGTAATGGCAACTCTTTTGCCGATCCGGTTGTCTAAGAAAATAGACAAGTCTTTTTCGGTATTCTCGCTCAAAAAATCTTAGGAGGGAACGCGAAAGCCATGGGTTACGAAAACGGTCAGTTGTTGACGGAAGACTGGCATTTTCACGACCATATGGAGTGCGAAGTTCCCGTTCAAATCTATCTCGGCGACACTCATAAGGACATCGGATTCGTCGAACAGGTGATGCCGGGATTCGTTAAGATCAACAACACATACTATAACCGAAATACATATCGATTTGTCTCACGGCCGGGTTTTTAAAACGGATTCCGCAGGGGACCGCCCCGCGGCGGCCGAGCGCCTCCGCGGGGGTCCCCTTTTGTTCAACCGTCATTTCCGGCCTGCTCTGCTTCTTCGCCCGCCTCTTCTCCCGCCCGGGCAGCCAGCACCGCGGCAACAACGACGTCGGGATCGTCCAACACTTCCACGCCTTCGGGAACGGGCAAATCCCCGACGATCACCTTGTCGCCGACTTCCAGTTTCGACACATCGACGCGGATTTCTTCCGGCAACCGTTCGGGCAGCCCGCGTACCTCGACCGTATCGAGCAGCTGGCTGAGCACGCCGCCCATGCGGACCGCCTCCGGCTCACCCACAAGCACGATCGGTACCTCGGCGCGAATCGGCTCGTTGAGGTTGACCTGGCGGAAATCGACGTGGATGACGCGTCCGCTCAGCGGGTCGCGCTGCAGTTCGGCAAGCAAGACGGGATGTCTGCCCGCATTCGGGATGTCCATCTCGAACAGGTGGCCGCCGCGGTGCCTCAGCACGAGCGCTAATTCCTTTTCGCTGATGGAGATCGGCGTGCTCGGCACGCTCGGTCCGTAGACGACGGCAGGCACACGCCCATTCAAACGAAGCTGTCTGGTGATGGATTTCCGGCTTTTGTCGCGCAGTTCGGGTTTCAGCGTCACGGTCATGTTTCGTTGCCTCCTTCCGTCATTCGTTTTCCCCGAAATCGAAAGGCGCCAAACGAAACCATGCGGCGCTTGCAACCGAACTTTCAGTCGCGGGAATCGGCGGAACGGTTCCGGATCCGTTCGCGCAGCCGGCTTGCATAGCCGGGTTTGTTGATCTGGCGTTCCCTGGCGATCGCCAGCTCGTCTTCGCCGACGTCGTGAGTGATCGTCGAACCGGCCACGACGTACGCGCCGCGGCCGATGCGGACGGGCGCGATCAGGTTGACGTTGCTGCCGATGAACGCCCCGTCCTCGATGATGGTCGTATGCTTCCGGTACCCGTCGTAATTCGCCGTAATCGCACCACAGCCGATGTTGACGCCCGAGCCGACGCGGGCGTCGCCGACGTAGCTGAGATGCGGCACCTTGCTGCCGTCGCCGATCGTAGAGTTTTTAATCTCGACGAAATCGCCGACGCGCACCGACGCGCCGATGACGGAACCCGGCCGCACATACGCGAACGGCCCGACATCGCTGTCCGGTCCGACGCGCGCACCCGCCAGCACAGAGTATCGGATTTTGACGCGGTCGCCAATATCGGAATCGGTTATATCGGCGTCGGGGCCAATCACGCACTCCGCGCCGATTCGGGTCCGCCCTCGCAGCGAGACGCCGGGATACAGCACCGTGTCCGGCCCGATCTCGACGTCGGCATCGACATAGACGCGGTCGGGATCGATCATCGTCACCCCGTTCTGCAAATGATGGCGGTTGATGCGCCGGCGCATCAGCCGCTCCGCCTCCGCCAGCGCCAGGCGGTCGTTGACGCCGAACGCCTCGGCTGGGTCTGACGTTTTGAACGCAGCAGCCGTCGCCCCTTCGGCGCACAGAATGCCGACGACGTCCGTCAAATAGTACTCCCCTTGCGCGTTGCGGTTGGTTACACGCGCAAGCGCGGAAAAGAGCAGGCGGCGGTCGAAACAGTAAACACCCGCGTTGATCTCCTTCACCGCGGCTTCTTCCGGACTGCAGTCCTTATCCTCCACGATCCGCGCCACCGATCCGTCGGCGGCGCGGACGACCCGTCCATACCCGCCCGGATCATCGCGTTCCGCCGTAAGCAGCGTAACCGCAGCGCGCTTTTCCGCGTGCAGCCGGACCATTTCTTCGAGCGTCTCCGGCCGGATCAGCGGCGAGTCGCCGCTCGCCACCAGCACGACCTCCGCTTCGCCGCTTTCGACGAGCGACCGGGCCTGCATGACAGCATGACCCGTACCGAGCGGCTCCGGCTGAACCGCATACTCGACGGCGTCGCCCAAATAGGCCTGCACCGCCTCGGCCCCCCGCCCGACGACGACGATCACGCGATTCGCCGTTCGGCGGACCGCCTCCACGACGTGGCCGATCATCGGCTTGCCGCAAACCGGATGCAACACTTTCGGCGTACGCGATCGCATCCGTTTTCCTTCGCCGGCCGCCAGCACGATTGCCGTACACTTCATTCGTCCGCCTCTCCCCCCGGCTGTTTCGGTCTATTCTGAATCATAATCGAACCGCGCCCGAAAAAAAAGAGAGCCGTCGGCGACGGCCCTCATGCCGCGTCCAGGGCTCACACGCCCGCTTCCAGCATCGCGCCCTCCCGGTCGCCCTGGCGCAGGACGCGCTCATACTCGGCCAGTACGGCCGACTGAATTTTCTCCCGCGCGACGGAGGAAATCGGATGGGCGATATCCCGGAATTCGCCGTCCGGCGTCCGTTTACTCGGCATCGCGACGAATAGTCCGTTGTTGCCGTCGATCACCCGGATGTCGTGGACGACGAATTCGCCGTCGATCGTGATCGACGCAATCGCTTTCATCCGCCCTTCCGCGTGAACGCGGCGCAGACGCACATCGGTAATGTTCATGAGTCTCACCACCCTTTGCCATTTCGCGGGCACAGGTACATATTCCACATCGAAACGGCAAATTCCTCCTGACTGCGCGGAAAATTTTTCAGACGACCGCCACTGCTTCGATTTCCACCAAAACGTCCCTCGGCAGCCGGGCAACCTCCACCGTTGAACGCGCCGGCTTGCGATCCGGAAAATACGAGGCGTACACCTCGTTAAACGCTGCAAATAGACTCAAATCTTTCAAAAACACCGTCGTCTTGACCACGCGGTCGAGCGACGTGCCGGCCGCTTTCAGCACGGCGGACAAGTTCTCCATTACCTGTCGCGTTTGTTCTTCGATACCGCCTTCGACCAGTCTGCCGTCCGGCGTAAGCGGAATTTGCCCCGACGCGAACACGAACGGACCGGCACGCACGGCTTGGCTGTAAGGTCCGACGGCGGCGGGAGCCTTGTCGGTCGACACGGTTTCAATTTGCGCACGTTCTTCCGTCATTCCGTCTCCTCCTTGTCGAAATAGTTGCCCGGCACGACGCGGACTTCCTTCGTTTTCGGGTCGACGCCGGCCAATCGGGCGAGCGAGACGTACTCGTCGACGAGATGTTCCTTCACGTCGCCGGACTCGACGAGCACGCCGACGCCGCAGACGTGTGCCCGGAATTCCGCCAGCAAGTCAATCATGCCGCGAATGGTTCCCCCCGCCCGCATGAAATCGTCGATAATCAGCACGCCAGCCTGCTCCTTCAGCGCGCGGCGGGCGAGCGACATCGTGTGAATGCGGCGGTTCGAACCGGAAACGTAATTCATGCTGACGGCGGAGCCTTCCGTCACGCGATTGTCGCGGCGAACGATCACGACAGGCAGATCAAGCCAGAACGCCGTCGCATAGGCGATCGGGATGCCCTTCGTCTCGACCGTCATGACGACGTCGGCCCGACAGTCCGCAAAAGCGGTGGCGAACATTTTGCCGATGCGACGGAGCAGAGACGGACATCCAAGCAAGTCCGACATATACAAATACCCGCCCGGCAAAACTCTTTCCGGATTTTGGAGCATATTGCATAAATCTTCAATCAATTCCAACGCCTCTTGCCGCCGCATGCGCGGCACGAATTTCACGCCGCCCGCCGCGCCGGGCACCGTCTGAAGCTCGCCGATGCCGTCTTCCTCGAACACTTCCTTGATGATGGACAAATCCTCGCTGATCGAGGACTTGGCGGACCGGTAACGTTCGGAAAACGTCGCGAGCGGAACCAGCTTGTGAGGACGGATGAGCAGATCATGGGTCATTTCGACCAGGCGGGCGCTTCGCTTCCATTTCCGCATGCTCCGGATTCCCCTTAACCGATGGTCAACCCCACTATATCACCGCGGGACGGAAGGAATCAACCGTTCGGTCTCCGGCTCGGGCTGTCCCAGCAACCGCACGAGATACACGTGCCGGCAAAAGCCGCGCAGGCCGTTCTTCAGACGAAGCGCCTTCGACTGTTTGGCCGCGAGCGCGTAAACGGTCGGACCGCTGCCGGACATGAGCGCCGCGTCGGCGCCCATGCGCAAAAGGCACGTCTTGATCTTCCGCACCTGCGGGCAAAGCTCCACCGTTACGTCTTCCAGCATGTTGCCGAGAGAACGACAAAGAGCCGGAAAATCGCCGTCGCGGATCGCCCGCACGACAGCCGGCGTGGCGGGCGTCCGCTCTTTGTCCCCGGGGTGGTACCGCGCATAAACGGACGCCGTCGAAATCCCGGCTGCGGGTTTGGCCAGCACCACCCAGCATGCGGGCGGCGCATCGATCGGCTCAAGCAATTCCCCTCGGCCGCGCGCGATCGCGGTGCCGCCGCGAACAAAAAACGGCACGTCGGAACCGAGCTCTGCACCGAGTTTTTCCAGATCTTTCGTCGACAAACCTAAGTTCCACAGGCGGTTGAGCCCGCGCAGGACGGCCGCCGCATCGCTGCTGCCCCCACCGAGCCCTGCGGCGACGGGGATCCGTTTTTCCAGCCGAATGTGAACGCCGGACCGGATGTCGAATCGTTCCTTGAGCAACCGGGCGGCGCGGTAAACGAGGTTGTTTTCGTTGAGCGGCACGTAACCGGACGTCCCGGAGAGCGTGATCTCGTCGCGGGGCCAGGGTTGAATCTCCAGTCGGTCGGCCAGATCGATCGTCGTCAGAACCATTTCAACTTCATGGTAACCATCTTCCCTTTTATGAAAAACATCCAGGGATAGGTTGATTTTCGCCGGAGCTTTTTCGAAGATTTTCAATCCTACCCCTCCCCGCGGCGGGATGAAAAAAGGCGAACCTCACGGCCCGCCGCTTCGCGTTCGCCGGTCTTTTCCCGGTCGTTCCGGTCAGGAATTCGCGCACGTAATCCGCAGGTTGCCCTGTTCGTTGCAAATCGTTACTTCCACCGAATCCGTCAGAATGTCGACGTAGCTGTAGGAAACCCGTTTGAAAGCGTGCTGGCTGTCGTCCAGCTTGACGATGAACACGGAAGGATAGGTCTCTTCCAAAATGCCGAACCGCTCGATCGTCTTACGTCTGCCGCCGTTGGCCCGCAGCAGCACCCGTTCGCCGACATGGGCTTCCAGCCGCCGCTTGATTTCCGCAAGAGCGTCCCTCGCCACCGCTTGCCACCACCCCGTTTCAGATCCTTGTCCATTATACCCCATATGTTACGGGATGTCAAATTAAAGACGAATATTATATCAGCGCAACGGTACGATGTCAACGACCTGCCGCGAAAAAAACGCGCCAGTTGCCCTCAGCAGGCGAAGCGCTCGGGCTTGGCAAAACGGACTGCAGATGAACGGGCAACTTCGGCATTCCCTCGCGGTAACGGCCGCGCGTGTCGATGCCGCCGATACCGTTGACGCCGCTGATCGTATGCCGGATCGTCTCCGGCAAATCGACCGTGCGGCCGATCGGAGTGTAGGCGACGCGGACCGCCACGGACACCGGATCAAGCGCATGAATTAAGACGCGCGCGGGCGAGCTGGCGAAATTCGCGCCCGCATATAAAAGCGCCTCGAAGTGCGACTGGCACGCCCCCGCCACGACGACGAGTTCGTCCGGATTGCGTTCGTAGCGCCTCGCCACGTCGACCGCCCGAACGAAATGGGCGGAATTTTTGTATTGCGTCAGGTCGCGGACAGAAGACGGCCGCCGCTTCAACAGACCGTCATGGCCAGTGACGACCACGATGTCGGGGTGAATCGCCGGCAGAAGCCGCATGAGGGCTTCGGCCATCCACGGTTCCCGGACGAAATAGCCGTGAACCGGAACGCGAAATTCGCGGTAAAACGCCATACTCTTGCGCAAATATTCGAGATCGCCGTCTAAATGAAGTACCTTGCCGGGCATGCCGAAACAAAGCGGTTTGGCTTCCGGAACGACGTCTTCCGGGCGCCCCCACGGATCGCGCCGAGGGCGAAGCGGCGACGGCACAACCCTACATAGTTCCAGATCTTCCAAAGGTGCGTCGGCAAGCAACCGGAACTCGACGCCTTTCAAAACCGCCCTTCCGTTTTCCACCGCACAAATCCGGAACACGACATCGCCGCCGTACGACTTTCGGATGACGAGGTCCCCCGGTTTCATTCGCCCCACTCCCCTTCGTTCATCGTATGGCGGGGATGGGTGAACCGTTCTTCCTCGGCCAAACGGTCGGCGAGCCGGACGAATTCTTCGACGGACATCGTTTCGGCGCGTCGCGACGGATCGATGCCGACGCTGCGGAGCAGCTCCTCGACCTTCACCCGATCGCCGGCCCGGTCGCCGGAGCCGAAACACGCGGCCAGCAAGTTGTTGGCGATCGTTTTCCGACGTTGCGCGAAACAAGCACGGACGACGCCGAAAAACAGCGTCTCGTCGCGTGCCCGCGGTGCCGGCGCCATTTTCGGCGTCAGGCGGACGACGGCGGAATCCACTTTGGGCGGCGGAACGAAACATCGCGCCGACACGACGGCGATCCGTTCGACGTCGCATCGATAGCGGACGGCAACGGTCAGGCTGCCGTAGGCTTTCGTCCCCGGCGAGGCGGCCAGCCGATCGGCGACTTCCTTTTGCACCATGACGACCATACGCTCGAAACGGACGCCGGACGACAAAAGCGATGTCAAAATCGCCGTCGCGACGTTATACGGCAAATTGGCGGCGACGCGGACGGACCGCATCCCGCCGAAATGGCGCGACCAGACGTCCCGCCAGTCGAGCCGAAGCGCGTCGGCGTGCAAAAGGCGGACGTTCGGATAGGGCGCCAACGTCTCGGCCAAGACGGGCAACAGCCGTTCGTCGATCTCGACGGCGACCACCAGACCCGCCCGGCGCGCCAGCTGCTCCGTCAGCGCGCCGATGCCGGGCCCGATCTCCAAAACGCCGTCTTCCGGGCCGGCGCCGGAGGCTTCTGCGATGTTTCTCAGCACCGCCGGCGACACGAGAAAATGCTGCCCCCACTTTTTGCGCAAGTCCAGTCCGTGCCTGCGCAAAATGTCGCGCGTGCGCGTCGGATCGGCGATGTCGGCGTTCACGGCGCCTTCACCGCCGTTTCGGCCAATCCGCACGTCTCAAGCGCCCGGAACAGCTCGTCTTTCCGGATGCCGAACATTTGAATTCTTCTCCAGAACTGTTTTGAGTTACAGTATCCCCATCCGAGCGCATCGCCGACCGCCCGTCTACGCGCCGCCGAATCCGGGCGACCCGCCAACCCCGCGGCCAGCACGTCGTCCCAACGCACGTCGGAGTCCGGCTTCCGGCCGTCGGCGCGCGCTGACGCCAACGCACGGCGGATCGCCTCATCGGACGCATACTCGACGCCGATTTTGCCGTCGGCGCGTCGGGCCTCTTCGGGCTTCAGGAAAGCGTGCCTGCATCCCGGAACACGCGATGCGACCGTTCTCCGAATTTTTTCTCCGGCGTAGTCGGGATCGAACAGCAAAATAACGCCCCGGCGGCGGCAAGCCAACTCGATCCGGCGAAGGACATCCTCGTCCACCGCTGAACCGTTCGTTTCCAGCGTGTCGGCGCCGGAGGCGCGACGAACGGCGGCCGCGTCGTTTTTGCCTTCAACGACGACGATCTCGCGAATCGTCAACACGCATCCCTTCCCGCTCACAAACGAAAAGAGGACGACGGGGCGAAACCCCGGTGTCCTCCGTACCTGCTCCCGACGACCCCATTGTAAGCCCTTTGCGGCGCGCGCGTCAATCTGCGGCAGGTTTCTCCTTGCCGATGACGTATACCTTATAGCCGCGCTTGACGCCGAATTGCCGGGCGTAGTCGACATTGTCGAAATAAATGTCGATCTTGTTGCCGCGGATCGCGCCGCCGGTATCTTCCGCCCGCCGAAAACCGATGCCCTCGATGTAAACCCACCATCCGAGCGGAATGACGTCGGGGTCGACGGCGATCGTCCGTCCTTCCGTCGTCTTCGTCCCGGTCGCCGTAATGCCCGTCCACTGACCCCCGGGATACGCCCGCGCGTTCGTCGAATAGGCGGTCAGCGTGACGTTATTGAGCACGCGCACATACCGGAACGTCACGCCGCCCTTCGTGACGACGCGGGCTTCATTCTCATCGTCCGCGGAAAGCACGGTCACCGGCTGTTTCGTACCGACGGCGATGACTCGGTCGACGGGTTGCGCCACGGTTTTTTCCGCCACGACTTTTTCCTCGACCAGCACGCCGTCCTCGTACACTTTCTCGACCGTCTTCACCCGCTCCCCGGAACGACCTTCGCGCACGAGGCGTTCCTTGCCCTTCGGCAACGTGGCGTCGGTCGTGCGTACGGTGCCGAACGGCAGCGCCTCGCGGATTTCCACGGTTTCTTTCTCTACGCGCACGACGCGGATTTCGGTATCGGCGGACAGCTCCGCCGCCAGATCGGGCGTCACCCTGTCGTGTTCGTCGAGGTCGACGGCCAGCTGGCTCAACGCTTCCCCGACGGTCTTGCCCGTCGTATAGACCGTCCGCGTCATTCCATCCACCGTCACGACGACCGGTCTCGCTCGTTCGAGTCCGATGCGGTCGCCGTCGCGCAAACGTGCGCCGTAAGGCGCCGAAAGCCGGTCATACGGCCGGACGTTGATGCCTTCCTCGGCAAGCAGCGTGCGGACGTCGGCGGCCGTCGTCTCCACCACGCGCTCCCGGCCGTCGACGACCAACGTGACGCGTTTGTATGTCGTTCCGTACAGCAGCACGGCAAACGTGACGGCGGCGGCGAAGACGGCGGCGACGACCGTCGCCGCGCGACGGACGGCGCGGCGGTCCCCGACGAAACGTTCCAGCGCGCCGGCGACGCGGCCGACGAACGGCCGCAACCGCCGGTTCCGGCGTTCTTCCCGGCTGTCTTCCACCTTCGCTCGGTCCCTCCTCCGTGGCAGCGCCGGACGAGATGGCTTTCGACGGGCTTTTCGGAAAAACGAAAAACCCCGAAAGAGGGTACCTCTCCCGGGGGTCGGCTGCGCGCCGCATCGATCCGTTGCCCGTTCGAAACGTCCCTCTCTCCCCACGCTTACGAGGTTAGCTGACGGGTTCGGGCGAGAGAGTCGCCCTATTTGCGTACCGCGCGCCTACGGCCGTCGGGCCGGCGCGCCCTCCGCAAAATTCACCCCTGAATCGCCTCCTCCGGACAACACCGGATTCGGCACGGTTCCCCCGCTTTCCGCGACAAGGCGGAAATTCAGCGACGGAAGGTGTTTCGATCTGCAATTGTCGGTGGTAATCTTAACCCAAGTCCTGCGTCTCTGTAAAGCCGCAAAAATCCGAAAATCGGCCGATTTCCACATCTTCGCGCGATAAATGCGGCTTCAATCTCCATCTATCTTTTGTTAACTCAATATAAACAATTTTTTTGCGTTTTCGGTCGTGACGGCTGCCAGTTCATCCGGCTCCATGCCGAGGACGGAAGCCGCCGTTTCCGCGACGAGGCGCACGTACGCCGGCTCGTTACGCCGCCCTCGATGCGGATGCGGTGCCAAGTAAGGCGAATCGGTCTCCAGAAGCAGCCTGTCTTTCGGCACGCGCGCGAGCACTTCGCGGAGAGCGCCGTTGCTTTTGAACGTGATCGGCCCGCCGAACGACAAATAAAAACCGAGCGCCAGACACTCCGCGGCGAAATGCGCGTCGCCGGAAAAACAATGCATCACCCCGCCGATTTCGTCCGCCCGCTCTTCGCGCAAAATCGCGACGACGTCGCCGTGGGCGTCGCGGTTGTGGATGACGATCGGCTTGCCGACGCGGCGGGCAAGCCGGATCTGTTCGCGAAACGCACGGCGCTGTACGTCGGGAGAGACGTTTTTCCAGTAGTAATCGAGGCCGATCTCGCCGATCGCGACCACTTTCGGGTGACGGCACCATTCCGCCAGACGGTCGAGATCGTCGGGTTCCATCTCCACCGCGTCCGTCGGATGCCAGCCGACGGCGGCCCAGACGTCCGGCTCTCGCTCGGCGAGCGCCAGCGACGCCGCGATCGACCGCCGGTTGAATCCGACGTCGATGATGCGCGTCACACCGGCTTCCCGCGCCCTCCGAAGCGCGTCGTCGCGGTCGTCGTCGAAGCGCGGCGAACTGAGATGCGCATGCGTGTCCGTCAGCAAAATGTCCGCCTCCTTGTCCGCCTCGTCGTCGGCCGGCGCCCGGTCACGTCGCGTCCCGTTCGAACAGCTTCCGCAGCCGGGGCGGCATCGATGCGGTCATCGCCAGCCATTCCTCCGGAACGTAAAGCCGGTGTCGGCCGCGGACAATGCCGCTGATCGACCGGATGATTTCGGACTTATGGGAAATTTCCACCGTCCTGTCCCTGTCGTCCAGAATCAGAATCGGCAGCGATCCTTCCGGCGCGTCCGGCCGATATACATCATAAGGCATGTCGGTCGGAAAGTCGACCGCCGCGTAGTAATCGGGGTGAAATCCCGCGTCGGCCAGCGCGGCGCGCACGTCGTCGACCAACGCCAGTTCCTCCGGCTCGACCGCGACATACTTGAACAGCCGCCGGTTTAGAAACCGCCGGCACAAATCCGCCAAAACGGCGTCCTGCTCCTTCGTCCAACGGGCGAACGTCGTCATCATATAGGCCTCATCGAGCGCCAGATAGTCGCCGACGTCCGCAGTCCCTTCAAGCAGACGGCACAGTTCTTCCGGCAGCCAGGCGAACGGATGCCCTTGTTCGTACAGTTCCTTGTAGCGCAGTAAAATATGCCGGAGCAAAATTTCCGAGCTGCGCGTCACCGGATGGAAATAAACCTGCCAATACATCTGGTAGCGCGACATCAAATAATCTTCCACCGCGTGCATGCCGCTTTCCTTGACGACCAGAAGCCCCCCATGCGGCCTGAGCACACGCAAAATACGCTCCAGGTCGAACGTCCCGTAACGGACGCCGGTGTAGTAGGCGTCGCGCAGCAGATAATCCATCCGGTCGGCGTCCAACTGACTTGCGACGAGGCTGACGACGATCGTTTCGGGGTACGTCTTGGAAATCACGGCGGCCACCCGCTCCGGCAAGCCGGGGTCGTACGCTTCCAGCACGCGTCGTACTTCGGTCTCCCCAGTCACGATGCGGCACGACCAATCTTCGTGGCGGACGCCGAAAACGCGCTCGATCGAATGCGAAAACGGACCGTGACCGATGTCGTGCAGCAGGGCCGCACACAAGCAAACCATGCTCTGTTCGCGCGGCCAGCCGGCATAGCCGTTGCGCTCGAACTGAGAAATCATCCGCCGTGCGATTTCGTAGACGCCGAGCGAATGGGAAAAACGACTGTGCTCGGCTCCGTGAAAAGTGAAAAACGACGTACCGAGCTGCCGGATGCGCCGCAAACGCTGGAATTCCGGCGTGTCGATCAAGTCCCAGACGACGCGGTCGCGAACATAGATGTAATTGTGAACGGGGTCTTTGAACACCTTTTCTTCCGGAAGCCGTCCGCTCATCAGCATACCTCCCGGCGGTGCGCAATCAAAATTCATGTACATGAATTTTGGTTGCACGACAAGAAGAGGAGGGTTGCATCAATTTCCCCCGCTCTCATTCTCGCTGACTTTTTCGATTTTGTCCAGCAATGACGCGGGTTTATAGAGACGTTTGAAAAGTGTGACAATTCGTCTCCGCCGCAAAAACGAACATTTGTTCGAAGAAAGATGCTAAATATATTTCCTTAAAAGGAATCATATTCCATTGACTGTTTTGGGAGCCCCTGGTACGATGATACTTGAACAACGTTGTCGAAACGTGACGACAATCTCAGAAAACCACATTTGGGAGGGGCATTTGCCATGACCATGAAGTCCACCGGCATCGTGCGCAAAGTCGACGAACTCGGCCGCGTCGTCATCCCGATCGAGCTGCGGCGCACGCTCGGCATCGGCGAGAAGGACGCGCTCGAAATCTACGTCGACGGGGAACGGATCATGCTGAAAAAGTATGAGCCGGCCTGCATTTTCACAGGTAATGCGGAAGACCTTGTCTACTTCAAGGGCAAAATGATCAGCAAACAATGCATCGAAGAGCTGATCGAGCTCTACAAGCAGATGACCGGCAACTCGCCGGACAAGACAGAAGCCGCGGCTGCGGCCAGCAAGGAATGATCGCGGCTTTATCCGATCTTATTCTCCGGCGCGCTCCGAAGCGCGCCGGTTTTTCTTTGCACGCGTTACGGGTCCCCTTACGGCTCCTCGTTTTCGACTACCGCCGACGAGGCGACTTCGACGATCGCGTCGAGTTTTTCTGCGACTTCGGGATCGATCCGCTCCGCCGGCAGCAGGGAAGCCAGCGTATGATAGTCGGTTTTCCGCATGATGTTGGGCAACCCGAGTTTTTCGAAATACCGCTCGAACACCCGGTCGAGAAATTCGCTCGCCTTGGCGTCCGGCGACCACGGGTCGGGTTCTTTCAGCGTGCGCAGCGCGCCGGTGATTTCCTCGACCGTCTCTTCCATGGCGCGGCGTCTCCGTTCGGCGCCGCTCCAGTCGAACAGATCGTGATGCTCTGGCGTTCCTTCCGCATAGGCGAGCAACACGTCTCTGTCGCAGAAATAGTTTTCGATTTCCCGCCGCCTCCATCGCATCGCGCGCAGCGGACGGCCGGAAGAAGCGACGTTTTCGCTTTCAGGGCCCTCGTCGCGGTCCAGGATCGCGATGCCCACAAGATCGCGTTTCGCCTCCCGGAGGCCGTAAAAATGATCGAGCGCCTTCGACAGCTGGTTGCCGACGTAATGGACGAACGGACGCCGCAAGTACGCGGCGGCCGGATGGTTGAGCTTTTCCGCGAACACCTGTAAAACGGCGAGATCGGTGGAACCTTCCAGATACAGCACCCAGCCTGTCTGTTCGGCCTGGTAGTAATGATCGAACCGGATTTCCCGCAGCGACTTGAGCACCTGGCTGCCGCGGCCGTCGATTCGGTGCGGCCTGCCGACGAACGCGACGACCGTGTCGCGGCCGGCGGCTTCATTGAGCAACATTTCGGAGTGGCTGGCGGCGATGATTTGCGACCCGGTTTTCTCCGCGATTTCCGTCAGGATGGCGTACACTTCTCTCTGTCGCAGCACTTCTAAATGGGCGTCCGGCTCGTCGAGCAGAAGCACCGTTTTCGGGTTGGCGTACAGGTAGGCGAACAGCAGCAACATCTGTTGCAGCCCGCGTCCGGCGGCGGAAAGGTCGAGCTCCGTATGGCGTTCTTCGTACGTCATCGTGATCTGCCCGCGGGCGGGGTTGTATTTCGGCTCGTGCAGCGTGACGCCGAACAATCGACGGATTTGTTCTACTAGGTTTCTCCAATCTTCCGGGCTTTGCTCGCAGACGCGGTAACACAGGTTGCGCAACACTTGCGCGGTCTGGCCCTCGCCGAGCAGTACCTGGACGTAGCCCCAGTCGAGCCTCGGCTCACTCGACGCCAGTCCCGACATCGGCGGCAGGTAAGCGATATGAACGTTCGCGGCCTCCGGCGGAACGGGCAGACGGCGGACGACTTCGCCGTTTTCCCGAATGCCGAGCGGGCGGCAATAGAACGATTCCTCGTTGGCGTAGTCGAACTCAAGCCCGCACGACCAAGATTTACCGCCGGTGACGCCCTCGACGACGATCTCGATCCGGATGTTCTGCGTCTGAGGCTTGCCGTCGGCGGATTTGGCGACGCTGCGTACGCGTCGGCCGTTCCAGAACAGACTGGTGTCGGGTACGGGCGTCGCCAGCACGTCGCGTCGGTTGATCGTCACGCCAGGGCGTTTTTCGGGATAAGGTTTCCCTTGCCAGCGCTCGTTCCACTTTTTCAAGCCGATCTCCCACAGCGCGAGCGCCTGCAGCGCCGTCGTCTTGCCGGAATTGTTCGGACCGATGAAGACGACGGTCTTGCCGAGTTCAATCGTTACGTCGCGGAATTTCTTGAAATTACGCACCCGCATGCCGGTCAGCATCAGTCGCTCGCCCCCTCATCGTTTCCAGTTTCGCCGTGCGTCGCCTTTTGCAAACCGCCCCGCGCCATCAGCCGTGCCGCATATGCCTCCCGCCGCGACACGCCGAATTCTTCCGCCGCTTGCTTGAGCGCCCGTTTGCGGTCGCCCAGCTCGCGTTCCAGTTCCAGCACGCGTTCGGCGAGCCCGCGTCCGTCGTCGGCGCTCCGGCGCCCTTCGGCTCCGGCGGATTTCCGCGCGGCCGGGCCGTCGTCGCCGAAAGACTTCGCTCCTTCGACGACCAACACGTATTCGCCTTGCGGCGGTCGTTTTGCCAATTCGTCCAGCGCCTCGCGGATCGTGCCGCGGAAAAACTGTTCGTGCAGCTTCGTCAGCTCGCGGGCGACGGCGATGCGGCGGTCGCCGAACGTTTCCAGCATCCGCCGCAATGTCTCCTCCAACCGGTGCGGAGCCTCAAAAAACACCAGCGTCGCCGGAACGGAAGCAAGTTCGGCGAGCGATTCGGCCAGTTTCCGCCCGCGGCGCGGCAAAAACCCGACAAACAGAAAACGGCTGGTCGAAAGGCCGGAGGCCGACAACGCAGCGACCGCCGCATTGGCGCCCGGCACGGGCACGACCGGGATACCGGATGCGACCGCAAGCCGCACGAGATGTTCCCCCGGATCGGAGATGCCCGGAGTTCCCGCATCGCTGACGAGCGCTACAGACTGCCCCTCAGCCAGACGACAGATCAGCTCCGCACCGGCTTTCTCGCGATTTTGTTCCCGATAGCTGACGAGCCGTTTGCCTGCAACGCCGAAATGCGCCAACAGCGCACGGGTGCGCCGCGTATCTTCGGCCGCAATCCAGTCGGCTTCCCGCAAGACTCTAACCGCCCGGAACGTCATGTCCTCCAGGTTGCCGATCGGCGTCGCCACGACATACAAAACGCCCGGCTGCTTCACGCTTCCACCTCTTCGAACAGAAACCCGTCTCGGCCGAATCCGGGGGACACCGCATCGTCGGAGAGCGCCTGCGCCCGACCCTCGAAAACCGCCTGAAGTTCCTCCGAATACCGGTTATCTTCCGTAAAAACGATCAAAGGCGGTAATACCCGCAAATCCGGTTTACCCGCCTTCACCGCCTCGACAAGCACCATGTTGGCGTCCGAACCCGCACGCGGGTGGACGAACCGCATTCGTTTCGGCTCCAACCTCGCGCTCCGCAGCGCCGCGACGACGTCCGCCAGCCGCTGCGGCCGGTGCACCATCGCCACTTTTCCTCCCGACCGGACAAGCCGAGAACAAGCGGCGACGATTTCATCGAGACTGCCGTGAAGTTCATGCCGGGCCGACGCGACGAACCGATTGGCCGACGGCACGCCAGCTTTGGCCGGCCAATAAGGCGGGTTGACCGTGACGAGGTCGAATTCGTCGCAGCCGACCGTCCGATGAATTTCGCGAACGTCGCCGCAGACGATCCGAATTCGGTTTTCCAGCCGGTTCAGCCGCACGCTGCGTTTCGCCATATCGGTAAGACGCTCTTGAATCTCGATGCCGACGATTTCGGCGTCAGTCCGCGTCGACAACAGCAGCGGCACGATGCCGTTTCCCGTACATAGATCGGCTATTTTCCCTTTTTTAGGAACAGTTGCAAACCGAGCAAGCAAAACGGCATCCAGCGAGAACCGGAATACATCCCTGCTTTGAATAATGTTCAAATTACGGCAATACAGCCTGTCGATTCGTTCATTATCTCGAAGTTCCATCTGTCCGTTTCCACCCTCCGTTTAATCGCCGAAACGAAAAACCGCAAGAAGCGTTCGCTTCCCGCGGCGTGCGACCCGCTCACTTGTTCAGAAACGCCGAACAGAACAGACAGTCTTCTTCCGTCCGCAACCGACCGAAATACACGTTGCAGACATGAAAACCCTCGCGATATAAACGCAGCAGGTTTTCCCGGCCTTCGCCCGACGGACGCCGGTCCGGCGGAGTTTCGGCCGTTTTCGCACTGTCGGCCCTCATCTCCGCAGACTGCAACAATCCGCGCAGTCTCCGGTTTTCGGTCTTCAGCCGCTGCTGTTCCTCTGACATCCGAACGAATGTTTCCTTGAGCCGTCCGAACTGATCGACGACGGCGCGCAGCTGCTCTTCCAGCCGCTCGATTTCCCGAAACAGTTCCCCGCTGTTCACGTGCCCACCTCAGGATGCGGCGACGACGTCGTCCAGCGACAAGGTAAGCGACTCGCCGGTTTCGGTGATGCGCACCACGACCGAGCGCATGTCCAGTTGCAACGCCACCACCTCGCCGAGGCCGAACGGCGTGGCGACGAAACTACCGACTTTCGGAATTTCCTCTTTTTTGCTTTCGTACTGGTCGTGCTCGAATTTGAGGCAACACATCAACCGGCCGCACAATCCCGAAATTTTCGACGGGTTGAGCGACAGGTTCTGGTCTTTGGCCATCTTGATCGACACCGGCGCGAAATCGCCGAGAAACGAAGTACAGCACAAAATGCGGCCGCACGGCCCGATGCCGCCGATGATTTTCGCCTCATCACGGACGCCGATCTGACGCAGCTCGATCCGCGTGCGGAATACGCTCGCCAGATCTTTCACCAGCTCGCGGAAATCGACGCGGCCTTCCGCCGTGAAATAGAAAATAATTTTGCTGCGGTCGAACGTATATTCGACGTCGACCAGTTTCATCTTCAGCTCGTGGTCGTCAATTTTACGCAGGCCGATCTTGAACGCCTCCTGCGCGGCGGCGCGGTTGGCCTCGACCACCTGCGCGTCGCGCTCGTCGGCGATGCGGATCACTTTCTTGAGCGGGAGCACGACGTCTTCCTCGGGCACCGTCTTGCGCCCGATGACGACTTTGCCGTACTCCAGACCGCGGACCGTGTCGACAATGACGTAATCGTCCTTTTTGACCGGCAAGTCCTGCGGATCGAAATAAAAAATTTTGCCCGCGCGTCGAAACCGGACGCCGACTACCGAGTACACGCGCCACCCCCCTTTCCTCCCGCGGAAACCGCGGAGTTTCCTTACTTACGGCGCCGACCGTCTCGTTCTATCCGTGCAACAGAATCAGCAATCGTTCCATTTCGGCCTGAGGCTGTACATGCTGGCGCAGCCGACGCCGAGCGCGGACGGCCTCTTCCGCGCACGTCGCCCAATGCGCTGGTTCACGCCTGGAGGCCAGTGCGGCCATTCGCTCGCGTTTCTCGCAAAAAACCGGCGTCCGTCCGCCAACGGCTACACATGCAAGATCCAGACACCAAAGCGCGAACAATTCAAAGGCGACTTCCCATTGATCTTCTGTCCATTTAGAACAATATTTGAAAACATCAACCAATGCCTCGGCGACACCGGCAACAGCACGCTCCGCCCATCCGAGGACAGTTTTCAACGTTTCGCCGAACCACGCAGACGAGGCGAGTTCGAAAGCGGCGTCGATCCCGGCCGCCAATCGAGCCGCCGGTCGCGCCAACTCCTCGGCGACGCCGCGCTCCAAAAGCAGCCGCTCCAACTCGGACGGCGGCGCCGGAACAAACGGCACGCGCTGCACCCGCGACCGGATCGTCGGCAAAAGCGCGCTTGCGTTTTCCGCAATCAGCACGGCAACTACCGGAGTCGCCGGTTCTTCAAGAAATTTCAGCAGGCTGTTGGCCGCCTGCGCCGTCATTCGTTCGGCCTGCCGGATGACGTATACGCCTACAGGTTCGGCTCCGGCCGACGCCGGCCGATAATGAAACCGCGCCTGCAGGCTGCGGATCTGGTCGATTTTGATCGCCTCTCCGTCGGGCTCGACGACGACGAAACCGGGGTGCTGACCGCGCTCCATTTTTCGGCAGTCGGCGCACTGTCCGCACGGACGGTCCCCCGGTTCCGGAGCAAGGCAGAGGACCGCCTTCGCCAGTTCCCGAGCCGCGGTCATCTTCCCCGTTCCCCGGGGACCCGCAAACAGGTAGGCGCGGCCCTTCGTTCCGCGGCGCACCGCGTTTTCCAGCAACCGCTTGGCCAGCGGCTGGCCGGCGACGGACGAAAACGCCATCGGTCCGTCCCGTCCTTCCGATATCATGTCACCAGATGAATGAGCAAGCCGCGGATTTCGCCGACGCGGGCGAGCAGCTCGAGCCGACCTTTTTCCGTCGTCAAAAGCTCGTCGGCCAATTCGAGCAAACGGGCGTCGATCTCGGCCAACAATTTGTACTTTCGCATCCGGCCGCGCCGGTCCCATCCGTGCGTCTCCTTCAGGCCGACGCCTCTTCGCACGGTTTCTTCCAGAAAACGACGGATCTGCTCGCGATAGGCCCGCAGCTCTTTCAACGTCATCGACCGGATGAGGCGTTCGCCCTGCCGCTCGATTTCGCGCAACATTTCTTTCAGCTGTTCGCGGTCGGCCCGTTCGCGTTCGTCGCGCAGGAAATCGGAAAACGATTTTTCCCGCGCCTGCGCGACCGGCTGCGTCTCCGGCCGGACGAGCCGTTTGCCGACGCCGCGGACGCCCGCGTCGATTTTCACGCGCGACCCGCCCCTTTTTCGCGAAAGGTTCGCTTTTCTATCATTATATCTGATGTCGTCCGTCCGTGCGAAATGGAAATGATGACTATCTACCGGGGCCGCCCGTACAGACGCATGATCGTCGGCCCCGAAAACCCCGGCCGAACCGGACGACCGGGTCAAAAATGTTCAAACCGCTCGACCTGCAGCACGAACACCGCCGCGCCGCCGACCTGCACTTCGACCGGAAACGGAATATACGAATCCGCCGTCCCGCCCATCGGCGACACCGGGGTGACGAGCTGTTCCCGCACCTTGCAGTTGGCTTTGATGACATTCAGCACCTCCTGGACGCGGTCGTCGTCGACGCCGATCAGAAACGTCGTGTTGCCCGCCCGCAGGAACCCGCCGGTACTGGCGAGTTTCGTCGCGCGGAACCCTTCGCGGATGAGCGCGCCCGCCAACCGGTTGCTGTCTTTATCCTGCACGACGGCGATGATCAGTTTCATGATCCCTGAACCTCCTTTCGACCGTCAGGAAAACAGACGTTTTTCTAGAAAAAGGCGGACATCGCGAAAAACATCCTCAAGCGGGCGATCCGCGCTGATCGTGACGATACGGCCGGGATGGCGCTCTGCAAGCATGAGATACCCTTGACGGACCTTGCGGTGAAAATCGAGGGATTCGAGATCGATGCGGTTCGTCTCCCGTGCGGCGTCGCGGCGGATGCGGGCCAGTCCGGTTTCCGGCGGAACATCGAGGTACAGCGTCAGATCCGGCATCCAATGCTCGACGGCGAACCGGTTGATCGACCACACTTCTTCGACGCCGAGCCCGCGCGCGTAGCCCTGGTAGGCGAGGCTGCTGTCGACGTACCGGTCGCAGACGACGATCCGGCCGGCGCGCAACGCCGGGATGACGACGTCGACCAGATGTTGCCGCCGCGCCGCGGCGTACAGCAGCGCTTCCGCCCGCGGATCAGGCGGCGGCGACGAACGGTCGAGCAGCAGGCCACGAATCCGCTCCGCCGCCGGGCTGCCGCCGGGCTCGCGCGTTATCGTCGCCTCGCGCCCCGACTCGGCGAGAAAGTCGCGGATCATCGCGACGACCGTCGTCTTGCCGGCGCCGTCGACGCCTTCCACCGTGAGAAAAAATCCGGTTTTCACACCAGAAGCGCTCCTGTTCGCGGTTACGTTTCCGATTCCATTATACACGCCGAGGCGGTTCGGGGAAACGGAGGGAAGAAAAACGGCGCCCCGACTGCCAGCCAGTCGGACGCCGATGTAGTCGGATGACGATAATATGTTTTTAATAGAAATTTACACATTTCTGGTATGAACCGTCATGCCTTTCATTAGCGATGCCTCTTTCTGCCCCACAGCCACAAAAGTTTAGAAAAATTGTGACTTGAATGATGATCAGCAGAAAAGGACTTCAGTGGTCTCCGTTCGTGATTTATTTTTTGTAAATCATAAAGACAAGGGGCACCCATTTTTCGGCGAATTATTTGTCTTTTGCAAAAGACAGCTCCGCCCCGATCCCAACGCCGGCTTAACCCACGGTGAAATCCGCGCCGGCGCCTGCGCGCAAGTACCGCCCAAACTCAACCGCCTCCCTCCCCCCGACCGCGCCCATCTTCCGCCTCCGATCCGTCCTCCCGCTCGACGCGGACGGCGCAAATCTTGAACTCCGGCATGCGGCTGACCGGGCTGAGCGCGTCGTTCGTCAGCCGGTTGACGGACAGCTCGTCGCCCCAGTGAAACGGCACGAACACAACGCCGGGGTGAATCGCGTCCGTAATCCGATAGCCGAACACCGCCGACCCGCGCCGCGTCGTCAGCCGCAGCCGGCTGTCGCGCTTTAAGCCCAGCCGCTCGGCCAGCCGCGGATGAATCTCGACGAACGGTTCCGGCGCCTTGCGCACGAGCGCTTCCGAACGCCGCGTCTGCGCGCCGCTCAGGTAATGCGCGCCGAGACGGCCCGTCGTCAGCACGATCGGAAAGTCGGCGTCCGCCGTCTCCGCCGGCCGTTTTGGCTCCACGGGAATGATCCGTGCCTTGCCGTCCGGATGGGCGAACCGGTCGGCGAACATGATCGGCGTGCCGGGATGGTCTTCCGACGGACACGGCCAGAACACGCCTTTTTCCTTACGCAGCCGTTCGTACGTGATGCCGCCGTAATCGGCGACGCCGCCGCGCGACGCTTCCCGCAGCTCGTTGAAAATGTCCTCCGGCGTCCGGTAACGAAAATAGGCTCCCTTGCCGAGCCGTTCCGCCAGTTCGCACAAAATCTCGTAATCCGCCTTGACGCCGGGCGGCCGTTTGACCGCCTGTGCGCGTTGGAACACGCGGCCTTCCAGGTTGGTCAGCGTCCCTTCCGTTTCCAGAAACGCGTTGGCCGGCAACAGCCAGTCCGCCTCGCGCGCCGTCTCCGTTTCGAACAGATCGACGACGACGAGCAGATCGAGTTTGCGCAACGACCGTTCGACGACCGAACTGTTCGGGCTGGACACGACCGGGTTGGAGCCCATGACGAACAGCGCGCGGATTTCGCCGTCGTCGATTTTGCGCAACATTTCGTAGGCGGACACGCCTTTGCCGGGGATGTCTTCCTCCGGCACGCCCCATACCCGCGCGACGTGCGCCCGCGCCGCCGGATCCTCGATCGACCGGTAACCGGGCAGCTGGTCGGCTTTCTGACCGTGCTCGCGGCCGCCCTGGCCGTTGGCCTGGCCGGTAATCGCGCCGAACCCGCAGCCCGGACGGCCGATTTTGCCGGTGACCAGGCACAGGTTGATATAGTGGAGCGTGTTGTCGACGCCGTTGACCTGCTGCTCGACGCCGCGGGCAGTCAGCACGATACCGGTCGGCGCCTTGGCGAAGCCGCGGGCGATTCCGACGACGACTTCTTCGGGAATGCCGGTGATTTCGAATACCCGCCTCGGCGTATACGGTCGGACGGCTTCCGCCAGCGCCTCGAACCCGAGCGTCCGCTCCCGCACGAACCGCTCGTCGTACAACCGCTCCTCGACGATCACGTGCAGCAAACCGCTGACGAACACCGCGTCCATCCCGGGATAGATCCGCACGTGCACGTCGGCCGACTTCGCCGTCGGCGTCTTGCGCGGATCGATCGCGACGACGACGGCCCCGTTTTTTTTCGCCTCGAGCAGATACGGCATCATCGTCGGCTGGCATTCCGCAAGGTTGGTGCCCGCCAAAATCAAATAGCGCGCGTTCGGAATTTCCGACAGCGGCATCGTCAGCCCGCGGTCCGCGCCGAACGCCCGGACGGCGGCCGCAGCCGCGGACGACATGCAGTAGCGCCCGTTGTAGTCGATATACCGCGTGCCGAGCGCCACCCGCGCGAATTTGCCGAGCAAATAGCACACCTCGTTGGTCAGCGACCCGCCGCCGTAGACGCCGACCGCGTCGCGGCCGTACCGCGCCTGGATGTCGCGGATCCGTCCGGCGATCGCGTCGAGCGCCTCGTCCCAGCCGGCTTCCCGCCAGGCCGGCGCGCACCCCTTCGGCGCCTGCCGCGCGAGCGGCTTCAGCACGCGCGACGGATGCAGCACGTGCTGATGGGCGTTCAGCCCTTTCTGGCAAAGCCGGCCCGTCGCCACGGGAAAACGCTGCGACGGCCGGATCGCGATGCCGTTTTCCTCCTGAACCAGTTCGATGCCGCACTGCATGCTGCAGAAGCAGCAATGCGACGCCGGTCCGTCCGCCGGCGCCGGCAACAGCCGCAGTTCCATGACGTTTTGAACCTCCTCCGACGGTCCGAAAAGGCCGCAACAAATATAAAAAGCCCGTCCGCTTCTCCTCACGGACGGGCTTCTTCGCCTTGTTCCTTATATGAAATGAATCCCGCGCGTCACGCCGTCGTGCCGCGCCGTCCCATCGCTTTCGTCGTCATTGTTCATTATATAGTTCATTATATACTAATCCGGTTCGGAAGTAAACATGCCACCGTTCCCGCCTGCACCGCACCCACGAACCGGCACCCCAGCTCCCGCAACGCGACCAGTGCCCGAACTGCGCCGGACGTGATCTTTTCCCCCGGCATCACGACCGGTACGCCCGGAGGATACGGGACGATCGGCTCTGCGGCCGTACGCCCGACCGCGTCTTCCAACGGAACCCGCTCCACCGATCGCGGCGGTCTACGCGAAAACGCGACCGGTTCCGACACCGCCGGCAAGGCGGCGAACGCCTCGCCGATCGCGTAGGCCGATTTCGGCCCGCCGCCGGCAGACCGCCCGCCCTCGACCGCCAACGCGCGGTCGATCTCCTCCAGCGCGTCCGCCAGCCGGTCGGCGTCTTGCGTTCGGCTGCCCGCCCCGAACGCGCACAGCACAAAACGCGCGTCGGCCATTTCCGGATAACAGCCGCGCTGCTCCAGCTCGCGCTTCAGCCGGAACCCGTCCAGCGCCGCCGCCGCGTCGTACAGGGCGACTTTCAGCGGATCTTTCGTCGCCGCCGTCCGACCGTCCCATTCCCGAAACCGCGGCAAGCCGGCCAGACGCTCGCGCAGCCGCCGAACGGCCTCCAGCGCCGGTTCCCACGCGGAGGCGCCGTTTCGGTCAAGCCACGCCCTTGCCAGATCGAGCGACGCCATCACCGGATACGAAGGGCTCGACGTTTCGACCATGCGGAGCGCCCGCTGCAGCTCGTCCTTCGGCATACGGCCGCCGCGCACGGCCAAAAGCGCCCCCATCGTCAGCACGGGCAGCGACTTGTGCGCCGACAGCACCGCCGCGTCCGCTCCACACGCCAGCGCCGACGGCGGCAGACCTGGATGGAATCCGTAATGCGCGCCGTGCGCCGCGTCGACGACGAGCGGTTTGTCTACCGCGTGCGCGATCTCCGCCAACGCACGCATGTCGCTGCCAGCGCCGTAATAGTTCGGATCGGTCAGAAGCACCGCCTTCGCCTCCGGATACCGTTCGAGCGCCGAGCGGACGTCTTCCGGCCGCACGCCCGCCGGCAATCCGGAACACGGACAGACCTGCGGTGAGACGAACACCGCCCGCGCTCCCGCCAGCTGCAATCCGTGCAGCACCGACTGGTGCGCGTCGCGCTGGACGACGAGCAGATCGCCGGGATCGCACAGTGCCAGAATTGTCGCCAGATTGCCGGCCGTCGCGCCGCCGACGAGGAAAAACGCCTCCTCCGCCCCGAAACACGCTGCCGCCAGCCGCTGGGCTTCGGCGATGACGCCTTCCGGTTCGTGCAGGTTGTCGAGTCCCTCGATTTCGGTGACGTCCCAGACGAACCAAGCCGACCAGGGACCGCCGGCCGGATCGCCGTCCTTCGTCGTCCCGCCTCGGCCCTTATGCCCCGGAATATGCAACCGACAAGGCCGCCCGGCCGCATAGGCCGCCAGCCGTTCGGCAAGCGGCGCGCGGAAACGTTCCGAAACCGTTCCGATTTCTCCGGCCATATGAACCACCCTCCGGCCGTCCGGTCACATCCGGACTCCTCCGCCCTCCCGCTGTTCAAAAAGGCGCCGGCGGCGCGGTCTCCCCCGACGCGCTCCGTCTCATACCGCGCCCGTACCGCCGCTTTCATCGCCGCACAACAAACGCATGCGGCAGACGAAATACGCGTATTTTTCGTCGCCGACGTCCGTCCGGACGATCTCCGCCTCGCAGTCTTCGCAGATAAACCGCGACAGCACGCGGATGCCGAGCGCTTTCAAACCGCCGCATACGAGACAGACGGCGGAGACGCCGCCTTCTTCCGTCACCACGCCGCTTTCTTCCGCCGCGGGCTGCTGCAACAAAAAGACGTCGTCCGGACTCGGTCGGCCGACGCCGGAAACCGTCGTTTCCATCGGCGGCCACCTCCTTTTTTCCACATCAGTATGCTCATCTTTGCCGTCCGGCATACGAACTTCCGCAAACATTCGCAAAGAGAAAAAAGAGAAGCGCCGCCCGGACCGGACCGATCGGTCCGAGCGCCGGCCGCCGCCCGAAATTTGCGCCCGACGTCCGTTTCAGCCGTCAGCACCCAACATTTCGAGAAACCGTTCCTCGTCGATCACCTCGACGCCGAGCTCGCGCGCCTTGGCCAGTTTGCTGCCCGCGTTCTCACCGGCGATCACGAAATCCGTCTTGCGCGAAACGCTGCCGGCGACCTTGGCGCCCGCCGCCTCCAACCGCCGCGTCGCCTCATCCCGCGTCATCGACCGCAGCGTGCCGGTCAGCACGACCGTCTTGCCGGCGAACGCGCCGCTCTGCGGCGTCGCGGCCCACTCCGGCGTTTTCGGCGAAACGCCTGCCGCGCGCATACGCGCGATCTCGTCGAGGGCGACGGGATCTCGGAAAAATGCGACGATGCTGTCGGCGACGACGTCGCCGATGTCGGGAATCGCCAGCAAATCCTCTCGCGTCGCCGCCATGACCGCGTCGAGACCGCCGAACCGCTCGGCCAGTTCTTTCGCCGTCGCGACGCCCGTGTTCGGAATGCCGAGCGCGAACAGAAACGACGCCAGATCGCGAGTCTTGCTGCGCTCGATCGCGTCGAGCAGGTTGCGCGCCTTTTTGTCGCCGAACCGCTCAAGCCGCACCAGTTGCTCGTACGTCAACGCATAAAGGTCGGCCGGAGAGCGGACGCCGAGCTCGTCGTACAGCTGCTCGGCCGTCGCCTCGCTGAACGTCTCGATGTCCATCGCGTTGCGCGAGGCGAAATGAACGAGCCGGCCGACGGCCTGCGGCTTGCAGCCGAGCCGGTTCGGGCAGTACAAGTGCGCGCCGCGCCATTCGAGCTCCGACCCGCAGGCCGGGCACCGGTCGGGCAGTCGCACCTCGCCGCCGTCCGGTTCGCCTTCGACGAGGCCCAAAATTTCCGGGATGACGTCGTTCGATCGCCGGATCCGGATTTCCCGGCCCAGCGCGCGCGTCAGACGTTTGCGCTCGATGTCGCCCCAGTTGTTGAGCGTGCACTGGCGAACCGTGACGCCGCCGATCTCGACCGGCTCAACCGTCGCCACCGGCGTCAGCTTACCCGTCCGGCCGACGTTCCACTGCACGTCGCGCAGCACGGTCGTCGTCTCTTCCGCCTCGAATTTCCAAGCGATCGCCCAGCGCGGAAACTTCTCCGTATACCCGAGCACCTCGCGCGTGCGCATGTCGGCGATCTTGACGACGACGCCGTCGATCAGATAATCGAACGAGTGACGCGTCCGCGCGACGTTTTCAATCTCCTCCAGCACTGCCTCGATCGAATCGAACACCTTGAGATAGGGGTGAACTTTCAGCCGGTTTTCGCGCAAAAACCGGATCATCGCTTCGTGATCGCGGAACGAGACGCCTTCCGCATAGCCGACCTGATAGAAAAAGGCGTCTAATTTCCTTTCCGCCGTCACCCGCGGATCGAGGTTGCGCAACGCGCCGGCCGCGGCGTTGCGCGCGTTTTTCAGCGGTTCCGCCGCCGTCTTGTTGTATTCTTCCAGGACGGACAAATACATGATCGCTTCGCCCTGCACCTCGAACAGGCCGTCTTCGAACGGAATGCGGAGCGGGATCGACCGGATCGTGCGCACCTGCGGCAAAATCGCCTCGCCGACTTCCCCGTTGCCGCGCGTCGCCGCCTGGACGAGCCGACCGCGGTCGTACGTGAGGTTGATCGACAGGCCGTCGAACTTCAGCTCGACGACGTAGCGCGGCGGCGGCAACGGATCGTCGGGGTAAGCGGCGTTGTAGTCGCGTACGGTTTTTTGCACCCGCATCGCCCAGGCGCGCAACTCACCGGCGTCTTTCGCCTTGTCCAGACTCCACAGCCGAGCGCGGTGACGGTGCGGTTCAAAACCGGACAGCAATTCGCCGCCGACGCGCCGGGTCGGCGAATCCGGCAGCACGACGCCGGTCTCTCTTTCCAACTCGACGAGCCGGTCGTACAAGCGGTCGTACTCCGCGTCGCTGATCTGCGGGTCGTCCAGCGTGTAATAGTAATAATCGTGGCGGCTGATCTCCTCGACGAGCCGTTTCATTTCTTCCAGCCGCGCATCCGTCATCACCACAACGCCTCCCGTTCCGATGCCTTCCGACCGATTTCGACGAGCCTGTCCGCCCCTACGAACGTTTGACGATCGGGGCGAAACGCGCAAGCAGCCGCTTTACGCCGACCGGTGCGGGAAAAGCGACCTGGATTTCCGCGTCCGGTCCCGATCCTTTGACCGCGACGACGACGCCCGCCCCCCACTTCGCGTGTTCGACTTTGTCGCCGGGGGCAAACGTCGCATCGCCCGCCGCTCCGCCCGCCGATCCGTTCCGCCCGGCCGCCGGGGCCGCTCCGGTATCTGAGGATCGCTCGGCGACGGACTTCGGCCGTGCCGACGCAACGGCCGCATAAGACGGCGCCGCGAACATGCCGCGGCCGCCGAGCCGCTCGATCAGATGTTCCGGAATTTCTGACACGAAACGCGACGGCGTGTTGCTCGCCGGCCGACCGTACAGCGTGCGCGTCCGCGCGTACGACAGATACAGCTCTTCCCGCGCCCGCGTAATGCCGACATAGGCGAGCCGCCGCTCCTCCTCGAGCTGTTCGGGCTCGAGCGCCGCCCGCGCGAGCGGAAACACGCCCTCCTCCATGCCGACGATGAAAACGACGGGAAACTCCAATCCCTTCGCGCTGTGCATCGTCATCAGCACGACGGCGTCGGGTGCGTTTTCGCCGTCTTCCAGCGCATCGACGTCGGCGATCAGCGCCACGTCGGTCAAAAAGGCGACGAGCGAACGGTCGTCGCTCCGTTTTTCAAACTCCTGCGCGACGGACAAAAGTTCGCCGATGTTCTCCAGACGCGCGCGCGCCTCATCCGTGTTTTCCCGTTCCAGCTCCCGCCGATAACCCGATCGCTCCAGCACTTCCTCGATCAACCCGGTCACCGGCAGTTCGTTCAGGCGCGCGTTCAGCTCCGCGATCAGGTCGCGGAAGCCGACGAGCGCCGCGCGGATTTTCGGGCCGAACGCATCGAGCGCTTCCGGCAGCCCAAGGGCAGCGAACATCGACATACCTTGCGCTGCGGCGAATGCGGCCAGCCTGTCCAGCGTCGCCTCGCCGACGCCGCGCTTCGGCGCGTTGACCGCCCGGACGAAACTGATATCGTCGTGCGGATTGGCGACGAGCCGCAGGTAGGCGAGCACGTCCTTGATTTCCGCCCGTTCATAAAACCGGAGGCCGCCGACGATGCGGTACGGGATGTCCGATTTGATCAGCGTTTCTTCGATGACACGCGATTGCGCGTTCGTGCGATACAGCACGGCATGGTCGGCGAACCGGCGACCGGCGCGGCGGTTGCGCAAAATGCGCTCGGCGACGAAAAACCCTTCTTCCAGTTCCGAACCCGCCTCGTACAGGCCGATTTTCGCACCGGGGCCGCGGTCGGTCCATAGCCGTTTCGGTTTGCGTCCGGCATTGTGCCCGATGACATGATTGGCCGCTTCAAGAATGTTACCGGTCGATCGGTAGTTGCGCTCGAGCAGAATTGTTTTCGCGTCGGGATAATCCTGCTCGAACGACAAAATGTTGCGCATATCGGCGCCGCGCCATCCGTAGATCGACTGATCGCCGTCGCCGACGACGCAAATGTTGCGGTGGCCGTCGGCGAGCAGCCGACACAACACATACTGCGCGCGGTTGGTATCCTGGTATTCGTCGACGTGAATATAACGGAACTTGTCGCGGTATTCTTCGAGCACGTCGGGATTTTTCCTGAACAGCTCCACCGTCATCGCGATCAAGTCGTCGAAATCCATCGCCTGGTTGGCAGCGAGCCGTTTTCGGTAAGCGTGGTACACCTGAACAGCCGCCTTGGCGAACGGTCCGTGCCCGGCGCGCTGTTCGAACTGTTCGGGGGAAACCAGCTCGTTTTTGGCCGCGCTGATGGCGCTTTGCAGCGCGCGGGGTGGGTATTTTTCGGGATCGAGGTTCAGATCTTTCAGACAGGCGCGGATGACCGCCTGCTGGTCCGTCGCGTCGAGAACGGTAAAATCGCGCGCGTAGCCGATCCGGTCGGCGTGACGGCGCAAAATCCGCACGCACATCGCGTGAAACGTCATGACCCACATATGGCGGGCGGACGGCCCGACGAGCCGTTCGACGCGCTCCTGCATCTCCCGCGCCGCCTTGTTCGTGAACGTGATCGCGAGAATGTTCCACGGCGCCGCCTTACCCGTCGCGACGAGATGCGCCGCGCGGTGCGTCAGCACCCGCGTCTTGCCGCTGCCCGCGCCGGCGAGCACGAGCAGCGGGCCGTCCGTCGTTTCGACGGCGAGCCGCTGTTCGGGGTTGAGCGTTTCTAGGATTTCGTTCCAGTTTGTCAGTGTGTTCATTCCCGCAGCAACCCCTTCCTTTTTTCAGGGGAAATCGGTCTGTCGCCCACTCCGCCGACTTCGACCTTTTCGAGGCGGCGTCAACGCGGTAGCTCGCCGGGTCCCGGCCGAACGCCGACGGCCGCGACGGTCGCCAACGCCCGTTCGAGATCGCGGTACACCGCGTTGCCGACGACGACCGTGTCTGCCCACTGCGCCGCTTCTTTCGCGCGGTCCGGACCGTCGACGCCGCCGCCGTAAAACAGCCGCGCCGATCGGAGCCGCTTCCGGACGTGCCGGAGCACGTCCATGTCGCCGAACACGCCGCTGTATTCGAGATAGACGATCGGAAACCGGAACAGCCGCTCCGCCAGCTCCGCGTAGGCGGCGACGTCTTCAGCGCCGAGCGCCGTTTCCGGACGCGTCAGGCGCGCGACGGCAGAATCCGCGTTCAGCACGATATAACCTTCGGGAACGAGTCGGTCCCAAGGAATGAGGGGACCGTAACGACGGACGGCCTGCTGGGCCTTGCGCGTCACCCAATCGGCACTCTCGGCGTTCAGGACGACGGGAACCAGATACCAGTCGAAACCCGGCGCGACCGCGTCGGGATCGGATATCTCCAGCGCGCAATCGACGGGATACCGCCGGATACGGCCGAGCAACTCCAGCGTATTGTCCGCGGTGACACCCGTGCTGCCGCCGACGACGACGGCATCGGTCCCCGACAGACAGACGCGCTCGAGCTCCGCGTCGCCGATCGAACGATCGGGATCCAGCTTGAACACGTGCCGCCATGCATGAAAACCGCGGTTCATTGGGTCTCATCGCCTCTGCGTCGCGCTGCTGGTAATAAGTCGGCTTCCGTTCTGTCATCAGTCTAGCGGGAAAGGGCGACGCCTGTCAAACCGGACAGGCTATTTCCCACTCGTATTTAGTTAATGAGAAAAAAGAAGATCAGTCTTTGTATTCACTCTATTGACATAGCAAAAATGTTGCATGTATAATGAATTTGCACTCCCATATAATTGTTAATTGACATGCGGACCTGCGGCATGAATTGGAAAGGCAAGTGTTAGGACAATACATGTATTGAGTCATTCCATAGATTGCTAATAAAGAACTTGTTTATCTTACTTGATTCTGAACAAGAGGGATTTAAATGGATTTTCAGCGATTCATTAAGGCGGTTTCGCTTTTGACCGTTTTCACAGTTGCTTTAGTGTTTCCTTTTACCTCAGCAGTATTGGCTACTGAAGATTTGAACAAGGAAAATGTATTGTCTGTTGTTGAAGCCAAAATTAATGAGCATGTTCAACTCGGAAAAACAGAGTTTCAAGGTATTAAACCTGGTAAGATTATTAAAATAAGGGATGAGAACAATCAAATAACAAAATTTTTAGTCGTGCTCGAAAGAGATTCGCAAACGGCAGGCTATATGATCGTTGACTCTTTAACGAATAATATCGTGGAATACGCTCTAGGAGATTCACATCCTGGATCGAACACTCCTAATGAACTTTATTACCTCGGGCCCTTGTCATTCATATGTGGAACAAGTAAACGATAATACGTTTAGAGATTTAATAAATAACAAAGAGTTTAACAAAGCAGAGTTTCAAAACATTCAGGAATTTATTAAATCCAAAAATAGGAATATTGCGAGTGATGAATCCAATATTTTCCTTTCCTCTGAAAGAGCTCAGTCCCCAATATTTACGAAGAACGCAGACGTGAACAGATTGAGAAACAAGCCGATTTACTGGAACACAGCCTTTTTGTGCTTCTAAGCCACTTTAAATCTTCGCGGTAGAAGAGGTGCTTTATGATGAAAAAGCTAGCAGCTGCATTACTGTTTTTAGTTTTAATTAGTTGCAGTAGAAATATTGAAGAAAGACACAAGGAGTATGTAGAATCATTTGGTATGGAAATAAAAAGTTTTTATGGAAGTGACTTGGAAGAAGTAAATTTAATGTTACCAGAGAGAAAACAAATGTATGAAAATATGGGAATTAACTTAGAGGCTTATCGGGATAAAAAAATACGTTTTGTACATTATTTATTAAAAGAGAGTTGTAAGGATAAATACGGAACTCACAAGATGAGTGTAACGATAGTGGAATATAACTCTCAGATTATTGGTGCATATATTGGCCATGAAGACGGAAATCCAGGAGTGATAAAAATTGATAAAAAAGCTGAAGTATTTAATAGATTTGGATGCGAAATAATGGAAGAAAGAAGATAAATTGGAAAATAAATAATCGTTAAATAATTGAGAGCGTTGTCATCTGGCATTCCAAGCAGAGTTGAACGAATCAGCGTCAAAACGATTGGCGTAACATTCTTACCTACATGAGCCAAGACAATGTCCCGTTTGAGGGGAAAGATGGTGCGAAAAGGCTTATCAGCTTCATCGGATGGGAGCTATTTGACGCTTACACTCTTTCAAAGCTTATTGCTCGAAAGCCCTGATTCCAAGAGAATTCATCTACGCCGCCAGTAACACCAATCGAAAGACCAATATCATCGCCCACTCGCTCAACATCGCCGACATCCAGACCGTCACCGCCAAAGCCAACAGCCACGACTCCCGTCGCCACTTCCATTAAGTGGAGGGGCGAAAGACGCCCGCAGCCGCGGACGTCTCATCGACCAAACGTCTCGATTCAAAAATTTTTCCGGACAAAGGAGCAAGGAACCATGATCGACACCCTTTCCAACACCATCGTCAAACTGGCCGAAGCCGGCCGCACGGCCCAGCAAACGCTGAGCAGCGGCGCGAACCCGATGGTGATCAAGGAGTACGGGTCCAAGGCCAACCTGACGTGCGACATGCAGTTCAACAGCCAGACCGACATCAGTTTGAAATTTTGGATTGTAAGCCTCCAGCAAAAATTCACCTTCGACTACAAACAGCATTGGGGGCTGAAAGTCAGCTGCACGATCGTGCCGGTCGTCACCTTGAGCGACAGCGCTCAATAAGCGTAACGAGCCGGTCCGGCCCCGGAACGCGACTACGGGCAAACGGAGAAAGGAGACAGCGTGATGGAACCGATCACCTATCCGGTTTACGATCCCGGCTACTATTCGCCCCAGAACGGCTGGATCCCGTTCGAGACGTTCGCGCTCGGCGTCAGCCGGTCAGCCGACAAGGCGCAAAACGAACTGGCGGCGCCGTGCCAGGGCGGATTCCGGATGTGCATCCGGTCGCTCAGCATCGACGCGCCGCTGGAAATGCACGTCGACCCGGCTTCCGGCGTCACGTCGGTGATATCCCCCTCGGCGGCCGCGCGGCTCGACTCGACGTTTCGGGAAGAGTGGCTCGCGCGCGTACGGCTGGAATTGGGTCTACGCCCCGTGTGAAGGATGACGCCGTTTCCGCCCCTCCCCCGCGGTCGGAACCTTGGGACGAAGTCGCGTTCCGGGCAAGCACGATTCCAGGCTCCGGGCGGCCGGTTCACCGGTCGTCCGGAGCCGCCGCCGCGGCGAAAGCCCGGCTTTTCTCTGCCGTAGTTTCCTCCGCGTTTTTTCCTCGTTTTCCGCGGCATTTTCCCGAACCGCGAGCGCCAAGACGAAGCGACCGGCCCAAATGCCGCAATGACCTGGCGCAGTTTCCCGCTTACGTCCCGGCCGGCGACGGCGACACCGCAGGCGACGCTGCCGGCGACGGCTCTGCCGACGGCGACGGCGACGCCGTCAGCTTCTCTTTCAGGGCGTCGGCGACCGCCTGCACGTTCGCGACTGGCACGGCGTACGCCCATGCTCCGCCGTCGGCGACGATGCGGACGACCTCGCCGTCGATCTGTCCGCGATAGACGGCCTGCGTTTCCTTGCCGTCGGATTCGGCGTTCGTGAGCTCGATCAGCAGCTCCGGATCGGTCAGCCGCACTTCCGACGCCGGCCGAACCAACTCGTTCGTCTCCAGCCCGCCCAGCTTGGCCAGCACGCCGTCCGCGTCGGCGCCGGAGATCGTCCTGCCGTTTAATTTCCAGTCGGATTCGTGCGCCATGCGGGCGGGATCGGACTTGACCATCGTATAGGTTTCGCCTTTCCACGTCAGTCGGAACGTTTTCAACTTCGCGGCGTCGTACTCGACCGCCTTTTTCGCCATAAAATCGAACGCCGTTTTTTTCAGCGGATCGACGAACACCGAGCGGACCTTGTATACCTTCGGATCGCCGCCGGCCATCACGTAATAGGCGCCGCCGGTGGGCAGCTCGTCGCCGATCCGCAGCTCCTTGCCCGAACCGTCGGCCAGGCCGACCGACAGTTCATACTTCGCGTCCTTCAGCCCGTATTTGGCGATGTCGGCCGGATTCGCCTCGACGACAGACAGCGGCGCTACGTCGCGGAAAGAAGAAATCCACGCCTCGACGGCGGACGGGTCGACAGGCAGCCGCGACGGTTTCGTCATCTGCCAGGTCCCGTCGTTTTTTTCCAGCGCGACTTCGCCGTCGGCCGACCGCACTTCGACGGCCGTCACTTCTTTGTCGCCGGGATCGGCGAGTTTCGCCAACGTCTCTTCCTTCTCCTGAAAATAGTTCTGGCTTCGGGCGTACAGCCAGGCGGCGACGCAAAGCACGACGAGTATCAGTGTCGGCGCAAGCCGGCGCATCATCCCGTCCGCCTCCTCCACCAGACGAGGCCGCCGACGGCGAGAAACATCGCCGGATACAGGACGACCGACGTCCAGACGACGGCGTTCGCCTGCCCGCGGGTGATGATCGCCTGCTGCAGCGTCTCCACGCGCGGGGCGATCGTGACCAAGTTTTCGTTTTCCTGCAGCCAAGCCGCCGTGTTCAGCGCGAAGTTTTCGTTCGCCTGCTCGCGGATGAGCTGGTTGTTCAAAAACAGGGCGTTGCCGACGACGATCGCCTTCGGCTTGCCGTCCTTGTCCTCGACTGCATAGGCGAGGTCGAGCGGCCCGTCGATATCGCCCGCCGCCTTACGCACGTCTTCTTCCCGGACGGTACCGGAAGCGAACACATCGAGATTCGTTTTGCCGTACGACTGAGCCGACGTCCGAAGCAACGCCGTCGCACGGTAATCCGGATGATCGGCCGTCGCCGACAACGCGATCGCGCCGGGCAACACGACGACAAGCCCTTTTTCGTCGAGCGGGTTGACCGTCTCGTGAAAACCGTAGTCAGGAACGACGGTCAGCGGGTTGTTAAACAGCGTCGTACGCAGCTCGACGGCGACGGCGTTCAGACTTTTCACGCCGAGATCGCCGAGCAGCGCGGGAATGTTTTTCCAAGACGCCATGTTGGCGCTATAACCGATGCATACATACAGCTTACCCTTGCCCTTGACGTATTCGCGCAGTACCGCAAGCTCCTGGTCGGTCAGGTCGTTCTGCGGGCCGATGATGAACACGGCCGTGGCGTCTTCGGGCACTTTGCCCTCTTTCAGCAGGTTCAGTTCTTTGACCGCATAGTTGTCTCCTTCCAGCGCGGACGTCAAACTGCTCAGTTGGGACATCGGAATTTCACCGTGACCGGACAGCAGATACACCGGCAGCTGCTTGTCCGACGTCAGCTGCACGATCGCCTGCGTCAGCTTCATCTCACCGGCAAACGCGTACGAACCGTCCTGGTTGACGCTGAACATGTCGTAATCGTAAAGTTTTTTCGTCTTGCCTTCCTTCGTCTCGACGACGATCGTGCCCGGCGTCGTCACCTCATATTTTCTCGCCGTCATCGGATCGCGCTCGATGTCGACCTCGGTATAGGTGAAACGATCGGTTCTTTTTGAATATTCTTTCAGAAGATCAAGAATTTGTCTAGATCCGACCTGGTTGCCGCTTTCGAAAAACGTCAACACGCGAATGTCGGTTTTCAGGTTGCGCAGCGTGGTGATCGTTTTTTCGGACAGGGTGTTCCGCTTGTTGGCGGTCAAATCCCACTGCAGTCCCGTCCGTGAGCCGAGAAAAAGCGTCGAGAGCACGAACAGCACGACGACCGCGGCGGACAGCACCGCCGAGTTCGTGCCGCGAATCCATCGGTTCACGCGACTCCCCCCTTCATTTCCAGCGCCGGCGCTCCAGCGACTGAATGCTCAGAGCAAGGAAGACGGCGCTCAGCAAAATGTAAAACAGCACATCGGACAGGTCGAAAATGCCTTTGTTCAGATCCTCCATTCGCCCGACGAGCGAAAACTGTTCGAGCACCGATTTCGCCTCGGGAAAACGCGAATACGCCAGCCAATCGACCAGCCAGAACATCAGCAGCATGGCGAACGAGACAATACCGGCGACCATCTGATGCGCCGTCAACGTCGAGGCGAACAGCCCGACGGCCATCATCGCGGCGCCGAGCAGAAACATGCCGAGATAGCTCATCCACAGCACGGCTTGGTCGAGGTCGCCGAACCTCGACAGAATGAACGGATACAGAAAACTGCCCGCGATAAGCAAAAGCAACGCGCCGAGCGCGGCCAAATATTTGCCGATCACGATTTCCGCAATGCTCGCCGGCGAAGTCAAAAGCAGCTCGTCCGTACCGAACCGCAGTTCGTCCGACACGAGCCGCATCGTCAAAAGCGGCACGGCGAACAGCAGCATGAACATGATGTTGCCGAAAATCGGCCGGACGTCGACCAGCAAGGTCCCTAAAAATTGGTTAATAAAGAAAAACCCGAACAGCAAAAAGAAAAAGGCAAACGCCACATAGGAAGTCGGCGAGTAAAAATACATCGCGAATTCTTTGCGGAAAATCGCCCACGTTCTACGCACGGTCCTTCACCTCCGACGAGTCGTCGCGCCCGTCCGGCGAAACGTCGCCGCCGCTGTCCGCTCCGCCGTCGTCCGTTCCGGAGACGTCTGCTTCGGGGACGTCCGCTTCGGGGACATCCGCTTCGGGGACGTCCGACCCGCCGCCGTTCGACGTTTCCGGCCCCGCATCGCCTGCGGCCTCCGTCTTGCGCTCCTGCGCCGACGCCGCTTGCGCCGGTTTCGCGCGGCCGACCCACGGCACCGGCTCGCCGGCCGTCAGCTTCAGGAAGATTTCTTCCAGCGTCAGGCTCGCGCGGCGCATCTCCAGAATCGGCATGCCCTGCTGCGCCAGCCGGAAAAACAGCGCCTCGCGAATGTCGCGGTTACCCCTGGCGGTCACCCGCACGCGGACGACGCCCGGTTCGGGCGGCGCGCCGTCTTTTTCCTCTTGAACGCGAAAAACGTTGGACGTTTCCCGGATCGTCCGCAGCACGTCGGCTTTGTCGCCCCGGACTTCCAGCACAACCTCGAACCGATCGGCCATCGACTGCGCGATCTGATCCGGCTGCCCGTCCATCACGATCCGCCCCTGGTTGATGATCAGGACGCGGTTGCAGATCGCCTGAACTTCCGGCAAAATGTGGGTGCTGAGCAGCACGGTGTGGTTGTTGCCGAGCTCCCGGATCAACTCGCGGATTTCGATGATCTGTTTCGGGTCGAGCCCCGACGTCGGTTCGTCGAGCACGAGCAGGTCGGGCTTGTGAATGATCGCCTGCGCCAGGCCGACGCGCTGCTTGTAGCCTTTCGACAGGCTGCGGATGATTTGCCGCTCGCGTCCTTTCAAGCCGAGCTTCTCGATCACTTCACCGATGCGGCGCTTCTGCTCGCGCACCGGAACGTCGCGCAGGTCGGCGACGAATTTCAAATAGGCGCCGACGGTCATCTCCGGATACAAAGGCGGCGTTTCCGGCAAATAGCCGATCTTGCGGCGCGCCTTGCGCGGATGGTCCGCCATCGACATGCCGTCGACGAGAATACGGCCGCGCGTCGGGTTTAGATACCCCGTAATCATGCGCATCGTCGTCGTCTTGCCGGCGCCGTTCGGCCCGAGAAAACCGACGATTTCGCCGCGGCTCATCGAAAAGTCGATGTCGTAAACCCCCCGCTGGTTTTCGTACACTTTGCTGACGCGGGAAACTTCCAGCACGTTGTCGACCTCCCATCGTTAGCGATTGCGGTCGGGCTGTCCCCTTTCAATTTACGCGGACAACCCTAAAACAACCTTAGCGAAAGCTGAAACGAAGCTTAAAGCGACGGCCGACGGACTTCGAGTGCCGCCCGGCGCCGGTTCAGTAACTGATCAGCGCCGCCATCAGCAGCCCGGCAGCAAAACTGAGCCGCGAGGCGAAGACGGCAACAGCCACATTGCCGGCCGGAATCTCGGAGACCGCTTTAAACGGCGTCAGCCATTCGAACAGGTAAAACATAAGCACCTGGAATAAAATTCCGATCGCGCCCCACAGCGCCAGGTCCGCGAGGCCGACCGAATGAAAGACGGCGGACGCCAGGACGAGCGACAGCCCGACGATTTTGCCGCCGAGGTCGTACGCCGCCGCCCGGGCCGCGTCGCGTTTCTGTGGATCACTCGTCGCCGCGCCTTCGCGAAACAGGGCGACCAGCTTGTCGGTAATCCCTTTCGGCGACACGACGTTCCCCCCTCATCCCGCCAGATGGCCGCGCGTCACACCGAGGCGGCGCAACGCCTTGAGCGTTTTCCAGACGTCTTCGGCTTCGATCTCGCCGGCGATCGCCCGGCGATACAGCTCGATCGTCTCGACGACGCGGTCCGCGGGCTCTTCCAGAAATTCAATACGGAAAAACCGCGCGCCGAGCTTCAGAAACGTCGGCAAAAATTCCGCGCCGGACTGCTCGATCGCGTTGTACACCGTGTTGCGGCACCCTTCGTCGACTCGCACGGGATGATCCATGCCGAGCCGGTCGCGCAGGCTGACGCGGTGCCGCTCGCATGGCCTTCCGCAGTTCGTATAGTCGGTGCCCTCGCTCAGAAACGCGCAATAGACGCAATGTTCGGTGTGAAACATCGGCAGATGCTGATGAATCACGATTTCGAGCCGCCGCGGATCCGAGCGGCGGACGAGCTCCGCCATTTGCCGCGCATTCAGGTCGTACGACGCCGTCACCCGCGCGCATCCGGATTCGACGAGCAGCCGGACCGTCTTGTGGTTGGCCGCGTTCAGCGAAAAATCGCCGATGAGCATCGGCGCCGGTTCGTTCGGCCGCTCGGCGCGGATGCGCCGGAAATATTCGAGAGCGCCGAGGTTGCGCACGAGCACCGCGTCCGGGCAGAGGTCGAGGATGCGGCGGAAATAGCCGTTTTCCCCCGGCATATGGACGCGCGGCACGGCCAGCGCGATCGGCTTGCCCGCCTCGCGCGCGATCGCGACCGCCTCCGGCATTTGCGCGAAAAATTCCGGGTCGGCGTAAATCCACGCGACGTCCGTGCCGCAGGCGGCGCGCACTTGTTCGAGCGTGCGGCAAAGCGCGACCAGCCGGGCGGCGGGTGAACCGTCCGTGTTTTCCGCTTCGTCCGATTCGTCGGCCGACGCCGGCGGCCAAAGCCCGGCTCGACTTTTCGCCGCCGTCTCCGCCTCGTCATCCGCCCGGCCGAAAGCGTCGGCATACGGATCCGCGTCGCGCCAGCGGTACTGCGGCGGCTTCCGTCGCTCCGCCTCGAGCAGCGATACCGCACGGCGGCGCATGTCGTTCAGCTCGCGGACCGCAACGGCGAGCCCGTCGGGAACATCGGACTCGACGGCTTCCAGCACAAACGGCGTACCGCCGAGCCTGCCGAACTGAGCGGCGAGCAGTTCCCGGTCGAGAGGCCGAGTCCGTGCCGGTTGAAGCGGCGACGCGCTTTCGACGACGACCGTCCTTCCGGTCGACGCGTCCGTCCATTCGGCGACAAGCGGCCGTCCCTCGCGGCCCGAAGCGCGGACGCGGACCGGAAACGTCCGGTACGGCCGGTCGGTTTCAAACGTCGCGCGCAGCTTGCGGTTAAGCGCGGGATCATCCGTTTTCCAGACGCGGTGACCGGGACGGATCCGTTTCAGATCGACGTCGCCGCGCCCCATCACGACTTCGAACCGGCCGCCCGGCGCCTCGCCCTCCCATTTCCGGCCGTTTCTCCGCAGGTCGTACACCCGGCCGCCTTCTTCGTCGCTTTCCGGATCGCCGGCGTCGAACACGATGCCGTCGCCGCGCTTGAGCGGCGCCTCCAGGTCGACGACGACCGCGTCGGCCAACACTGCGCGCACGCGGCCGAGATAAACGCCGCGGCTTTTCGGAAACGTGCCTTCCACGACGCGCTTGTGGTTGGTGCCCTCGAGAAAGCCGGTCGTAAACCCGCGCGAAAAACTTTGCTGAAGCTCGCGCATCTCCTCGGCGGACAACCGCACCGGCCGTCCGGCGGTTGCGTCGTCGATCGCCTTCCGGTATTTCGCCGTCGTATTGGCGACGTATTCCGCGCTCTTAAGCCGCCCCTCGATTTTGAAGGAAGCGACGCCCGCCTCGATCAGCCGCGGAACGAGCTCGATCGCGGCCAAATCCATCGGCGACAGCAAATAGCGCACATCGCCCATCGGCTTGACCTTTCCGTCGACGACCAGTTCGTACGGCAACCGGCACGCCTGCGCGCACTCGCCGCGGTTGGCGGAGCGGCCGCCCCACATTTCCGACGTGAGGCACTGGCCGGAATACGACACGCACAGCGCGCCGTGAACGAACACTTCGAGCGGCATGCGCGTCCGCTCGGCGATCATGCGGATGTGCTTCAAGCTGTTTTCGCGGCCGAGCACGACCCGTTCGACGCCGAGCGACCGCAGGAATTCGACCGCCTCCGGCGACGTCGCCGTCGTCTGCGTCGATGCATGGATCGGCACATCCGGCGACAGCTCGCGGATGAGCCGGATCAGGCCGAGATCCTGCACGATGACGGCGTCGACGCCGGCTTCCACGGCGGCACGGATCAGCCGTTTCGCCTCGTCCAGCTCGTCTTCGAACACGAGAATGTTGAACGCCATATATCCTTTGACGCCGTATAGGTGCAAAAACGCCATCACGTCCGGCAGCTCGTCGGCCCGGAAGTTTTGCGCCCGGGCGCGCGCGTTGAACGTCTCGACGCCGAAGTAGACGGCGTCCGCGCCGCCCGCCACCGCCGCGCGCAGGCTGTCCCAGTCCCCGGCGGGGGCGAGCAGCTCAGGGCGGGAAACGGCAGAGTGCGGCGATTCCGGCGTTTTGCGCAGAAGCGTGACCATGGCTTGTACGCCTTCCTCCACAACAAATGGCGGATGTCGGTCGGATTCGCATCCTTTTCGATTATAGCAGTCCGCCGCGCCTGCTGAAAACCCGACGGCGGAAAGAAAGGGGTGGAAAGCATCAAAAGCGGCATTTCGGGGTGTCGACGGGTCACAGGCCCGATCCAGTTGTACGAAATTTCTTAAATATCTATCGGAAATCTTGGAGTACCTCAAAAATGAGTACTATTCATCTTTCATTTTTTCAGATACAATCTAAATCGTGACCAGGCCTGGGATACAAAAAATTTCAACGCCAAGAGGTGAGTTTTTCCATGAATGCTTGTCTGGAGCTTCGTCCGGGCTTTACGGAACTGGACGAACAAGAGCTGATAAAGCAGGAAGGCGGGAATCCGATTGTTCCGATTGTCATCGGTATTTTCAGCGCTTGGGCATACGACACAGCCAATGAAATCGTAAAACAAGAGACCGGAAAGACAATCGGGCAGCATACGGCCGACTTCGTCAGGAATGCGTATAATGGCATTCGCGATGCATACCAATCGGTTCGACAAACGTTGAGCCCGTATTTACCTTGATAGAATGAGTCATGCCTATGAGAGAGAACTGGCGGCCTCCATGGCTGCCGGTTCTCATAGGAGAGAAAGGAGAGAATTTTTAATGAAAATTACGTTTAGAATCCCGAATCAATCTGATTTTCTTTCTGAGCAGGATTGGAAGCCATTTGGAAATCCGTTTACCGTTAAAAATTTCTGGATTACTGTCCTAAAAATTTTACCAATTTTTATAATAATACCTTTTTCTATAGATTTATATTTTTCTTTAACATATGGGAGAGGATTTACCGACACTCTTGATTGGAGTCTCGGTGTAATTGTTCTTTACATGCTCGTTATCTTGGTTCTTCATGAGCTCGTTCATGCTTCTTTTTTTCCCGGAGGCCTTTTTTCTCAAAAAAGTTATGTCGGAATTTCCTTTCCCCATCTTGTCGCTTTCGCTTACTACGACGGTGTTGTGACGCGAAACCGTTATCTCCTCGTGCTGCTTGCGCCTTTCACGATTCTTACAGTTATTCCGCTGTTGCTCATCTCCGTTTTCGGTCCGTCACTCTCTTGGTTTTCAAAACCCCTCATTCAGTTTGCTTATCTGAATGGTCTTGCTTCTGTTTATGATTTGTATAGTACTTTTAAGATTCTCAAAACTTTCAAGCGAAACGTCTACCTTCGCAGCACCGGAAAGCAACTGTTCTGGAAAGAAAAAAATCAAACTTCCCCCTCGATCTAATGCCGCCGTCTGACTTTTCCGCCATTCGTCCCGTCGCTGGAAAGACGCGGAGAAGGCGGAGAAGGGCGGAGAAGCGAAGCCCCCGAAAACGTTCCCCCGATATGGTATAATGAAGAAATCATACGGAAAGTCCGGTCTGCCGAACGGGGGAGCCGTCCGTGGCCGAACGTATCCGAAAAGCGGTGTTCCGGCGGTTGTCCGCCGTCCTAACGTCTGCCGCCTTGCCGTCCGTTCTGCTCGCAGCCGTGCTGCTTTCGACGCTGATGCGGCCGCTCGACTATGAAATCCGCCTGCTGTACGCCGTCGCCGACGCGCATTACGATCCGTCGGCCGTTCAACATTTGCGGCAGACGCTCGTCGCCGGCGTCCGCGTCGACGTCGCGCGTTTCGACAGGATCAGCCCGCTCCGGCTTTCGCGCTACGACGCCGTTTACCTTGATCCGGCGCTCGCCGGAACGAATGCACTCGCCGAGCGAATTCCCGCGCTGCGCGCCTACGTTCGCGGCGGCGGGCATCTTTTTCTGGAAAACGATTTGTTGCCGCACGTGCCCGCTGATCTGCTCGGCGGCGACGTGACGCGCGTGCGGGCCGGCAGCCGTCTCGACTGGACGTACCCGGAAACCGATCCGGACGCGGCAGGTTTGCAGGACGTCGTGCGCCGGTTCGCCGCCGACGTGGAGAGCCAGATCGGCGTCGGGACGATGCTGCCCGGTTTCGATTGGGGCTACGGGCTTTTGCCGCGCGAAGGCGGCGCGCGGTCGCTCGTGGATTGGAACGGCGTGTCGCTGTTCGCCGTTCACCGGTACGGCCGCGGAACGGTGTTTGCGGCGTCCGCGTTTTTGCCGAACCGGTACTATCCGACCGGGTACGATCTGGTCTCCGGTTTCGACGAAAAGCGAGGCTTCGCGGCGACGGCGGAAAAAATCGCGGCCGCCGGTCCGAAGCCGGGCGCAATCTACTTCGACCGGCAGCCGCGGCCGCCCCGGCCGTATTTCCATTTCGCGTTCGCGACGGCGAACGCGCTTTTGCGGAGCGAGTATGCGGCGTTCGTGTTCAAATCCAAATACGGTTTCGCCGTACGCAAGGTGCTCGGGCCGTACGGCCGGCCGGCGATGGCGTATCAGAACCATTTCGAGGCGATGGAAGGTTTTCGCGACCGCGAAGCGATCCGCTGGACCGAACTGCTGCGCGAATACGATCAGATTCCGTCGTTTTCGCTGATCCGCGCGGCGTTTACGTGGTATCGATGGACGGAGACCGTCGTCGTCCATTTGAATGAAGGGACGCGGGAAGCGCCGAAGTTCGCGGGGGAATTTCCGAATTCGTTTTACGGAAGCGGCACGTATTTGCTGAGCGGCGGACAAAAGATGACGGCCGCCCCGGCGCCGGTGCGCGTCCCGCTGGCGGAACCGGTCGATACCCCCTACCGTGCGGCGCCGGCGTTTCTGGACGCCGACGGCGACGGACGCGACGACCTGCTGGCCGGCAGCTCCGACGGCACCGTCCGCTTGTACCGAAACGTCGGCCGTGCGTCCGACAGGCGTACCGACTCCGGCGCGCCGCAAACGCCGGTCGGCGTCGCGCCGCCCGACGCGTTCGCCCCAGCTGAGACGCTGGTCGGCGACGACGGGGCTCCGCTTCGCGTCGAGAGCGGCTTTGCAGCGCCGGCGGCGGTCGATCTGGACAGCGACGGACGGCCGGAACTCTTGATCGGCTCTGCCGACGGCTTCGTCCGCGTGTCGCGGCGCCTGTCCGACCGCTCGCCGAACGGCGCCTGGTCGCGCCCGGAACCGCTGGCGGCGGAGGGGGAGCCGGTCCGAGCGCCCGGCGGCTACGCCGTTCCCGCCATCGGCGATCTCGACGGCGACGGCGTCCCCGATCTCGTCGTCGGCGGCGCGGACGGACGGCTGACGTGGTTTCCCGGGCGATACGAAGACACCGGTCCCGGCGCCCTTGGTCCGGGTAACGCGGATAGAGGCGCAGACGCGGGCGGCGCGGACGGAAGCCGGGCGGACGGGAGGGCGCTCCGGTTCGGACGCGGCCGGACGCTCGCCGACACCGGGCTCGCCTATGTCGCGCCGGCCGTCGGCGACCTCGACGGCGACGGGCGGGCCGAGCTTATCGTCGGCAATCGCGAAGGCGATCTGGTATTATATGAACAGGAAGCCGACGGCGTCTGGACGGCCCGCGGGCCGATCGAAGGCGACTCGCCGAACGCCGTCGGCACGCACGCGCTCGTCGGCGGCCGCTATTCCGCGCCGCTCGTCCGCGACGCGAACGGCGACGGTCGGCCCGACCTCGTCGTCGGCCAACTGGAATACGGCCCCGCCGTTGCGTTGGACGATCCGGCGTTTCCGTACCGCGCGCAGCTGGACGAATTTCTGGCGTACGCGCGGGAACACCGGCTGGAGCTGATCCCGCATCTGTTCACGCACCACTTCCGGACGGCGAACGCCGAGCGGGAGGAAATCGCGCTGCACCGGCAAATGTTCCGGGCGCTCGGCATCCCGTGGGAACTTACGGGCGCGAACCAACATACGTGGCGCGTCAACGCGGCCGATCCGCTCCAGACGTTCCGCGTCGAGAGCGAAGCGGGCATCTGGTTCAATTTCGGGTTTCGGTCGCCGGGCGCCCCGGACGATCCGGCGTGGGGCTCCTCGTATTTGTGGGGAATGCCGTTTTTACTGGAAGCCGGGGGCTTGAACGGGCCGATGGTTCTCCATACGCCCGTCCGCGGCTTCGGCAACGGGCGCGCGCGCGGCGTCTACGAGTCGTACGTCCGGTTCGACTTGCCGATCGATTATTTCGAACACGTGGAATACCATTTTCCCGACCGCGTCGGCGAGCTGCTCGCCTTCGTGCGGGAACTCGACCGCATCCGCGACGAAGCCGATTACAATTTCGTGAGCGAACCGCAGCTGGCTCGTTCGGCGCTGACGGCGCTGCTCGGCGACGTGCGCGTACGCCAACCGCTCGCGTCGTGGGTGTGGGACCGGTTGCGCGATTTTTTACGCGGCGGTTTTCATTTCAACATTCGCCTTGTTCCCGACACGCGCCGCGTGCCGGCCGAACTGGCGGGAGGCTATCGCGACGCGCCGGGCGTGTCCGTCGAACCCGGAACGCCGCTGGCGGGCTACCGGCTGGATACCGATTCGCCGATCTATGCGCGGATGAACGGCAAGCTGTACGTCGGTCTGCCGCGGCCGGCCGGCGTCGGGATCGGCTGGGGGCCGGAACGCGCGCACCTCGTGCGCTGCAACGTGCCCTTCCGCCTCGCGCCGGACGAAAGCGGCGGCACGCGCATATTTCTGGACGGCGACGGCATACAGCAGATCAAGCTGTATTCGCCCAGGCCGCTCGACATCGCGGCAGCGGACGCGGACGCGCCGCTTAAAATCGAGACGTCGCGTTCCGGCGACGGTTACGCCTACGTCGTCACCCATTTCGGCGGGCCGGTCGCCCTGCGCGTGTCCGAAACATTCCGGTGACGGCGCCGGCGCCATACGGCCGACGTCGACGCCCCGGGTATCACATACGGGAAGCGGCGCACAGGATCCGGGCCAAACGCTCGGAGGCCGCCATCCGGATTCGGGCGCCGCTTGCGATATTGAACCCCCATTTTCAACAGGACAAAAACGACGGGAGACGCGACGACATGGATTGCGACACGATCATCCGCGAACTGGAAGACCATATCCGCCGCCGCTACGGCATCGACGAAAACGACGAGGACTTCGGCGTCGACGTTCATCTGTTCGATTACGGTTACGTCGATTCGATCGGCGCGGCCGCGCTGATCGCCCACATCGAGCAAACGTACGGCGTGCAGGTGACCGACCGCGACATCATGCTTTACCCGATGAACACGATCCGCGAAATCGCGCGGTTCATCGAGGCGAAGCGGCGAGGTGAACGCTGAAGTGAGCGAATTCCGACTGCGCGTGCCGCTCGACCGGCTGCCGCCCGACCGGCGCGGACAGCTGAAATACGCCGCCGCTTTCGCCGCCGAAAACGTCCGCGACGTCGCGCTGGACGGCGACGACCTGCTGATCGTCTGCGAACCGCCGGCCGATGAGCGCGAACTGCGCTCCCGCATCGAGCGGCTGATCGACCGGTACGCCGGCGGCGAATTCGGCTTCCGCGAGCATGTCCTGTTCCGCAACCGCGGTCCGATGCCCTACGCGGACGACATCGTCGCCGAGCTCGTTCGCCGCCGGGCGCTGCGCGAACTCGGGCCGGGGCTTTGGCTGTTCCGCGAGCCGGTGTCGCGGCTGCTGCGCTTTTTCGACGATGCGTTCGTCGAACGCGTCGCCCGCCCGTTCGGCGCGACGGAAGAGGCGTATCCCGCCGTCATCTCGGCGTCCAGTCTCGGGCGCACGCAACATTTTACGTCGTTTCCCGAACACGTCCATTTCGTGACCCATCTGCGCGCCGACCTGGACGTCATCGAGGCGTTTGCGGAAACGGTGCGGCGCGCCGGCGACTGGGACGGCGTGCCGGAAACCGAGCGGTTCGGCGAAAACCGCGCGCTGGCGACGCCGGCTCTGGCGATGAATCCCTCCGTTTGCTACCACTGCTATGAAGGACTTCAAAATGAAACCATACCCGGCGAAGGCGTCGCCGTCACTGCCGTCGCCAAATGCCACCGGTACGAATCGCTCAACCACCGCGATTTCGGCCGGTTGCTCGATTTTACGATGCGCGAGGTCGTGTTCGTCGGCAAACCGGAATTTGTCCGAGAAAACCGGCTGAAAGCCGTCGAATACCTCAAACAGCTCATGATCGACTGGGAGCTCGACGGCGCGATCGAAAACGCGAACGACCCGTTTTTCACGAACGATTTCCAGGTTAAGGCGTCGTTCCAGCGGCATCAAGAAATGAAATACGAGCTGCGGCTGACCGTCCCGCACCTCGGCAAAACGATCGCCTGCAGTTCGGTCAATTTTCACGGCTCGACCTTCGGCACGGCGTTCGCCATCCGCGCGGGCAAACGGCCGGCGACGACCGCCTGCGTCGGCTTCGGGCTCGAGCGATGGGCGCTCGCCTTTCTCGCCCAGTTCGGCCCCGACGAGGACGGCTGGCCGACGGGCTTCCGCGAAGAATACGACCGCTGGCGCGCGCGGCGGCAAGAACCGCCCGTCGGCGGCATGACGGCCGGCGACCGCACGGCGGACCGGGTGACGCCGAAATGAGCGGCGCAAACGGCGCCGGGTTCGGCGCGGACGGCCGCAAGATCGCCGACTCTGCCGTCTGCGGCGACAGCCCTAGCCGCGGCGCACGCGACACCACCGGCGGCGGGACCGGTCCCGCCGTTTCGGCCGCCGATTCGACCGGCAGCCGAAACGGCAGCCCGGGCGGAACGCCCCCGCCGCTTCGACGACGACGGCATCGCAGACCCGGCCTCGCCAGCCGGCTCGCCGGCTTCCTGCGCGCCAACGCGTTCGTGCTCGCTTTTGCGGTCGGCTTTTGGGCGCTCGACGCCGCCGTCGCCGCTCTCGATCCGGTCGGCCGCTCCGACCGTTTTTACAAAGACGATTTCACGAAAACGATCCTGCGCCACGGCGGCGCGCGCAAAGGGCCGGTCTTTTTCGGCAATTCCGCCGTCACCGGCGCCTACATCGAGGAGCAGGCGGAAATCCCGCTCGTCGAGATGGGTCTGGCGTACGGCAAGCTGACCGACCTGAAAGCCATTCTGCAAAAACGGCTCTACGAACCGGAAGGCGTGCTCCTGATCGGCATCGACCCGCACGCGATGCTGGACAAGCTGGAGACCGACCCGTTCTACCCGTGGCACCGCAAACCGTGGGAGCCCTATCTGTATTTCTACCGCGGCCCGATCCGCGACGCCGCCGAAGCCGCCGTCCGCACGCTCTGGCGGGGGCTGCGGGACGAGAGGCGGATCGACTTGAGTTACAAGCCGGCCTGGATGGGCAAGCAGCTGTATTTCGGCCGCCTGCCGCCGGACAAGCTGCGCGACAAATGGAACGAATACGAACGCCGGTTCGGCGGGATGACGGTCGAACGCGACATGAGGCGTAATCTAGAAGCGCTGGAATGGGTGCTCGACTACGCGGAAAAACGTCGGCTTTTCGTCGGGGTCGTCTGGATGCCGGTCAACCCGGACCCGGCCTATCCGCCGCAACGCTACTGGCGACCGTTGCGCGAAACGGTCGGCGCCCTGCTCGCGCGCCGGGGCGTGCCCGTACTCGATCTGGCCGACCGGTTTGCGCCCGAAGATTTTCACGATCTCGTTCATCTGGAGCGAAATACGGGAGCGCCGAAATTCACAAGGGAGGTCGACGCGTGGCTCCGCTCGTCCGCAAACTTTTCGAAGTCGCCGTCTACGTGATCCTCGCCGCACTCGTCGTCCTGCACCTGTCGGGGCCGGCGAAATTTCTGTACGAGGGGTTTTAGCGCGCCATGTGGTTCACCGACGTTTACGCCCTGGCCGCGCTCGCGGGATTCGCCGGCCTGCTCGCCGCGACGAAGCGATGGACGTGGAACAAACGGTGGCTGCTTCTTTCGTTCAACGTCGCTTTTCTCGCCGTGTTCAGCCGGTTCCACGGACCGCTCGTCGCGTTTGCGCTGGCGTATACGGCCGCCAACTACGCCGGTTACGTATGGCTCTGCCGGGCGAGGTCGTTCCGGCGCGCCGGATTTTGGGGCCTGATCGCCGCCAACGTCGCCGCCGTCAGCGCCGTCCGGTTCGTCGACATGGGCGTTTTGCCCGAACCGCCGTTTTACAACGCGATCGTAACGCTTGGACTGATCTATTACGTGCTGAAAGCGATCGACGCCGTCTATTTCGCCTATTTCGTCGGGCAGGAAGGCCGGGCGCGGGCGGTCGACTATTTCAATTTCATCCTGTTCGTGCCGACGTTCACGTCCGGGCCGATTCTGAAATTCCGCGATTTTCTCGCCGACGCCGCGCGGCCGTACGACGTCGGCGCCGCCGATCTGGAAACAGCCGTCAAACGGATCGTCCTCGGCCTGTTCAAGAAAACGGTCGTCGTCTATTGGATGCAGCGCGTGTTCGACGCCGTCGCCGCCGGGTCGGGCGACATGCACGCGGCGGAGTCGCTGTTTCTGATGGCCTGGTTTTACGTGATGATTTATTTTGATTTCAGCGGCTATTCCGACATCGCGATCGGCTTCGGCCGGCTGTTCGGCTACAACGTCCCGGAAAACTTCAAGCGGCCGTTCCTGTCGCCGACGCTCACCCAGTACTGGCGCAACTGGCACGCGACGATGGCCGACTGGTTCCGCGACCACGTCTACCTGCTCGTCGCGCGGCGCAACGTGTCGCGGCGGACGGCGGCGGGGCTGTCGGTCGTCATCATGCTGCTGATCGGCCTGTGGCACGGCTATACGTGGACGTATGTCGTGTGGGGACTCTGGCACGGCGCGGTGTTGGCGGTCGAAAACCTGCTCGGCCGCACGACCGTCAACCGCAAAAAGGTCGGCGCCATCCATTTTTATGCGCGGTGCCTGCTGACGCAGCTGATCGTCGTGCTGGCGGTCGCGGTGTACATCCCGGATGCCGAATTGGTGCGCCGGGTGTACGCGGGATTATTGTTCGGGTGGTGATCCCCAATGTTATAATAGTGGGTGGCAGCGAAAATTTCCAATCGCCAACGGAGGGAATCCTCGTGAAACTCGGCATTTTCACCGTGTTGTTTTCCCAAAAACCGTTCGAGGAAGCGCTGGACTTCATCGCCGCCCACGGGCTCGAAGCCGTCGAGATCGGCACCGGTGCCTGGCCGGGCGACGCCCACTGCAAACCCGACGAGCTTCTCGCCGACGAGTCGAAACGCCGCGCTTTCAAGCGCGCTGTCGAATCGCGCGGACTCGTCATCAGCGCGCTCAGCTGCCACGGCAACCCGCTTCACCCGAACCGCGACCGCGCCAAAGCCGATCACGACATTCTCATCAAGACGATCGACCTCGCCGCACAACTCGAAGTGCCGGTCGTCAACACGTTTTCCGGGTGTCCCGGCGATTCCGACGACGCCAAATATCCGAACTGGCCGGTGTCGCCGTGGCCGAACGATTTTCAGGAACTCTTGAAATGGCAGTGGGAAACGAAAGTCATTCCTTACTGGAAAGAAGTCGGCGCATATGCGGCTGCCCGCGGCGTTAAAATCGGCCTCGAACTGCACGGCGGCTTCTCCGTCCATTCGCCGGGCACGCTGCTGCGCCTGCGCGAGGCGGTCGGCGAGGTGATCGGCGCCAATCTGGACCCGTCGCACATGTGGTGGCAAGGCATCGACCCGGTTCAAGCCGTGTTGATCCTCGGCCGCGCCGGCGCCATTCACCATTTCCACGCCAAGGACACGGCGATCGACCCGAACAACGTCAATCGTTGGGGCTTGACCGACATGCAGCCGTACACGAACATGCTCGACCGCGCGTGGCAGTTCCGCACCGTCGGCTTCGGCCACGATCTGAAGACGTGGGCCGACATCATCAGCGCGCTGCGCCTCGTCGGCTACGACTATGTCGTCAGCATCGAACATGAGGACGGCCTGATGTCGGTGGAAGAAGGGTTCACGAAAGCGGTGCAGAACTTGAAGCAAGTGCTCATTCGGGAGAAGCTGACGAATATGTGGTGGGTATAAAACGACGGCGGTCGACCGGCGGTTATATCCAGACTATATCACCATCCCGACGACGGTCCGTCCGGTGGATTATCGCTGGACCGTCGTCGGGTTTATCGCCGGGCCAACGCCGCCCCGCCTGACATTGCGGCGTACCGGGCGCGCCCACCCCGGCATCGCGCCGAAGTACGCGTCTACATCCACACGGCATAAATGGCCCACACCATCGCGAGACCAGGCACGCCGAGCAACCAGACCGACGCGACCGTAAAAAGGTTGAACGGCACTTCCAGATCGAATGCCGGGGCGATGCCCGACGACAGTGCGACCGCAGCCGCCGCCCCGACGAATTTCCATCCCTGCCGTACCGCCTGCTTCCGTGCCCGGTGATCCAGCAGCGCCGCAGCCGCCAGCGCCCCGGCGGAAAACGCCAGCAACCACCCCGCGATGCCGTTCGCCGTCACGACAGCTCACTTCCGCCGCACGCCGCCTCGTCGCACGCCGTCTGACCGTGCCAGAGCCGCCGCACTTGTTTGAGAAGCACGTCCAGCCGTTTTTCGGCCGCTTCCCATTCGTATACGGCGACATCCACCTGATCCGCGCCTTCCGCTTGAAGAAACCGGCGCTCCGCGCGCTCGCGGTCGGCGAGCGCCTTGCGGACTTCCCGGACGAGCCGGTCGTATTCCTTCCCCGCCGGCGCGACGACCTCAAGACCCGCCTGACGGGCGTCGCCGCCGTCGACACGCGGACGCCAGCACGCCAACAGCCGGCCGGTCATCCTCCCACCCCCGTTAACAATATATGTCGGGAGCCGGAGAATAGAACCAGGCTTTTTGCGGTGCGATCATTGGGCGACGTACGGCGACCGCCGGACTGGAGCTTTAGAGAAGCTCTCTCCGCCCTTCCAGCGCTTTAGCGAGCGTTACCTCGTCGGCGTATTCCAGATCGCCGCCGACCGGCAGCCCGTGGGCGATGCGCGTCACTTTCAGCCCGAACGGCTTGACCAGCCGCGCGATGTACATCGCGGTCGCCTCGCCTTCGATGTTCGCGTTCGTCGCGAGAATCAGCTCGCGGACTTCCTCGCTCTCCAGCCGACGCAACAATTCCGCCAGCCGAATGTCCTCCGGCCCGATCCCTTCCATCGGCGAGATCGCGCCGTGCAGCACATGATACAAGCCGCTGTATTCTTTCGTCCGCTCCATCGCGACGACGTCCTTCGGCTCCTGGACGACGCAGACGATCGAACGGTCGCGATGCCGGTCTGAACAGATTCGACAAGGGTCCGTGTCCGTCACATTGCAGCAGACCGAACAGTATTTCAGCTTCTTTTTCAGATTCATCAACGCCTCGGCGAAACCGACGACGTCCTCGTCCTTCATGCGCAACACATAAAACGCAAGTCGGGTCGCCGTTTTCGGCCCGATTCCCGGGAGACGGGAAAACGCGTCGATCAGCCTCGCGATCGGTTCCGGATAAAACACGCGCACGCCGTCCTTTCGCAAAAATCAAAACAACCCCGGCACGTTCAGTCCGCCGGTAAACTTACCGAGTTCCCGGTTCGCCAATTCCTCAGCCTTGGCGATCGCATCGTTGACCGCCGTCATGACGAGATCCTGCAACATCTCGACGTCGTCCGGGTCGACCGCTTCCGGACGGATCGTAACACTCAGCACTTTCCGGTGGCCGTTCATGACGACGGCGACCGCCCCGCCGCCGGCCGTCCCTTCCACCGTGCGTTGCCCAAGCTCTTCCTGCGCCTTAAGCATCTGCTCCTGCATTTTTTTGATCTGGCGCATCATCTGTTGCATGTTCACGCGTCACTCACCCTTTCCGCGTGTTCGCTTCGTCCGGCGCGTCGTCCCGAACGACGACCAGTTCCCGGCCGAACAGTTCGATCGCCTCGCGCACCCACGGCGGATCTTCCTCCTCCGCCCCCGACCGGAAGAGCGGTTCGGCATCTGTCGACGGGCCGTCGGCGGACGGGCCAGACGGATCGTCTCGTCGAGACGGCGTACCTCGTCTGGACGGCGCCTCCCGTTCGGAGGATTCCTCCGGCCGAGGGCCCACCGCCTCCGTTCCGGCCGACGATCCGGCCATCTCGGCTCGGGCGCGCGACTCCGCCTCGCTCCATTGTTTTCGCGTCGCCGGCACGATTTTGAGTGCCGTACCGCACACTTCCGACAGCACCCGTTCCGCCCTCTCCCGTTTATCCTGCCGGGCGGCGGTATCGCGGAGCGTCTCGTTGACGAACGCGATCACGACCGCATCCTCCGCGACGGCGACCGGTTCGCCATACATCATCCACGCATGCAGCAGAGGATCCTCTTCCTTCAGCTTCCGCAAAAAAATACTCCATAGCTCTTTCATCGTGCGCAGCCGGCTGGCGTTCGCCGACGCGGCCAACGCCCGAAGCGACGCCGAAGGCCGCCTGTTCCCGGCGCTTCCGCCGGAAACGCCGCCCGTACCTGCGCCGACGACACCCGTACCGTTTCTCGAGGCATCCCGCACCGCTTCCGGAACCGGTGCAGTTTTCTCCGCAGCGGACCGCCTTGCCGGGAACACGACGGATTCCGCCGCCGGCGGCAACCCGACCCGCCCGCCGAGCAACTTGCGCAGCTCCTCCAGCTCGTGCTCCAACTTTTCCACCCGCCGCGCCAGCTCGGACGACGCCGCCGTGCCCGGCTGAGTGACGACAACTGCAGTGCCGGACACGGACGCCGTCCCTCGAGCAGAATTCCCTGTCGCGACATCCGTCCCGCCGCCCGAACTGCCGGCTGCCCCTCCTTCGAACGTCCTGGACTCGACGCACAAGCGGACGACGGCGATTTCGAGCGACGTCAGCGGCTGCGCCGCATACCGCATCTCCGCGACCGTTCGGTTCAGCCGGTCGACGATTTCAAACAGCCGCTCCTCAGAAAACCGCGCCGCCAGCGCCTGCGCAGACGCCGGATCCGCCAACCGGCCGATCCGCGCGAACGCGTCCGGCATCGTCCGCCAGACGAGCAGATCGCGAAAATAATGCAAAAGCTGTTCCGCACACTGCTCCGCGCTGCGCCCGTCCCGCATCCACGCCTCTACGACGCGCATCGCCCCGCCGACGTCGCCCGCGGCGATCGCCCCCGCCGCCTCCGCAAGCCGCTCCGGCTCAAGCCCGCCCGTCAGCGCCATCGCATCGGCCAGCGTCACGCGCCCTTCTGCCGAAAACGCGATCAATTGCTCCAACAAGCTGAGCGCGTCTCGGACGCCCCCGTCGGACATCTTGGCGACATACTCCAGAGCTTCCCGCTCCGCCTCGACGCCTTCCTCCCGGCAGACGAACGCCAGTCGCTCCACCAGTTCCTCGACCGATACCCGGCGGAAATCGTACCGCTGACAGCGCGACACGATCGTCGCCGGCAGCCGGTGCGGCTCTGTCGTCGCGAGAATGAACATAACGTGGGCCGGCGGTTCCTCCAGCGTCTTGAGCAGCGCATTGAACGCCTCGGTCGTCAGCATGTGGACTTCGTCGATAATGTACACCTTCCGCCGCGCTTCCGTCGGTGCGAACTTCACCTTGTCGCGGATGTCGCGGATCTCGTCCACCCCGCGGTTTGACGCGGCGTCGATCTCCAGGACGTCCAGCAGTGACCCGTCGCCTACGCCGATGCACACTTCGCACGAATTGCACGGTTCGGGGGAAGAACGGCCGCCGTCGTTTCGAAGACAGTTGACCGCTTTCGCCAAAATTTTCGCCGCGCTTGTCTTACCGGTTCCACGCGGTCCGCAAAACAGGTACGCATGCGCCACCCGACCTTCGCGCAGCGCCTGCTGCAGCGTGCGGACGACGTGCGGCTGACCGACCATCTCCGCGAACGTCTGCGGTCGAAACGAACGATACAGCGCCAAATGGGCCACGTACGCCTCACCCTTTCCCGTTCTGGCCGTCGTCGTCATATGGAATGCTGACCGTGAATGTCGTGCCGAACCCTTTCGACGACACGCGGATTGACCCGCCGATGTCGTGAATGATCCGCTGACAGACCGACAGCCCGAGACCCGTCCCCTGCTCTTTCGTCGTGAAAAAAGGATCAAAAATCTTATCCACCAGGTACGGCGGAATGCCCGGCCCTGTATCGTGAACGTCGACGTGAACGAGGCGTTCCTTCGCGTCGACCCGTTCCGTGATCGTCAACGTGCCGCCGCGTCCCATCGCCTCGATGCCGTTTTTGCAGATGTTCAGAAACACTTGCTTCAACAACTCGCGATCCGCGGTGACGGGCGGCATCGCTTCGACCGGCCGGTATTCGACGACCGTATCGTACAAAATCGCCTCGTTGCGGATAATCGGTAACAAATCGCGGATGACCGCCTGAACGTCGATCTTCGTATACACGACGTCCTTTGGCTTGCTAAGCAGCAGAAACTCGCTGACCAGATCGTTGATCCGGTCGATCTCCGACAGCATAATCTCTGTGAATTCCCGCTCCCGGTCGCGGCCGCTTTCGCGGAACGACCGATTCAGCATCTGCAGAAATCCTTTGATCGCCGTCAGCGGATTACGGATCTCGTGCGCCGTCCCGGCGGCGATCTGGCCGATCATCGCCAGGCGATCGCTGCGCTGGATTTGTTGTTCCAGCGACCGCAGATTGGTTACATCCTTGAAAATGACGTACGCGCCCTCGATTTCTCCTCGCTCATTGCGCAACAGATTGGAATCAAGAAGCAATTCGTAACGTTTCTCGTCGTTGGTCCAGGAAACTGCATGGTTGCGCAGCACGACGCCTTCGAGCATCGACCGGCGCACGAGCCGGTGCTCTTCCGGAATGCCGGCGAACACTTCATCCACCGGCCGATTCAAGACTTTTTCCCGCTCGAGGCCCAAAATACGGCAAGCCATGTCGCTGATGTCGACCAACGTGAACTGGGCGTCGATCAAAAGCACGCCGAGACTGAAATGCCGAAGCAACTCGTCCGCGAACCGGTAGAGCAGCGAACGCCCGCGATGCTCGCGAAAACCGTGCACAAGCAACATATACCACGGCGATGGTTCATCGGTCAAAACCTGGAATACCGCGTAGCGTTCGGCCGCATATGGACCGTTCGCCGTCTCCAGCATCAGCGGCGGCTGCGACGATACCGGACATCCGCGACGAAAATGGCGGTCGTAAACATCGCGAATCCGCCAGTCGCCCCGCACCCAGCGGTCGAGCGGCATTCCCTCGATCTTCTCCGCCGAAACACCGAGCACCATTTCCGCAAACGTGTTCCACAACCGCACCCGGTCGTTTTCATCCACCACAAGCAAAAAATGCCCCGGAAATACCGCTGTGATCGAACGAAAGGCCGACATAGGCATTCTTATCTGGTAATAAATTTCATTCGTCAACCGCATCACCTCTTGCGCCCGCAATCGCCCCCCATCTGATTTAAGTTTCGATAGTTCCGAACTTTTTCCTTCCGACTTCCAAAAAGCTGGAACAAAAAACCGCGGACGTCCGGGCGGCGCTCACAGGCGCCGTCCGTTACGGCCGCGGCGACGGTCCGTGGTTTTGTTTTGGCGAACGTCGCATGGTCAAGCCGTGCACCCGCCTTCGATGCCGCGATCCGAGCGCGCGACGGGCCGCCGGCTCGGACCGGGCGTCCCTCCGGCACATGGACGGGTCCGCTTACGGCTGCTTTCTTCCGAACCTGACCGGGTTCACGGTCGTCCATTGCGAAGGACCCGGCCGTCAACGCCTTAAGACCGCCGCCGTCCTCACACCGCCGACACCTCAGGCGGGCATTCGACCCCGCTATAGCGGATTGCGGGTTCAGGGCACCGCTACCTCCCCGTCTAGCACGGCAGTTTGAGTATACCCGATTCGTGCGGCGCGCGCAAGGCGTCGGCCCTTTACCAGCCGGACCGACCGCGTCCATTTTGCCGCTCCAGCCGCGCCCACCGGGAGACGACCGGCCGCCCGTCCCAGGCGAACGCGCTGTCCGCGCGCCGTTTCGCCACCTCCGGCTCGTCGAGCAGAAGGAAAAAATTTTTAACCGGCAACGGCCCAAGACCGTGCTTCGCCGCCAGCCTGTCCAGAAACGGCCGCATCTGCTCCAACTGCGCCGACAAATGGTCGCCCTCCTCGCCGAACGCGTACAGCACGCCGGCCTCCGGCACGCGCTTGACGCGGTGACGCTCGGACACCCTTAAGTAAAAATCCCAGTCCCAATAATGATACACCCACGGGTCGAACCGGCCGATCGCTTCGTGCAGCCGACGTCGGTACAAACATCCCGAAGCGATGAACGTCGAAAACCGGCGCATCTCCGCCGGATCGTGCTCATACGCGAACAAAAACCAGCTCGTCGGAACGCGCGTCCTGCCCCTGCGTATGTAGCGGAAAATGATCGCGTCCGAATAGACGAGATCGGCGTCGGCGATCTCCCGCATCATTCGCTCGACATGACCGGGCAACAGCAAGTCGTCGTCGTCGCACAGCAGGATGAACTCGCCGCGCGCGTAGTCGAGCCCGACGTTGCGGGCGACGACGTGTCCTGCATTGCGCTCGAGCGTCACGACGGTAATCGGCAGCTCCGGATACAGGTCGCGGACGAATCCGACGTCCGATCCGGCGTCGTTGACGACGACGACTTCCAGGTCGCGATACGTCTGGGCGGCGAGCGTCTCCAGCAATTCACAGAGGCTGTCCGGCCGGTTGTACGTCGGTATGATCACCGATACCGCCGGCGTTTCCATCGGCTTTCCCCTCTTTCTTTCAAACGCGGCCGGTATCCGACCACGCCAGCAGACAGTCGCGTAAAATCGCGGCCGTCTCTTCCCGCTGGGCGACGAGCGCCGCGCGGTCGTATGCCTCCCGTTCCAGATCGCGCTCGATCAACGACAAAATCCAGGCGGCGTGCATCGCGGCATAGCCGTAATACCCGCGCTCGAAAGCCGCCTCGTCAGCGATCGGCCGGCCGTACTTGCGGCGCCCCTCGGCATATGCGCGCAGCACCGACTGCCGCGTGCGGGTTTCCGGCGGCAAGCGTCGATACCGCGGGCTCGTGATGTCGAGCAAATTGTACAAGTCCCAATATGCGGAGTTTCGATGGACGTACTCCCAGTCCAACACGACGAGTTCGCCGCCCGCGACCGCGATGTTGGACGGATGATAATCGCCGTGGGCGACGACCGTTTCCCCGGCGGCCGCCTCGCATTTTTCATCCGTCGATTTGGCGAACAGGCGGTCCGCGGCGTTTTCGCATTCCCGACCGAGGCCGAGCTCCCGCGCCAACGCCGACAACCGCGGCCACCGCGCAGCCACAGCTACGCTGATCTCGCCGAACGTCGGACTGTGGCCGCGGAAACCTTCTGGTACAAAATCCGGCATCAGTCCGTGCCAGGAAGCCGCGGCGCAGGCGGCCGCCCTGGCGATCGCGGTGCGGAAGCGGTGACGAAGCATCCCGAGATCTTCGTAAATGATCCAGTGCCCGGTCCCCGACCACCCGCCGCAAGCGTGGTGGGCCAGCATCCGCGGCACGCGCGCATCGGCCGCCGGCACGACATGCGCATAGGCCCAAATCTCCCGCCCTGCCGTATCGTCGTTCGTCAACGGCTTGAAAATGAAACTTCTCGTTCCGCCTCCGACGTCGAGCCAAAACCGCTCGACCGCCTTGCCGTTGCGCCCGACGTAAAGCGTTTCTCGCCGCGCCACCCGGTCGGAGTCCAGCGTGCCGTCCGGGCGCACCGCCTCGCACAGGAAAACCGCCTCCGGCCCCAAGTCAGGGGTCATGATTTCGGCCGCCTCCTCATGACGAAAAACCGCCACGGCTGCGTCAAATGATGGTTCGGCGCCCACACCGCAGCTTCCAACAGCCGCGCGACGAGCGCGCGGTCGACCGGGTCCGGCTTCACCCGGCCGACGCTCCGCTCCAACCGCGTTTTTCATCCCTTGAGCCGGATCGGCGTTCCGAGCCAATTGGCGACCATCAGCACGTCCAACCACAGAAATACGGCGAGACAGATCAAACCGAACACAATCGCCAGCCGGTTTTTCGGTTTCGCCCGGAACTGACGGATCACCCCGATCAAAATCACAATCGTAAACAGAACGACGAAAATGTCGAACGTGTGAAACCTGGACACCTGGGACGCGGTCTGCGCCAGCAGCACGAACAACGACCTCCTTTGCGTTTCGCAAAAAAAACGGGATCCGCTCTCCCGACATTCTTCTCTTATGTTATCCTTCGGACGTTCCCGCCGCAAGCCTTCGACGCGCCGAAAAAGCGGTTCGTCAACATTTTTTCACAATCGGAAAATCCATAAGCGCTTCTACCTCTCCGACATAACAAACCGTTATAAGTCCGCGCGCGTCACCCTATTTACGGCATCCATCCGATATGGTATGATCATAGTATTCAAAGTAAGCCTGTCGGAATTATGGAATCCGAGGGGGAGGGGAACCGGCTCATGGCTTACGAACCGGTTTGGGCGAAAGACTTGTCCAAATTGAATAAAAACGAAATCTGGAAGCTGGAAAAAGACGGCCTCGATGTCATCCGCGACCTGCTGGAAGTGTACGCCGTCAAAGGCCGCGACGCGATCCCGGAAGACGATATGAACCGGCTGAAATGGTGCGGCCTGTACGAGCAACGTCCGAAAGAGGGTTACTTCATGATGCGCGTGCGCATTCCGTCCGGCATCATGACGAGTGAACAAGCGCGCGCGCTGGCCAGCGTCGCCAAAGACTACGGCCGCAACCTGATGGACATCACGACGCGGCAGTCGATCCAGTACCACTGGCTCCGCATCGAGGACGTGCCGGACATTTTCCGCCGGCTGGAATCGGTCGGCCTGTACACGTACGAAGCGTGCGGCGACTGCCCGCGGACGATCGTCGGCAACCCGCTGGCCGGCATCGACCCGGACGAACTGATGGACACGTCCGAGCTCGTGCGCGAAGTGAACGCCTATTTTATGCTGAACCGCGACTTTTCCAATCTGCCGCGGAAATATAAAATGTCGATTTCAGCAAATATTTACAACAACGCCCACGCGGAAATTCAGTGCCTCGCCTTCACGCCCGCGACCAAAATGATCGACGGACAGGAAGTCGTCGGTTTCCACGTCTGGGTCGGCGGCGGGCTGTCGGCGAAACCGCACCTGGCCAAACAGCTCGACATGTTCGTGCGGCCGGAAGAAGTGCTGAAAGTCGCGATCGGCGTCACGACGATTTTCCGCGATTACGGCTACCGGGAAAAGCGGCATTACGCGCGCCTGAAATATCTCGTCGCCGACTGGGGCGTCGAGAAATTCCAGCAAAAACTGATCGAATTGATCGGCCCGATGCCGCCGCGCGGCGACGACAAGCTCGTCGGCTGGCGCGCCGCCTATTTCGACGGCGTCCACCCGCAAAAACAGCCGGGCCTGAGCTACGTCGGCCTGAATGTGCCGATCGGCCGGCTGAGCGGCGACGAATTTTTCGAACTCGCCCGTCTAGCGGACGAATACGGCGAAGGCAAGCTGCGCACCACCGTGTCCCAGAACATCATCATCAGCGGCGTGCCGAACGAACGCGTTCCCGAGTTGCTGAAAGAGCCGGTGCTCCGGCGCCTGTCGCCGTTCCCGAAACGGTTCATGAGCCGTACCGTCTCCTGCACGGGCAACGAATTCTGCAACCTGGCGATCGTCGAGACGAAAGAACGCGCGCGCCAGGTCGCCGAATATCTCGACAGCCGGGTCGAACTCGACGTGCCGGTGCGAATTCACTTCTCCGGCTGCCCGAACTCGTGCGGCCAAAAACACATCGCCGACATCGGCCTGCAAGGATCGCTCGTCAAGACGCCGCAGGGCATGGTCGAATCGTTCGACATCGCGATCGGCGGCACGCTCGGCCCGGGTGCGCAGTTTAACACCGTTTTAAAAGGCCGCGTCAAGGGCGACGACGTCGGCAAAGTGCTGGAGCAGCTCATTCTGTTCTATAAGGAAAACCGCAAGGAAGGCGAGTCGTTCCACGATTTCGTGCTGCGCGTCGGCGTCGACGCTTTCCAGAAAAAACTGGACGAAGTACTGGCGACGCTGCCGGCCGCCTGAGCTTATCGCCGTCGCCTGTCTGACGTGAAAAAAGGGACGAGGCCCGATTTCGAAGGCTCGTCCCTTTATTTTTACGCCTATTACACCCGCAACGACGGATGGAACACGCTCTCTTTTCCAGCCGCATCCATTTCGGTTTCACCGTCGGTTTCCCCGCCGCATGCTTCCCCGTCGTCGGTCGACAAAAACCCGTCCCACCCGTCCTCCCCATCTTCCAGCTTCAGAAACCCCGTCAGGCCGGCCGCCTCCGTCCGTTTCCGGTCGCGCTCCAAAATCGGCCGCAAAAACCGCCCCGTGTGCGAACCCGGCTCCTCCGCCACTTCTTCCGGTGTCCCGACGGCGACGACCGTACCGCCGCCCGATCCGCCTTCCGGGCCGAGGTCGATGAGATAATCGGCGGTTTTGATGACGTCGAGGTTATGCTCAATGACGACGACCGTGTCGCCGTTGTCGACCAATCGATGCAGAACGCGCAGCAGCCGGTACACGTCCTCGAAATGAAGCCCTGTCGTCGGCTCGTCAAGGATATAGAGCGTGCGGCCGGTGCTGCGGCGGTACAGCTCCGACGCAAGTTTCACGCGCTGCGCCTCGCCGCCGGACAGCGTCGTCGCCGGTTGACCGAGCTTCATGTAGCCGAGCCCGACGTCGACCAGCGTCTTCAGCCGACGCCGAATACGCGGAATGTTTCCGAAAAATGCAAGGGCGTCTTCCGCCGTCATATCGAGCACGTCGGCGATCGTCTTGCCCTTGTACCGGACTTCCAACGTCTCGCGGTTGTACCTTTTGCCCTTGCACACTTCGCACGGCACATAAACGTCGGGGAGAAAATGCATTTCGATCTTGATAATCCCGTCGCCCCGACACGCCTCGCAACGCCCGCCGCGCACGTTGAAACTGAACCGCCCCTTCTTGTAGCCGCGCATCCTCGCTTCCGCCGTCGCCGCGAACACGTCGCGGATGTCGTCGAACACGCCGGTATACGTCGCCGGGTTGGACCGCGGCGTCCGCCCGATCGGCGACTGGTCGATGTCGACGACGCTGCTCAAATGTTCCGTTCCCCGCAGCTCACGGAAGCGGCCCGGACGCGTCTTGGCTCCGTTCAGCTCGCGCGCGAGCGCTTTGTACAAAATTTCATTGACGAGCGTACTTTTACCGGATCCCGACACGCCGGTGACGCACGTGAACACGCCGAGCGGAATGCGCACGTCGATGTCGCGCAAGTTATGTTCCTGCGCGCCGAGGATTTCCAGCCACTTCCCGCTCGGCCGGCGGCGCGTCAGCGGAACGGGAATGAATTTGCGCCCGCTCAAATATTGCCCGGTCAGCGATTCCGGATGGCGCATCAATTCCTCCGGCGTCCCTTGCGCGACAACGCGACCGCCGTGCGCGCCGGCTCCCGGCCCGATGTCGATGATGTGGTCGGCCGCCCGCATCGTGTCCTCGTCGTGCTCGACGACGATGAGCGTGTTGCCGAGGTCGCGCATTTTCTCGAGCGTGCGGATCAACCTGGCGTTGTCGCGCTGATGCAGCCCGATCGACGGTTCGTCGAGAATGTACAGCACGCCGGTCAGGCTTGACCCGATCTGCGTCGCCAGCCGGATGCGCTGCGCTTCGCCGCCGGACAGCGTTCCCGCCGAACGGTTCAGCGTCAGATAATCCAGACCGACGTCGCGCAGAAAGCCGAGCCGCGCGAGGATTTCTTTCAGGACGAGGTGCGCGATCGCGCGATCCTTGTCGCTCAACTCCAGTCGCTCGAAAAATTCAATCGCTTCCCCGACGGACAACGCCGTCACCTCGGCAATATTGCGGCCGCCGACCGTCACGGCCAGACTTTCCGGCCGCAGCCTCCGCCCGCCGCACGCCTCGCACGGCTTGCTGCTCATGAACTGTTCGATGAATTCGCGCACGCCGTCCGACGTGGTCTCCCGGTAACGCCGCTCCAGGTTGCGGACGATGCCCTCGAACGGCACGAACGCCTCTTTCGTCTGGCCGAAGTCGTTTTCGTACCGGAACCGAATCCGCGCGCCGTCCGATCCATACAGCAACACCCGCCACTGCTCTTCCGACAGCCGCGCGACCGGCACGTCGGTCGGAATGCCGTAATGCTCGCACACCGCACGCAAAAACTGCGGGTAATAGTTCGAAGTGCTGCCCGCCCACGCCTCGAACGCCCCTTCTTCGATCGTCCGCCCGGGATCGGGCACGAGCAGCTCGGGGTCGACGATCATCCGCACGCCGAGCCCGTCGCACGCCGGACACGCGCCGTACGGACTATTGAACGAAAACATGCGCGGCTCGAGGTCCGGTACACTGAAGCCGCATTCCGGGCAAGCAAGTTTCTGGCTGAAAAGCAGTTCCTCCCGGTCGAGCACGTCGACAATGACGCGCCCCTCCGCCAGCCGCAGCGCCGTTTCCAGCGAATCCGCCAGCCGGCTCTGAATGTCCGGCTTGACGATGATGCGGTCGACGACGACTTCGATATCGTGCTTGCGGTTTTTGTCCAGCTCGATCGACTCGGACAGGTCGCGCACCTGTCCGTCCACCCGCACGCGGACGAAGCCTTGTTTCCGCAAGTCTTCCAGCAGTTTGGCGTGCTCGCCCTTGCGGCCGGAGACGACCGGCGCGAGAATCTGCAATCGCGTCCGCTCCGGATAAGCGAGAATGCGGTCGACCATCTGCTCCACCGTCTGCGACGAAATCTCGATGCCGTGGACGGGGCAATGCGGCCGGCCGATCCGCGCGAACAGCAGCCGCAAATAGTCGTAAATTTCCGTCACCGTGCCGACCGTCGATCGCGGATTGCGGCTCGTCGTCTTCTGGTCGATCGAAATCGCCGGCGATAATCCCTCGATCGAATCGACGTCCGGCTTGTCCATCTGCCCGAGAAACTGGCGCGCGTACGCCGACAGCGACTCGACGTAACGGCGCTGACCTTCGGCGTAAATCGTGTCGAACGCCAGCGACGATTTGCCCGACCCGCTCAGACCCGTCAACACGACAAACCGGTCGCGCGGAATCGTCACGTCGATATTTTGCAGGTTGTGAACGCGCGCGCCTTTGATGACGATATGGGTCTGCGCCATCCGTCAGTCCTCCGCCTTCAGTTCGAAAATGAGATCGCGCAACTCGGCGGCGCGCTCGAACCGGAGCTCGCGCGCGGCGGCCTTCATCTCCGCCTCGAGCTTGGCGATCAACGCCTTGCGCGCCTCCTTCGTCAGTCCTTCCGGGGGAATATCGATTAAGTAGTCGACCTTCTTCTCCGCCACCCGCGTCGCCTCGATGACGTCGTGCACTTTTTTGCGGACCGTCTGCGGCGTAATGCCGTGTTTGGCGTTGTATTCCATCTGGATGCGGCGCCGGCGTTCGGTCTCTCGGATCGCTTTATCCATCGACTCAGTGATCGTGTCGGCATACAGGATGACATGGCCGTTGACGTTGCGCGCCGCACGACCGATCGTCTGGATGAGCGACCGCTCCGAGCGCAGAAACCCTTCCTTGTCTGCGTCGAGAATCGCCACGAGCGACACTTCGGGCAAATCAAGCCCTTCCCGCAACAGGTTGATGCCGACGAGCACATCGAACACGCCGAGCCTGAGCTCGCGGACGATGTGCATCCGCTCGATTGTCTTGACTTCGGAATGCATATAGCGGACTTTGATGCCGACCTCTTTCAAGTAATCGGTCAAGTCTTCGGCCATCTTCTTCGTAAGCGTCGTGACCAGCACGCGCTCGTTGCGCGCGACGCACTTGCGGATTTCCCCGATCAGATCGTCGATCTGCCCTTTCGTCGGCCGCACTTCCACCAGCGGGTCGACCAGACCGGTCGGCCGGATAATTTGCTCGACGACTTCGGAACAATGCTCCAACTCGTACGGCCCCGGCGTCGCCGACACATAGATCGCGTTCTTGATTTTGGCCTCGAACTCTTCAAACTTCAGCGGACGATTATCCAGCGCCGACGGAAGGCGGAATCCGTATTCGACCAGCACTTCCTTCCGCGACCGGTCGCCGTTGTACATGCCGCGGATTTGCGGAAGCGTAACGTGCGATTCGTCGACGATAATCAGCATGTCGTCGGGAAAATAATCCAGCAGCGTATACGGCGTCGATCCCGGCGGCCGGAACGAAAGATGCGCCGAATAATTTTCAATCCCGGAGCAGAAACCCATTTCCAACAACATTTCCATATCATACCGCGTCCGCTGCTCCAACCGCTGAGCTTCCAGAAATTTACCTTTGGCGCGCAATTCGGCCAGACGTTCTTCCAGCTCGCGGCCGATGTTGGCGACCGCCTGGCGCAGCCGTTCCTGACGCGTGACGTAGTGCGACGCGGGAAAAATCGCGACGTGGTCGCGCTCGGCCACGATCTCGCCGGTCACCACGTCGATCTCCGTAATCCGCTCGATCTCGTCGCCGAACCATTCGACGCGGATCGCCCGCTCGCTGTGCGACGCCGGGAAAATTTCCACCGTGTCGCCGCGCACGCGGAATGTTCCCCGGACAAAATTGATGTCGTTGCGCTGGTACTGGATGTCGACCAGCTTGCGCAGCACGCCGTCGCGCGGCCGCTCCATGCCGACGCGCAGCGACAGGACGAGCTCGCGGTACTCGCTCGGCGAACCGAGGCTGTAAATGCACGATACGCTCGCGACGATGATGACGTCCCGCCGTTCGAACAGCGAACTCGTCGCCGAGTGGCGCAGTTTGTCGATTTCGTCGTTGATGCTCGAATCTTTTTCGATGTAGGTGTCGGTCTCCGGAATATAAGCTTCGGGTTGGTAATAATCATAATAACTTACAAAATAGGAAACAGCATTATGAGGAAAAAACTGTTGAAACTCGCTGCACAACTGGGCGGCCAGCGTCTTGTTGTGGGCGATGACGAGCGTCGGACGGTTCAGCCGGGCGATGACGTTGGCGATCGTGAACGTCTTGCCCGTTCCGGTCGCGCCGAGCAGCGTCTGGTGTTTCCGACCTTCTAGGACGCCGCGGACGAGCCGCTCGATGGCCTGCGGCTGGTCGCCCTGCGGACGGAAATCCGACACGAGCTGAAACGGTTTGTCCAGCAACCTGACTTCGCTCATGTCTACGCCCCCTTCCGGCGGCAACAACCGGAATGTCCGTTCCCCTTTTTTAACGGTTGCCATTCATTATAAGGGATGCCGGGGCGGGATTCAACCCGGGCGCCTCGGCCCCGACGCCGTACGCCGCGGAATCCCGAACAGCACTTTCCATCCAGCCCCATCGATTTCTTCCAAGTACGGCGCGTCTTCATCGGGACAAAGCACGAGCCCCAGCTGGTGCTGTTCCCCGGCGTAAAACGGCCGCTGCAAAAAACGCACTTGGCCCTGCTCGTCCAGCACCTCCAGCCGGCACAGCGTCGGATTCGACCAGAGCGCGGCGTACAGGCCGCGCCGGTCGCGCACGGTTATGCCGTTGACCTTGCTGATCACCTCGCCGGTACGAATGCCCATCGCTTCCGCCGGACTTCCGGGAACGACCGCCAACACCCGAACGCCCCTTCCATCATGAACAAAAAGCGGCGCGCGCAGCCGCTCTTCGCGATGCGACAGCCGGATCAGCGCCTCATGCAGAACGGCCGCCGCCAGCGCCCCCGCAAACCCGACCGCCGCAGAACGCCAAAACGCGGCCGCCGCCGCAAACCCGCCCGTAACGACGGCGTACGCGGCCAGCCGCACCGCCGATCGTCTCGCCTTACGGGCGGGTAAGTCCGCCGTCGTCCGTTCGGCGTAGCCGAGCAACACCGGAAACGGCATCCACGCCGTAGCCCATCCTTGCGACGGCGAAACCGCCAATACAAGCGGCACCGCCCACAACCGATGCATTGCAAACCCACCGATGACTTTACCGCGCCTGCCCATCAAAAACAGCGGCATCGCCGTCTTCGCGCCGCCTGCGGTGACTAAAACGGCTTCCGCCGCGTGAAGAAGGGCCACAAGCGCCAAAAGCGAGGCCATGTCGATCGACCGCAACTCCCGTACCACATCCGGCCAAACGCCGGAGACCCCGGCCGCCGGCAACACCGTCGCGACCGCATGCGCGACGCCGACGCCCGCACACGCATATGCCACGCAGGCAAATCGCGGCCGCACAAGAGCACCTGCGACGGAACAAATCCAGACGGCGACCCCGGCCGCCGCCGACAAGCGGATGCCGAACAGCCAACTCACGCCGCTGGCGACGACGCCGACCGCCGCGCCTTCCAGCACTGTGCGCGCCGCCAGCCGTCCGAATCGGTGCAACCTGACGCCGAACAGGCGTCGCTCGGCCGCAATTTGTGCGCGATACCGAAAAACGGCCGAAACAAGGGCGATATACCAAAACGGCTGCAACCACAACCATCCGTACCCTGCCCATGCGCCGCGAAGCGATTCAACGTCCATGTCGCACATCAACCCTTCCGATCCGTCGCCCGGGCCCGCACCTCCTCCAACGCAGCGAGCCACTGCGAATCACGGCCGGGGTCGCGGATGGCCCTGGCGGTTTCCTCCTCCAGCCGTCTCGCCGTCGTCGGATCGACTTCACCGGTGACGGGCAAACCGTGCCGCTGCTGAAACAGGCGGACGGCCTCCTCTGTCCGGTCGTCGAAATAGCCGTCCGTCCTTCCCGGCGAAAAGCCGAGCCCGTCCAGCATCAGCTGCGCGTTCCGCACATCGGCGCCGGCCACATCTCGGCGCAACGTTTCGGCCTTAGTCAGGAACGAGGCTGCGTAAATCGCCGGCTGTGCGACTTCGCGGTCGGGAACGAGTCCCGTGCCCTCAATCCAGCGGCCGGACGGCGTGAGCCATTTTTTGACCGTCAATTTGATCAGGCTGCCGTCGCCCAGTGCGTCGGTGAACGGGTACTGCACCGTTCCCTTGCCGTAGGTTGTTTCGCCGACGAGCAGGGCACCCGCCGACTCGCGCAGCGCGGCCGCCAGCACTTCCGCCGCACTGGCGCTGCCGCGGTTGACCAACACGACGATCGGATAATCGACCGGATAACCCCGCTCCTGCCCTTGTCCCCGCGACACGACGGCGATCGGCGCGCCGTCCCGTTCTTCCGTATACATGATCGGCCGCCCCGGCGGCACGAACGCCTCCGCGATTCCGGTAGCCGTCGTCAGCACTCCTCCCGGATTGTTGCGGAGATCGATCACGAGCCCGCGGACGCCTTCCCGCTCCATCTGTTCAAGATGTTCCATAAACCGTTCTTTCGTGTTGACCGCGAACTGGCGGATTTCGATCCGCACGATGCCGTCGTCCGTTCTGGCCGCGTACACCGTCTCGTATCCGACCTCGTCGCGGACGATCGTCAGATGCAGGACGGACTGGCCGCGCAACACTTCAAGTTTCGCCTGCGTCCCTTTCGGGCCGCGGATTTTGTTGACCGCTTCGACCAGGCCGAGCCCTTCCAGCGACTCACCGTTGACCGACAAAATAACATCTTTCGGGCGCAACCCGGCCTTGTCGGCCGGCGAACCGCGAATGGCCGACACGACCGTGACGCGCCCGTTTTCCATTGTCACTTCCGCACCGACGCCCTGAAACGACGGCTGCAACGCGTCTTCCAGCTGGCGCGCTTCTTCCGGCGACAAATAGGCGGAATGCGGGTCGCCGAGCGCTTCCACCATGCCGCGGATCGCGCCGTCGACGAGCCGGTCGCCGTCCGGCCGCCGGTAAAATTCACGCAAAATAAGCCGATATGCGGCATCCAGCTTCTCCTTCTGTCTCTCCGTCAGGCCGTCCTGCGGCATCTCCACCTCCGTCTGCTCCCGGCGGTCGGCGCCGACGGGAACGACGCCGGCTTCCGGCCCGATCCACAACAACGTCAGCAGACTGCCGGTAAACATCGCCGCCAGCAGGGCGGACACCGCCAACAAGCCGTTTCGCCCCCGCCACACGCCGAACGCCTCCATCCGCCCGCGGCGATTATTTTACCAAATACGGCATCGGATCGACCGGCACTCCGTTGCGGTGAACCTCGAAATGCAAATGGTTGCCCGTCGACCGCCCGGTGCTGCCGACTTCCGCGATTTTTTGCCCGCGCTCGACGACCTGGCCTTCTTTGACGAACAGCTTCCGCGCATGCCCGTACAGCGTGCGCAGTCCGTTGCCGTGATCGATGACGACCGTGTTCCCGTAGCCGTTTACCCATTCCGCCACGACCACGACGCCCTTTTCGGCGGCTACGATGTTGGAGCCGCCGGGCACGCCGATGTCGATCCCCTTGTGGCTGGCGGACGCGCCCGTGAACGGGTCCGACCGCACGCCGAACGGCGACGTGATGTTGCGCGGCGAATATCCTGGAAGCGGCCAGGCCAACAATCCGCCCTTGTAAAAATCGACCTGCTGGTTTTCAAGCTGACGCTTTCGGCGGATCAGCTCCGCTTTCTTCGCGGCCAGTTGCCGCAAATACTCCAGCTGTTCCTCCGTTATGTCGTCGAGGCGGCGAATATCGCGGTCGAGCGACTGAATGCGCACTTCTTTTTCCTTTTCCTTACGATCCAGTTCGGCTTTGACCTGCGCGAGCTGCCGCTCCGCCTCGCGCGCGCGCGCCAGCTCCTGCTCGACCTCGCGGCGTTTTTGCTCGACAAGATCGCGGTTTTTCCGGCTTTCCTCCAGCAGGTCGCGGTCTTGACGAACGATAAGCGACACATAATGCAGCCGATCGACGAAATCGGAAAAACTGGATGCCGACAACAGAACATCGAGATAAGTACCGACCCCGTCCATATACATCGCCCTAAGACGCGTTTTCAGCAACTCGTCGCGCTCGGCCACGCGCCGCTCGGCGTCGGCGAGCTCCCGTCTTCGCTGCTCCAGCGTCTCGTTGATTTGGGCGATTTGCTCGTTCAGTTCCGCAAGCTGCCGGCCGGTTTTGTCGATTTCGTCCATCAGCCGCAAAATTTCTTGCTGTTCTTTTTCTTTTTCTTCCTGCAAATTTTCAATCTGCGCTTTGTTGTTTTGCACCTGCCGGTTCAGTTGCTGTTCCTGGCGCGTCAGGTTGTCGATTTGCCGCTGCAGGTCTTTCACCGTCTCGGCAAATCCCGGACTCGCCGTCGCGCCCGCCGCTACCCCCGCCGCGAGCAGGCCGGCTAGACCGGCAGGCAGCCTTCTCCGCTTCACGCCTACCTCCCCTTCCCGCGCGCAAACGCACCGCTTTCACTATACGCGCAAAAACTTGCGGATCGACATCACGCTTCCCCATACACCGACGAACAAACCGAGCGCCACGAGTAGCACCGCGACTTTCCAACCGATGTCGTCGACCGGAATAAGCCGGAACATCGGCAGACCGAGCGACAGCTCCGTCTGTCGGACGAGCTCCGCATATCCTGCAAGCAGCACCAGCGCCGTCGCCGTCGATCCGATCAGCCCAACCAGAAGTCCCTCGAAGAAAAACGGGCCGCGAATGAATCCGTTGGTCGCGCCGACGAGCCGCATGATGGCGATCTCCCGCTGGCGCGCGAAAATTGTCAGCTGAATCGTGTTTGAAATCAGGAACACGGCCGAAAACGACAACAAGACGACAACGACGAGACCGACGTTGCGCAACGTATCGGTGATTCGGACCAGCTTTTCGACGGTGCCTTGCGCATAGCTGATTTTTTCGAAAGGCGCCGGAGCCCGCTCTCCGTTCATCGCTTCAAGCGCCGCCACCACGCCGGCGACGTCGCGCGGGTCGGCCGTCCTGACGACGAACGAATCCGGAAGCGGGTTCTCCGACCGCAATTCTTCCAAGGTTCCCCTGTTTTTGGGGTCCGCTTTTCGAATAAAATCTTCCAGCGCCTCTTCTTTCGACACGAATTTCACTTCGCGCACCGTCGGAATCGAAGCGATGCGCGATTCCAGCTCCTTAACCGCCGCGGCGTCGACACTTCTTTCGAGGAAGACGCGGACTTCGACTTCGCTTTCCACCTGTTCGGCCAGCTCGTTGACGTTGGCGGCCAGAAGCACGAACGCTCCGACCATGAACAGCGCGATCGCCACCGCGCTGATCGAGGCGAACGCCATCCAGCCGTTCCGCACAAGGCTTCGGGAGCCCTCCCGGACATGGCGGGCGACGGTACTAATCTTCATAGCCGTATTCCCCCCGCGGTTCGTCCCGCACGATGCGGCCGCCCTCGATCGCGATGACGCGCTTGCGCAACCGGTTGACGATCTCCTTGTTATGAGTCGCCATAATGATCGTCGCGCCGCGGAAATGGATTTCCTCGAGCAACTTCATGATCCCCCACGACGTCTCCGGATCGAGGTTACCGGTCGGCTCGTCGGCGACGACGATTTTCGGATTGTTGACGATCGCCCGCGCGATCGCTACGCGCTGCTGCTCGCCGCCGGACAGCTGGCCGGGCAGACGGTCTTTCTTGTCCGCAAGGCCGACCAGTTCGAGCACTTCCATTGTCCTCTTCCGGATGAGCCTGCGAGGCGCTTCGACCACCTCCATGGCGAACGCGATATTTTCATAAGCGGTGAGCTTCGGAAGAAGCTTGAAATCCTGAAAAACAACACCGATACTCCGCCGCAAATAAGGGACTTTCCTGCGCTTCAACTTGTCGAGGTTGAAGCCGTTGACGAAAATCTGTCCTTTCGTCGGCCGCTCCTCGCGGTAAATCAGTTTCAGAAACGTCGACTTGCCCGCGCCCGACGGACCGACGACGTACACGAACTCGTTCGCCCCGATGTTCACCGAAATGCCGCGCAACGCCTCGGACCCGTTGTCATAAATCTTCCATACGTCGTGCATCTCGATCAAGTTCCCACATCCCGAGACGAAGTCTGGCCATATATTTCTTCGACACCGACGGCGAAAATCCTGCGGCGAACGGCATTTTCAGCAAATTTCCATCGAGGTTCGCGATGAAAAAAGACATCTTGCTGTGTCGCGCGCGAAAGCTTGATTTTAGTGCAAAATTTTGTTATTATGAGCCTCACGAGAGCCTGAACGGAAGCACCGTTCGGCGACGGTCTCGTCTTCGCGTTCCTTCCCGGAACCGAACGACGGACCCGCGCCGGACGGTGCTTTTTGTTCGCCGGCGGCCGCCGCTTTCCGTCGTCGACCGGCCGCTGTGATATAATAAATTCTGAACCCACGAGGTGGCGTCATGTCCGCACAGGACACCCGAACCCCCCGGTCCCGCCACGACCGCGGGTACAAGTTTCTGTTCGCCAGTAAGAAAATGTTCCTCGACCTGCTGCGCGGTTTCGTCCGCCGCAGCTGGGTCGACCGCATCGAGAACGAAGACGACCTCGAACCGGTCAACAAATCCTACGTCCTGCCTGACTTCAGCGGCAAGGAAGCCGACGTTGTCTACAAGGTGCGCCTGAAAGGGCGGACGGTGTTTTTCCTGCTGCTCGAACTGCAGTCGGACGTCGATTTTCGGATGCCGCTGCGGCTGTTGCTTTATCAGGCGGAGATTTTGCGGGACTGGCTGAAGGGCGTACCGAAGCGGATGCGGCGGCGCAAAGGGCTACGGATGCCGGCGATCGTGCCGCTGGTGTTGTACAACGGCAAGCAGCCCTGGACGGCGGCGCGGCGGTATCGGGAGGTCGTGGAGGGGGCGCAGGAGTTCGGGGAGGAGTTGCTGGATTTCGGATATGTGTTGATCGACGTGAACCGGTACGGGGAGGAGGAGCTGCTCAGGCTGGCGAACGCGATCGGGGCGGCGTTTTACCTGGACCGGCCGGTGGAAGACACAGCGGAGCTGGTGGAGCGGCTGCGGAAGGTGCTGGAGCTGCTCAAGCGGATGAGCGTGGAGGAGCAGGCGCGTTTGGTACAGTGGATCCGGTACGTGGTGGTGGAACGGTTGGGAAAGCCGGAGCGGGAAGCGGTGGCGGCGGCGATCGAGGCGGCGAAGGAAGGGGAGGTAGGGGCGATGATTACGAACATCGAGCGGAGCATCGAGCGGATCAAGAGGCGGCTAAGGGCGGAAGGTGTTGCGGAAGGAATGGCGAAAGGGATGGCGAAAGGCCGAGTAGAGGAGAAGCGTGCGTTGGCGAAGAAGCTGTTGTCGCGCGGGATGGCGGTGGAAGAGGTGGCGGAGCTGACGGAGCTGTCGGTCGACGAGGTGCGGCGATTGATGACGGATTCCGGAAAGATGTCGTAAAAGGCCGCCTTGTCCCGGTTCGAAACCGAACGACGGCGGCCGTCGTCACTGTCTATTTCGACCGTTCCTCGACCCACGCCCTCGCTTCCCGGCACCATGCCTCGGCGGCGTCGAGCTGTTCCGCCACGCGCTCCGGCGCCGTACCGCCGTACGTCCGCCGCGCTGCCACAACGCGTTCCGGTTCGATCACCGCGCGGACGTCGTCTCCGAACAGCGCCGAAAATCGGCGGTATTCTTCCGGCGTCAGATCGTACAGACCCTTGCCCTCGCGAATGCAGTGCAGCACGATCTTGCCGACCGTCTCGTGCGCTTGCCGGAACGGCATCCCTTTGGCCGCAAGATAGTCGGCCAAATCGGTCGCCGTCGAAAAATCATTCCGCACCGCCGTCCGCATGCGCTCGGCGTCGACTTTCATCGTCTCGACCATCGGCGCCAGGAGCCGCAGCGACGCTTCCAGCGTGCGCACCGTGTCGAACAGGCCTTCTTTATCTTCTTGCAAATCCTTGTTGTAAGCCAGCGGCAAACCTTTCAGCACGGTCAGCATCCCGACGAGATGCCCGTAGACGCGGCCGGTTTTGCCGCGGATCAGCTCCGCGACGTCGGGATTTTTCTTTTGCGGCATGATGCTCGATCCCGTGCAGAACGCGTCGTCGAGCTCGATAAAGCCGAACTCCGCGCTCGACCACAGGATCAGCTCCTCGCACAGCCGCGACAGATGCATCATGATGATCGCCGCGTGCGCCAGGAATTCCACAACGAAATCGCGGTCGCTCACCGCATCGAGGCTGTTGTCGTACACGCGGCCGAACCCGAGCAGCTGCGCCGTATAAAAGCGGTCGATCGGGAACGTCGTGCCGGCCAATGCGCCCGCGCCAAGCGGCAACGTGTCGATGCGCTTGTAGCTGTCCTGCAGCCGCTCGACATCACGGCGGAACATGGCGACGTAGGCGAGCAGATGGTGAGCGAACAGCACCGGCTGTGCGCGCTGCAGGTGCGTATAGCCGGGAAACACGACGTCGGCGTGCCGGCGCGCCGTCCGGATCAGCGCTTCTTGAGCGTCGACGAGCAGCTCGACGATGCCAACGACGCGCCTGCGCAAATACAAATGCAGATCGGTCGCCACCTGATCGTTGCGGCTGCGCGCCGTATGCAACTTGCCTCCGGTCGGACCGATGTCCTCGATCAGCATTTTTTCGACGTTCATGTGAATGTCTTCATCCTCCACGGCAAATTCCGCCTCGCCGCGGCGGATGCGCTGCAGGACGCGGTGCAGCCCCTCGGTAATTCTCTCGACGTCCTCCGGCGGCAAAACGCCGCATTTGCCCAACATCGCGACGTGCGCCAGGCTTCCCTGGATGTCTTCTTCGGCCAACTCTTTATCGAATCCGATCGATGCCGTAAATTCTTCTGCCAACTGATCGGTCTTTTTCGTAAACCGACCGCCCCACAGTTTGCTCACGTCGTGCCCTCCGTTTCCCCTTTGCCGCCGGACACCGCCGTCGGTGCCGCCCGGCGTGCTTCCGTCTGCGCCTGCACGGTCTGCGCCGTTTCTGTCGCCTGGGCCGCAAGTTCCGCCGCACGGGCCGCCGCCTTCGCCGCCGTCTTCAGCCGCAGGGCGTGCAGTCGGATGAACCCCGTCGCGTCGGATTGATTGTAGCTGTGCGTCGGATCGGCTTCCATCGTCGCCATATGCGGGTCGTACAGGCTGACCGGGCTCCGGACGCCGGCTGCCATGACGTTGCCCTTGTACAGTTTCAGGCGCACCGTCCCCGTCACGTTGCGCTGGCTTTCCGTCACGAGCGCCTGCAGTGCCAGCCGCTCCGGCGAAAACCAGAACCCGTTGTACACGAGCGCGCTGTACTTCGGAATGAGCGAATCGCGCAAGTGCATCACTTCGCGGTCCATCGTCAACGACTCGATTTTCCGGTGGGCGACGAACAGAATCGTACCGCCCGGCGTTTCGTACACGCCACGGCTTTTGATGCCAACGAACCGGTTTTCGACGATATCCGCCCGGCCGATACCGTGGCGGCCGCCCAACTCGTTCAGCCGCTCCATGACGCCGAGCGGCGACAGCCGTTCGCCGTTGACCGCGACGCAGATGCCGCGCTCGAACTCCAGCTCGACGTATTCCGGCTCGTCCGGCGCGTCCTCCGGCGAGACGGTCAGCACGTACATGTCGCGCATATCCGGAGCGGTCGCGTCCACCCACGGATCTTCCAGCACACCGCTTTCAAAACTGATATGCAGCAAATTGCGATCCGTCGAATACGGCTTTTCCGCCGTCGCGCGCACGGGAATGCCGTGCTTTTCCGCGTAGGCGATCATCTCCGCCCGCCCGGGGAACCGCTCGCGGAACGCCTCGATCCGCCACGGCGCGATCACTTCCAATTCCGGTGCGAGCGCGGCCGCCGCCAATTCGAACCGCACCTGGTCGTTGCCTTTGCCGGTGGCGCCGTGAGCGATCGCCGTCGCCCCTTCCGCCCGCGCGATCTCGACCATCCGTTTGGCGATGAGCGGCCGCGCGATGCTCGTGCCGAGCAAGTATTGCCCCTCGTACAACGCACCGGCCTGAAACATCGGGAAAATGAAATCGCGGGCGAACTCTTCCCGCAAATCCTCCACATACACCTTGGACGCCCCGGTCCGGAGCGCTTTCTCCTCGATGCCGTCCAGTTCTTCTTTCTGGCCGATGTCTGCGGTAAATGCGATGATGTCGGCGTCGTACGTCTCTTTCAGCCACGCCAGAATGACCGACGTATCCAACCCGCCGGAATACGCCAGCACGATTTTTTTTCTCGCCATCGGTGCCGATTTCTCCTTTCCGTCGATGTGAGCCGGTACCGCGCGGCGCGCCGTTCTCCGGCGCCGGCCGGTCCGGTCGCGCCGAAGCCTCGCCGAGACGTTGGAAAACGCGCCCGAGCCCCGTCCGCGTCAGCCCATCAGCGCCGTCAAAATCGCTTTTTGCGCGTGCAGTCGGTTTTCGGCCTGATCGAACACGATCGAATGATCCCCGTCTATGACGTCGTCGGTCACTTCCTCGCCGCGATGCGCCGGCAGACAGTGCATGAACCGGAAATCCGGTTTCGCGTACCGCACGAGCTGCTCGTTCACTTGGTACGGCCGGAACACTTTGCGGCGTTGCTCCGCTTCTTCCTCCTGCCCCATACTCGTCCAGACGTCCGTATAGACGAAATCCGCGCCCGATACCGCCTCGCGGGGATCGCGCACGATCTCGATCCGCGCGCCGGTCTGTTCCGCGACTTCCCGGGCCAGCTCCGTAAACGACCTGTCGGGCTCATAGCCTTCCGGACAGGCCAGCGCGAAATGAAGGCCGAACTTCGCCGCGCCGATCATGAGCGAGTGCGCGACGTTGTTGCCGTCGCCGACGTACGCGAGCTTCACCCCTTCGAACCGGCCCTTGATTTCCCATATCGTGAGATAATCAGCCATTTCCTGGCATGGATGGCAAAAATCACTCAGACCGTTGATGACCGGAACGGTCGCCCCGCGCGCCAGTTCGATGACATTGCGGTGCGCGTACGTCCGGATCATCAGGCCGTCCAGGTAGCGCGACATCGTCTGGGCGGTATCCCACACCGTCTCGCCGCGCCCCATCTGGATGTCGTTTCGGCTTAAGAAAAGCGCGTACCCGCCGAGCTGATACATGCCGACCTCGAACGAAACGCGGGTGCGCGTCGACGATTTTTCGAAAATGAGGCCGAGCGTCTTGCCTTTCAACGGCTGGAACGTCTCGCCCGCCTTCTGCTTCCGCTTCAGTTCCACCGCCAGCCGCAGCAAATACCGCAGCTCCTCCGGACGGTAGTCCGCCAGCGTCAGAAAATCGCGTCCCTTCAGCTCGGCCGCGATCCGCTCGTCGTCTTCCCGGAGCCGTTCCTCTGCCATCGCCCTCTCCTCCTTCGCCGGCGCCTCCGCGCCGATTCTTCCGTCAACCGCCCTCATCCGGCCGCCTGCCGCACCGAATCGGCCGCATCCCGCACGGCCGCATGTCGGTCGAGCACGCGGGCGACGACCGCCACCGCCCGGTCGATCTCATCCTTCGTCACGCGCAAATTCGGCAACATCCGAATCACGTTCGGCCCGGCCTGAATGAGCAGCACGCCTTCGCGATGGATGTCCGAAATGATGTCCGCTACCGGCACCGCACACTCGACGCCGACGAGCAAGCCCAGCCCCCGGACGTCGGTCACCAGCGGGTTGCCGGCGAGTTTCGCGCGCAGCTCGGCCAGCAGATACGCGCCCATGTTCGCCGCGCGCTCCGCCAGTTTTTCGCGCAAAATCGTCTCGACGACCGCCGTCGCCGCCGCCGTCGCGATCGGCGTGCCGCCGAACGTCGACCCGTGCGAGCCCGGCCCGAACGCGTCGCGCAGCTTCGCCTTGCCGAGCATCGCGCCGATCGGGAAACCGCCTCCCAGCCCTTTCGCCAGCGTGACGATGTCCGGCTCGATGCCGTAATGTTCGTAGGCGAACAGCTTGCCGGTTCGACCGAGCCCGGTCTGCACCTCGTCGACGATCAGCAGCAGGTCGTACCGTTCGCACACCCGGACGACTTCCCGTACAAAATCCGGTTCCGCCGGTCGGACCCCGCCCTCGCCCTGCACGAGCTCCAGCATGATCGCGCCCGTGCGCTCGCCGACGTACGACTCCAGCGCCTCCGCATCGTTATAGGGCGCATGCACGAACCCCTCCGGCAACGGCGCAAAACCGTCCTTCACCTTGTCCTGGCCTGTCGCCGTCAGCGTCGCCAGCGTCCGGCCGTGGAACGACTGGCGGAACGCGACGATCTCCGGCCGCGGCCGGCCGCGCACGACCGCGTGATACCGCCGGGCGAGCTTGATCGCCGCCTCGTTTGCCTCCGCACCGCTGTTGCAGAAAAAGACGGCGTCCAGGCACGAATGTTCGATCAGCAGGCGGGCCAGCTTTTCCTGCTGCGGAATATGGAAAAGGTTGCTGACGTGCCACAGCGTATGCAACTGTTCGATCAGCCGGTCGCGCACTTCCGGCGGACAATGGCCGAGGCTCGTCACCGCGATGCCGCTCATCATATCGAGATATTCGCGGCCGGACTCATCCCACAGCCGGCTGCCCTCCCCGCGGACCGGCGTGATCGGGTACCGGCCGTACGTCGGGAAAAGCGCGCTCGCTTCGCTCATCCGACATTCCTCCCATCTGCGGATCCGCCTCCGGCTCCGCCCTTTCCCGACGCCGCGGAGGTCGGTACGCCCTGCGCGTCGGCCTGCACGCCGGCGGCGATTTCTGCACGGCCGGCACCGGCCGTCCGCACAATCCGCGTGCCGATCGGTTCGCCGGCCGCAGCCGCCGCAAGCGCCCCGGCCGATCGTCCGTCGACGACGACGACCTCGGCGACGCCGCCGCGGAGTCCTTCCAGAGCGGCGCGCACTTTCGGAATCATGCCGCCGGTGATGTCGCCGGACGCGATCATCGCCTCGATCTCCTCTTCCGTCACAATGGGCAGTACACGCCTGTCCGCGCCGCTTCCGCGATAAATCCCCGGCACGTCCGTCGCCATCACCAGGCGTTCCGCACCGAGCCGCGCCGCGATCGCCCCTGCGGCGGCATCGGCGTTGACGTTGTACCTGCGGCCTTCCCGGTCGGCACCGACCGGCGCCACGACCGGGACGAACCCAAGCGCGACGATGCCGCATAAGAGATCGGCGTTGACGGCGACCACCTCGCCGACAAGGCCGACGCGGTCCGCCGCGGCGACCGGCCGTGCTTCCAGCAGCAAGCCGTCCGACCCCGACAGGCCGACCGCCGGTGCGCCCGCCAGCTGCAGCCTGCGCACGAGGTCTTTGTTGATGCTGCCGCACAGCACCATCTCCACGACGTCGAGCGTCGCCTCGTCGGTCTTGCGCAGGCCGTCGACGAATTCCGTCTTCACGCCGAGCCGGTCGAGCAACGACGAAATCATCGGCCCGCCGCCGTGTACGACGATCGGCGTACGCCCTTCAGCGTGCAGCCGGGCCAGCTCCTCGAAAAACGCCGTCGGCATTTCCGCCAGCGCGTTGCCGCCGCATTTGACGACGATCGACCACCGTTTCGGCGAATCCGCCATCGTTTCCACCCGCCTCCGGTTTTTCGTCCGACAAACCAACTTTCGCGTTCCGCGTTCGACGCCGCCGTACTTACACGGCGCTTATTCCAGACGTTTACGTCCGGTACGCGGCGTTGATGCGGACATAATCGTATGTGAGGTCGCAACCCCACGCCGTCGCCCGTCCTTCCCCCATATGCAGGTCGACGACAATGCGCACGAAGTCGCCCAACAGGTACGCCTTCGCCTTCTCTTCGTCGAACGCGACGGGACGCGAACCGACCAACACCGGAATATCGCCGAGCCGTACGTCGACCGCATCCGTGCGGACCGGTTGCCCCGACCGACCGACCGCCGCGATGATGCGCCCCCAGTTGGCATCGGCGCCGAAACAGGCTGACTTGACCAAGTTCGAGCCGGCCACCGTGCGCGCGATCACCCGCGCCGCCCGCGACGACGCTGCACCTTCCACGCATACCTCGATCAGCTTCGTCGCCCCTTCGCCGTCGAGTGCGATCGCCTTCGCCAGCGCCTCGCACACATACCGGAACGCCGCCGCGAACGCCGGCCAGTCGCGATGCTGCTCGTCGAGCGGCCGGTTGCCCGCAAGCCCGCTCGCCATGACCGTCACCATGTCGTTCGTGCTCGTGTCGCCGTCGACGGTGATCATGTTGAACGTCTCGTCGACGGCGCCGGCCAAAAGCCGCGACAGCGCCGACCGGTCGATCGCCGCGTCGGTCGTCAAAAAGCCGAGCATCGTCGCCATGTCGGGATGAATCATGCCGGAACCTTTGGCCGCGCCGGCGATGTACGCCGTCCGGCCGTCGATTTCGACCGCGGCGCACGCCTCCTTTTTCACGAGATCGGTCGTCATGATCGCGCGACAAAACGCGTCGCCGCCGTTTTTGGACGTCGCCTGCGGCAATCGCCCGATTCCCTCGCGCACGCGGTCCATGTCGAGCCGGACGCCGATTACCCCGGTCGACGCCACCGCGACGTGATGGTCGCGGACGCCGAACGCCTGCGCCGCCAGCTCCCGCATGCGCCGCGCGTCGGCAAGCCCTTCTTCCCCCGTACAGGCGTTGGCGTTGCCGCTGTTGACGACGACGACCTGCAGTCTGCCGTCGACGCCGAGGCTTTCCTTCGTCACCGCGATCGGCGCCGCCTGAAACGCATTGCGCGTATATACCGCCGCGGCCGCGGCCGGCACCTCGCACAGAATCGCACCGAGGTCCGGACGACCGTCAGGCTTCAACCCGCAATGAAGCCCGCCCGCCGAAAACCCTTGCGGCGTCGTCACCGAGCCGTTCACTGCCCGAAAAGATGTCGGCCACCGATTTTCCATAATCGTCCGATCCGCTCTCCCCGTCGCAATTTTCGTCGCCTTTTCGATCGTCCTTCGTCCGCCGCCGCCCCGCACGACGCCCGAGCGGCTTTCGTACCGTCGGTCCCGTCTTCGCGCCCGTTCGAAACGGCCCTACGGATACAGCGGCACGAACATCAGGCCTTCCGTCTCGTCCCAGCCCATCATCACGTTCAAATTCTGCACCGCCTGCCCAGCCGCCCCCTTGACCAGGTTATCGATGACCGACACGACCGTCACCCGGCAGGTGCGTGCGTCGACCGATAGCCCGATGTCGCAGAAGTTCGAGCCGAGCACCTCTTTCGTCGCCGGCATCCGCCCCGGCGGCCGGATGCGCACGAACGGGCGGCCCTCGTAGTACTGCCGATAAAGCTCGATCGCCTCTTCGGTCGTCCGCCGCTCCGTCAGACTCGCGTAGACCGTGCACAAAATGCCGCGCGTCATCGGCACCAAATGCGGCGTGAACGTCACCGCGACCGGCCGCCCGACGAGCCGCTCGATCGTCTGCTCGATCTCCGGCGTATGCTGGTGGCGGTTGACTTTGTACGCCGTCACGTTTTCGTTGACTTCGGAAAAATGTACTGCGAGCGAAAGCCCTCGCCCGGCGCCCGAAACGCCGGACTTCGCGTCAATGATGACGGAATCCGGATCAATCCACCCCGCCGCCGCAAGCGGCGCGACCGCCAGCGCCGCGGCCGTCGGGTAACATCCCGGATTCGCGATGAACGTCGCCTCGACGATATCCTGGCCGAACAGCTCCGGCAGCCCGTACACCGCCTTTTCGACATAGACGGGATCGGCCGGTTCGTGCCCGTAATACGCGCGGTACGCCTCCGCCGATTTCAGCCGGAAATCGCCGGACAGGTCGATCACCGCCAGCCCCTCCGCGGCGAACTTCGGCGCCCATTGCGCGCTTACGCCGTGCGGCGTCGCGAGAAACACGACGTCCGCCCGCTCCCGGACGCGCGCGGGGTCGATCGCCTCGAGCGTCGCGTCGGCGACGCCGGCCACGTGCGGATAAGCCTCCGACAGCGCCGCATCCGCCTGACTCGACGACATCACCGACGCCAATCCGACGCGCGGATGTGCGTGCAACAGCCTCACCAGCTCGATGCCGCCGTATCCCGTCGACCCGACGACCGCCGCGCGCACGAATTCCGCCCGCATGACAAGCACCCCTTTTTCCGAAAAACCGTCCGCCGTCTCCAACGTACTGAATGATTATACACCGAACGGAATAAACATTCAACATCCTCTCGCCGCCGAAAAAAAGAAAGGACGCCGGCCCCGCCCCCTCTGCAGCGTCGCCGGCGCCGTCGGACCGCACCCTCAGCCCGTCTGACCGGCGGCGTCCGACTTGCGCACCTGCCACCGCAAATAGGCGTCGATGAACAGGTCGATTTCCCCGTCCATCACCGCCTGCACGTTCGACGTCTCGACCTGTGTGCGGTGATCCTTGACCAGGCTGTACGGGTGAAACACGTACGAGCGGATTTGGTTGCCCCAGGCGATCTCCGTCAACTCCCCACGGATTTCTTCCAGCTGGCGGCGCTGCTCCTCGATTTTCAGCTCGTACAGCTTCGACCGCAACATCCGCATCGCGCGCTCGCGGTTCTGGATCTGCGACCGCTCCGACTGGCACGACACGACGATGCCCGTCGGCAAGTGCGTAATGCGGACGGCCGACTCCGTCCGGTTGACGTGTTGGCCGCCGGCGCCGCTGGCGCGGAACGTGTCGATGCGCAAATCTTCCGGACGGATTTCCACTTCGATGTCGTCCTCGATCTCCGGCACGACGTCGCAGGACACGAACGACGTGTGACGCCGCCCCGATGCGTCGAACGGCGAAATGCGCACGAGCCGATGCACGCCTTTTTCCGCCTTCAGGTAGCCGTAGGCGTTATGACCCTTGATCAGCAGCGTCACGCTCTTAATGCCCGCTTCTTCGCCGGGCAAATAATCGAGCACCTCGACCTGAAAATTTTTCTTCTCGGCCCACCGGCGGTACATGCGGAGCAGCATCTCCGCCCAGTCCTGCGACTCGGTGCCGCCCGCGCCGGGGTGCAATTCCAGAATCGCGTTCAACCGGTCATAGGGCTGGTTGAGCAGCAGATCCAGCTCGAACCTCGCCAGCTTGTCGGCAAGTCCGCGCACGCCGGCCTCGAACTCGGCCGCAAGCCCCGGATCGTCTTCTTCCTCCGCCAGTTCGAGCATTACGGCGAGATCTTCGTATTCTTTCTCCAGCTCGGCGAACCGGTCGACGACCGATTTGACCGCATTCAGTTCGGCGATCAGCTTTTGCGCGCGATCCGGATCGTCCCAGAAATCCGGCGCGGCCATTTTCACCTCGAGATCGGCGATCTTTTCCCGTTTGTAATCGAGGTCAAAGAGACCCCCTGAGCTCGGAGATCCTGACGGATGCATCCTTTAGTTGCTGTTTCCATTGTGCGTCGATCACGGCGACGAAAACCCCTCCTTGCAAAACTGCGTATCGGTTCAGACAGTCGTTAAATGGCGGGCGCGACCGCAGCACAGCTTGTACTTCTTGCCGCTGCCGCACGGGCACGGGTCGTTGCGGCCGACCTTGTTCTGCCGGCGCACCGGCGCTTTCGTCGATTCCTCCGCCTTCGGGTCGACCGCCTGGCCCTCGGCGACCGCCTGGCGCTCGACGTTCGACTCGACGCGCGCCTTCATCAGGTAGCGCGCGACTTCTTCCTGGATCGACTCGATCATTTCGTTGAACATCTCGAAGCCTTCGAACTGATATTCGCGCAGCGGGTCGGTACCGCCGTAGGCGCGCAGGTGGATGCCCTGCCGCAGCTGGTCCATCGCGTCGATATGGTCCATCCATTTGCTGTCGACCGCGCGCAGCACGACGACTTTCTCGAATTCGCGCATCAGTTCCGGGCCGATCTGCCGCTCGCGCTCCTCGTAATGCGCCAACACGCGTTCTTCTAGGAACGCGACGATCTCCTCGCGGTCCTTGCCTTCGAGATCTTCCGGCCTGAGCGACCCTTCCGGCAGCAGGTTGGCATGGCAGTAGTCGACGACCTGTTTGAGTTCCCACTCTTCCGGAACCTGGTCTTCCGGACAGTGGGCGTCGACGATGCGACGAATGACCGGTTTGATCATGCCGATCGCGATGTCGCGGATGTTATCCGACTCCAGCACTTCGCGGCGCTGCTTGTAAATGATCTCGCGCTGCTGGTTCATGACGTCGTCGTACTGCAGGACGACCCGGCGGATGTCGAAGTTCTGCGCCTCGACACGCTTCTGCGCGGTCTCGATGGAACGCGTGACGAGCCGGCTCTCGAGCGGCATGTCGTCTTCGAATCCCATCCGTTCCATCAGAGCGAGCACGTTGTCCGCGCCGAACCGTTTCATCAGGTCGTCTTCCATCGAGAGGAAGAACTGGCTCGAACCAGGGTCACCCTGCCGGCCGGAACGGCCGCGCAGCTGGTTGTCGATCCGGCGGCTCTCGTGCCGCTCTGTGCCGATGATGTGCAGACCGCCGAGTTCCGCGACGCCTTCGCCCAGCACGATGTCCGTGCCGCGGCCCGCCATGTTCGTTGCGATCGTCACCGCGCCGCGCTGGCCGGCCTGTGCGACGATGGCGGCTTCCTCGGCGTGGTACTTCGCATTCAACACTTTATGCGGAATGCCTTTTTTCTTCAACATCTCGGACAAAAGTTCCGACGTCTCGATCGACGTCGTGCCGACGAGCACCGGCTGGCCTTTCTTGTGGCGTTCGACGATCTCGTTGATGACCGCGCGGTATTTCGCCGCCTTCGTCTTGAAGACGACGTCCGGCAGATCGACGCGGATCATCGGCTTGTTCGTCGGAACGACGACGACGTCGAGGCCGTAAATTTTCTTGAACTCTTCCTCTTCCGTCTTCGCCGTCCCCGTCATGCCCGCCAGCTTGCGGTACATGCGGAAATAATTTTGCAGCGTGATTGTCGCCAGCGTCATCGTCTCGTTCTGGACTTTCAGGCCTTCCTTCGCTTCGATCGCCTGATGCAGCCCGTCGCTGTAGCGCCGCCCGTGCATGATCCGGCCCGTGAACTCGTCGACGATGAGCACCTGGCCGTCCTGCACGACGTAGTCGACGTCCCGCTTCATGATGACGTGCGCCTTCAGTGCCTGGGTGATGTGATGGTTCAGCAGCACGTGCTGATGGTCGTACAGGTTGTCGATGCCGAACGTGCGCTCCGCCTTCTCGACGCCGGATTCCGTCAGCGCCACCGACCGCATTTTCAGGTCGACCGTGTAGTCGCGCTCCGGCTCGAGCCGGCGGACGAACTGGTCGACGAGATAATAAAGCTGCGTCGACTTCATCGCCTGACCGGAAATGATCAGCGGCGTCCGCGCTTCGTCGATCAGGATCGAATCGACCTCGTCGATGATCGCGTAAAACAACGGGCGCTGCACGATATGCTCCTTGTAGAGCACCATATTATCGCGCAAATAGTCGAAACCGAACTCGTTGTTCGTGCCGTACGTGATGTCGCACTGGTACGCCGCCTTTTTCTCCTCGGGCGACATGCCGTGCAGGTTGACGCCGACCGTCAGGCCGAGAAATTCATAGATTTTGCCCATTTCGTTGCGGTCGCGCTGGGCCAAATATTCGTTGACGGTCACGACGTGCACGCCTTTACCGAGCAACGCGTTCAGATAAGCCGGCAACGTGGCGACCAGCGTCTTGCCCTCGCCCGTCGCCATCTCCGCGATGCGGCCGTCGTGCAGCACCATGCCGCCGATCAACTGCACGTCGAAATGCCGCTTGCCGAGCACCCGACGCGACGCCTCGCGGACGACGGCGAACGCTTCCGGCAACAGCTCGTCCAGCGTCTCGCCCCGCTCCAGACGCGCGCGGAACTCCGCCGTCTTGGCGCGCAGCTCGTCGTCCGACAACGCCTGCATCGCCGGCTCCAGCGCGTTGATGACCTCGACTTTTTTCATATAGCGCTTGATTTCGCGCTCGTTCGGATCCCCGAAAATTTTCCTCACCAGTCCGAGCATGGCGAAACCCCTTTCGATCACCGGAAACGGATCTTCCGCCGCCATGGCCGCGACGAACCGGACCGGCATCCGACATTGACTAACCTTCATTGTAACAGGTTGGTCGGGCGGGTTCAAGGAAAGGCGCAGGGTGGAAGCAGGTTGCAGCTTGCAGACCGGCTGCAAAACCGCAGCAGGGGTGAGTCGGGATACGGTGCGGTTTGAAAGCGATGCGGCTTTGAAAACGGAAAGCCCCGGACCGTGATTGTGTGATCCGTCCGGGGCCGTCCATGAACCGTCACCAGCTCGGCTCGATCAACCCGTACTTGCCGTCATTGCGCCGGTAGACGACGTTGACCTCATTGGTCTCGGTGTTCGCAAAGACGAAGAAATTATGCCCGATCATGTTCATTTGCAGAATCGCTTCTTCTACGTCCATCGGCTTAAGCGGGAACCGTTTCCTGCGCACGATGCTCAGGTCGTCCTCTTCTTCCTTGCCTGCGGCCGACAGCTCGGCCTGTTCCTTGAACAAGGCTTTGATGCCCTGTTGTCGGTATTTGCGGTTGATTTTCGTTTTATGTTTGCGGATTTGGCGCTCCAGCTTGTCGACCACCAGGTCGATCGAGGCGTACATGTCCTCGCTGTGTTCTTCGGCGCGAAGCAGCACGCCCGGCAGCGGAATGGTCACTTCGACCGTCTGGACGTTCTTGTTCACGCTCATCGTCACGCTGACCTCGCCGACCGGCGGCGTTTCGAAATAGCGTTCCAGACGGCCGATCTTCTTCTCCGCGTACTGTCTGAGCGCTTCCGTCACTTCGAGGTTTTCGCCGCGAATGTTGAACTTCATCCGCCTCAACTCCTTTCTGGTATCATTCTACCATAAAACCGGACGCCTTTCATCTGATTCGTGCGAAATTTCAGAAAAATTTCGTGATTGAAAAAGCCCCGAAGAAAAACGGCAACCCCTCGGGATCGCTCCCGAGGGGGCAGGACAGCTAGCGTATGGGAATCGTGGATTACAACTTCACGACGTTAGCAGCCTGAGGACCGCGAGCGCCTTCCACGATATCGAACTCGACCATCTGCCCTTCTTCCAGCGTCTTGAAACCGTCGGCCCGGATCGCGGAGTAGTGGACGAACACATCGCCACCGTCTTCGCGTTCGATGAATCCGTAGCCCTTCTCCGCGCTGAACCACTTGACACGTCCTTGCATGTAACACATTCCTTTCCGTGTGATGCTGTGAGGCGCTCCCCACGCTTCGACTATAACACTGCGGGGGTGGAAAGTCAACAAGCACAAAACAACGCCGCAAAAAATTTTTTCACACACACGTCTGTCATGAGAATGAACGGTTACCGGGTTCATACATTTGCGTGCAATACCCTCTATCACCCACCAGAAATGCTGTATTGGTCCTTCATCTGCTGAATCTCTTTTTCCGTATAGAAATGTTGATAAATCGGTGATTCGAGATACCGGTCAATATAGGATTTGGAAAATACAATACTTTTCTTAAAAATTCTATAAATATCACCATATTCCTTGTTTTCTGTAATATTTCTATCAACAACACAAAAATTTTTAATACCTAAAAATTTAAAAAAGGCCTCCTGTGCTCTTTCTTTAATCATTTCACATTTCATTAACAACAACTTAACTGGACCAAAATCATAGATTTCATAACCTTTCTCCTTATCAAACGGACGAATAAAAACATCAATACCGAACATCCTTCCCAGTTCATCATGCCACCACGTCAAGGGAATATCATGCCTCCATCGTTCGTACCGGTGAAAGAAACAATCAACAAAGTCAGCGATAACGGCAAGACCTGCTCTATAATTTGGTATTAATGTTGGAAAGAAAATTCTTATATTTTGAAAGAAGCTAGACATATTACGCGCTATAGGGTCTCGAACAAGAGATATACAATAAAGAGGGAAATCAACATCAACATGAATTTTTAAAAAATCGATAAAATTGTTAAAATTCATTGACTTTTCAAATTGATAAGAAAAAACTTTTTTCGAAAGAAAATGCTCATGCCAACAATCATAGCCCAAATTCAGCAATGACCTGTGAATCGATGATGAACCAACTTTCCCCATTTGATAAATCATAATGGGGAATTTTTTCGATGAGCGTATGTGACCGATAATTTCATCAATCGTCGATGTCCAATTTAATGTTTCATGATAACATTTTATAACTGAAATATGAGGATCATGTTTTTTAATTTGATCGCAAATTTTATCTCCATCCTGTTTCTTTTGAACGCAAACCACGATATGCTTAACGCCAAACTTGAATTTTAAATTATCCAATTCAGAGATTGAATAAATAGGAATTTCATGTAACAAATTTCCTACTTTGTTTAAGTCATTATCTAAAAATGCAACAATTCCCTTTTTCTCTTCTTCAGAAAGAAAATAAAGCAATCGTCTAGATGTTTCACCTGCACCAAAAATAAGAATATTGTTTTCTTTTAATGTATTTTTCAATTTTTCTACAAGAGATTCCACGGCTCATTTTCTCCTTTCACTACTGAATTCTATAATCAATAAACTCTCAGCCCACCATTTTTTGACTCTCTCTCTCGCGCTTCGTTCAACAAGTTCAAATCTATGGGTGGTCTTTCCATTTCATTGAATGCAAATGAATTAGTAATCCTATTTTTTTTAAAGAATGATTTTTACCCTCCGTCTCATAGATTCAATCTCTTCATCCGTATAAAAATGCCTTATTTCGCGAGCTTCTAAATATTTATTAACATATTGGATAGGAAACTTTATCTTATTTTTAAAATCTTGATAAATATCGTAATAGCTTTTTTTGTTTCCTCTATTTGATTCTTTAATTCTAAAATACTTGATCCCTAGAAACTTTTCAAAAGCTTCTTCTGCACATTCATTCAATTTTTCTAATTTAATTAACAATATATCTGCTTCTCTCGTATGGTAAATACAATATCCTTCTTCTTTTGGAAATTTCTCCTCAAAAACATTGAAATTCAGCATTCCTTTTAATTCCCTGTCCCACCACGTTAATGGCTGATCATGATCTTCAATTCCATGCCGTTGAAAAAAGACCTCGATAATTTCTTCGATTGACACCGAACCATCTCGATAACCCCGCACAAGATCAGGATGAAACCTCTCGATATTTTGAAAAAAAGATGATACATTCCTTTCAAGCGGATTGCGAACAAGTGAAATGACTTTGATCCGATCCATACGATCGTTAGCCACTTGATGCACGGCATCAAGAAAAGTGATTGGTTCCCGTCGTTCTAACCATTTATAAAATTTTTTTGAAAGATAATGAATATGCCAACTTTCAAAACCGTGTTGATAAAGCGAATCAACGATCGTCCGCGATCCTACTTTTCCCATTTGGTAAACCATAATTGGCAATCCATTCGTAACGCGTATATAATCCAAAACTTCTTCCATCGTCGAAGAATCATCAAGAGGAAATGAATAACATTTTATGATTTTATAAAAATGATTCGTGTTTTGAACTATTTGTTCCTCGATTTCGTTGGCGGTTCGTTTTTGTTGGACACGGATTATAATAGTATCACAATTTTTTGTGAATTTCGGCCTTTCTTCTAATATCTTTGGAGAATAAATCGGAATATTAAACAATTCTGAGCCGATTTTTCGCCTGTCATTGTCAATCAACGCAATAATATTCGCCCGTTCTTTCTCATTCAAGCACTCCAGTGTTTGTTTCGTTGTTTCTCCAGCACCAAATATGATGACTGGCCTTTCGTTCACGACTTGTTTAATTCTTAAAGTAGGATAATCCATTTATATATTCACCCTTTCTCCTGGGGTATAACTGATTCCCAATCTACAATATATAATTCAAATTTCTTCCCTATCTCCGATAGACGCCGTCGGATCTCCTCAACAAACGCGAACGATGCGATGACCACATTGCGAACGGACGCCCAGGGCGCATTTTCCGGAGAATAGACTGTCACTCCATTCACCTGTGTTCCCCACAGCGACGTATTGCTATCCACAAACCCCACGACACGCACACCGGCATGGCGTAAATATTCTGACAGTGCCCTTCCAACTCGGCCCGCTCCATAAACAATCCAATCTCCCCTTTTCTGGACAACAACGCTTCTTGCTAATATTTTTACTTTTTGTTCTTCGCTTATCAAATCATCATCATGCCATACCGGCAAAAAATAATGTGGAAAAACTCGCGCAACTACGCCCGCAGGCCAAACCAGAATCGAATCCCTCCTTTTCTGAAGAAATCGAACAGGACCTATCCTCTTTACTTCTTCTTCCAATTCTAACGGACAAAACGGTGCTGGCCCTCTCCCTTCGTCTAGGGCATTTTCATGAAATAACCCTCCAAGCATCATCGCCTCTTCATGCGTCGGACGGTCCATCAGCCGCTTCACAATCCATTCGAGATCTCGCTTCCGTTGAAGCAAACGTTGTTTTAACCAAGGTCTGTGGCGCATGAGTTCCAGAAAACTTTCCTGAAAATCGAGAACCCCTTCGCGACACGCCTGTCGCTCTTGCCTGTGCATCGTTTCTTCTGGAAAACACTCAAAGACAGGACACCATCGATCGCCATCGTGTTCGACGTCAACGACACTGCCGTGATCTTCACGAATCAACTCATCAAGAAGGCCAGGAGTCCAGTTGTTCGACCGGTAAACCTCTGCAGCCCCTGCACTGCAAACCAATCCGCGAATCTCGACCTCATTCATCCATTTTTCCAATATCGCATCATTTCCCATGAATAACAAATGCAATGCTCGTATTTGAAGGTTGATTTCTTTAAGCAAACGGTGAAGAGCAATCTGGATTGTACCAGCATGCCCTATATCAGCTGTTAAAAAAGAATCATGAATACAGTATTCGTTCTTAAAATACTCAACCACTCGGTCTTTTCCTCGGCGTATCGTTTTACGAATGAGGCCTATGTTTTCAGTTAAAAACTCAAAAAGAACATCATACAAGATTCGTCCATTTCCAATCGAAATAGCGCAAGATTCTCCAACACGCATATCACCATATTGTTCTAACAGGCCAAAAATAGCCGCCTCCTCCCTCAATAAATTAATGTTTTCTTCGTTTTTCTCGCGTTTTCGCATGATTTCATCTTCGACACCCGAAGCGCCCTTGGATAGAACTTAATGAGAAGTGAATATCTGGGATCCACCCGTGTCACG
>Ga0207731_100045_pt1 | contig 122864 bp, 107 predicted proteins | sample CeladaPassaB1F03_FD_187480 | JGI IMG/M metagenome (GOLD analysis project Ga0207731, IMG submission 187480) | Cellulose-adapted microbial communities from the Joint BioEnergy Institute, USA - Passage B1F03 (SPAdes) (version 2) | ecosystem: Engineered > Bioreactor > Continuous culture >... | reverse complement strand
GCGCAAGGGCTGCGCAGTTTGCTTGATCGCTATTTGGCATTTCGTCAACCATTCGGAACCGCCTAGTGCGGACCCGCATGCTAGGTGGTGTGAGAGGACGGGGGCTAGCCGCCCCCTCCTACTCGATCTCGGAGGGGGGATGATCGGTGAGCGGACGGCCGCTGGTGGCGGCAGCGGTCGCCTGGACGGCGGCGGCGGCAATCGCGTTGGAAGTCGAATCGTGGTCCGCGGTATGGAAGATCGTCGCCATCGTCGCAGGGATTGCGGTGGGATTGACTGCGATTTCCGCGATCGGCGTGAACGGTCCGGTCGCTTCCTTCGCTCGATTCGGGCCGACATGCCGGCGGACGGCTATCACGGTCGGCATCGGCTGTATGGCCCTCGTGTATACGGCATGGATTCATCTTCGCAACGAAAGTTCCATACCGCCGGCGGAAAACGGTCATCCCATCCGGCTGGTCGGGACGATCGCGGCGCCTGCGGTCGTCGACGGCGATCGCGCACGCGTCGATGTCCGGACGGCGACCGGCGAAAAACTTCGCGCGTCGTTTCGTCTATCCGCGCAAAGCGAACAGGAGGAGGTCCGTTCGTGGAGGCGCGGTTGGACCATCGAGCTTGACGGTCGGCTTTCGCGTCCCGATCCTGCTCGAAACGAGGGAGGATTCGACTACAGACGATACCTGAAGTCGAAAAGGATTCACTGGATCGTCGAAGCAGAAGGTCTGGGCGGCATCCGCATCGATCCGACGCCGGGGAGCGCGTCCGACCGTCTGCTTCGCTCGTTTGATCTTTTGCGGGAACATCTGGCCGGCCGGATCGACCGGCTGTACCCGGACGCACGTGAAGCCGGGTTTTTGAAGGCGTTTCTGCTCGGTGTGCGCGACGGGCTCGATCCGGAACAAAACCGGCAATTTTCCGAGCTGGGATTGACGCACGTGCTTGCGATCAGCGGGCTCCACGTCGCGGTTTTTACGGTGGCCGTCGCGGGCACGCTGCGCCTGGCGGGATTGACGCGGGAAACGGCTTTCGGCCTGACGGCGGCGGCGGTGCCGTTTTACGTCACTCTCGTCGGGGCGGCGCCTTCGGTCGTCCGGGCGGGGTTGATGGCGATGATCGGCCTGTTGCTAGCGTACCGGAATTTTCCGAAAGACGGTATGAACGTGTTGGCCGCCGCGCTGATCGCGATGCTGATCTGGGATCCGTACTGGCTTTGGGACGTCGGTTTTCAGCTTTCGTTTCTCGTAACGGCGGGCTTGATCGCGGTTGTTCCCAAAATCGTCGGGAGGACAGAGGCGTCATGGGGAAGACGGCTGGCGAACGCGGCGCTGGGGACGGTCGTCGCGACGGTGACCGCGCAGGCCGTCAGTTTTCCGATTGTGATTTACTATTTCAACCAATTCTCGTTGCTGTCGGTTCCCGTCAACATCGTCGTCGCGCCGGTGTTCAGCTTCTGGACGTTGCCCGCTTCCACGTTGTCACTGGCGGCGGATGCAGTCCATCCGGCGACCGGTCGGGCGATCGCCCTTGCGGTTTCGGCGGTAGACCGGGCGCTGTTTGTAGCCGTGGAATGGGCGGCGGAATGGGGCAAAACGTGGCTGACCGTCTGGCCGTCGCCTCACGCATGGTGGACGGCGTTCTATTTTGTCTGGCTGGCATTTGTCGTCCGCACGGCGAAAGCGGGGGCGGAACGGAGAAACTTCGACCGACTCACGGCGGCCGTTTTGGCGCTCGTCGGCATTTCCCTTTTGTCGGTGGCGTACTTTCCGCCGAACTCGATCGGCGGTTTCCGCGGGGAAGTGCGGTTTTTGGACGTCGGCCAAGGAGACGCCGTCTTGATTCGGACGCCAGGCGGGAAAGCGGTGCTCGTCGACGGCGGAGGATCGTTTTCCACAGCCGGCGCGCAGGAAGAGTGGCGAAAGCGGCGGGATCCGTTCGAAATCGGCCGGGACGTCGTCGTGCCGCTTTTGAAAAAACGCGGCGTCCGCAGCCTTGATCTCGTAGCGGCGACCCATCTCGAGCTCGACCATATCGGCGGGCTTGCGTCCGTCGTCGAAGACATCCCGGTTTCCGCGCTGTTGTTCAACGCGACCTGGAAGGAAAGCGAGCCGGCGGAGCGGCTGTTTCGCGCGGCGCTCGGGCGGGGGGTTCCCGTCTACGCGGCGGAGAGCGGAACCGTCTGGCGGATCGATCCGTATACGTCGTTGGCGTTGCTCGACGCCGGATTCGACGGAAAAACGGTGGACGGACTTCCGGCGGAAAACCGCGGTCAGAACAGGCATTCGCTCGTTTTGCTGCTGACGATGCGCGACGTCCGCTTTTTGCTGACTGGCGACATCGGCGCACAGGAAGAAGCGGAACTGCTTTCGTCCCCGCACGTGCTTGGCGCGTTGGCGGCGGGCGGTGTGGACGTTTTGAAAATCGCCCATCACGGCAGCCGCGGATCGACGTCCGCCGCCTGGCTCGACGCCTGGCGTCCGGCCGACGCCGTCATCTCCGTCGGTCGACGCAACCCGTACGGGCACCCGCATCCCGACGTCCTGTCCCGACTGGCCGAGCGCGGCATCCGGATCTGGAGGACCGATTTGCACGGGGAAATCGCGGTGTTCGTCGGTCCCGGCCGTTACACAGTTCGAACAACGATCGCCGACAGTCCGGCCGGGACGTAAGCGGCGTCCCGGCGCGGACGGCGGACGGTTTTAAGCGACAATCAATGAAATTGGATGTCGACGCGGCGCTTGCCGCGCTGTTCGGCTTTCGGCATGCGGATTTCCAGGACGCCGTTGCGGTAAGAGGCGGTCACGCCTTCCTCCTGGACGGCGACGGGAAGCGACACCGTGCGGTGGAATCTTCCGTAAAACCGTTCGCGGCGGTGCATGCGTTCGTCGCGGATTTCCTCCGACCGGTTGATCGTGCCGCTGATGGTTAAAGTTTGCCCGTCGACTTCGATCGAGACATCGTCTTTGTTTTGCAGGCCGGGCAAATCGCACAGCGCAACCACTTCGCGGTCGGTTTCGTACACATCGATCCGGTGCGGCCCCCATTCCCCGCCAGTCAAAATGCCGCGAAACGGAAATTCCTGAAACCACCGGTCCATTTCCCTCCGCCATTGATCGAGCTGGCGGAAAGGCTCGTAAGGTATCAGCGCCATCGGAAGCGAACCCTCCTTAACTTCGTCGGTTTCGTCGGTGTTCACTTCCGTAGCATATGCAGCGCCGGACGGCTTATTCGCGGCGGCGCGGGGCGACCAGCCGGTTTTGCAGAGTTCCGAGCTTTTCGATTTCGATTTCCACGACGTCGCCGGGCCTGAGATAAATCTGTCGTTCCGGCGGAAGTCCGAGGACGACGCCTTCCGGCGTTCCCGTCAAAACGACGTCGCCGGGTTCGAGCGTCATATGCCGTGAAATATAACTGATCAGCTCGTCGCACTTAAAGATCATGTCCGCCGTGTTGGAGTTTTGCCGCAGTTCGCCGTTGACGCGGCAGCGGATGCCGAGGCGGTTCGGATCGCCGACTTCGTCGGCGGTGACCAAATACGGTCCGATCGGTGCGAAACCGTCGAGACTTTTGCCCAGCAGCCATTGCGACGTGCGCAGCTGCAGGTCGCGCGCGGAAAGGTCGTTGGCCGGACAATAGCCGAACACGTACTTGAGGGCTCGCTCTTTCGCCACGTTTCGGGCACGACGACCGATGACGACGGCGAGCTCGGCCTCGTAATCGACTTTTTCCGACGTTTCCGGCAACTCGATGTCGTTCCGGTGACCGGCCAGAGCGTTTGGAAATTTGCTGAACAGCACCGGAACTTCCGGAATCGCCGCGCCGGTTTCCTCCGCGTGTTTGCGGTAGTTCAGCCCGACGCAGACGATTTTTTGCGGGCGCGGGACGCACGGGCCGAAGACGGCGTCCTGTTCCGCGATCAGCCACGGCGCGCCTTCGTTGTCGAGTCGGGCCAGGTCGTCGAGGAACGACCGAAGCGCGTCCAATCCTCCCGTTCCGGCGGCGATCAGGGCCATGACGTCGGTCGGAACGTCTTCGCCGCGCCGGTCGCGGCGGTGTTGCAAAGCGGCCGCGACGTCGACGATGCCGGCCTCCGTCCAGACTCCAAGCCGGTGTTGCCCATTTCTTGCGATCGTAGCCAGTTTCATGCGGTAATCCCCCTTAAACATTTGCGTTGACGGACAATCGCTGGGCCAAGGCGCGGATTTCCCGGACGGCCGCGTCCCGTTTTTGCTCCCAGTGGTGGCGCGGCATCGACACGCTGACCGCTGCGACCGCCCTGCCGTCTGGACCGAAGACGGGGGCGGCTGCGCACCGGAAACCGATGACGGCTTCTTCGCGGTCGAAGGCGACGCCTTGCCGGCGGACGTCTGCGAGTTCGTCGAGCAACTCGGTCACCGTGCCGATCGTCGCCGGCGTCAGCCGCGGCAGCGGATCGCTGAGGCGTTTGCGTACTTCGTCGTCGGCGAGCGTCGCGAGCAGCGCCTTGCCGAGGCCGGTTGCGTGTGCAGGAAAGCGCATGCCGGGTTCGGACGCGATCTGTACCGGAAATGGCGCCTCGAGTTTCGCCAAATAAAAAACATCGGCGCCTTCCAGGCGGGCGAGCTGGATCGTCTCGCCGAGCCGGTCGCGCGTTTCGACCGCCGTCCGGTAAAAGCGGTCGATCAACGCCTGTCCGCGGAAAAACGTGCTGCCGAACGCGGCGAGCGCAGAACCGAGCGTATAGACGTCGTCGGACGATTTTTCGACCCAGCCCAGTGACTCCATCGTCTTCAGCAGGCAAAACATCGAGCTTTTATTGACGCCGAGTCGGCGGGACAAATCCGTCAGACGCATTCCACCGCGATGTTCGGACAGTTCCAGCAGCACGGCGTGGGCGCGTTCCAGCGCGGGAACCGCGTATTTGTTGGCGGAGATTTTATCCGACATGGGTGTGCCCCCACCGCCCGTAAGGAGTTTAATATAATAAACGATTGTCCAATGTATTGGACACTTTTCATCATAAGTCGCCGTTGAAAGATCGTCAAGTCGTTTCGCCGCGAAACGTTTTCTGTTATTCTTGAAGGGGATGCCTGCAACAAAACGCGTTCCCCGACTCGTCTAATAAGACAGCAAGAGAGGAGGACACCGGTGGTAGCGCCTGAACTGATCAGGGCCGCCCGAGAGGGCGACCGTGAAGCGCTCGTCACTCTTTTGCGGCAGATCGAGACACATGTGTATCGAACGGCCTACTATTTGCTGGACAACGAACAGGACGCACAAGACGCGGCCCAGGAGGCTTTAATCAGGATATACCAAAAAATTTCATCATATGAAGAAAAAGCTAAATTTCAAACATGGGTTCAGCGAATCGTCACGAATGTTTGCATCGATAAGTTCCGGCGTGCGAAAGAGACCGTTTCCGTCGAGGAACATGCGCTTTTTTTCCCGTCGGATCAGGACGTCGAGCGAGAAGTGTTGTCCAAAGACGCGGCGCGGGATGTTCGCGCGGCGATCCGCCGCCTGCCGGAACAACAGCGCGCCGTGGTGATTCTGCGTTACATGCAGGATTTTTCTTATCAGGAGATTGCGTCCAGCCTTGATTTGCCGATCAACACGGTAAAGTCGCATTTGTTTCGCGCTCGGCAACAGCTGCAACAGTGGCTGCAGGAATACGATTACGGTTACGAAAAGAAGGGGGTGCGCGGATGAACGCGATCGAATGTGCGGAAGCGGCGGAATGGATGCAACGGCTGATCGATTCGGACTTGAACCGTGAGAAAGAGCGAGTGCTTCTGCGCCATCTCGACGGTTGCGACGCGTGCCGTAAACGGTTTGAAAGGCTGATGTCGGTCGACGAACAGCTGCGCCGATTGCCGAAAGTTGAACCGCCGTTCAGTTTGGTCGATGCCGTCTTGCCGATGTTGGACCGAATCGGCGCCTCTGCTGCGCCGCCTTCTCCTGTTGCCGCGCGGTCCGAGCCGCGTCAGGAAACCGTGAAGAAAGCTTCCGTGAAGAAAGCTTCTTTACCTGTTGCGAGATGGATCGGGCTATTGCCCTACGGTTTAGCCGGCGTCGCCGCGGCGGTCGTCGTGTTCGTCGCGCTCGGTTTATTCGGTTCCGACTCCGGCGGGGACAAAACGACGACGCTCGGAACGGATGCCGTGCAGCCGTCTGCCGCCGACGGGAGCGCTGCGGCCGGTGTGCAGTCTTCGACGCGTCCGAACGATTTTCTGAATCAGGCGGACGTATCGGACGACGGAGAACCCGAATCCTCCGCCGCACCGAAGTTTGTGAAACCGGCATGGCCGTCGCCGCCGGAGGAAGACGAAGCGACCGAGGCAGAAACGCTCGAGCCGAAAAAAACGCCGCGCCCGTCCGAACCTGCCGTAACGGAACCGACGGCGTCTGGCCGCAGCGGTCTTATCGTGGGCACGACGGCGCCGGTTGCCGCGTCGACCGGCAATCGGCCTTCGGATTCGGACGCAGGTGCGCCGTCCGGCGGTGATGCCGCGGCGCTCGGCCGTTCCAGCGCAGCCGACGGAGAACCTTCGACATCGCCGGGTGCCGCTGTCCTGAGGCAGATGCAGACGCCGACGCCTTCTTCGCCGGCATCTTCTTCCGGAGGAACGACGGGCGTCGCCGGCATCGGTTCTGCGGTGACGCCGGCGCGCGAAGGCTGGGTCTCGCCCGACGGTCGATGGACGGCCGCCGTTGAAAATGGACGGCTCGTCGTCCGCAGGAGCGAAACCGGCGAGGCGGTGTTCCGCTCGCGGCTGTCGTGGGAAGCCGATGCGGCGGTGCAAGGCCGGTGGACCGATGCCGATACGTTTTCGTACACTGTGACGGCGGGCGGGCAGACGTTCCGTTATGTGGTCGACATGAAGACGTATATGGAAGTGTCGACGGATTGAGGGTCCCGGAATACCGGGACTTTTTCGTTTGCACCTTGCTCGAACCGGCTGCGTATAATAACGACGAACAGCGGGGCCGTCGCCGACCGGCGGTTCCCGCGCCGGAACCGGCGGCGTTCATCATAAATCGCGGGAGGGGGCGTTCGGCGCCGGCGGGTTCGCACGTCGGCGGGAGGCGGCGCCCTTTTCCGCGTTTTTTGCTATAATGGGAAAAAAGCGCGCCGAGGGTTTGCGACTTTTCGGGTGCGAAAGGACGGGACAAGTTCGGATGGATTATCGCACTGCCGCCAAAGCGTTGGCTGGCGGAACGCCTTGGCCGGTATATGTCTGTTACGGCGCCGAAACGTTTCTGATGCGGGAATTCGTGAACTTCGCCGTGGACAAGCTGGTTGATCCGGCCGACCGCCACATGTGCCTCGCGCGGTTCGACTGCACGGAAATCCCGCTTGACCGCGTCGTCGATGAGGCGGAAACGCCGCCTTTTTTCGGAAGCCGTAAAGTCGTGATCGCCGAGAAGGCGTTTTTTTTGACCGCCGCAAGAGAAATCGGTAAAGTCGAACACCGCGTCGAGCGGCTGGCCGAATACGTCGCCCGCCCCGCCGAACATACCGTTTTGATTTTGACGGTCGAGTCGGAAAAGTTGGACGAGCGCAAAAAAGCGGTCAAGGCGCTGAAGGAGCGCGGGTGGACGCTCGCCTTCGAGCCGCTGTCGGAAGCCGAGCTCGTTCGATGGGCGGAAAGACGCGCGGAACGGCGCGGCGTCCGGATGACGCCCGGAGCGTTAAAGCGATTGGTCGAGCGGACGGCTGGATCGCTGCCGGCAATGGACCAGGAAATTGAAAAACTTGCTCTGTATGCAGGCGACGGCGGCATTGCGGACGAAGCGGCCGTCGACGCGTTCGTGCCGCGGACGCCCGAGCAAAATGTGTTTTTGCTCGTCGATCATGTCATATCCCGGCGTGCCCGCGAGGCCGTCGAAGTGTTGCACGATTTGTTGCTGCGCAGGGAGGAGCCGATCAAGCTGCTCGCGCTGATCGCGCGACAATGCCGTGTTTTGTTGCAGGTTAAGGCGTGTCTGGAACGGGGGCTCTCCCAGAAGGAGACGGCGGCGGAGCTCGGTTTGCACCCGTATGCCGTTCGGCTTGCCGCAGAGCAGGCGCGAAAAGATTCGGAGCGCGTCCTGGCTGCGATGCTGGCGGAAGCGTCCGAACTCGACCACCGGATGAAAACCGGGAGAACGGACAAGGCGCTCGGATTGGAGCTGTTTTTGTTACGGTGGGCGAGGCGGGAGGCGACGTAAAGTCGAAAATCGAAAAAACCTTGCCGCACCAGCCGGCAAGGTTCAAGGTGAGCTTTTCGGCGACGGACAAACGGAATCCTATGCCTGAGCTTGCGCCTGTTGTTGCGCCTGCTGCGCCCGGGCTACCGCCGCGTTGAATTTGAGCGTGAGCCGCGATTTTTTGCGCGCGGCTTTGTTTTTGTGGATGATCCCTTTCGTCACGGCCTTGTCGAGTTTGCGGCAGGCGAAACGGAGCGCTTCCTGCGCTTTCTCCAGTTCTCCCCCGGCCAGCGCGGTTTCGAACGCCTTGATCGCCGTGCGCAGGGCGGACTTCTGCGAAGCGTTGCGAAGTCGGCGTTTCTCGCTTGTTTTCATGCGTTTAATGGCGGATTTCGTGTTCGGCATCGCGCGGATTCACCCCCTGCTGTCCCCGTATATGTTTTCCGAAACGGCAACCGGAAGAATTATAACAGGGCGAAAGCCGAATTGCAAGCGGTGTGCGGGCGAACAATGAAATCGAACCCCTTTTGTAAGGATGAGGAAAGGATGATGTTTCATGAATCAAGGGTTCGGTTTCGAGTCGTACCGCACGGATTTGGCATTGGAGGCGATGGATCGCGCCAATCGGATGTTCGGCGCCGGCCGCGGTGTTCCCGGCGTCGAGTCGGAGACGGAACGCGAAGACGGCATCCTCGTCACACGCATCCGCATCCGGTCGGAGGAAGGAGCGCAAGCGCTCGGCAAGCCGCCCGGCCGATACGTCACGATCGAGGCGCCTGGACTTCGCCGTGAAAACCGGCAGCTCGAAGATCGCGTCGCCGACCGCATTGCACGGGAGTTTGCGGCTTTTTTCACGGAGATGGGGTTGTCGGAAAGGGCCGGGGTGCTTGTCGTCGGGCTCGGCAACCGGAGCGTCACGCCGGACGCACTGGGGCCGTTTGTCGTCGAGGGCGTCACCGTGACGCGGCATCTCGACGCGGCTGTAACCGCCGGGGACGGCCGTTCGATCCGGCCGATATCCGCCGTGGCGCCGGGTGTGCTCGGAACGACGGGCATCGAGACGAGCGAGATCGTCCAAGGTATCGTGGAGAAGGTGCGTCCGGTTCTCGTCGTCGCCGTCGACGCGCTGGCCTCGCAATCGCTGGAACGCGTGTGTACGACCATTCAGATGGCGGACTCCGGCATTCACCCCGGTTCCGGCATCGGCAACAAGCGCAAAGGCCTGACGCGCGACACACTCGGCGTGCCGGTGCTCGCCGTCGGCGTTCCGACCGTCGTCTATGCGTCGACGATCGTGAACAACACGCTGGAGATGTTGATCCGTCACGTCGGGAGGCTCGCACCGTCCGTCCAGGCGGCGTTCGGCGCGTTGGGCAGCATGAGCGGACCGGAGCGGCTTTCGCTCGTCCGTGAAGTTCTGGAGCCGCTCGGCCAAGATTTATTGGTGACGCCGAAAGACATCGACAGGTTCGTCGCCGACGCGGCTCGCCTGATCGCCGACGGGCTCAACGCCGCCCTTTTCGGGGAAAAGCAGCCGGAAAAAACGGTTTGAGCGGAAAAGAGCGGCGCATCTTCTTTTCCGGCCGGTTCTATCGTTTCTGCAACCCTCATAGAGTGATAGCGCAGGGTTGTCCAAAGCCCGACGATGAAACCGAAGCCGGAGGGAAGGTTGCACAAGATGCGGATCAGGTTGCGCAAGCGGTACGTTTTGTTGGCTTTCGGGGCATTTGCGTCCGTCTTGGCATGGGCGTCCGGGACGGCGTCGGAAGAAGCGGGGGGTTCCGTCGATACGGCGGCCGTCTCCTATGAATTCGCGTCTGTCGCGGCTCGGCCGGCGCCGGAACCCGCTTCGGAATTCCGGAGCGACAGGTCGGCGGCCGGCGCCGCATCCGACAAGGTAGTCGTATTCATTTACCACACGCACAACCGCGAGTCGTTTTTACCGGAACTCGGCCTCGGACCGCAGGCAGATCCGGCCGACGCCTACGATCCGAACATCAACATCACTGCGGTGGGGCGGACATTGGCGAACATGCTGGGGCGGCGCGGAATCTCCGCCGTCCTTTCGAATACCGATTACCCGTCGGAAGTCGAGGCGTTCGAATACGCCAAGTCGTACGCCTATTCCGCGCGGACGGTCCGCGAAGCGTTGGCCGCATATCCGGACGTTCGGCTGATCGTGGATCTGCACCGCGATTCACTCGGAAGGGAGGCGACGACCGTAACGATCGGCGGCGTCCCGTACGCAAGACTATGTTTCGTCGTCGGGGGGCGAAACCCGCACCGAGCAAAAAACGAGGCGCTCGCACATAAACTTCATCAGGCGGCCGAGTCTAGGCTTCCCGGCATCTCCAGAGGTGTTCTGACCAAGTCGTCACACGGCCACGCGGAATACAACCAGTCGCTGTCGCCGTACAGCGTGTTGGTCGAAGCGGGCGGGCCGTACAATACGTTCGCCGAATTGTATCGATCGATGGACGTTTTGGCGGACGCGATCGCGGCCGTTATCGGCGACGGATCGCGACCGGGTGGTCCCACCGAAGGAGGCTGACGGAAGATGAGGCAGGCGGCGGCGTGGATCCGTCGATCGGGCGTCTGGCTGGGAACTGCGTTTGGCCTTCAAGTGTTGGCGGCTGTTTCCGGATGGGCGATGGTCCGCACCGGCGTCGATCCGTTCAGGATGTGGATTCCTTCTTTTTTTCAGGATTCCGGTGCGAAAAAAATGGCGGCAGCGGCGGAAAGGGTGTTGCGCGACCGCGTCGCCTGGCTGCTGGAAACGGAGCTGCATGGACCGGCGGCGTTCGCTTTGTCCCAGTTTCCCGTGCCGGTTCGCAAGTCCGCTACGGCGGTTCCGACGGACATGCCGGCGGCGTCGATTTTCCCTTCACCTGCTTCGCCGACGCCGCGACCTTCGACGGAACGGCCGATTTCCGCGGGTTCAAGCGGCGTCGGTACGCTCGGGCCGACGGCGACAACGCTCCAAGGGACGGTTTTGCTCAAGCGCGTATTGATTTACCACTCTCATCCTTATGAGTCTTGGATTTCAGAAACCCAAAAGACGGATGATCATAAAACCAACATCACATTGGTCGGCAGACGCCTCGCCGAGTCGCTCGAACGTCTCGGCGTCGGCGTCGTCCATACCGCCGTCGATTATCGCAAAGAAGTTCCAAATTATAATTGGTATTATTCATATAAATACTCCTTGCAGACGATTCGCGACGTCATGGCCGTCTATCCCGACGTTGCATTCTTCTTTGATATTCATCGCGATTCGTTCGGGCGGGATAGAACCACGTTGGAACGAAATGGGACGACCTACGCCAAAATCATGTTCGTCGTCGGCAGGCAAAATCCGAATTGGGAGCAAAACGAAGCGTTCGCGCGACGCCTTGACGCGTTGCTGAACGCCGAAATGCCTGGCATTTCCCGGGGAATGAAAGACAAGGACGCCGCTGAAGGCCACGGTGAGTACAACCAGTCCGTGTCGCCGAACAGCATTTTGGTGGAAATCGGCGGGCCCGAAAACACACTTGAGGAATGTTACCGGAGCGCGGATGTCTTGGCGTCGGCGATCGCGGCCGTCGTCCGCGAACGGGTCGCCGCCGGAAAGGAGGACTGAAACCGTGTCGCGTTCGGTCGCCCAGTTTTTCTTGCTGGTTCTTTTGTCGGCGTTTTGTCTGTTTCTCGGCATCGACATCGCGTCGCGGAACGGCGCGGATGCGAGCCGAAGCGCGGCGGGGCCGGATCGGGAAGTGTTCCGACCGATGCCGGTTTTTCCGGAACCGACGCCGGTAGCGGACGAGCGCTACCGTTTTTCGACGGCTGAACCGTTTGAAGACCATTCATGCGGCGCGAGGTCTGTGCTTTGTCCCAAAAGCCGGTCGGAGCGCGACCGCGAGCCGACGATCGCCAGAATCGGCAACGGCATTGGCGATCTATTCCACCGAACCGCCTATCACGCCGTCGACGGCGTCACGTCGCTTCTTTCCCGGCTGACCGATTGATGTTATAATTACAGGCGTTGAGACAGACATTCGGCAGTCGGAAAGAAAAGGGGTCGCAGGCGTGACGTCGCGAAACGAACCGGAACGAATCCGGAACTTTTGCATCATCGCCCATATCGATCACGGTAAATCGACGCTCGCCGACCGCATTTTGGAGTACACCGGCGCTTTGTCGGAACGCGAAATGAAAGACCAGGTGCTCGACCAGATGGAGCTTGAGCGCGAGCGCGGCATCACGATCAAACTTCAGGCGGTTCGGCTTCGGTATGTCGCGGAGGACGGTGAAACGTACACGCTGAATTTGATCGATACGCCCGGGCACGTGGATTTTACATACGAAGTGTCGCGCAGCCTTGCCGCTTGCGAGGGCGCTCTGCTCGTCGTCGACGCCTCGCAGGGCATCGAGGCGCAGACGTTGGCGAACGTTTATTTGGCGATCGATAATAATTTAGAGATTTTGCCGGTTATTAATAAAATCGACCTTCCGAACGCCGATCCTGACCGCGTCAAGAAAGAGATTGAAGAAATCATCGGTCTCGACTGCAGCGAAGCGGTGTTGGCATCGGCCAAGCTCGGCATCGGCACGAAAGAGATTCTCGAACAAGTCGTACGGCGCGTACCGGCGCCGAAGGGCGACCGGGAGGCACCGCTTCGCGCGCTCATTTTCGACTCGCATTACGATGCGTACAAGGGCGTGGTCGTCTACGTGCGCGTCGTCGACGGCTCCGTCCGCAAGGGTACGCGCATCCGCTTTATGGCGACCGACAAAACGTTTGAAGTCGACGAGGTGGGCGTGTTTACTCCGCGGATGACGCCGGTCGACGAGCTTTCCGTCGGCGATGTCGGTTACCTCGTCGCCGGCGTCAAAAACGTCCGCGACACGCGCGTCGGCGACACGGTGACCGAAGCCGACCGCCCGGCCGCGACGCCGCTGCCCGGTTACCGCAAAGTCAACCCGATGGTGTTTTGCGGTATGTATCCGATCGACAGCGAAGATTACGACGATTTGCGCGAAGCATTGGAAAAGTTGGAATTGAACGACGCGTCGCTGCATTTCGAGCCGGAAACGTCCACTGCGCTCGGTTTCGGTTTCCGATGCGGGTTCCTCGGCCTTTTGCACATGGAAATCATTCAGGAACGGATCGAGCGCGAGTTCGGCATTCCGATCCTGACGACGGCGCCCAGCGTCGTGTATCGCGTCCGCCTGACCAACGGCGAAACGATGGAAATTCACAACCCGTCCCATATGCCGGAGCCCGGCCGCATTGAGTCGATCGAGGAACCTTACGTCAAGGCGTCGATCATGACGCCGAGCGAGCACGTCGGCGCAGTGATGGAGCTGTGCCAGAACCGCCGCGGCATCTACCTGAACATGGAGTATTTGAGTCCGACGCGTGTCCTGCTGACGTATGAAATGCCGCTGTCGGAAATCGTTTACGATTTTTTCGACCGACTCAAGTCGAGCACCAAGGGATACGCCTCGCTCGACTACGAGTGGTCCGGTTACAAGCCGTCGAAACTAGTGAAAATGGATATTCTGCTCAACGGCGAGCCGGTCGACGCGCTGTCCGTGATCGTTCACCGCGACAGGGCGTACCAGCGCGGGAAGGCGATCTGCGAAAAACTGAAAGAGCTGATTCCGCGGCAAATGTTCGAAGTGCCGATTCAGGCGGCGATCGGCTCGAAAGTGATCGCGCGCGAGACGATCAAGGCGCTGCGCAAAAACGTGCTGGCGAAATGCTACGGCGGCGACGTCACGAGGAAGCGGAAGTTGCTGGAAAAGCAGAAGGAAGGCAAGAAGCGGCTGAAACAGGTCGGCAGCGTCGAGGTGCCGCAGGAGGCGTTTATGGCGGTGTTGAAGTTAGAGGAAAATTAATACAGGAGAGGGTTGGATCGACCGATTGCGCGCCTTGAAAGAGAGAAGGGCGGACATATGATATGAAAAGGAACATGTGTCCTATTCGTTCCACCATGGCCCCCCCGCGCGCCGTCTACGTCCACATTCCGTTCTGCGCGAGCAAATGTCCGTATTGCGACTTCAACACGTACGTCGTCTCCGGACAGCCGGTCGACGCCTATTTGGACGCGCTGGAACGCGAGATGGAACAAGCCGTCGATCGCATGCCGCCCGGTCGAATCGCGACGATCTTTATCGGCGGCGGCACCCCGACGATCTTGTCGCCTGCGCAGTTGGCGAAACTGCTTTCGGCGCTCCAACGCTCATTCGCCGACCGCGAGCCGGATTTTGAGTTTACGGTGGAAGCGAACCCCGGCACGGTCGATGCGGAAAAGCTGTGCGTTTTGCGCGAGGGCGGCGTCAACCGGATCAGCTTCGGCGCGCAGTCGTTCGACGACCGGCTGTTGGTCGCCATCGGCCGCGACCATCAGGCCGACGACGTCTTCCGCGCTGTCGAAACGGCGAAACAAGCCGGTTTCGTCAACATTTCGATCGATCTGATGTTCGGCCTGCCGCGCCAGACGGTCGCTGATCTGAATCGGACGCTCGACGCCGCGCTGTCACTCGGGTTGCCCCATGTTTCTGCCTACAGCTTGAAAATAGAGGAAAATACGCCGTTTTCCGCGTTGCGCGCTCAAAATCGGTTGCCGCTGCCGGACGAAGACGAGGAAGCGGACATGTACGCGCTGGTGATCGACCGGATGCGGGCGGCGGGGTATGTCCACTACGAGGTGAGCAACTTCGCGAAGCCCGGTTTCGAGTGCCGGCATAACTTGACGTATTGGCGGAACCTTCCCTATTACGGCCTGGGCGCGGGTGCGCACGGGTACGTCGGCGGGCGTAGGTACGCGAACGTGCGCGGCGTCCGCGCCTACATCGAGGCGGTGTCGCAGGGGCTTCCGGAAGCGGAAGCGTCGGAAGTGACGGAAACAGAGGAGATGGAAAACTTCATGATTCTTGGCTTGCGGTTATTGGAAGAAGGCGTATCATCCGACGTGTTTCGAACCGAATACGGATGTTCGCCCGAAAGCGTATTCGGCGGACCGATCCGACGTCTGCTTGCAAAAGGATGGCTGGAGCGGACGGAAAAAGGTTATCGCCTGACGCGCGACGGACTCATGTTCGGCAATGAGGTGTTTGCCGCTTTCGTCGGCGAGGCGGTCGCGAAGGAGGCGCGGCCGTGATGATGAAGCGAAAGGCGGGCGAAAAGGCGGCGGCGCTGGCGTTCGCCGTCGCGGTCGCCGTCTCGACGGCGGCGTGCGAAAAAACGGAAGAACGCGGCGTTTCGTCCGATGCGTCGCCGGGATCGTCGGCGGCTTCTACTTCTGTTTCGGCGGAGACGCCGTCTCCGTCGCCGGTTGCCGCTCTGGCTTCGCCGTCCGCCGGCGGCGACGTTTCATCGGCGGGCGGCGGTATCGCCGATGCCGTCGACGGCGTCCGCGTCGCGCTGCGGTTGTGCTCACCGCCGACCGGGTTCTATAAGCCGACGACCGTCGCGGCCGAGCCGCCGTTTCGAGCGGATTTTTCGCCGCAATCCGCTTTACCGGAATTGCGCGGCATCAACGCGATTTCGGTTCTTCTCATCGGCAATGAAGCGGGATTCTCGGACGAAGTCGGCGGTTCGTTCGCCTTGGATCGCCGCGGTCGCGTCTACGCCTGGGGCAACCGGTACGACGAGTGGAGTTACGGCGGAGCGTCCTACGCCAAGCAGGTCGAAGGCCTGCCGGCCGTGCGGGCGATCGCGGGAGAGTATGCTCTCGACGCCGAAGGCCGCGTCTGGTTCTTGAACGGGAAACATGCGCCCTATCGAGTGGAGGATCTGACGGAACCGGTGAAGGCGATCGAGGCGGTCGGCCGGGACTTCGTCCTGGCGCTAGGCCGTTCCGGCCGGCTCTATGCGTGGAAACCGGCTTTCGATCAGTTCCCGAAAGTGTTCCAGGAGCTTGCTGGCGGCGTTCGGGCGGTGTTCGGCGGCCCGTACCGCGCGTACTGGATCGACGGTCAGGGCGATCTCAAGTGGTTGCGGGACGTTTCTGCGATCGAGGGGGCGACGCCGCAGAAGGCGGAGCGGCTTGAACCGCCCGGCGGACGGAAAGCCGAGCGCGTTTTCACGACGTTTCTCGGCGATTTCGTCCGAACGGCGGACGGCACCGTCTACGCCGTTTCGCCTGCCGACGGGAGTTTCGTTCCGACGCGGTTGAAACGAATTCTGCGCGTCGTCGGTACATCCGCCAAGGCATATGCGCTGACGGCCGACGGAACCGTGTTTGCGCTGTCGGACGACCGAACGTCCCTTGCACAACCGGTACCCGGCCTGACGGGAGTCGCCGACATTCGGGCCGGCTGGGCCCATGTGCTCGCCCTGAAATCAGACGGTACCGTCTGGTCGTGGGGCAGCGACGTGTACGGCCAGTTAGGCCGTTATCCGCGGTTTTTCGAGCGGTTTGCCCGGATCGGAACAACGCGGGACGTCCAAGCCGTCGAGTTCGAGTCCGGCGAAGTGTGGCTGATTTTGCGAAACGGCGACGTCTGGAAAATCAATCGCCGCCTGCAGGTCGAGCCGGTACTGATCGGACGCGGCATCGTCCGCGTTTTTCCGATAAAAGGGGCGTTTCTAACGTCCGACGGCGTTCTGCAACTGCGCGAGGCGGACGGAGAGTGCAGGCAACTGGTCGCCGAAGGCGGCATCCGCGAAGCGGTTCCGGATCTTAACGGCTGGTTTATCCGGACGGGACAGAATGTCGTGCTGTACGCCGAGACGGGTTGGGGGTCGTATGTTCTCGTCAAGCCTGTTCGGTTTCCGGAGGGGCGCGTCCCGACCGTCGCGAAAATGTTCGGCTATCCTGTCTTTACGGTTCTGGCCGACGACGGATCGGTGTATTACCGTACGGGCGAAGAAAAGGACGGCGCCATTGTCATGGAACGCGTGGCGGACTTGCCGCCGGTGCGCGAATGGACGACGCTGGACGGCACTTTTTTCGGCGGATTTTGTGATGTTGTCCGCGCGCTCGGCGAAGACGACAGGGCGTACGCGGTCCGCGTGGAGATTCATTTCCATGAAAACGGCAGGACACCGACGTACACCATGCATGCCCGGCCGTATGGGGCCAATGTACGCCATCTGTACGGCAGCCTGATGGAGCGGTCGGACCGCGAGGTCGTCGAGACCGGCATGACCGTCGACGGCGACATGCTGATGCCGGTTGAGCGGGGCGCCCGCGTGTGGATCGGTTCGATCGAAGACGGACCGATCGACGCTTGGTACTACTATCCGAGCGAGGGGCCGAGTGCTTACGCCCATGTTCGGATCGATGCCGCCGGAACGCTTTATCTTTACGGATACAACCCGTTCTTCACGACGGATGAGAAACCGGGACCGGTGCGACGGATGTCGTCGGGCGGGACGAACAATTGATCTTCGCTCGTCCTTCGCCCGTCGGTCCGTTGACATCTTTCGACGGCAGGGATAGACTAGGGGAAGAACGTTCGGGAAGGGCGATGGCGGATGGGTGCGATGTCCGTGTTGCAGGCGGTCATTGCCACAATTCTCATTTTTGTGCTTGCGTTCGGGGTCGGCTTCATCCTCAACATGTTGCTGAAAACGACTTGGTTCCCGGTTTTTCTCTACGCGGCGACCGTCGTCGGCCTCGGCGTCTATTGGGCGTGGGGACCGGGGACGCTGCTGGAGAACCTGCTCAAATATACGGTTGCGGATTATACGCCGTTCGTCGGCGGATTGGCGGGCGCCGTGTTGAGCGGCGCGGCGATCCGTTCGCTCAGGCGAAGGGGTTATCGGATGTTCTGAACGACCGTCGCCGTTGGCCTTGCGGGCGAAGGAACGGGCGGTGTTGAACGCCATGCGGCTCACGAATCCGCTTCATTTTACCGAGCAACATCGATTTTACGTCTTTCGAGATTTCGCGCTGAGCGATTTTGATTGGAAAGTAATTTCCCAATTTTATCAACCCATGGTGGGGGCGGTTGCCGCCGCCTTATACATGACGCTCTATCACCAGCTCGATGCCGACCGGATCGGCTATTCGCCGCTGGAGCAGCAGCGAAAACTGTTTCTTTCCATGGAAATCGACATGGGAGAGCGCGGTCGCCGTTTGCTGATCGAGCAAACGTCGAAGTTGGAGGCGGTCGGGCTTCTGCGGACGGTGCGCAAATATCTTGCCGCGGCCGACGAACATGTTTTCGGCTACGAATTACAGCGGCCGCTGTCGCCTCCCGAATTTTTCCGCAACGAACATCTGACGCTCCTTCTGCGCGATAAAATCGGCAAATTTGCTGTACTGGCTCTAAAAGACGAATATCGGCTCGTTCCTCCCGAACCGTTGGCGGCGCCCGGCGTCTCGACCGAAGAACTGTCGGTGCCGTTTTACGAGCAGTTCCGTTTGAACGTCTGTTCGGCCGATCCCGACTTGTCGACGGACGACAAGAGCGACGACGGGCAAGCCGGTCGGATTTCCGGCGAATCGGCGGCAATGTTTCGGTATGAAGACATTTTGGCGAGGACGCCGCAGACTTCGGCGAACCGCCGGTTTATCGAGGCGTTGAAACGTCGGCCGGATCAGCTGGCGGTCATCAACATGACGGCGCGAAAATACCGGCTCTCGTTGCAGGAGACGTGCCGTCTGCTCGACGAGGACGGGATGTTTACCGAAGCCGGGGAATTGGACACCGAGCGGCTGACGGCCCTGGCGAGTTTATGCTTTCACCAGGCGAGAAAGCGGACACAGGCGGTCGAACGCGCGTTGGCGCGGGGATCTTCTTCGAATCGAAGCGGGGAAAGCGGAAATGTGTCGGACGATGCTTTCATCGCCGGTGCCGGCGGCGGCGATGTCGAAGCGTTGCGTCCGGCCGTCTCCGCCGTGTCGTCGGAACCGGCCGAGCCGTTGTTGGAAGTTCCCGAGCCGCTCCGCGACGAATTCGACGTCGTCCGTTACAACCGGATGTTGCGGTATGAACCTTATACCGCGGTGCTCGAACGGTTTTTCCGCAAAGGGAGCGTCCCCGATTATCTGCTTCGCCTGTTTGAAAAAATCGACGTCAATTACCGGCTAAGCGGCGAAGTGATCAATGTTCTCCTGCATTATTTGTACGTTCGCAAGGAATCGTGGTCGACGAATTATATCGAAATGATCGTTTCCAACCTGCTCGCCAAGCAAATCGACACGTTCGAGCGAGCCGTCGCTTATTTCCGGGAAGAATCGGCGCGGCGGGCGCAGGCCGGCATCGGGGAAAAAGAACGCAAAGAGCCGAAAACGCGCAAAACTTCTTCGGGCCGCAAACCGAAACTGGCCGTCGTCGACCCGGCACAGCTCGGCGAACAGCCCGACCTGAGCGAGGAAGAGCGGGAACGCATCCGGAGGCTTGCCCTTAAGCGCGACGGCAAGCTGGTCGAATAGGCGGGGGGCACGATGAAAGGATTGTCCGATCTGTTGAAGGAATGGATGCCGGAACTGCTCGACCGCATCGAGGAAGAACGGCGCCGCGTACTGGAAGATCCGCTGGTGCGGCGGTTCGCGGACGAGCATCCCGAACTGACGGAACTCGCGCTTCGCGCTCATGTCCACCTTCTCCGCCAATTTTCGGAAGAGATGCGAAACTGCGGTAAATGTCCGGGGCTGGAAAGCTGCCCGAATGCGTTGCCGGGTCATTTCACGAAACTGGTCGTCGAAATGCGGGACGACGGCCCGGTTCTCTACGATATTCGATCGCCCTGTGCCAAACAGATCGCTTGGGAAAATCAGGAAAACATCCGCCGAAAAATTCGTACGTTCCACGTCGACGAGCGGGCGCTTCACCACGGTTACACGACGACGGAAATCCTGGACAAGGATCCGGAGCGGGTAGCAGCGGTCGCCCGCATTCTCGATTACATTAGCGCGACGGAAGAGAACGGCCTGCAGACGAAAGGGCTATATTTGGTCGGAGGATTCGGTACAGGAAAGACATTCCTCGCATGCTATTTATTGAGGGAATTGGCCAAATCAGGTTACAGCGGCGCCATTGTGTACATGCCGGAATTCGTCGAGGACTTGAAAAACATGATCGGCGAACCGCACCGGCTCCAAGAAACGGTCGAAGCACTCAAGACGGTCGATCTGCTGGTGCTCGACGACATCGGCGCCGAAAACCTCAGCCCTTGGGTTCGCGATCACGTGCTCGGCTCCATCCTGAATTACCGGATGGGGCGTAAGCCGACGTTTTTCACGTCCAATCACACGCTCGACGAACTGGAGAAACATTTCAGTTTCACGGCGCGCGACGGCGAAGAAGAATACAAAGGCCGGCGCATCATGGACCGCATTCGGCCGTATGTCGACGTCGTGCTCGTCAGAGGGCGGAACCATCGCCACGGTTGATGCGGCGATACGGGCAACCCCGGAAACAAGAGAAAAGCCGGCGGGCAACCGCCGGCAAACTCACCGCATGGCGAGTTCGATTAAGGTCGCCACAATACCGATGAGCAAAAAGATCCCGAACGTCACGGCGAATCCCGTCGCGACGTCGACGAAATCGTTGCGCGGTTCCTCGTTGACGTGTTCTTCCGGATGGTACGATTGCGTATCGCTCATGGCTCTCGCTCCTTTCGTCCCCTTCTACAGTATACCCGAACCTTGTCTTTGTGGCAAAGAGATTCGGAAGGAAGGCGCGCGGGCGAGCGGCCGGTTCGAACTCGTTTGCAGGGAGCGAGGTTTTTGGCTCGGCCGCATGTTGTGGTATACTGGTTATCGATCACGGGTTACCGACGATCGCACGGGGACGCGAAAGCGAAGGAGGAAACAAAATGGCCATCGTGAACGTCAGCGATCAGTCGTTCCGGACCGAAGTCGAGACGACCGGCACGGTGCTCGTCGATTTCTGGGCGCCGTGGTGCGGGCCTTGTCGGATGATCGCACCGGTGCTGGAAGAGCTGGATAAGGAAATCGGCGACAAGATCAAGATCGCAAAGGTGAACGTGGACGAAAATCCCGAATCCGCTTCCCGGTTCGGGGTCCTGAGCATTCCGACGCTCATCTTGTTCAAGGACGGCCAGCCCGTCGACAAGGTGGTCGGCTTTCAGCCGAAAGAGGCGCTCAAAAGCGTCGTAGGCCGCCACGTGGCGCTTTGAACGCTCGGTGCGGGCGGCGACGCAAAAAGCGGCAGGCCCTTTCCGCGAAAGGACGTCCTGCCGCTTTCGGCTTTTTCGGGGGTGACAGACAGATGGAACGAGACGATCTCGAACGAATCAAACAAAAACTTGCTATACTCCCGGAAAAACCCGGATGTTATCTGATGAAAAACGCCGAGGGCGACATTCTTTACGTCGGTAAGGCGAAATCGCTTAAGAATCGCGTCCGCTCGTATTTTACCGGCAGCCACGATCTGAAGACGCAGAAGCTCGTCAGCGAAATCCGCGATTTCGAATACATCGTCACGAAGAACAATGTCGAGGCGCTCATCTTGGAGTGCAACCTGATCAAGCAATACCGACCCAGGTATAATGTCCTGCTTCGCGACGACAAATCGTTCCCTTATATCAAAATCACGAACGAAAAGCACCCTCGTCTGGAAGTGACGCGGCGCGTCGTCCGCGACCGCGGCAAATATTTCGGACCTTATCCGAACGCCTACGCGGCCCACGACGCGAAGAAGCTGCTCGACCGGCTGTATCCGCTTAGGAAATGCAAAACGATGCCCAAGCGCGTCTGCCTATATTATCACATCGGCCAATGTCTCGGTCCTTGCGAGTATGAGGTCGATCCCGCGGAATACGAGCGGATGATCCGGGACATTTCGCGGTTTTTGGGCGGAGATTATGAGGGGGTTAAAAAAGATTTAATAAAAAAAATGGAGGAAGCCGCAGAAGAACTCAAGTTCGAGCGGGCAAAAGAATTGCGCGATCTGATCCGCCATATTGAAATGATTATGGAAAAACAGGCGATCTCCACAGGCGATGCCGTCGACCGCGACATTTTCGGCTGGGCGTCGGACAAGGGATGGATGTGCATCCAGATTCTTTATATGCGCGGCGGCCGAATCGTCGGCAGCCGGACGGCGCACGTTCCGCATTACGGCGACGAGCGGGAAGATTTTCTGTCGTTCGTCAGCCAGTATTACAGCGATAATCCTGTTCGGCCGAAAGAGATTCTGTTGCCCGACGCCGGTCCCGGAACGGAGGACGTCCGCGATGCGCTCGAGCGCTGGCTTGGCGTCGACGTACGCGTTCCGAAACGCGGAACCCGGAAAGATATGGTCCATCTCGCGATGGAGAACGCCAAAACGGCGCTCGAAGAGCGTTTTCGGCTGATGGAGCGCGATGCCGAGCGGACGGTCCGCGCCGTCGCCCAGCTCGGGGAAGCGACCGGCCTCGGCTACCTGCGCCGAATCGAGGCATTCGACAATTCGCACCTATACGGCACCGATCCCGTGTCTGCACTCGTCGTGTTCATCGACGGCAAACCGGAAAAGAAGGAATACCGCAAATTCAAGATCAAGTCCGCACGCGGTCCCGATGACTACGAGGCGATGCGGGAAGTCGTGCGGCGCCGTTACGAACGCGTGCTGAAAGAAGGCGGCGAACTGCCGGATTTGATCGTCGTCGACGGCGGCAAAGGACAGATCGCGGCGGCCGTCGACGTGCTCGAGAACGAGCTCGGCCTGGCGATTCCGGTTTGCGGGCTGGTGAAAGACGAACGGCACCGAACATCACAGCTTTTGCTCGGCGATCCGCCGGAGCCGATACCGATTGCGCGCGACAGCCATGCGTTTTTTCTGCTTCAGCGCATTCAAGAGGAAGTGCATCGGTTCGCTTTGCAGTTTCACCGGAAAACGCGCGCCAAGTCGATGATCGCCTCGCGGCTCGACGACATTCCCGGCGTGGGGGAGAAGCGCCGCCGGCTTTTGTTTCAGCATTTCGGATCGATCGAAAATATAAAAAACGCTTCCGTCGAGGAGTTTCGCAGCCTCGGTATCGGCGACAAACTCGCCCGCCGCATTTTGGCGGCGTTGACTGAAAAACCGGACGGAAGCGGCGATGAAGGCGCGAACGCCGACGTCAACCGTCTGCCGCAGGAGCAGGCGCAGCAGGCGTCCGTTTACGCAACAGACGATGCCACGCCGTCATGACGAGCGCGATCGCTGCCGGAGAGGCGACATACGCCAAGGCGATCGCGACGCCCGCGGCGTTTTGTTTGACGGCCATCAACATCAGCGAAATCATCACGAGATTGAAGATTGCGTGTGCGAACAGCACGGTCAGCCACCCACGGCGCAAGAAAACGAGGCCGAGCACGACGCCTAGCGCGGTCACTTCCCAGATGCGCGTGTAGACCGGATAGACCGGGTAAGTAACATGGCCGAGCGACCACAGCAGCGAAGTAGCGAGGACTGCGGCAAGCCGGTTGCGCAAAACGTAAAAACAAGCCGGTATGCCGAACAGTCGGAAAACAGCCTCTTCCTGAATCGCTGCCATCCATCCCGTCAACGGAAACCATTCAGGCCAAATCTGGTTGAGGATGGAGGTATTCGGATCGTTGATTCCCCACGCGCCGAATCGGGTCCAGGCGATCCACAGCAGCAGGGCCTGCAGGCCGAGCATGAACAGCGCAAGCGAATAGCCGTCTTTGAGGTGGCGGACGATTTGGCGTCCGAAATCTTCTGATTTCGTTTGCGGCCACACGTTCCAGCCGAGCCGACGGCACAGTCTTTCGCCGGCGACAAAGCACCCGTACAGCCCCGCGACCGAGACGACGGCGAACCCGATTGCGGAGACGAATATAAATGCGTCGTTCGTGGCGGTCCTGAATTCCTCTCCCGCCGCGGCAAGCGATGCAGGCCGTCCGTTTCGGTCGAGCACGATGAACAAAACGGCAAACAGCAACGTCCATACGGCTCCGCTTGAAAAACGGGCGTGTTTGCGGTCGGCCAAGGCGACCGACCACGCCGCGATTACGACGGCGACAAACAGCAACAGGTAAAGGATCGAGACGACGGCGGCATAAATTTTTTGTCTGGTTTGCCAGGCGACATGGCTTTCGGGCGGTTCGAAGCCCGTGCGGTAACCGGTCACTTCGCCGCCCTGAACGAAAATCCGGTAGGCAAGCCTCGCTTCGCCGACCGCAGCGGCGGGATCGACAAACCGGATCGTTCCGTCGGGCAGATCGACGCGTTCAAGGCGGTCCGGGTCGACGCCGATGTTTTTCAGAAACCGGGCTGCGATTGCGCCCACGTCAGGCGTGCCGGAAACCGTCCCGGCGCTTTGCTTGCGCCAACCGATCACTTCCGGCCTGAACAGGTTGACGTAAACGTAATATCGCACGCCGGGCGCGCGCACATCGACCTTGTAAAATTCCACCGGTCGGCTTTCGGCGTACCGTTCGGCGTATTCGCGCTCCAGCCCGTTTTTCGCCAAATATCCGGCTAAATGTTCGGCCGTCTCGTGCGCGATCTCGACGGATGCCGATTTTTCGGAAAAACCGGGTTCCCGGGCGGCGACAAACTCAAGTGCCGCGCGGACGGCTTCCTGTCGGGAAATGGCCTTTTCGATTCCGGGAAGCGGTGTTTCGGCCAACGGGCTTGCGGGGATAAAATAAACGACGACGAACAGGAGCGCGCCGACGGTGCCCCAAAACGGCAATGAAAAAACGATGCGTTTCATGAAGAGCTTCCTTTCGCGTCCGAAAATGCCTACGACCGTATCATACCGTCTCGACGCCCGGTCCCGCAAGCGCGACCGAGCGGAGGATCCGTTGACAGAATGAATGGAGTAATCGTTTGCAAACGGCGAAAGTCGGTGGAACACGGCGGAAAACCGCCGGTGCCGGGATTGTGGAAAAGACCGGGATCGTCTATGATGAAACCAAATGTAACTTTCGGCCGAATTCTTCGGCGATGAGCCGGGGAAGCGGGGGAACCGTCCGTCATGGGGTGAATTCCGCGGTCGGCCCTCCGGGCTTTTCGCGGATAGGGTGCCTGCGACCCGAACCCGTCAGCTAACCTCGTAGGCCTTGCGTCAGGACCCGAACGCTCGCGGCGCTGGGTGTCCAGTGTCGCTTTCTATTTGTTTTCACATAAGGTGGGTCGTCGGATTTTGATGCAACGACAAGTTCGCCTGAAGATCGTCTGGACGCCGCCGCGCGTCCTCGTCGCCGGTTTCGCGGCCGTCATCGCCTGCGGCGCCGTTTTGCTCACGCTTCCGATCGCCACGCGGTCCGGCGAACGATTGCCGTGGATCGACGCGTTTTTTACCGCAACGTCGGCCGCGTGTGTGACCGGACTGGTCGTCGTCGATACCGGCACGTATTTTTCCTGGTTCGGCCAGACGGTGATAGCGGTTTTGATCCAGGTCGGCGGTCTCGGCTTCATGACGATGTCGACGCTGATCGCGCTTGTTTTGAAGAAACGGATTTCGTTGCGGGAACGGCTCATTTTGCAAGAGGCGATGAACCAGCCGTCGATCGAGGGCATCGTGCGGCTCGTCCGGCGTGTCGTCGCTTATTCGCTGACGATCGAGGCGATCGGCGCAGCGCTTCTGACCGCGAGGTGGGCGTTCGACATGCCGTTTCCGCGGGCGCTGGCGTTCGGCGTTTTCCATGCCGTGTCGCTGTTCAACAACGCGGGTTTCGACCTGTTCGGCGACTTTCGCAGCCTGACCGATTATGTAAACGACCCGTTCGTCAACGTCGTCGCGATGGGGTTGATCGTGCTGGGCGGCATCGGGTTCATTGTCATTTCGGACGTGCTGGAATATCCCAAGCGCGGCAAGTTGTCGTTGCATTCGAAAGTGGTATTGGCCACGACCGCTTTTCTGATTGTATTCGGGGCCGTCGTCATTTTCATATTCGAGGCGACGAATCCGAAAACGCTCGGCAGTCTCGACGCGGGCGGGAAAATTTTGGCTTCCTTCTTCCAGTCCGTGACGCCCCGCACGGCCGGAGCGAATACGCTGGACATCGCTTCGCTTCGGCAGGCAACGCAATTTTTCCTCATCCTCTTGATGTTCATCGGTGCATCGCCGGGATCGACAGGGGGCGGGATCAAGACGACGACGTTCGCGACCCTTGTCGGCGCGATGGCGGCGATGATCCGCGGCAAGGAAGATATTGTAATGTTTCGTCATCGTCTGGCGAAAGACCGCATTTACAAGGCGATCACGCTGACGCTGTTCGCACTGATATGGGTCATCGCGATGACGATGGTGCTGTCGACGACGGAAGATCGGCATTTTCTGATGATCTTGTTCGAGGTGACGTCGGCGTTCGGCACGGTCGGGCTATCGATGGGACTGACGCCGCACTTGACGGTCGTCGGCAAAATCGTCATTATGGTGACCATGTTCGCCGGCCGCCTCGGCCCGGTGACACTGGCCTACGCGTTGCAACCTCGGCCTGAAAAGGAATTGTTCCGATATCCCGAAGGGAAAATTACGATCGGATAAGGAGAGGCACATCCGCATGGAACGACGGCAGTTCGCGGTGATCGGACTGGGCCGGTTCGGCTCAAGCCTGGCGAGGGAACTTGTCCGCCTCGATTACGAAGTGCTTGGGATCGACAAATGCGAGGCGATCATCAACGACATGAAGGAAGAGCTGACGCACGCGGTCGTGGCGGATGCAACGGATGAAGACGCGCTGCGCGCGCTAGGCGTCCGCAACTTCGACTGCGCGGTCGTCGCGATCGGCGACGACATCCAGGCGAGCGTCATGGCGGCGATCCTGCTGAAAGATCTCGGCGTCCGCCAGGTCATCGCCAAGGCGATCACCGAGTTGCACGGCAAGGTGCTCGAGAGAATCGGCGTTGACCGCGTCGTGTTCCCCGAACGCGACATGGGCGTCCGTGTCGCGCATCAGCTCGCGTCGCCTAATTTGCTCGACTACATCGGCCTTTCAAGGGAGTATACGATCGCGGAACTCGCCGTACCGAGGAGGTTGGCCGGCCGAACGATCCGGGAACTCGATCTGCGCAGGCGGTTCGGCTGCAGCGTCGTCGCGATCAACAAGCGCGGCGGCGTCGTCATTACGCCGTCTCCTGACGACGTGATCGAGGAAAAAGATGTCATGGTCGTCATCGGGAAAAATGAGCAGGTCGAGGCGTTCGAGCACGAAGTGTGCCGCTGATGTCGCCCTCTCGTCACAGCGCTTGGTCTGCGATGCGCGCCGCGAAAGCTTGTCGGACGCGGCCGATCCAGGCGAGCAAGTCGGGGTCGAGCGGCGCGCTTTTCAGATGGACGAGCGACGTCGTGCGCGTCGTCTGGCGGAGCTCGGGAATGTCCGCCGCCGCCAGGCCGTTGTCGTTCAGCACGACCTGGCGCAGATATGACTTCGGCAGCAGCGTCGCTAGGCCGCAACTCGGCACGATCCGGATGATCGCCTCGAACGAGTCGATCTCCATCCGGATGTCCGGCGTGATGTCGTAACGGTCGAACAATTCGTCGACCAACACGCGGTACCACGTTCCCCGCGAAAAGAGCACGACGGGAAGACCGTTGAGCGCCTGAAGCGGTATGCCCGACGCCGCGGCCTGGGCCAGCAACGGATGACCGATAGGAAGCACGAAGGACAGATGGTCGTCGAACAGCGGCACGCATCGCAGATCGGGCGATTCGATGGCTGTCGCGACGAGACCGAGATCAACGCGTCTTTCTTTTACAAAGGCGATGATTTCGTGCGTTTTTCCCGTCAGCGCCTTGACTTCCGAGTGCGGGAAACTTTCCGTATACATACGTATCAAATCCGGCAAAGTCGACTGGAGCGTCGTCAGACTGGCGCCGATCGTCAGACTACGCCGTCGACCGCCGCGTAAATCGGCGAGTTGCTGTCGGAATTTTGCGTCCAGTCGGCGCATTTCCAGTGCATGTTCGTAACAGAGTCTGCCGGCGGGCGTCAGAACGAGCCGCTTGCCTCTTCGTTCGAACAGCCGGACGTCCAGTTCGTTTTCCAGTTTCGCCAGTCTTCGCGACAAAGCCGGCTGCGACAGATTGAGCGCCTGGGAGGCCCGGTTCAGACTCGTCTGTTCGACGGCGGCGATCAAGACATCCCAATCTTCGATCCGCATCGGCCATCTCCTTCTTTCGCTTATGCGCTCTGTGCATGAGGAACGATAAAAAAACGGCACTTCCATTATAAGCGAAACCGCGTTACGATAAAAAGGGTTCATGATTTTGTCACAAACGGTCGGACGGGAGGCACGGTCTCGATGGCGGTTAACTCCTATTATTCGCGCAAGCTGCATTCACTGCTCGGCGTCGTTCCGCTCGGTTTTTTTCTGATCGAACATTTTTTGACGAATTACGAAGCGTATCGCGGCGGGCACGCAAAGTATCTGGAAAGAATTGAATGGTTAAATAATCTTCCTTTTCTTATCCTTTTGGAACTATTCGGCATCTGGTTGCCGCTGCTTTATCATGGTGTTTACGGTCTTTATATGGCGTACCAATCCAGAAATAATTTTCCAAGGTACGGCTATTTCCGGAACCTGATGTTTACGCTGCAACGCATCACCGGCGTCGTCACGTTCGTGTTCGTGACTTGGCATATGTACGAGACGCGCGTTCAGGTCGCGCTGGGAAACGTCGCGTATGACGAACTCGGCCGATTGATGGTCGACATTTTGACGAATTCGTGGGCGTTCGCGGCTTACGTCGTCGGTGTCGTTTGCGCATCGTTCCATTTTTGCAACGGCATGTGGTCGTTTCTCGTCAGCTGGGGCATCACCGTCGGACCGCGGGCACAGCGGGTGTCGACCTACGTCTGGATGGTCGCGTTCGTATTCGTCGCGACGGTCGGGGTGCTCGCGCTGACGGCATTCCGCGATCCGAACTTTTTGAATAGCTGAGAGGGAGCGGGTCTTCACGATGGCGAAGATGAACATCATTGTGGTCGGCGGCGGTTTGGCCGGTTTGATGGCGACGATCAAGGCGGCGGAAGCGGGCGCGCATGTCAGCCTGTTTTCGGTCGTGCCTGTGAAGCGTTCCCACTCGGTATGCGCGCAGGGCGGCATCAACGGCGCCGTCAACACGAAAGGTGAAGGAGATTCTCCGTGGGAACATTTCGATGATACGATCTACGGCGGCGACTTTCTGGCCAACCAGCCGCCGGTCAAGGCGATGTGCGAGGCGGCGCCCGGCATCATCCATCTGATGGACCGCATGGGCGTCATGTTCAACCGGACGCCTGAAGGGTTGCTCGATTTCCGCCGGTTCGGCGGCACGAAATACCACCGCACCGCTTACGCGGGGGCGACGACTGGCCAGCAGCTGCTTTATGCCTTGGACGAGCAGGTCCGCCGTTGGGAAGTCGCGGGGCTCGTGCAGAAGTACGAACATTGGGAGTTCGTGTCGGCGGTGCTCGACGACGCGCGGGTTTGCCGCGGCATCATCGCGCAGGACATGCGCAGCATGGAGATCCGCGCGTTTCCCGCGGATGCGGTCATCTTGGCGACGGGCGGGCCCGGACTTATTTTCGGCAAGACGACGAACTCGGTCATCAACACCGGTTCGGCCGCCAGCGCGGTGTACCAGCAGGGTGCCATTTACGCCAACGGGGAATTCATTCAGGTGCACCCGACGGCGATTCCCGGCGACGACAAGCTGCGGCTCATGTCGGAGTCGGCGCGCGGTGAGGGCGGTCGCATCTGGGTGTACAAGGACGGTAAGCCGTGGTATTTTCTTGAGGAAAAATATCCCGCGTACGGCAACCTTGTGCCGCGCGACATCGCGACGCGGGAAATTTTCCACGTCTGCGTCGACTTAAAACTCGGCATCAACGGCGAGAACATGGTGTATCTCGACCTGTCGCACATCGATCCGAAGGTGCTGGAAGTCAAGCTCGGCGGAATTCTGGAAATTTATGAGAAATTTGTAGGAGAAGATCCGCGCAAGGTGCCGATGAAGGTGTTCCCCGCCGTTCACTATTCGATGGGCGGGCTTTGGATCGACTACGGTCATATGACGAACATTCCCGGCCTGTTCGCCGCCGGCGAGTGCGACTACCAGTACCACGGCGCGAACCGGCTCGGCGCCAATTCGCTGCTTTCCTCGATTTTCGGCGGCATGGTTGCCGGGCCGAAGGCGATCGAGTATATCAAGGGGCTCGACAAACATGCGGACGACATTCCGTCGTCGGTGTTCGAGCGCGAGCGGAAGCTGCGCGAGGACCAATTCGAGGCGATCCTGAAAATGGACGGCTACGAGAACGCCTATCAGCTGCATAAAGAGCTCGGCGAATGGATGACCAACAACATGACGGTCGTCCGCTACAACAAGCGTTTGGAAGAGACGATCTATAAGATCAAGGAACTGAAAGAACGCTACAAACGCATCAACATCAACGACACGACGCGCTGGAACAACCAAGGCGCTTTGTTCACGCGTCAGCTTTGGAACATGCTTGAGCTGGCGGAGGCGATGACGAAGGGGGCGCTTCTTCGCAACGAAAGCCGTGGCGCCCATTACAAGCCGGAGTTTCCGGAGCGCGACGACAAGAATTTCCTGAAGACGACGTTGGCGAAATGGACGCCGGACGGACCGGAGATTTCCTATGAAGACGTCGACATCTCGCTGATTCCGCCGCGCAAGCGCGACTATACGACCGACAAGAAGAAAGGAGGGGCGTGATCCATGGCCGATGCGAGCAAAAAAACGATCCGGCTCGTCGTCACCCGGCAGGATACGCCCGATTCCAAACCGTACAAGGAAGAGTTCGAAATCCCGTACCGGCCGAACATGAACGTAATCAGCGCGTTGATGGAGATCCAGCGCAATCCCGTCAATGCGCGGGGCGAGAAGACGAAGCCGGTCGTCTGGGAATCGAGTTGTCTGGAAGAAGTGTGCGGCGCCTGTTCGATGGTCATTAACGGCAAGCCGCGCCAGGCGTGTACGGCGCTCGTCGACAAGTTGGAGCAGCCGATCCGGCTAGAACCGATGCGGACGTTTCCCGTCGTGCGCGACCTGATCGTCGACCGCCGGCGCATGTTCGACGCGCTCAAGCGCGTCAAGGCATGGATTCCGATCGACGGAACGTACGACCTCGGCCCGGGGCCGCGCATGCCGGAAGCGACGCGCCGCTGGGCGTACGAACTGTCGAAATGCATGACGTGCGGCGTCTGTCTGGAAGCCTGCCCGAACGTCAACGACCGGTCGAACTTCATCGGCCCGGCCGCGATTTCGCAGGTGCGCCTGTTCAACGCCCATCCGACCGGCGCGATGAACGCGCACGAACGGCTGGAGGCGCTCATGCAGGACGGCGGCATCGAAGGCTGCGGCAATTCGCAAAACTGCGTGCGGTCGTGCCCGAAAGGCATTCCGCTGACGACGTCGATCGCCGCGATGAACTGGGAAACGACGAAATATATGATTAAAAAAATGCTTTATTCCTAAAAGCTGTTTAACCGCCGGGGCGGATGTCGATCGCGTCCGTCGCCGGCGGTTTTTTTGGGCGGTTTTATTGTCACCGGAGGGCAGATGGAATGCGATTTTTGAAAACGATTTCGAGAACAGTTACCCTCGTCTTGGCGCTGACGAGTTGCGTGCCGCAGGGCGGCGGATCTGAAAGCTTACGCGCTTCCGCCGACCCGGCGGGCAGGCCGATCGTTATCGGCGGTACGGCAGTTCCTTCGCCGACCGCCGTGGAGCGCTCCGCGATGAAGGTGACGGTCGCCGCAGTCGGCGACGTGCTCGTTCACGGGGCGGTCTACCGGGACGCTCTTCGGTACGGAGGCGGCGTTCGGTACGATTTCGATCCGATGTTTGCCGCCGTCGCTCCGATGCTCCGGTCCGCAGACGTTGCGTTCGCCAACCAGGAGAGCGTGATCGGTGGGCAGTCGATCGGGTTGTCCGATTATCCGCGGTTCAACAGCCCGTTTGAGCTCGGCGACGCTTTGCGGCGGGCGGGCGTCGACGTCGTTTCGATGGCGAACAATCACGCGCTCGACCGCGGCGTGGAAGCCCTTCGAACCGCATGGAATTATTGGCGGGGACTCGGCATTTGTCCGGCAGGCGTCGCGTTCGACGATGCGGGCGACGGAAGCTGCTTGCTGGAGATCGGCGGCATGCGGATCGCGCTTTTGGCGTATACGTACGGAACGAACGGCATTCCGCAGCCCGCGGATCAACCCGACCTTGTCAGGCAGATCGACGTCGGCCGCATTCGGGCTGATGTCGCCGCGGCGGAAAAACGCGCGGACGCGGTCGTCGTCAGTTTTCATTTCGGCGATGAGTACCAGACGTTTCCAAACGAGCAGCAAAAAGCAGTCGTCCGGGAAGCCGTCGCTGCAGGCGCCGACGCCGTCATCGGCCATCACCCGCACGTCCTTCAGCCGATCGAACGTTTGACCGGTCGAGAAGGGGAAAGTGCAGTCGTCGCCTACTCGCTCGGCAACTTTTTGGCGGCGCAGGAACGGAACATGCCGGAACGGCGCACCGGCGGCGTGTTGTTGTTCGATCTCGTGCGGTCGCCTTCGGGAAAAGTGCGCGCGGAAAACGTCGGGTTTTTGCTGACGTACATTCTACACGACAATTGGCGACAATTCCGGATTGTACCGCTCGCCGACGCGCTCGGCGACGCCTCGCTGCGCGACGGCCGCGCCTATGCGGAACGCGTTCGCCGGCATGTGTCGCAGTGGTTTCCGGAGTTGCGCGTGTTCGACCGCATTCCCGAAAAGCAACCTTGATCTGCCTTTTGCGTTCATGTGGCGACGACGGGATTTCGAGCATCGCATTGCGCCTCTTGGGCTTTTTCCCGCTTTCGGCGCATGAACTCCCGCCCGAATTCGCCGTGCGGCAAAATGTCGGCGTGTTCCATCTGAATCGTCGAATGCGTGATGCCGTATTTGTTTTTCAGCGTTTCGTTGATCGCCAGAATGATGCAGAACGGCTGGATGTTCGGGTCGACGAAAATGTGCGCCGTCAACGAGTAATGATCGGTCGAAATCGCCCATAGGTGCATTTCGTGAACGTTTTCGACCCCCTCGACCTCGAGAAGAGAGGCGCGTATTTCGTCCAGGTCGAATTTTTCCGGAACGGATTCCATCAAAATTAAATAAGATTCGCGGACGATTTTGGCGCCCCCGGTGAAAATGATGCCTCCGATGACGAGGCTGACCAGCGGGTCGAACCAGACGAAACCGGTCCACCAGATGACGACCGCCGAGGTAATGACGCCGATTGAGCTGAGCAAATCGCCGAAAAAATGCCAAAGTGCGCTTTTGACGTTCAGATTTTCTTCCCGCCGGATACTCCGGCTGAGCACGATCGTCAGCGCGAGATTGACGGCGAATCCGATGCAGGCGATGGCGAGCATCAGTCCGAGATCGATCGGTTCGGGCCGGATGAAACGCCGTATGCCTTCGATGAAGATGCCTGCCGCGATCAGGCAAAGCGCCATACCGTTCAGGAACGAAGCGATGATTTCAAAGCGGAGATACCCGAACGTGAAACGGGCATTCGGCGGCCGCGATGCGAGGTAAATCGCCGTCATGCTGAGCGCGAGCGCGATAACGTCGGACACCATATGCGCAGAATCGCTGAGCAAGGCAAGCGAGTTGGACACGAGTCCGCCGACGATTTCGACGACGGTGAACGTCAGCGTCAGCACAAGCGTGAACCAGAGCGATTTCTTGGAAGTCTTCTGTTCTTTCATATGGCGCAAATGGTGAAAATCGTACATGTTCGGCTTCCTCCCGGCCGTCGCATGCGGATGCACGCGGCGTAAGCGTATATTTGGATTATATCGCCGTTTTTCGGCCGGTGCCAAGGGGCGCTGTGGTATAATGACGGACGGGGAGAGGGCGGCCGTAAGGAGGGGGATCCGTTTGCGGATTTATACGCGGAGGGGCGACGACGGATACACATATGTCATCGGCGCGCGAATCGGCAAGGAAGATCCGCGGATCGAGGCGCTCGGAGCGATCGACGAGCTGAACGCGTGGATCGGTATCGCCATCGCTGCAGCTGCGGAGCATCCCCGGCTCCGCGACGTCGCAGAGCATCTCGCCGGCATTCAGCACGAATTGTTCGAATTGGGCGCCGTCTTGGCGACGGTTGAAGACAAAACCGACGACCGGCATGACCGGCATAATATGCCGCCAGGCGGGGCGGAGCGTCTGGAACGGATGATCGATGCGTACGATTCGGAACTTTCGCCGCTGTCGCGGTTTATTTTGCCCGGCGGAACGGTTCCCGCCTGTTGGCTGCACGTATGCCGCACGGTGTGCCGCCGGGCGGAAAGGCGCATCGTCGCACTGGCGAAAACGGCGACGGTTCCGCAAGAAATTATGCGCTACCTCAACCGGTTGTCCGATCTTTTGTTTGTCATGGCTAGAATTTCTAATTCACGGTTGGGCGTGCGGGACATCGAACATGGCGGCCAAAAAGGCGAACGGGACGACTCCAGTTGAGTCGTCCCGCATGTTTCGTAGGTTTTGATTCAATGAGCGCGTCCGGGTCAGCGCCAAAGCGCGTCGAGCGAATAGTCACCCGCGCCCGTCAACGCGACGCCGAGCGCGACGACGATCAATACGAACGGGTACTCGATGCCGTTGGACGATACCCAGTAGCCGTGTTTGGCGTGTACTTTCGCGATGGCGACGAGCATCACGACGATGATCAAAGCCGCACCGACTTCCGTCAGCAGACCGGCCGCAAACAACAATCCGCCGATCAACTCCGCGAGCCCGGCGAGTATGGCCATCGTTACGCCGGGCCGGATGCCGATCGACTCCAGCCACCCGCCCGTGCCTTTCGGGCCGTAGCCGCCGAACCAGCCGAACAGTTTCTGCGCTCCGTGACCGGCGAACGTCAGACCGACGACAAGCCGAATCAGCAGCAATCCGGTACTCGCAAGCGCGCTCATCCGCTTCAGCTCCTTCTTGCGACAGAATGATTCCGCCAACATCTTAAAGCACATCTCTTACGATTGTCAAGTAACTTTCAAAAAAGAACCTCTACGTTTATTTCACTTCTGTCATCGCAAAATTTTTGCGAGCCCGCGTCGCGGTTTGTCATCAAACTGTAATCTTTGCGTCATGTTCGCATAACGTTGGCCGACTACAATAATCGACAAGACCCCCTTTTTCAATATAGATCCGTGAGCGGCCCGTCGGGTGTTCGACGGGTCATTTTTTTGCAACAAAAGCGATGATATAATCAAATCAGTTCGTGTAAAGCGGAGGCAGGAAACCGATGAGGAAGGCGACCCGGTTTTGGAAGATCGCGATCGCCGCGATAACGTTCTATGCCATGTCGTGGTTTGCAGCGAAAGCGGAAGGGGGGAGTTCGGGAACCGATTCGTTGATCGTCAACGGCGGCTTTGAGCAGGAAGTCGCAGGCATTCCCGTCGGCTGGTCTCAAGACGCCTGGAAAACGGACGGTTCGACGGTGTTTCGCCTGGAGCACACCGAAAACGGCATCGTTGCCGTCGTTGAAAACATTCAGCCCAACGACGCGCGTTGGTCGCAGAAAGTCAAGGTCGAGCCGGACACGATCTATCGCTTGTCCGGACGCGTGCGGGCCGAAAACGTCGGAATGAGCGCCACCGGTGCCAATTTGACCGTTCTCGGCATTTTGGAGACGTCGCGCGACCTGAAGGGAACGACCGGCTGGGAAGAAGTACACCTCGTCGGCCGAACCGGTAAAAACCAGCGAGAAATCACGGTGACGGCCCGACTTGGCGGTTACGGCAACTTGAACACCGGTAAAGCTTTTTTTGACGACATTCGACTGGAGAAACTTAACGCCGCGCCGGACGGCGAACGTGTCGTCTCTTTCGAGCCGGTGCAGGCGGGCGGAGAAGGCGGCGGAAACGACGGTTCGGGTAAAAATGTCGCGGCCGGTCCGAAATGGCTGTCGACGGGTGTGTTGTTGTTTTGGTCTTTGCTGTTTACCGGATTGCTTGCGTTTACATACCGTGTATTCGTGACCGGATCCGCGGAAAGCGAAGAACGTTTCGTTGCACGGTTTGTCTGGGCAGCGCTTGCGGCCGCGGCCGGCGTCCGTTTCATCATCGCGCCGTCCGTCGTCGGCTTTCCCACGGACGTCAACACGTTCAAGGCGTGGGCTGAGCGCGCGGCTGCGGGCGGATTGCGCGATTTTTACGAAGGAGCGGCGTTTCTAGGCGGGTCGGTATTCGTCGATTATCCGCCGGGATATGTTTACGTGCTGTATGTGATCGGAAAGCTGAGGGAATGGTTCGGTCTTGCGCACGATTCGGGAGCTTATCTGTTGTTGGTCAAAACGCCGTCATTGCTCGCGGACCTTGCTGTCGGCGTCTGGCTCGTCCGCGTCGCCCGGCGGATGGGGCGTTTGATGCTCGGCGCTGCGTTGGCGGTCGCGTATTGGTTTAACCCCGCTGTTTTGATGAACGGTGCGGTGTGGGGGCAGATCGATTCGTTTTTCACGCTCGCCCTGCTGATTACATTCGGTTGGCTGGCGCGCGGCCGTTTCGTCCGGTCGTGCGTTTCGTACGGAATTGCTCTGTTGATCAAACCGCAGGCGCTGTTGTTCGGCCCGCTGTTTCTGTTTAAGGCTGCGGAAACGCGCGACTGGAAGATGTTCTCCAAAGGCGCGATCGCCGGTGCGGCGACGGTTTTTGTACTGTCGCTGCCTTTTATGCCTGGAACCGATCCGTTCTGGTTCGTTCATCTTTATGCGGGCACCCTCAACCAATACCCGTACGCGTCGCTGAACGCCTACAACCTTTACGCTTTGTTCGGTGCCAATTGGAAGCCGCTTGAAACCTCCGTTTTGGGCGTCCCATTGTCGGTGTGGGGCTATGCGGCGTTGGCGTCGGCGGTCGTTTTCTCGGGGTGGCTCTGGTTTCGCGGCAAGCTCGAGCCTGCGGCCAAGACGTTTGGGGTCGGCGCCGTTCTTCTTGCGGGAATTTTTCTCGTTTCTATTAAAATGCATGAGCGATATCTTTTTCCCTTTATTCCTTTGGCGCTTGCGGCGTTCGCTTTCATTCGGGATCGGCGGCTTTTCGCCTTGGTCGGAGCGTTCAGCGTGGTTCATTTTCTGAATGTGGGCTATGTGTTGGCCGGGACGCTCGGACCGAACGGCGGGCCGCCGGCCGACGGCGGATTCGTCCGATGGGTGTCGTTTGCGCACCTTGCCCTGTTCGCTTGGCTTGTAAAAACGGCGGTCGACGTCATGGTGCGCGGACGTGTGGCGTCGCCCGTTTCGTCTCTGGCGCACGCGCGCGAACTGGAAAAGACGCAGCCTGAATTCGCCGGAGGCGACCAGCGCGCCTATGCGACCCCGGTGGCGCAGGAAGCGCCGCCGGTACGGCTGACGCGCGTCGATTGGATGCTGATGTGCGGGTTGACAGCCGTCTACGCCGTTATCGCCCTGATCCGCCTCGGGTCTTTGTCAGCTCCGGAGACGTTTTGGAAACCGTCGTTTCCCGGCCAGTCGGTCGTACTCGACTTCGGTCGGACGTACCGACTGGAGAAAATGTACAGCTACGCGGGGGCAGGAACGAGCAAGTATCGCGTCGAGTTTTCGGAAAACGGCGAGCAATGGACGAATGCGACCGATATCGTCAACGACTATGTGAAAAATTTTGTCTGGCAGTCGTTCCAGCTGTCCGGCGTGCAGGCGCGCTACGCGCGGGTGGTTGCGGTTGAGACGGGATCGGGATTGCATGAACTTGCCTTTTTTGAGGCGGGCGGAAAACGTCCGATTCCCGTTGTCGCCGTCCGCGGCGAATCCGGGGTGTCGCAGGATGATGCCGCCCGGATCACGGACGAGGCCGACGCCGTGCCCGAACGGCCGAGTTTTATGAACGGTACCTATTTTGATGAGATTTATCATGCACGGACGGCGTATGAACATTTGCACCGGCTGGAGCCTTACGAAACGACGCACCCGCCGCTCGGCAAGGTGTTCATCATGATCGGCATCTGGCTGTTCGGCATGAACCCGTTCGGCTGGCGGATCGTCGGCACACTGTTCGGCATCGCGATGGTGCCGCTGATGTACCTGTTCGGCAGGCGGCTGTTCCGCAGAACCGACCTGGCGTTCATTTCGGCGTTTCTATTTACGTTCGATTTTATGCACTTCGCCCAGACGCGGATCGCGACGATCGACGTATACGGCGTGTTTTTCATCATCCTGATGTTTTACTTCATGCATCGGTACATGGAGCTGAGCTTTTATCGGTCGCCGCTCGTCCGGACTTTCGTGCCGCTCGGCCTGTGCGGGTTCAGCTTCGGCCTCGGTATCGCGTCGAAATGGATCGTGTTTTACGGCGGTGCGGGTTTGGCGTTACTGTTTTTCCTGACGCTTTGGCGGCGTTGGAAGGAGTACGATTTCGCCCGCAGGCGGCTTGCGACGGCCAGAGGCGACGAACGCCGGCTGTTCGAGCATGTCGTGCGGACGTTTCCGCGAGCGACGGCGGCGACGCTGGCGTTCGCCTGTCTGATGTTCGTCGTCGTGCCCTCGGCGATTTATGTTGCGTCCTACATTCCGATCTTCCTGGTGCCGGGGCCTGGCCACGATCTGAAAGATTTCTGGACTTATCAGAAAAATATGTATAATTATCACAGTCAATTGGAGGCGACGCATCCGTTCGGATCGCCGTGGTGGCAATGGCCGTTTATGTACAAACCGATCTGGTATTACGCCGGTCAAGGATTGCCGGAAGGCATGGTATCGAGCATCGTATCGTTCGGAAATCCGCTTGTGTGGTGGCCGGGAGTGTTCGCTCTGGCGTTCGTCGTGTGGCGGATGTGGTCGCGGAGAGAAACGGCGATGCTTGTGCCGGTGACGGCGTATGTGACGCAATACGCTCCATGGATGCTTGTCCCTCGTTTGACGTTTATTTATCACTATTTTGCAATGGTTCCGTTTCTAGCGTTTTTCTTGGCAGAATCGATCCGCGTCTTGACTGACCGAAAACCGAGGCGTTGGAAGGTGGTCTACGCGTATCTGGCTGGGGTCTTGTTGTTGTTCGCCATGTTTTATCCGATTTTGAGCGGCATGACGGTGCCGCGGGCGTACGTCGCTCATTTCTTGCGCTGGTTCGACAGCTGGTATTTCTACTGATCTTGGGAAAAGGTGAGGAAATATGGATGAATGCGTTCGGTATTCCGTCATTGTTCCCGTCTACAACGAAGAAGAAGTGATCGAGCAGACGTACTTGCGGTTGCGGGATGTGATGAACAGGCTCGGTGAGCCGTACGAATTGCTGTTCGTCAACGACGGCAGCCGCGACCGGAGCGCCGAAATTCTCGAGCGGATTTGCCGGTCGGATCCGAATGTACGGATGTTGGACTTTTCCCGCAATTTCGGCCATCAGATCGCGATCACGGCGGGGATGGACCATGCGCGCGGCGATGCGGTCGTCATCATCGACGCCGACTTGCAGGATCCGCCGGAAATCATTTTGCAGATGATCGATAAATGGCGGCAGGGCTACGATGTCGTCTACGGCAAGCGGATCAAGCGCAAAGGCGAGACGTGGTTCAAAAAGGCGACGGCGCATATCTTTTACCGTCTGCTGCGGTCGATGACGAGCGTCGACATCCCGGTCGATACCGGCGATTTCCGGCTGATGGACCGGAAAGTCGTCGACGTGATGCGCTGCTTAAAAGAGCGGAACCGGTTCGTCCGCGGTCTTGTCAGCTGGGTCGGTTTCCGGCAGACGGCCGTAGAATACGTCCGCGAGGAGAGGTTTGCGGGAGAAACGAAATATCCGCTCAAAAAAATGATCAAGTTCGCTCTGGACGCGATCACGTCGTTCTCGTACAAGCCGCTGCGGTTCGCCACATACATCGGTTTTCTCCTGTCGCTGTTCAGTTTTCTATATTTGGCGGTCGTCGTCGTCCAGCGGTTGTTGACGCGGACGACGGCGCCGGGGTGGGCTTCCATCGTCGCGATCAACTTGCTGTTCAACGGCATCGTGTTGCTCATGCTCGGCGTCATGGGCGAGTATATCGGCCGCATTTACGACGAATCGAAAGGTCGGCCGCTTTATGTCCTGCGCCGCGACGTCCGGTGTGCGCCACACGGGGAACGCGCCGGAGGAGCGGAAGCCGGCGACAGGACGAACGGGATGCGGGATGCGGAGGGAGAACACCGTGGAAGGGCGTGAGCGGACGGAAAGACGCGCACGTACGCGGTCCGTCACCGGGCAGTTTTTGCGGTTCAACGCGGTCGGCGTGTTCAATACCGCCGTCGATTTCGCCGTTTTCGCGATGCTGGCGGCATGGGGGGCGTCGCCGCTGGTCGCCCAGTTCGCCGGTTACGGATGCGGCATGCTGAACAGCTATTACTGGAATCGGAACTGGACGTTTCGCGGCGCCTCGTCCGAAGCGCGGCGGGATGGATCGACGGGGGACCCGGCGACGTTCGTCAGGTTTCTCGCGTTCAATACGGCGACGCTCTTGCTGTCGTTGATCTTGATGGACGCCCTGACCGGGCGGTTCGGGTGGTCCGCGTTCGCCGCCAAGGTCGCCGTCACCGGATTTACCGTCTTCGTCAACTTTACGGGCAACCGCTTGTGGGTGTTTCGGGCTGCGGGCCGTTAGCGGCGCGGACGGTGGGACGGTGGGGGATACCGAAAATGGCTGCGAAGCGGTTCTCAATCGCGTCGTGGTGGGAGAACGTCTGGACCGCGAAGCGGATGGAGACGAAGCTGTTCGTCGTCTTCGTCATGCTGCTCGTCTTGCCGATGGGCGCGTTGAGCTACGTTTCCGCCTCACGGTATTCGGCGTCGATCGAGCGCAACACCGTCGATTACCTGTTTCAAATCTCTGAAAAAATGATCGGAAAACTCGACGATTACATCACCGATCTGGAACGCATTTCGGTCATTCCGTTTTATTTGGATGAAATCAAGGAGGGGTTGAAGGCATCCAACAGGATGTTCGGCGAGAAGGCGGATGTCGCGTCGGCCGTCGGGGTTGCGACGGAAGGCGTCCTGTCCGACGAGGCGCTCATGCGCCTGGAAGTCCAGATGAAACTGAACGAAAGCATATATTTTCTGAACAACATCAAAATGGAAACGAACACCGTCTATTAGTTCGATCGATACGGCACGCCGTACACGGCGATGAAAAGCAGCGGTTCGCGGATGGATCTGATCGACGCATACAGAGAATGGAAAAAGATGGCGTCCGCGGCGCACGGTTTGCCTGTTCTCGTCAGCACACAGTCGGTCAGTTCGTTGCCCGCCGACCGACGCTACGTGTTTACCGTCGTCCGGGAAATTCTCGACGCCTACCGGCCGATCGGCATGATCGCCATCGACGCCAACATCAAAGTCATCGAGGACATGGTTCGGGACCTCGATCGGACGACGCGGGGCACGACCTACATTTTCGACGAAAACGGCCGCGTCATTTTCGACAGCGGGAAAAAATATATCGGGGAACCGCTTCCGCGTCACGAACTGTTCGTGCGGGCGGCGGGAAAGTCGGGCAGTTTTCGTGCCGGACTCGACGGACGCGACGTGCTTGCGATCTACAATACATCGGATAAAACCGGATGGAAAATGTTGATTACGGTTCCTCGCGACGACCTCGTACGCGATGCGATGCGCACCCGATCGTTCACGATCGCGGTTGGCAGCGTGATCGTCGGCTTCGCGCTGGCCATCTCGCTGATTCTCATTTATGCGCTGACGCGTCCCTTGCGTGCGCTTGTTCGGCTGATGCGCGAGGTGCAGAACGGCAATATGGACGTCGCGTTTCCCGTACGCCGGCCGGACGAAGCGGGGCTCGTCGGAAGCGCGTTCAACCGGATGGTCGACCGGATTCGGTCGCTGATCGAAGACATTTACCTGGCGGAACAGCGTAAAAAACAGGCGCAGCTCGAAGCGCTGCAAAATCAGATCAATCCGCACTTCATCTACAACACGCTCGAATCGATCCGCATGACGGCGGAACTTTATCGGGCGCCCGAGGTCGGCGACATGGCCCACTTGCTCGGCAGGCTCATCCGTTACGGCGTCGGATCGGCGACGGAAACGGTGCCGCTCAAGGAAGAGTTCGAACATTTGCGCATGTATGTGCGGCTGCTTAATTACCGTTACGGAAACCGTTTTACGTTGCGGTTGCCGGAATCCGGACCGGATCCCGAGATGCCGGTCATGAAACTGTTGTTTCAACCGATCGTCGAAAACGCCGTGTATCACGGGCTCGACGAGAAAGGCCGGATGGAAATCGTCGTCGATTACCGGAGCGACGGCCGGGTTCACGAATTTATCGTCCGGGACGACGGCATCGGCATGACGGAGGATGCGTTGCGCCGGCAGCGCGAGAAGCTGGAACGGTCGTCCGGCGCGGACAAGAGCGGGATCGGGCTTCGCAACGTCCACGAACGCCTGAAATTAAGGTACGGCGAAAGCTTCGGCCTCCATATCGACAGTCGGCCCGGCCAAGGGACGTCGGTGACGGTTCGGTGGCCCGTGCAGCCGACATAAGCGAGGGGGACGAACACCCAATGGTGCGCATTGCGATCGTCGACGACGAAGAAAAAATTCGGCTCGGGCTCGCGCGGTTGATTGAACGGATCGGCGAGGCGTTCCGGGTGACGGGGGTATTTGCGGGCGGAACAGAATTTATGGATGCGCTCGAGCGCCTAGAGGCCGATTTAGCGATCGTCGACGTCAAAATGCCGGTACTCGACGGCCTCGAGCTGATCGAACGCGCGCGCGCCGTTCGTCCGGACTTGTATTTTGCGGTGTTGAGCGGATTCGACGAATTCGAATACGCCCGGCGCGCCTTGCGAAACGGCGTGCTGGATTATTTGCTGAAACCGGTCGGCGAAAAGGAACTGCGGGACCTCCTCGTTCGCGTCGGGGAACTTGTTTCCCGATCGCGGCAACGTCGGCTGTCCGCTTTGGAAGACAGCCTTGCGCTGGCGGTCGGATCGGATCGGGAAGCCGTTCCGACGCATCTGAGGGAGCGCGCTTTGGCGACGCTAGATCGGAGCGGCCTGTTCGACGGTTGCGCTGTATTGATGCTGCTGCAGACGCACCCGGCCGTGTCGAAGGATGTTCTGGAATCTCGACTTAAAAGGGAAGGGAACGGACTTGCCGTCGCCTCGCTCGCCGAAAACATGATCGCCGCCGTCATTCGGATCGGAGACAATGAGAGTTCCTTCGACCGGCTTTGCGCTGCGATGGAAGAATGGATGGAGCAAACGGCGGCCGACGATGTCCGCGTCGGCGTCAGTTCCGCATTTTCGGGAACGGCGCAGTTTCCGGCGGCTTGCCGCGGTGCGGAAACGGCGCTTCAACATGCATGGTATGCCCCGCAACGGCGCGCTTTGTGTAAAGAAATGGCCGCCCGACCGCTCGAAAAAAACGATGCGGTTCAACTCTTTTTTCTGCTTGAAAGGGAATTCTGGCCTTCTGTAGAAATTCTCGATGTATCGCGAGCAATCCAGGCGTTGCGCGCGTGGACCGTCGAGATCGGACGGCGGCGAATTCCTTGGAAAACGCTGTCCGCCGGTTTTGAAACCATTTACGCGATGCTCGGCGGCAAGACCGCAGGAGCGAACGATGAACCGGTATGGGACCCCAGGCGTTATCCCGGTTGGTCCGCTTATGCGGAGCATTTTCTAGCCAGGGCGCAAGAGGTCCTTCACAAACGCAGAGACGAGCGGCAGGAAAGCCGCGTCGTCGAAAAAATCAAGTCGTTCATTCATCGGCATTACCAAACGGAAATTAAACTTTCCCGGTTGGCCGAAGAAGTGTTTTTGTCCCCGAGCTACCTCAGCAAACTGTTTCACGCTGAAACCGGACAAACTATCACGGACTATCTGATTTCGTACCGCATTGAGCGCGCCAAGGCGTTGCTGCTCGAAAACAACGGTCTGAAAACGTACGAAATCGGAGAAAAAGTCGGTTATCCTGATCCTGCATACTTCAATAAAATTTTTAAGAAAATTGTCGGGCTTACCCCCAAAGAATACCGCGAACGCGTTAGGTGATCGTTATCTAAAATCAAGACAACGAAAACAAACAGAATCCATTTTCAATCGTTCATGCCCCCCGTATAATGGTTCTGTAATCGATACCATCGCGGGGGGTGTTTGCTGCGTGAATCTTTCATACAGAACCCAGCGAATGATGATCCTGTTCGGTTTTTTGTCGGTGCCGGTTTTGTTTTTGCTGGTGTTTTCCGTTTTTCCCGCGATCGCTTTGTTTTATTTCAGCCTGACCGATTGGGACGGGCTCGGGTTCGACATGAAGTTCGTCGGTTTGTCCAATTACGTCGAGATTTTCACAAGGCCCGATATTTTCGGAGCTTTCCGCAACAACGCGTACTACTTTTTCGGCGGCATCATCCAAGAAATCGTCGCGCTTTATTTTGCCGTCGTGCTGAACCGGCGGCTGAAGGGTAATTATGCGTTCCGCGTCATTTTGTTTTTGCCGTACGTTTTGCACAGCGTCGCCACCGTCATCATGTTCCGCAACTTTTATCATGCCGAATACGGAGCGCTGAACGTTTTTCTGGAAAGTATCGGCCTCGGATTTCTGAAGCGGCCGTGGCTGGCCGATCCCGTGCTCGTCGACTATGCGCTCGCGTTTATCTCCATGTGGAAATATATGGGGCTTAATATGATCATTTTTTTAGGAGCTTTGCAGTCCATTCCCGTCGACCTGTATGAGGCCGCCAAAATCGACGGCGCAAGCGCGGGGCAACAGTTCCGCTACATCACGCTGCCCGGAATTTTGGGCGTGATCGAACTGATGTTCATCCTGACGCTGACGGGCGCTCTCGAAGTGTTCGACATTCCTTACATCATGCTGCTCGGCGCCAACGATACCCAGACGTTCGTCGTTCAGACGATCCAGATGGCGTTTCAGTTCAAAAAGGCCGGACTCGCCTCGGCCATGGCGGTCGTGCTGCTCTGCATCGTCTTTCTTCTGATCTTCGCACAGCGGAAATTGTTTCGGGGTGAAAAACGGCAATGGAGCATCTAGAGCCTTGGTGGAGCAAAGCATGGAAATACGTTTCGTTGTTGTTCGCTTCGTTCGTCGTGCTGTTCCCGATTTACTCGGTGGTCGTCGGTGCGTTCAAAACAAGAGAAGAATATTATGCGAGCGGACTAAAACTTCCGCAAAGCTTTCTTTATCTCGACAATTTCATTAAAGTCTATGAGGTTGGCAAACTGGGGCTCGGTTTTCGCAACATTTTGATTATTCTCGCCGTCGTCATTTGCGGAAACATTTTGTTCGGCACGATGGTCGCATACGCGTTGGGGCGGTTTGATTTCGCTCTCCGCAGGCCGATTCTCGGGCTGTATCTGTTCGCGCAGATCGTGCCGCTCGTGACGACGCAGGTCGCCACGTTTTCCGTCGTCAAAACGTTGGGGTTGTTCAATACCATTTTTGCACCGATGGTGCTTTATATGGGAGCGGACGTGCTGCAGATCGTCATTTATATGCAGTTTATCCGCAACATTCCGACGGATCTGGACGAAAGCGCGATGATCGAAGGCGCTTCCCTGTTCCGGATTTATCGCTCGATCATTTTTCCGCTGCTGGCGCCGGCGACGGCGACGCTGGTGATCCTCAAAACCATTTCGGTTTACAACGATTTTTACATTCCGCTTTTGTACATGCCGAGTCAGAAACTGAAAGTGGTTTCGACGGCGATTTACGCTTTCGTCGGTCCGAACGCAGCGCAACTGAACGTTATTTCCGCGGGTATTCTCATGATTTTCTTGCCAACCGTTCTTCTTTTCCTGTTTTTGCAGCGATATATTTTTGCCGGAATCGTCAGCGGTGCGGTTCGGTGACGAGAGTCGAAGAATATTTGTTCGATTTGTTATCGCAACATACGACAAGAAAAACAAATTCGGAGCATTTAAATCGAGCATTTATTATTCTATAATAGAAAACGTGAAAGCGATGCCAATCGATCGTTTCCGCAAACTTGCGGAAGAAGGCACGCAACTTAGGGAGATGGGGGTATTCGGAATGCGAAAGTCTGTCGTATGGTTGTCCGCATGTCTGCTGGTCGTCGGTTTGTTGTCCGGTTGCGGTGGCAAGAAGGAGGACAGCGGAGCGACTTCATCCCCTTCCGTTTCGAACTCGTCGGATTCGGCGGCGGGCGGAAAGTCGGAGCTGTCGGGGAAAATCAAGTTTTTGTCGCACCGCACCGACTACGTCAACGACGGCACGTTCGACAAGTACATCGCGAAGTTCAAGGAAAAATATCCGAAGGCGGAAATCGAGCTGGAGGCTTTGACCAACTACGCGAACGACATTAAGGTCCGCCTGACGACGGGCGAGGCCGGCGACGTGCTGATGCTCGATCCCGGCATCGCGAACAAGGATTTGCCGACGTATTTCGAACCGTTGCCGGATTCGCTGTTCGAAAACGCATATTTTCCCGACCAGCGCGCGTGGGAAGGGAAACGCTACGCCATCACGACCGGCGTCAACACGATGGGGATCGTCTACAACAAGAAAGCGTTCCAGAAAGCGGGCATCACGAAAGTGCCGACGACGCTCGACGAACTCTATCAGGCTGCACAGAAACTGAAGGACGCCGGCATCATTCCGCTCTACATGAACTACGGCGCGCAATGGCCGATGGGCAACTGGTTCGAGGGAGCCGGCTGGTGGGTGGCGGGCGATCCCAAACTGCACGACAGAATGGTGCAGAGCGACACGCCGTTTACGTTGACAGACGCGTACGAAAAGATGATCAACATCGCCCGTACGTTCGTCGAAAAAGGCTGGGTCGAACCCGACCTGTCGACGAACAATTGGGAAATGTCCAAAGGTGAGGTCGCTTCGGGGAAAGCCGCCATGTATTTTCTCGGAAACTGGGTCATTCCTCAAGTCATCGGAGCGGGAGCCAAACCGGAAGACGTCGGGTTTTTCCCGTTCCCGTACGACAACAGCGGCGGGCCTTACAACGCCCCGCTCGGCGGCGACTATTACATCGGCGTCAGCAAAAACAGCAAAAACAAAGAACTGGCAATCAAATTCCTTGAATTTTTCGTCAAGGAATCCGGTTATCAGGATCAGTCGGGATTTATGCCGATCTATAAGGACAAACAGCCGAACGTGCCGCAGCTTGCGGAATTCAAGTCGTTCAAGCCGAACCTGATCGAGGAACTGCCCGGCGATCCGCGGTTCAACGAAATCGCCAACAAGGCGGAAATTCCGCTCTGGACCGGTGCGGTCGCCCAGCAACTCGTCAAGGCGAAAGACGTCAAGGCCGAGCTCGACAAACTGAACAAAAAGTGGGCGGATGCGAAAAAAGCGCTGGGATACTGATAACGATGCCGAGCCGAGACCGCCGGGACGCTTTGTCCCGCGGTCTCGGCCGTTCGTTATTCTCCCCCGTAAAAATGCGCTTCCGGCATGCCTTTCAGGTCGCTCAAAAATTGCCGCATCGCGCTGGACAAATACCGTCCGGCTTTATAAATGACGCCGACCGGATGACTGATTTCCAGTTCGTTGACTTTGATCGTTTTCAGCGTGCCGAGTTTTAGTTCGTTCGTGATCGACAGTTTGGAGATAATGCCGGCTCCTAGGTTCAGCTCCACCATCCGTTTGACCTCTTCGCTGCTCGACAGTTCCATGACGATATGCGGCGTAATGCCGAATGACTTGAAGACGCGGTCGACGAACTTGCGGCCGGCCGTATCCGGCGTCAGCATGATGAAGGGGACATCGCGCAGTTCCTCGATCGTCACGTGCGGTCGGGACGCCAACGGATGTTGCGGCGAGACGACGAGCTCGAACGTGTCGTAATAAAGAACTGACGTTTCGAGGTTCGGGTTCTTTTCAAAAAGATATGTGATCCCGATGTCGATCGCGCCTTTTTCGACGCTGGCCATCACCTGCGATGACGGCATGGAATGGATCGTGGTTTTGATGCGCGGAAACTGATTTTGGACGTAGGCCAGAACACGGGGCAAAATCTGGATGGCGATCGAGGTCGTCGTCCCGAGCCGGATATGTCCTTGCGGGATTTGTTGGAGGTCGGCAAGCCTCTGCTTGAGTTCAGTAGCTATTTGTAAAATCTGCTTGGCGTACTCCAGAAAAATTTTACCGCTCTCGGTCAGCGCCATCGGTTGGCCGCGGTCGATCAGGACGGTATCGAATTCGAGCTCCAGGTTTCGAATTTGCGCGGATACCGCCGGTTGCGTCAGATTGAGCATTTCTCCTGCTTTTCGAAAACTCATCGTTTTCGTAACAGCTACGAATGTTTCGAGTTGCTGAAGGTTCACGTTTTCACCACCTGAAAAATGTCCATTATCGATGTGACGTTGATTATAAAAAGTTTTGATAGCTCCATTATAGCCTGCATGTTTTCGGATGCGCAAGCGGCAAAAAAGTCACCAAAGTGTCAAACAGGTCACAAAAGTGTTAGACGGGAAAACGGGACGGGAAGTATAATAAAACCAACTCGATGGAAATAAGCGATGAAGAGAGGTGAGAGGAAGACAGTTCTGAATCGAAAGGCGCAAGAAGTCCTTTGAAAAAGAGATTCGCACATGCATGAAGACGACAAGGAGGAATTTTGAAGGAGGAACAGACGGTGAATTTCCGACAACTGATGCTGAGACGACGGGCGCTGTCGATGTTGACGGGCGCGGCGGTCGTTTATTCGGCTTTCGTGCCGGTTGGAAGTCCGGATTCGGCTGTTGTTCGGGCGGCTCCTACCTCTTACAATTACGCGGAAGCGCTTCAAAAGGCAATTTATTTCTACGACGCACAACGTTCCGGCAAGCTGCCTCCCGATAACCGCGTCGAATGGCGCGGCGATTCCGGGCTTAACGACGGAGCCGACGTCGGCGTCGATTTGACGGGCGGTTGGTACGACGCCGGCGACCACGTCAAGTTCGGGTTGCCGATGGCATATTCCGCCGCCATGCTGGCGTGGGCGGTGTACGAGTACCGCGACGCTTTCGTGCAGACGGGGCAGCTCGATTATATTTTGAACAACATCAAGTGGGCGACCGACTATTTCATCAAGGCGCATTCCGCGCCCAACGTGCTTTGGGGACAGGTCGGCAAGGGGGACGTCGATCATGCCTGGTGGGGACCGGCAGAAGTGATGCAGATGCCGCGTCCGGCCTACAAAATCGACCCGAGCTGTCCGGGGTCCGATCTCGCTGCCGGAACGGCCGCCGCGATGGCCGCCGCCGCCGCGGTGTTTAAACCCACTGACCCGACTTATGCCTCAACGTTGATCGCTCATGCGAAACAATTGTATACGTTTGCAGATACTTATCGGGGGAAATATTCCGATTGCATCACTGATGCGCAAAATTTCTATCGGTCGTGGAGCGGTTACGCCGATGAGCTGACGTGGGGTGCCGTCTGGCTTTATCTCGCCACCGGCGAGCAGGCCTATCTTGACAAGGCAATCGCCTCAGTCGCGGAATGGGGGCGCGAAGGTCAGACGCCTTATTGGGGTTACAAATGGACGCAAAGCTGGGACGACGTCCATTACGGCGCTCAGCTGCTGTTGGCAAGAATTACGGGCGACCAGCGGTTTATCCAGTCGACGGAGCGCAACCTGGAATATTGGACGGACGGCACGGACGACACCGGCGAGCGCATCACGTATACGCCCGGGGGGCTTGCTTGGCTAGATTCTTGGGGTTCACTCCGCTATGCGATGAACGCGTCGTTCTTGGCGTTCGTCTATTCCGACTGGCTGCAAAGCCGCGATCCCGCCAAAGCGGAAAAGTACAGGAACTTCGCCGTTCGCCAGGTTCTGTATGCATTGGGCGACAACCCGCGCAATTCTAGCTATGTCGTCGGATTCGGGCGCAATCCGCCGCAGCGGCCGCATCACCGGACGGCGCACGGGTCGTGGGCTGACAGCCAGAACGTTCCCGCTTACCATCGGCACATTTTATATGGCGCTCTTGTGGGCGGTCCGAACCAGTCCGACGCCTATACGGATTCGATCAGCGACTACGTCGGCAATGAGGTTGCGACGGATTACAACGCGGCGTTTACGGGAAATCTCGCAAAAATGTATCTGCTGTTCGGCGCCAGCGCCGGACAGCGGCCGCTTGCCAATTTTCCCGAGCCGGAAGTACGCGAGGACGAGTTTTTCGTCGAAGCCGGCGTGAACAGCTCCGGACCGAACTACACAGAGATCAAGGCCCTGATCAACAACCGGTCCGGCTGGCCCGCGCGGATGGGCGACAAGCTTTCGTTCAAGTATTTCGTCGATTTGTCTGAAGTTTACGCCGCCGGTTATACGGTCAACGACATTAAGGTGACGACGAACTACAACGAAGGCGCGAAAGTATCCGGTCTGCTTCCGTATGACGAAAGCCGTCGTCTTTACTATGTGCTCGTCGATTTTACGGGTACGAAGATTTATCCCGGCGGTCAGTCCGCCTACAAGAAAGAGGTTCAGTTCAGACTGAGCGCTCCGAGCGGGACATCGTTCTGGAATCCGAACAACGATTTCTCGTACCAGCTGATGTCCGGCACGTCCAACAGCAGCCTGGTCAAGACGCCGTATATGCCGGTTTATGACGCCGGGGTGAAGATTTTCGGCGTGGAGCCGTCGTCCGGAAGCGGGTCGAGCCCGACGCCGCCACCCACGTCGACGCCGACACCGACACCGACGCCGACACCGACACCGACGCTGACACTGACACCGACACCGACGCCGACACCGACGCCGACACCGACGCCGACACCGACGCCGACACCGACACCGACGCCGACACCAACGCCGACACCAACGCCGACACCGACGCCGACGCCGACACCAACGCCGACGCCGACACCGACACCGACGCCTAGCGCGAGCGGTACCCTGCGCGTCGAGTATCGCGTCGGTGACACCAGCGCCACCGACAACCAGATGAAGCCGTACCTGCGCATCGTCAACACCGGCTCGCAAGCCGTGCCGCTGACCGAACTGAAGGTGCGCTACTGGTACACGAAGAACTCGACGCAGGCCGAACAGTACTTCTGCGACTGGGCGCAGATCGACTGCTCGAACATCCGGGCGCAGTTCGTGTCGCTGGCGCAGCCGGTCAGTGGAGCGGACAGCTACATCGAGCTGAGCTTCACGGGCGGAAGCGTTCCGGCGGGAGGCAACACGGGCGAGATACAGAACCGGATTCACTTCACGAACTGGATGAACTACAACGAAACGGACGACTGGTCGTACAACGGGACGCAGACGACGTGGGGTCCGTCGACGCGGATTACGCTGTATCGTAACGGCGTGCTGGTGTGGGGCACCGAGCCGGGCGGCGGATCGTCGACGCCGACACCGACGGCGACACCTACGCCTACGCCGAGCGCGGCGCCCACACCGACGCCGACGGCCGGCGGCAGCCTGGTCGTGCAGTATCGCGCGGCGGACACGAACGCGGGCGACAACCAGCTGAAGCCGCACTTTAGGATTGTGAACCGCGGGACGACGAGCGTGCCGCTGTCGGAGCTTTCGATCCGGTACTGGTACACGGTGGACGGGGACAAGCCGCAGGTGTTCAACTGCGACTGGGCGCAGGTGGGTTGTTCGAACTTGCGGGGCAGTTTCGTGAAGCTTTCGACGGGCCGGACGGGGGCGGACTACTACATCGAGATCACGTTCACATCGGGCGCGGGCAGCTTGGCGGCTGGGGGAAGCAGTGGGGACATTCAGGTGCGGATCAACAAGAACGACTGGACGAACTACAACGAGGCGAACGATTACTCGTATGATCCGACGAAGACGAGTTTTGCGGATTGGAACCGGGTGACGCTGTATCGCAACGGTCAGCTCATCTGGGGCGTCGAACCATAGCAAAATTCGGTGGTTTATTCTTTTGAACAGCAAACCCCAGGGAACGGAGGAATGAGGGTGTCGATCGAATTGGCAATCCTATTGCCGACCTTCGTTCCCTGGTTTGCAAATAGAAACGCTACAAAAAACAGGAGGAAGAGGGAAAATCATGGAATCACTCGCATGGACGCTGTTATGGAAGAAAGCAAGAATTATCTTTCTTGCTTTCGCGCTTGTCGTCTCCGCCTTCGCGGGCTTCGCTGTGTCTCCTCGTAGCGAAACCGCTTACGCGCAGACGGACCCGCAGGTTTTCAAGGACAGGTTTTTGCAGCTGTACAACCAAATCAAAAATCCGGCGAACGGTTACTTTTCGCCGGAAGGCATTCCTTATCACTCCATCGAAACGTTGATTTCGGAAGCTCCCGACTATGGGCATATGACGACGTCGGAAGCGTTCAGTTATTGGCTCTGGCTGGAAACGCTATATGGTTACTTCACCGGTGACTGGTCGAAACTGGAACAGGCTTGGACAAAAATGGAGCAATTCATTATCCCGAACTCGACGGAACAGCCGACGATGGGGTCTTACAACCCATCAAGTCCAGCTACTTACGCGCCGGAACATCCGTATCCGGACCGGTATCCAACTTTGCTGAACAATTCCGTGCCGGCAGGACAGGACCCACTGGATGCGGAACTCAAAGCGACGTACGGTAATAACGTGACGTATTTGATGCACTGGCTGCTTGACGTGGACAATTGGTACGGCTTCGGCAACCTGTTGAACCCGTCGCATACGGCGACCTACGTCAACACGTTCCAGCGCGGCGAACAGGAATCGGTCTGGGAGGCGATCACACATCCGTCGCAGGACAATTTCCGGTTCGGAAAACCGAATGAAGGTTTTGTGACGCTGTTCGTAAAAGATAACGGAACGCCTGCCCAGCAATGGCGTTATACGGCAGCCTCTGACGCCGACGCACGCGCCATTCAGGTGATGTATTGGGCGAAGCAGCTGGGGTACAACAACCAGACCTATCTGGATAAGGCGCGCAAGATGGGCGACTATCTGCGCTATACACTGTTCGACAAGTATTTCCAACAAATCGGCAGTGCAAACGACGGTTCTCCGAGCCCGGGCAGCGGTAAAAACTCTGCGCATTACCTTTTGTCTTGGTACACGGCCTGGGGCGGTGGTCTCGGCTCCGGCGGCAACTGGGCTTGGAGAATCGGATCGAGCCATGCTCATCAGGGTTATCAAAATCCTGTCGCTGCTTATGCGCTGTCTGCCGGCGGACTGGCGCCGCGTTCCGCAACGGCACAGACCGACTGGGCGACGTCGTTGCAACGTCAGCTTGAATTCTATACGTGGCTGCAATCGAGCGAAGGCGCCATCGGCGGCGGGGCGACCAACAGCGTCGGGGGCAGCTATCAGCCGTATCCTTCCGGTCGCAGTACGTTCTACGGCATGGTTTACGATGAAGCGCCGGTTTATCGCGATCCGCCTTCGAACTCGTGGTTCGGCTTCCAAGCGTGGTCCGTCGAACGCGTCGCGGAACTGTACTATATCTGGACCAGCAGCGGAAATACCAATACGCAGCAGTTCCAGATGGTTAAAAACATCGTCACCAAATGGGTCGATTGGGCGCTTGACTATACGTTCGTGAATCAACGCCCGGTTACAGACGCTCAAGGGTATTTCCTGACGAGCAGCGGCAGCCGTGTCCTGGGCGGCAACAATCCGCAGATCGCCACGGTTTCCGATCCCGGTCAGTTCTATATTCCGTCGACGCTGGAATGGCAGGGTCAACCGGACACATGGAACGGATATGCCAATTATACGGGCAATCCCAATTTCCATGCGATTGCGAAAGACCCCGGCCAAGACGTCGGCGTCACCGGCAACTATATCAAGCTGCTGACGTTCTTTGCCGCGGCCACGAAAGCGGAGACGGGGAACTACACCGCTCTCGGAAGCCAGGCGTTGAATGTCGCCGAACAGTTGCTGAACGTGCTTTGGAATTTCAACGACGGGGTTGGGATTGTCCGTCCCGAACAACGCGCCGACTACTTCCGCTATTTTACGAAGGAAATTTACTTCCCGAGCGGCTGGAGCGGCACGTACGGACAGGGCAATACCATTCCTGGGCCGGGCGCGGTTCCTTCCGATCCGTCGAAAGGCGGAAACGGCGTTTATATCAGCTACGCCGAACTGCGTCCGAAGATCAAGCAAGATCCGAAATGGTCGTATCTTGAAAATCTGTACAAAACTTCGTATAATCCGTCCACAGGTCGCTGGGAAAACGGTGTTCCGACGTTCACGTATCACCGTTTCTGGGCGCAGGTCGATGTGGCGACGGCGTATGCGGAATTTGCCCGGTTGATCGGCGGTTTGGGCGCTTCGCCGACACCGACGCCGAGCGCGACACCGACGCCGAGCGCGACACCGACGCCGAGCGCGACGCCGACACCGACGCCGACGCCGACACCGACACCGACGCCGACGCCGACACCGACACCGACGCCGACGCCGACACCGACACCGACGCCTAGCGCGAGCGGCACCCTGCGCGTCGAGTATCGCGTGGGCGACACGAGCGCCACCGACAACCAGATGAAACCGCAGCTGCGCATCGTCAACACCGGCTCGCAGGCCGTGCCGCTGACCGAGCTGAAGGTGCGCTACTGGTACACGAAGAACTCGACGCAGGCCGAACAGTACTTCTGCGACTGGGCGCAGATCGGCTGCTCGAACATCCGGGCGCAGTTCGTGTCGCTGGCGCAGCCGGTCAGCGGGGCGGACAGCTACATCGAGCTGAGCTTCACGGGCGGCAATGTGCCGGCGGGAGGCAACACGGGCGAGATACAGAACCGGATTCACTTCACGAACTGGATGAACTACAACGAAACGGACGACTGGTCGTACAACGGGACGCAGACGACGTGGGGACCGTCGACGCGGATTACGCTGTATCGTAACGGCGTGCTGGTGTGGGGCACGGAGCCGGGCGGCGGTTCGTCGACACCGACACCGACACCGACGCCGACGCCGACACCGACGCCGACGCCGACACCGACACCGACGGCGACGCCGACACCGACACCGACGCCGACACCGTCGGCCGGCGGCAACCTGGTCGTGCAGTACCGCGCGGCGGACACGAACGCGACGGACAACCAGCTGAAGCCGCACTTTAGGATTGTGAACCGCGGGACGACGAGCGTGCCGTTGTCGGAGCTGACGATCCGGTACTGGTACACGGTGGACGGAGACAAGCCGCAGGTGTTCAACTGCGACTGGGCGCAGGTAGGTTGCTCGAATGTGCGTGGCAGCTTTGTGAAGCTGACGACGGGCCGGACGGGGGCGGACTACTACATCGAGATCACGTTCACGTCGGGCGCGGGCAGCTTGGCGGCTGGGGGAAGCAGTGGGGACATTCAGGTGCGGATCAACAAGAACGACTGGACGAACTACAACGAGGCGAACGACTACTCGTGTGATCCGACGAAGACGAGTTTTGCGGATTGGAACCGAGTGACGCTGTATCGTAACGGTCAGCTCGTCTGGGGCGTCGAACCGTAACGCACAACAGTCCATGCCGAGAAGGTTCGGGGGCGTTCAACTGAAGACGGGGAACGCCCCCGTTCCTGAAAGTATGTCACGAGCAAAACGAGGGAGGAGCCGAGCATGGGAACGGGCCGTGCCGGAGAGTGGATCAAAAAAATGTTGCTGGTTTTGGCAATTGGATTGCTCCTTCCGATTCCATACCTGCATGTCGCTTCAGCGGAAAACGTCCTGATTTTGCAGAGCGATTTTGAGGACGGGACGACGCAAGGGTGGGTCGGTCGCGGGGGAGTCGAAACGCTTACTGTCACTTCCGCGGCAGCGTACAGCGGAGCTTATGGTTTGTCCGTGAGCGGAAGAACGAAAACGTGGCATGGTCCGACATTGGACATCACTTCCTATATTCAGGTTGGAAAGACTTATCAATTTTCAGCATGGGTTAAATTGCCTTCCGGTTCGTCCAACACACGCATTTATATGACGATGCAAAGAACCATGCAGGACACGGTCTACTATGAGCAAATTTATTTCGACACGGCTTCAGCTGGAAATTGGGTTCAATTGAAAGCCCAATACAAGTTGTACGAACCTGCTGTAAACCTGCAGGTATACTTTGAAGCTCCCGATCATGCTACTCAATCTTTCTATATTGATGACGTCCGAATTGAACAACTTCCTGATCTTCCGAAGACGGTAGAAGAGAATATTCCGTCCCTGAAAGATGTTTTCGCAGGGCGTTTTCCGATAGGAACGGCGTTTGAAAATTTTGAACTTCTCGATGAACAGGACAGAAAATTGATTTTAAAACATTTCAATAGTGTGACGCCTGGAAACGTGCTGAAGTGGGACAGCACAGAACCACAAGAAGGAGTCTTTAACTTTACGGAATCGGATAAAGCGGTTGCTTTTGCGGTTCAGAACGGAATGAAGATCAGAGGTCATACATTGATTTGGCATAATCAGACGCCGAATTGGGTGTTTTATGATTCAAACGGAAATTTAGTTTCCAAAGAAGTTCTATATCAACGAATGGAAAGACACATTAAAACCGTCGTCAGCCGCTACAAAGGAATCATCTATGCGTGGGATGTCGTCAATGAAGTTATCGATCCCGGACAGCCTGATGGATTGCGTAGAAGCTTGTGGTATCAGATTGCCGGCGAGGAGTATATCGAAAAGGCGTTCCAATTTGCGCATGAAGCTGATCCGAATGCGCTTCTCTTCATCAATGATTATAACACGCATGAATCCGGTAAAAGCCAAGCATTGTACAATTTGGTACAACGACTGAAAAATAAGGGTATTCCTGTTCACGGAGTCGGACACCAGACCCATATTAATATTTCCTGGCCGTCGATCAGTGAAATCGAAAATTCGCTCGTCAAGTTCTCGAACCTGGGAGTTGTTCAGGAAATCACTGAGTTGGATATGAGCATTTACAACAATTCATCACAGAAGTACGACACATTGCCTTCCGATTTGGCTCAGCAGCAGGCAACCCGTTACAGACAACTGTTCGAAATGTTCTTGAGAAGGAGCAGTTTGATTCAAAACGTTACGTTCTGGGGCAAAGATGATGCAAATACGTGGTTGCGGAAGTTCCCAGTCGTCCGAAATGACTGGCCGCTGTTGTTCGATGAGCAATTAAAGGCGAAACCGGCATATTGGGCGGTAGTCGGAACTGTTCCGTCACCCACGCCGACACCGACGTCGACGGCAACACCAACGCCGACACCAACGGTGATACCGACGCCGACACCGACGCCAACGCCGACATCGACGCCGACACCGACGCCGACGTCGACGCCGACGCCTAGCGCGAGCGGCACCCTGCGCGTCGAGTATCGCGTGGGCGATTCCAGCGCCACCGACAACCAGATGAAACCGCAGCTGCGCATCGTCAACACCGGCTCGCAAGCCGTGCCGCTGACCGAACTGAAAGTGCGCTACTGGTACACGAAGAACTCGACGCAGGCCGAACAGTACTTCTGCGACTGGGCGCAAATCGGCTGCTCGAACATCCGGGCGCAGTTCGTGTCGCTGGCGCAGCCAGTCAGCGGAGCGGACAGCTACATCGAGCTGAGCTTCACGGGGGGCAGCGTTCCGGCGGGAGGCAACACGGGCGAGATCCAGAACCGGATTCACTTCACGAACTGGATGAACTACAACGAAACGGACGACTGGTCGTACAACGGGACGCAGACGACGTGGGGGCCGTCGACGCGGATTACGCTGTATCGTAACGGCGTGCTGGTGTGGGGCACCGAGCCGGGCGGCGGATCGCCGACACCGACACCAACGCCGACGTCAACGCCGACGCCGACGTCAACGCCGACACCGACGCCGACGCCGACACCGACACCGACGGCGACACCGACACCCACACCCACGCCGACGCCGTCGGCCGGCGGCAACCTGGTCGTGCAGTACCGCGCGGCGGACACGAACGCGGGCGACAACCAGCTGAAGCCGCATTTTCGGATTGTGAACCGCGGGACGACGAGCGTACCGTTGTCGGAGCTTACGATTCGGTACTGGTACACGGTGGACGGCGACAAGCCGCAGGTGTTCAACTGTGACTGGGCGTGGGTCGGATGTTCGAACCTGCGCGGCAGTCTGGTGAAGTTGACGACGGGCCGGACGGGGGCGGACTACTACCTTGAGATCACGTTCACATCGGGCGCGGGCAGCCTGGCGCCTGGGGCGAACAGCGGAGACATTCAGGCGCGGATCAACAAGAACGACTGGACGAACTACAACGAGGCGAACGACTACTCGTATGATCCGACGAAGACGAGTTTTGCGGATTGGAACCGGGTGACGCTGTATCGGAATGGTCAGCTCGTCTGGGGCGTCGAGCCGTAAGGGTATACCTAAGAGCGGCGTGGCGGAGTCGATAAGCGGTGATGATTCCGCCTCGCTCGAGGACCGGTCGACTGCCACAGAAGGCTTTGTGAAGGAGGTGATGGACGGAAGATCCGAAAAAGAAAGAATATGAAGGTTTTGTGGGTTGGTTTTGGTAAAAAAGAATCCATGAGGAACCAAACGAAAGAGGGGAGTGACACAGGCATGACGATGGCGTGGAAACAGCGCAGCGGATTGATCGCGTTGATTTTGGCATTGGTAGCGGGTTTGCTGCTGCCATGGGGATCGCTGCCGAAAGCGGCGGCGGAGCCGCATGTGGACAATCCGTTTGTAGGAGCGACGGCTTACGTCAATCCGGACTATGCGGCGCTGGTCGATTCGTCGATCGCGAGGGTGAGCGATCCAACGCTGGCGGCGAAGATGCGTACGGTCAAGACGTATCCGACGGCGGTGTGGTTGGATCGGATCGCGGCGATTGACGGAGGGCCGGGAAGACGGAGCTTGGTGCAGCATTTGGATACGGCGTTGGCGCAGAAGCAAGGGAATACGCCGATTACGGCGATGTTTGTGATTTACAATATGCCGGGTCGGGACTGCGCGGCGCTGGCGTCGAACGGGGAGCTGCCGCTGACGCAGGAAGGGCTGCAGAGGTACAAGACGGAGTATATTGACCGAATTGCGGCAATTTTTGCAGATCCGAAGTATGCGGGAATTCGGATCGTGACGGTGATTGAACCGGACGGCTTGCCGAACCTGGTGACGAACCTGAGCGATCCGGAATGCGCGCAGGCGAATTCAAGCGGAATTTATGTAGAGGCAGTACGATATGCGATCAACAAGTTGAGCGAAATTCCGAACGTGTATATTTACCTGGACATCGCGCATTCGGGATGGCTGGGCTGGGACAACAACCGGACCGGCGCGGTGCAGCTGTATACGAACGTGGTGCGAGGGACGACGAAAGGGCTTTCGAGCGTGGACGGGTTTGTGACGAACGTGGCGAACTATACGCCGCTCGAGGAGCCGTATTTGACGGATCCAAACCTGACGGTGGGAGGTCAGCCGCTTAAGTCAGCGAAGTTTTATGAGTGGAACCCGTATTTTGATGAAGTAGATTATGCGGCAGCGTTGCGGTCGGCGTTTATCAGTGCAGGGTGGCCGACGAGCATCGGGATGTTGATCGACACGAGCCGCAACGGCTGGGGCGGGCCGAACCGGCCGACGGGAGCGAGCGGGACGACGGTGGACGCGTATGTGAATTCGGGGCGTGTGGACCGTCGGGCGCATCGCGGGCTGTGGTGTAACGTCAGCGGAGCGGGGATGGGAATGCCGCCGCAGGTGGCGCCGGCGGCGTATGCGTCGCAAGGGATCGAGGCATTCGTATGGGTGAAGCCGCCCGGGGAGTCGGACGGAGCGAGTTCGGAGATACCGAACGACGAAGGCAAGCGGTTTGACCGGATGTGCGATCCGACGTATACGACGCAATACGGGGTGTTGACGGGGGCGTTGCCGAACGCGCCGTTGGCGGGGCAATGGTTCCATGATCAGTTTGTGATGTTGGTGCAGAATGCGTATCCGGCGATTCCGACGAGCGGCGGTGGGACACCGACGCCGAGTACGACGGTGACGCCGACACCGACACCGACGCCGACACCGACGCCGAGTGCGACGGTGACGCCGACACCGACACCGACGCCGACACCGACGCCGAGTGCGACGGTGACGCCGACACCGACACCGACGCCGACACCGACGCCGACGGTGACGCCGACGCCGACATCGTCGACAAGTTTTGTGGCCAGGCACGGGCAATTGAGAGTCGTGGGGAATCAATTGGTCGACCAAAATGGACAACCCATCCAACTAAGAGGCATTAGTTCTCATGGGTTACAATGGTATGGGCATTTCGTCAATCGAGACAGCCTCCGATGGCTCCGAGATGATTGGGGAATAACAGTTTTCCGAGCAGCTCTGTATACTGCCGAACAAGGATATATCACGAATCCGTCTTTAAAAGAAAAAGTGAAGGAAGCTGTACAAGCCGCAATTGAACTCGGTATTTATGTGATCATCGACTGGCACATTTTGTCTGATGGCGATCCGAACACGTACAAGGAGCAAGCGAAAGCGTTTTTCGATGAAATGTCGCGATTGTACGGCAGTTATCCGAACGTGATTTATGAGATCGCCAACGAACCGAATGGTGTGACATGGGAAGGACAGGTTAAGCCGTACGCTTCGGAGGTGATCCCGGTCATCCGTGCTAATGACCCTGATAATCTCATTATTGTCGGAACAACAACGTGGAGTCAGGATGTCCATCTTGCAGCAGATAGCCCGCTACCTTACAGCAACCTGGCGTACGCTCTGCATTTCTATGCCGGTACGCATGGTCAATGGTTGAGAGACCGGATCGACTATGCGAGGAATAAAGGCATCGCGATTTTCGTGAGTGAATGGGGGACAAGCACTTCGACAGGCGATGGAGGCCCCTATCTCACGGAGTCGCAACAATGGTTGGATTTCCTTAATGCTCGGCAGATCAGTTGGGTGAACTGGTCGTTGAGCGACAAGGCCGAGTCATCCGCAGCATTGTTGCCTGGCGCAAGCGCAACAGGTGGTTGGACGGACGCACAATTGTCTCAGTCGGGGCGTTTTGTTCGCGCTCAGATTCGCAGCGGTGTATTGACGCCGACACCGACGCCGAGCGCGACGCCGACACCAACGCCGACGCCGACACCGACGCCCACACCGAGTGTGACACCAACCGTGACGCCGACAGCGACACCGACGCCGACGCCCACACCGACGCCTAGTGCGAGCGGTACCCTGCGCGTCGAGTATCGCGTGGGCGACACGAGCGCCACCGACAACCAGATGAAACCGCAGCTGCGCATCGTCAACACCGGCTCGCAAGCCGTGCCGCTGACCGAGCTGAAGGTGCGCTACTGGTACACGAAGAACTCGACGCAGGCCGAACAGTACTTCTGCGACTGGGCGCAGATCGGCTGCTCGAACATCCGGGCGCAGTTCGTGTCGCTGTCGCAGCCGGTCAGCGGGGCGGACAGCTACATCGAGCTGAGCTTCACGGGCGGAAGCATTCCGGCGGGAGGCAACACGGGCGAGATTCAGAACCGGATTCACTTCACGAACTGGATGAACTACAACGAAGCGGACGACTGGTCGTACAACGGAGCGCAGACGACGTGGGGGCCGTCGACGCGGATTACGCTGTATCGTAACGGCGTGCTGGTGTGGGGCACCGAGCCGGGCGGCGGATCGCCGACACCGACACCAACGCCGACGTCAACGCCGACGCCGACGGTGACACCGACACCGACGCCGACGCCGACGCCGACACCTACGCCTACGCCGAGTGCGGCGCCCACACCGACGCCGACGGCCGGCGGCAGCCTGGTCGTGCAGTATCGCGCGGCGGACACGAACGCGGGCGACAACCAGCTGAAGCCGCATTTTCGGATTGTGAACCGCGGGACGACGAGCGTGCCGCTGTCGGAGCTTTCGATCCGGTACTGGTACACGGTGGACGGAGACAAGCCGCAGGTGTTCAACTGCGACTGGGCGCAGGTGGGTTGTTCGAACTTGCGGGGCAGTTTCGTGAAGCTTTCGACGGGCCGGACGGGGGCGGACTACTACATTGAGATCACGTTCACGTCGGGCGCGGGCAGCTTGGCGGCTGGGGGAAGCAGCGGGGACATTCAGGTGCGGATCAACAAGAACGACTGGACGAACTACAATGAGGCGAACGACTACTCGTATGATCCGACGAAGACGAGTTTTGCGGATTGGAACCGGGTGACGCTGTATCGCAACGGTCAGCTCATCTGGGGCGTCGAGCCTTGATTGCCAACCGACGGTATGGACCTGGCGGACGGTAAGTCCGTTCGCCAGGTTCCTATAAAAACAACATCTCCGCTCGAAAAAACCTTGAAGGAAGGGAGAGGATTTTTTATGAATCGACGCCTTATCGCCCGCCTCAGCGGCATGTTGGCGATGGTTCTCATCGCCGCAGTGTTGGCGTACGTTCCGAAGCCTGAACCGGCCGAGGCGCACGGAGGTATGGTGTTTCCAGCCACGCGAACGTATGCCTGTTATGTTGACGGCAAGGTTCACGGCAATGGCGGAGACTTGAACATGATCAATCCGGCGTGTCTTGATGCCTTGGCGATCTCGGGCAACTATCAGTTCTGGAACTGGTTCGGAAATCTGATCAGTAATGCCGGAGGACGCCATAGGGAAATCATTCCTGACGGCAAACTGTGCGGACCAACGGCCAGTTTTGATGGTATGAACCAGGCGCGTACAGACTGGTGGACGACTCGTCTGCAGCCGGGCGCAACGATTACGGTGCGAGTCAACGCATGGGCGCCGCATCCCGGCACGTGGTATTTGTATGTAACCCGGGACGGATGGGATCCGACACAACCGCTGAAATGGTCGGATCTGGAACCGACGCCCTTCAGCCAGGTGACTAATCCGCCGATCAACTCGAGCGGACCGGACGGGGCCGAGTACAGCTGGCAGGTGCAGCTGCCGAACAAGCAAGGGCGACACATCATTTATATGATATGGCAGAGATCCGACAGTCCGGAGGCATTTTACAACTGTTCGGATGTGTATTTCGGATCGGGGCCGATTGCTTATGAATTTGGTGACCCGCGGGAAGGAGGAACGATGATTACGCCGCCGCCGTCGGGCACGACGCCGACACCGACGCCGACACCGACGCCGACACCGACGCCGACACTGACGCCGACACCGACGCCGACACCGACGCCGACACCGACGCCGACACTGACGCCGACACCGACGCCGACACCGACGCCGACATCGACGCCGACGTCGACACCGACGTCGACGCCGACACCGACACCGACGCCTAGCGCGAGCGGCACCCTGCGTGTCGAGTATCGCGTGGGCGATTCCAGCGCCACCGACAACCAGATGAAACCGCAGCTGCGCATCGTCAACACCGGCTCGCAAGCCGTGCCGCTGACCGAGCTGAAGATGCGCTACTGGTACACGAAGAACTCGACGCAGGCCGAACAATACTTCTGCGACTGGGCGCAGATCGGCTGCTCGAACATCCGGGCGCAGTTCGTGTCGCTGGCGCAGCCGGTCAGCGGGGCGGACAGTTACATCGAGCTGAGCTTCACGGGCGGCAATGTGCCGGCGGGAGGCAACACGGGCGAGATACAGAACCGGATTCACTTCACGAACTGGATGAACTACAACGAAACGGACGACTGGTCGTACAACGGGACGCAGACGACGTGGGGACCGTCGACGCGGATTACGCTGTATCGCAACGGCGTGCTGGTGTGGGGCACGGAGCCGGGCGGCGGATCGCCGACGCCGACGCCGACACCGACGCCGACGGCGACGCCGACGCCGACGCCGACACCAACGCCGACGCCGACACCGACACCGACGCCGAGCGGAGGACCGAACTTGAGCGTCAATACGCAAGGTCTGGTCGGTATCAATCACCCGCATGCCTGGTATCGCGACCGGCTCAGTTCGTCGTTGCAGGACATTCGTTCCTGGGGCGCCAACGCGGTGCGGATCGTGCTGAGCAACGGTTGCCGGTGGACGAAGATTCCGGCCAGCGAAGTGGCGGACATTATTTCGCAGGCGCGGACGCTCGGTTATCGGGCGGTCGTTCTTGAAGTTCACGACACGACCGGCTACGGGGAAGACGCGGCGGCGTGTTCGATGACGACGGCGGTCAATTACTGGATTGAACTGAAGAGTGTGCTGGCGGGTCAGGAGAATTTTGTCATCGTCAATATCGGCAATGAGCCGTACGGGAACAACAATTATCAGAACTGGGTGACGGACACGCGGAACGCGATACAGGCGCTGCGGAACGCGGGGATCAACAACACGATCATGGTGGACGCTCCGAACTGGGGTCAGGACTGGTCGTTCACGATGCGGGACAACGCGCCGACGATTTTCAACGCGGACCCGCAGAGGAACCTGGTCTTTTCGATCCACATGTACGGGGTGTACGACACGGCGGCGGAAGTGCAAAGTTATATCGAGTCGTTCGTAAACCGCGGGTTGCCGCTGGTGATCGGGGAATTCGGCCATATGCATACTGACGGGGATCCGAACGAACAAGCGATCGTACAATATGCGAAGCAATACAACATTGGCTTGTTCGGCTGGTCGTGGAGCGGTAACGGAGGCGGCGTGGAATATTTGGACATGGTGACGAACTTCAATGCGAACAGCCCGACGTCGTGGGGGACCTGGTTCCGGACGAATGCGATCGGGACGTCGACTTCGCCGACACCGACACCGACGCCGACACCGACGCCTACGCCGACGCCGACACCCACACCCACACCGACGCCGTCGGCCGGCGGCAACTTGGTCGTACAGTACCGCGCGGCGGACACGAACGCGGGCGACAACCAGCTGAAGCCGCATTTTCGGATTGTGAACCGCGGGACGACGAGCGTGCCGCTGTCGGAGCTGACGATTCGGTACTGGTACACGGTGGACGGGGACAAGCCGCAGGTGTTCAACTGCGACTGGGCGCAGGTGGGTTGTTCGAACTTGCGGGGCAGCTTCGTGAAGCTTTCGACGGGCCGGACGGGGGCGGACTACTACATCGAGATCACGTTCACGTCGGGCGCGGGCAGCTTGGCGCCTGGGGCGAGCAGCGGGGACATTCAGGTGCGGATCAACAAGAACGACTGGACGAACTACAACGAGGCGAACGACTACTCGTATGATCCGACGAAGACGAGTTTTGCGGATTGGAACCGGGTGACGCTGTATCGGAACGGTCAGCTCGTCTGGGGCGTCGAGCCGTAACCGGAGACCGCCGACATTCGAAGCACCGCGGGCGCCGACGAAAGACGAAACGAGAACAAACCACAGCCGAAATCAAAAACGGCAGCTCGGCCGAGACGAAAACGGACGGCCGGGCTGCCTTTTTCTCTTTTTGGCTTTCGGAAGTTTATCGGAGCCGCGGGAACGGTTTTTCGGAACAACGCCTTTCCACGTTATAGAGCGAAAGAGGGATGTCGTCCATAAACGGCGACGGTCGCCCGACGGCATACAGGATCAACCGGTGCAGCGCCCGCGTACACATCGTGTAAAAGAGCTTCCGCTCCGTTTCCTGAAAAAACACGTCGGCCGACGCATTCCAGAGGAGCACGACGTCGAATTCGAGTCCTTTGGCCAAATAAGACGGCAGAATCGTCCACCCTTTTACGAACGCGACGTCGTCCTTCGTCAGGAGCCTCGGCCGCAAGTGCGTCGTTTCGGCGGCGGCGATCGCATCCAGCAGGCGATGGGCGCGTCCGGCGTCTTCAGCCGTACGGCACAAAACGGCTACGGACTGAAAGCCCGATGCCAAAAGAGACGATGCGTCGGCCGAAACTTGTTGGGCCATCGCTTGTTCGTCGTCGACGATGACGAGTTTCGGTTTTTCGCCGGAGCGCGCAAACGGCTCGGACGGTTCTCCCGCCGGCAGAATCGCTTGGGCGAAGCGCAGAATTTCGAGAGTGGAACGGTAACTTTTGTGCAACCGGACGATAAACGGCGAATCCGGCGCGAAAACATCGGCCAGTTGTTCGTACGATTCCAGGCCAGTATCGGGCCGAAGCGTCTGATTGAGATCGCCGAGCAGCGTCAGGCGCGCGCGCGGAAACAGGCGTCTGATCAGCCACAGCTGAAAAACGCTGTAATCTTGCACTTCATCGATCAACACATGCCGTACGGCGTTGAACGGATGGATCCCTTCCACAAATTCATAGAGAAACAGAAAAGCAGGAGCATCCTCACAAGGTATTATTGATTTATCCATTTTATCTAAAAACCAGGATGCCATTTCGTCCCACCGATCCGGAACGCCTGTGCCGGATTCCGAGGCGATCCGTGCAAACAGCGCCCGATCTTCATGCAATCGGCGGTACATACCCGCAACGTCCGCAAACTCCAATTTTTCGACTTGCCCGCGAATTTGCTCTACCCGCCGGTTGACGATCGTCTGGGCCATCCGGCGCAATTCCTCGTCGGCGCCTAAATATTTCGGTTCCCGCCGCAACCGGAGATAAAGCTGTTTGATGCGGTTTTTTCGGAATTCTTCAAGCTCGTCGAGAATGTGTTGTTTGATTTTTTCCAGTCGAACGTAAACCGGGTCGTCGCCGTACGTCTCGTAAAACAGTTGTTCAATCCGTTCCCGCCCGAACACCATCGACGTTTTATAAAGCACGTCGCGGAACATGAACCCTTCCCGACCGAGCATCTCGGCGTAACGCAGCATCACCCGTAAAAACCGCAAGGACGTTTTGTACCGGATGGCCGTTTCACGCAAGGAAAGCTCCGGTTCGTTCTGCGAACGGAGCAGCCATTCCGCCTGCGAGTAGCGGTCCTCGATCTGCCAACTCCGGCCGACCCGGTTTTCGACGTATTCCTGAAACGTCATCTGGACCATGTTTTCTTCGCCGAGTTCCGGAAGCACATTGGAAATGTAGTCGCTGAAAATTCGGTTGGGCGAAAACAGGATGATCTGGTCTGCGCGCAGTTTGGTCCTGTACCGGTACAGCAAATAGGCGACGCGCTGCAGGGCGATCGACGTTTTGCCGCTGCCGGCGGCTCCTTGCACGACGAGAACGGGATGTTCGTCGTCGCGGATGATGCGGTTTTGTTCGCGCTGGATGGTGGCGACGATGTTGCGCATTTTGTCGTCGGCGCTTTTGGAGATCATGTCCTGAAGCCATTCGTCGCCGATCTGATCGCCGGTGTCGAACATGTAAATGATGCGGCCGTCGCGGATTTTGTACTGACGTTTCAGGGTAATGTCGCCCTCTACCGAACCTCCGTCCGGCGTCCGGTATCGAGCAGGTCCGAGGCCGTAATCGTAATACATGCTGGATATCGGAGCGCGCCAGTCGTAAACGAGATGTTCCTGCGTCCGCTCGTCGAAAATCGACCGCAATCCGATGTAGACGGGCTCGGCCGTATCGCTCCCGCGTTCGCGGAAATCGATCCGACCGAAATACGGCGAGGGCAGGACGGCTTCCAGGCTGCGGCGCATGTTGCGGGCGTGTTCGTAATTTCGGTTGCGTTCCGCCCAAATCTGCGTCTGCTGGCTTAAGTGTACGGCGGTTTCTCCCGAATATTCGGGGTCAAGCGTAATTTCGTCGTCCCACAAATGTTTGGCGATGGACGAAAGGTCGGCTTTCCGGCGTTCCAGAACGGCGTCCCATTCCGCCAACTGACGTCGGATGTGTTCCGTTACCCGTTTCAGTCGGGCCTCTTCTTCCTGCCTTTCGCGTTCGTCCAGCGACATCCGACTCTCCCCCTTCAAGTTCTAAAAATTGTATCACAAAAACAGCCGTCCAACAACGGGTGATTGGAAAAAAGTAACACTTAACCAAACCCTATGAAACCCTTATAGTAGAGAGTGAGACTGCGAGCGAGGTGAAAGCCACCATGGTCGACAGAAAGACTCGACGGGTTTCGGTTGTGTTGGTGTTGTTCCTCGTCGTATTGTCCTTCTTCGCATCGGGGACGGCAGGGGCGGCCGAACCGTATGGATGGAAGTACGTCGTCGTTCCCGGCGATACGTTGTGGAAGATCGGCGTCCGGTTCGGCGTACCGCTTCAGGCGATGATCAACGCTAATCCTCAGTTGTCGAATCCGAATGTGCTCCAGGTCGGCATGCAGATCTATGTTCCATACAAGCCCAGCGCATTTGTCGACGGCATGTTTCCCTTAAAAAAAGGTACATATGAACCGTATACGGACAACTACGGCGACGGACGGACGTGGTCGCCGGACGGTTCGGGACCGGTCCGGACGCACGACGGCGTCGACATTTTCGCGCCGAAGTGGACGCCCGTTTACAGCGCTTGGAGCGGAACGGTCATCCGGAAAGGATGGAACGAATACGGAGGCTGGCGCCTGACCGTCAAGGCGGACGATTCTACGGTTTTTTATTACGCACACTTGGCCGGATATGCTTCAGGCCTTTCGGTCGGTTCGACTGTCCGCAAGGGACAACTGATTGGCTATGTCGGCGATACGGGCTATGGTCCGGTCGGGACGTCGGGGCTGTTCCGTCCGCACCTTCATTTCGGAATTTACAAGACGCCGGAATGGAAGGCGATCGATCCGTATCCCTATTTGCGATGGTGGGAACTGTTGCAGACATAACGAAGCGCGTCCGGGCATAAACGTGGAAATAGGCGGCGAGGCGACCGGCCCGGCGGACGTCGTTCGGGCGCAGAAAGGAGCGGATCATGCGCAGGAGGCGGATCAAAGATACCCGACTGACGTTCGTGCTGATTCCGGATTCAACCGGACCCGTCCGACGCCTGGATGTATCGCGCCGGACGTTCAGAACAGCCGGAGTGTTAACGTTGGCGGCGATCGTCGGCGCCGGCGGCTGGATGGCGTTCGAACGTTGGGCGCACGTCCGGGCGTCGGCCGCCCTGCGCGGGGAAATGGAAAAGCAAAAACAACAGTATGAAAACCTCATTTCCGACAAACAGGCGGAAATCCGTCGGCTTGAGGAACAGATGGAAGCGTTGTCGCGGCAATTGGACGACGTTCGCGGCCGACTGGAGGAGTTGCGGCGACTGGAGGAGGAAGTCCGCGCGCTCTCCGGAGTTCGGCCGGACCGCACGGCGGTAAACGGCGGCGAGGGATTCGGTTTGCCAATTTTTCGACTGCGGGCTTCGGGAGCGGATTTCACGGCATTGTTCGAACAGCTGGTCCGTCTTTCGGCAGAGACGGAGCGACTTGAACAAGATTTGGAGCGGGCGGCGCTGTCGCTTCGCGAACAACAGCGGAAAAAACGGGCGGTTCCCTCCATATGGCCGGTGCGCTCCCGCCTCATCACGTCGGGATTCGGTCTCCGGCGCGATCCCTTTACGGGCGAAAACCGCTTTCATACCGGCATCGACATCGCCGCATCGGCCGGTGAACCCGTTTTTGCCGCCGCCGACGGAACGGTGACGCGCGCCGAACGCGACGCGTCGGAAGGCAACGTGATCGAGATCGCTCATGAAGGCGACGTCCGCACGGTTTATATGCATCTGAGTCGAATGTTCGTCAAAAAGGGACAGACCGTCCGGCAAGGAGCGACGATCGGGGCGGCGGGCTCGACGGGGAGAAGTACCGGTCCGCATTTGCATTTTGAGATCGTGGTCGGCGGAAGACCGGTCAACCCGAAGCTTTATTTATCCGCAGCCGTGCCCGCCGAAACTTCGTGATCAAGCACGGTCGGAGAAGGAGGTGTTTCTTTGTTCCGCATTGGCAAGAACGGCCGGAAAGGCGGAAGCGTCGGCCGGAATACGCTGGATGTCTTTATCGGCAAAGGAACATCGCTGGAAGGCAAAATCATTTCCGAAGGGAGTGTCCGCATCGAAGGGCGCGTCGACGGCGATATCGAATGTGCCGGCGATGTCGCCGTCGGCAAGGAAGGAGTCGTTCATTCCAACATTCGAGCGCGCCATGTGGTCAATGCCGGAACGATCCATGGACATGTCGTCGCCGAAGGAAGAGTATCGCTGACGGCGACGGGACGCCTGTTCGGGACGATCCAGGCGAGTGCCCTTGCGGTCGAGGAAGGAGCATGGTTTCAGGGAACGAGCAAGATGGAGGTGAAGTCCGTTTCCCGGCTGGCCGACGCGAAATCCGCCGACGCCAGGGAAACGAAAACGTCCGAGGCGGTTCAGGCGAAGACGGCCAAGACCCAGGCGGCGGGATGAAACCGGCCGCGATGCATATGTCAGAAAAATTAACATTCAAGGTTGACGTTTAGGGTGTATTCGTGTTATATTGTCGACAGGCGGGTTTTCAGACCGGAGGCACGATGGCGTGCCGGTTGCCCGGGCGATGCGGCCCGGTCCGTTCGGCGCCGATGACGGCGCGGAGGCGGACCGGGCTTTTGTTTGCAAAGAAATTTTTGAAATGGAGGATGAAGTCGTGAAACGAAGCGATTTTCTCAAAAGCGGCCACACCCCCTCATTGTTCAGCGCGTTTCTGTATTTTGACGTCAGCTTCATGATCTGGGTGCTGCTTGGGCTGCTCGCCGTCATCATCATGAACGACTTCGGCCTGACCGAATCGCAAAAGGCGAACCTGGTCGCGCTGCCGACGCTCGGCGGGGCGATCCTACGGCTCGTATTGGGCTAGCTGACCGACCATATCGGGCCGAAGCGGACGGCTCAGCTCGGCATGCTGGCGACGATGGTGCCGCTCATCTGGGGATGGCTGTTCGCCGACAGGCTCGGCAAGCTGTACGTCATCGCTCTTTTGCTGGGCGTCGCCGGTGCGAGTTTCGCCGCCGCACTGCCGCTGGCGAGCCGCTGGTACCTGCCGCAATATCAGGGGTTAGCGATGGGAATCGCCGGGGCAGGAAACAGCGGCACGATTTTGACGACGTTGTTCGCCAACCGGATCGCGCAGCATTTCGGCGGCGACTGGCACGTCGTGTTCGGGTTCGCGCTCATTCCGCTCGTCGTCACGTTTGTCGTGTTCTCTATCCTTGCCAAAGATAGTCCGAACCAGCCCGCGCCTAAGCGGCTGGCGGATTACGCGGCTGTGCTGAAGGAGCGCGACGCGTGGCTGTTCTGTCTGTTTTACAGCGTGACGTTCGGCGGATTTGTCGGCATGGCCAGCTATCTCACCGTCTTTTTCCATTCGCAGTACGGCCTGTCGGCGGTTCGGGCGGCCGATTTCACGACGCTGTGCGTCGTTGCGGGCAGTTTCTTTCGTCCGGTCGGCGGATGGCTGGCGGACCGGTTCGGCGGCATCCGCATGCTGATCGCGCTATATCTGGCCGTCTCGGCGATGATGTTCGGCATGTCGGCGCTGCCGGAGCTCGGCTGGGCGACGCTGATGCTGTTTGTCGCGATGATGTGTCTCGGCATGGGCAACGGATCGGTGTTCCAGCTGGTGCCGCAACGTTTTGCGAAAGAAATCGGCGTCATTACCGGGATTGTCGGTTCGGCCGGAGGGATCGGGGGATTTTTGCTGCCTAAAGTTTTGGCCTATTTTAAAACGGCGACGGGATCTTTTTCGACGGGATTTCTCGTTCTGAGCGTCATTGCTCTGGGATGCGCTTTGCTGATCGCTTTCGTTCAGAGGGACTGGAAACGTTCGTGGATCGGCGAAGGCGGCAAAGTTCGCGCGGAGGCGGGCTGACGGCCGACGGGCGAAAAGCGGAGAGTTCAGAAGGAGGAAACGGCGGCGGGTTGGCCGGGGTGTTTCGTGAACCGGTTGGCGTAACCGGAGGCGACGACGGCGTCCGGCTTGACCCGCGCCGTCATACCGAGCGCCTCGACCCGCTGTACCATGTCCATGACGAACGGCGCGGTCTTGTGGATGTGTTCGTCGCAGCCGGCGTCGATGTCGATGACGACTTCGAACGACGCGCCCTGATAGACGTAGGGCAGCACGATGTCTTCCAACTGTTTCAGGTAGCGTTCGCGGAACGCCACCGCGATCTGTTCGGAAAGCGACGTTTCGTACGACAGTTTCTGACCGATCGAAGAAAACCGGTAAGGCAGCGTTACTTTCCGGTAACAGGCCCAGGCTCCGTTGCCGACGCGCTGGATGACGATGCCGGTGACGAACGTCGTCAGATGAGCATGGACCTGGCAGTCCGTTCCGATGATCAGACGATAGACCGCCTGCGGGCGCTGTCGCATAAAAGCGGCGATACGGCCGAAAACATCGTCGAGCGTCATGTTCCGTTCGCTCAGGTTCTGGAACACCCAGTCGTGGCCGGCCGGTCTGCCGGCGGCGGCGGGTTTCATCGCGTCCGCCTCCTTTTGGGCGTTATCCGGCGCGCAAGCCGGAGGTGAAACGATTCGCCTTTGTGCCGATCGTACCACGACCGAACCGGTGTGTCAACTTTTCGTCGCTTTTTCCAACGATTCTTCTTCTGTTTCCAGGCTTTCGGCGACTTCTTTGGCCCCTTTCCGGAATTCCGCCAGCATTCGGCCGAACGCGCCGCCGAGTTCCGGTAGTTTACGCGGGCCGAACAAGAGAAGTGCGATGACAAGGATCAGGATAAGGCCAGGAATGCCGATGCCGCTCATGGCAAGCCTCCTTTCGCCCGTTTCAGTTTGCGGTCGGAACTGCGCCGTGATGCAGATAGCCGAGCAGTTCGTCTTTCAAATCGCCGTAAACCGGCTTGTGAATCACGTCGCGCCTGATCCGCGGGCGTTCGATCGGGACATCGATCACCGTTTTCACGGTCGCCGCCGGTCCGTCGGTCATCACGACGATTCGGTCCGACAACAAAATGGCTTCGTCGATGTCGTGGGTGACCATGATGACGGTCTCGGGACCGCCGCCGGATTCGTTTCTCCACAGCGCGACAAGCTCGTCCTGAAGGACGGCACGCGTCAAGGCGTCGAGCGCTCCGAACGGTTCGTCCAGCAGAAGAACGTCGGAACCGACCGCGAACGCGCGGGCGAGGGCCGTCCGTTGTTTCATGCCGCCGGAAATCTGGTTCGGCTTTTTGTAGCGGTGTTCCCATAAGCCGACCATGCGGAGGTAGTACTCGACCATCGATTTTTTTTCGGACCGGGTCTTGTCGCTGCAGACGGCGTCCACGGCTTCATAGACGTTTTCCCATACGGACAACCAGGGCAGGAGGGAATAATTTTGAAAAACGATCACCCGGTCGGGACCCGGACCGTCGACCGTTCTGCCTTTGAAGAGAATGCGCCCTTCTGTCGGTTGTTCCAGTCCGGCGATCATGCTGAGAATCGTCGACTTTCCGCAGCCGGAATGCCCGATCAGGGTGACGAATTCGCCGCGACGGATCGTCAGGTCGATGCGGCGAAGGACCTGAAACGGTCCTCGCGGCGTCATATACGTTTTTTGAACGTCGTCCAGTCTCAAGTATTCCATGTCGATTACCTCCCGTCTCGAAACCGTTTTTCCAGATCCTGAAAAGCCCGGTCAAGTCCTAGACCGACCAGTCCGATCAACGCGATCGCGGAAATGACCCGTTCGACGCTGAGCGCATTCCAGCTGTCCCAGACGAAAAATCCGATTCCGACACCGCCGGAAAGCATTTCGGCGGCGACGATCACCATCCAGGCGATGCCCATGCTCAGCCTCAGACCCGTCAACATATGCGGCAGGGCGTACGGGAGCAGCACCTTGGTCAGATACTTTCTTTTCGAAAAACGGAACACGGCCGCGACGTTGCGGTAATCTTTCGGCAGGCTGGCGACGCCAAACGCCGTATTGATCACTGTCGGCCAAAGCGATGTGATGAAGATGATGAACACCGTCGCTGGGCCCGCCGCCTGAAAGGCCGCCAGTCCAATCGGAAACCAGGCGAGCGGCGAGACGGGGCGGAGGATTTGGACGATCGGATCGAGCAGGTTTCGGCAGACAGGGGCTGCTCCCATGGCGATGCCGAGCGGTACTGCAACGGCGGCGCCCAGCAGAAATCCCGTAAAAACCCGCTGCAGCGAGGCGAGCAACTGGAGCGCCACGCCTTTGTCGTTCGGACCGCGGTTGTAAAACGGATCGGAAAGAAGGCCCCAGAACACGCCCAGCGTATCGGCCGGTCCGGGAAGGGCGCGTCCGGACAACCGGCTGGCCGCTTCCCAGCACGCCAGCAGCAACGTCAGGCTTCCGAGCAGATACCCCGTTTTTTTGACCGTATTCCAACCCGGCGCGGTGATGACGAGACGTCTGGCGTTGCCGTATGTCGGCCGCGAAATGTTCTGTCCGATTTGGGAACTCATGAACGGACACCTCCATCGGATTTCAGGCGGATTTCAAGTATTCGGCGGGGTTGTTCGGATCGAACTTGGCTCCGTCGAGTTTGATCTCGAACGGCCGCATGTCGTCGTCGGGAACGGGAATTCCCATTTCTTCGGCGACTTGTCGATACAGATCCTGCATGACGAGCGATTCGGCGATTTTCTGATAGTCCGGCGGTTCTTTCAGATAGCCGAACCGGACGTATTGCGCCATGAAAAAGATAGCATGCGCTTTGCGCGGGAAGTTCACGTTGCCGTTTTTGTGGAAAAGCATGTAGTCGTCCGTATAAACGTGTTCGCCCAGGCCGGCGCCGAGATCGTATTTGCCGAGAAGGCGGTTTTCGAGGACTTCCACCGGCGCGTTGACGTAAGCCTGTTGGCTGATGACGCGCGCCGCCTCTTTGCGGCCGGACGGGTCGTCGAGTCGCTTCGACGCTTCCAGGATCGCTTTCATCACGGCTTTCACTTCGTCGGTGCGGGTGCTGAAGTCTTTGTTCAAAACAAGTGCTTTTTCTGGGTTGTCTTTCCAGATATCTTGGGTGGCGATGTGCGTGAATCCGATGCCCTCGCGGACGGCAACGCCGTTCCAGGGTTCACCGACGCAAAATCCGTCCATGTTGCCGACTTTCATATTGGCGACCATTTGCGGCGGCGGAACGACGATGATCTTAAGTTTGGCCAGGTCGACGCCGACGGCTTTGAGCCAGTAGCGCAGCCAAATATCGTGGGTCCCTCCCGGAAACGTCATGGCGAACGTAACTTCGCGCTTGGCCATTTCGCCCTCGATCGCCTGCCTGGCCGCGGACAGATTGCGGAACCCGACGCCGGCGAACGATTTGGCAAGCGTAATGGCCTGCCCGTTGGCGTTCAGCATCATCGCGATCTTCAATTCGCGGCCGGCCTGACCGCCGATGCCGGTGTAGACGGAAAACGGCATGCCGAACAGGCAATGGGCGGCGTTCAGTTCGCCGGACAGCAGCTTGTCGCGCACGGTGGCCCACGACGCTTCCTTGCTCACCTCCACGTCGACGCCGTATTTTTGGTACAACCCCCACTCTTTGGCCATCACGACTGAGGCGCAATCGGTCAAAGGAATAAAACCGATTTTGATTCTGCCGCCGCGGACGACGGTCGTCGCAGGACTCGGCGCCGTCTTGTTCGCCGCTTTGCCGCATGCGGAAAGCACGGTCCCCGGAAAAAGGAAGGCGGCCGCGCCGAAGAAGCCGGCTTTTTTGAGAAAATCGCGTCGGGACATGGAGTCTGTCATTCGGTTCACCTCTCGAAAGCGGAGTATGAAAAACAAAAACCCGTCGTTTCCTCAGGACATCCGGAGTCCGAGAGCGAAACGACGGGCGACTTTGCCCGAATGAGATTTACTTGCGACTCGTGGCGATTCGACTTTGAATCGGCACCTTACGTGAGTTATTATAATCAATCATGTTATGATAGTCAACATGTTGAGTTAATTTTTCTTACTGTTCGGTAGAACGAAAAAAGCGGAAAGCGGCGGAGGCACGCATCTCGGATTCCGCTCCCGCTTTGGCTCCCATCCAGAATACGGCCACCCGCACCACAGCGACGACCGCAAAACATAGCCACACGGGCGTAAATTCCAGCAAGATCGCCGCCAACATCGGGCCGATCGCCATGCCGAGCTGCATGACGAGCTGCCAGTCGGAAAAATAGTCCATTTCTTTCTTGTGCTTCGGCGCGTCTTCCATCATAATCGCCTGTGCGGCGACTTCCTGCACGGCCGAGCCGACGCCGAGGACGGCCTGTGCGATGATCAGCAGCGGAAACGCGTCGATCAGCCCGTACGGCAAAAGGACGACGGGCATGGCCAAGAGCGCCGCTCCGTAAACGCGCATTGCCCCCCATCGCTCAATCCACCGTCTCGCCCACGGCATGGCCAGCGTCGCCGCCGCTCCCGACACGACGACGAAATAGGCGATTTGCGTGTTGGACAGGCCGAGCCGGTTGACGTGATAGATGACGAACAGCGGCTGCGCCATGAACAAGGCCGTCTGGTTCAGTCCCATCCACCACATGCGCGGCGTGCACTCGCGGAACGGCCGGACAAGCCCGAGACGGAACCGGACCGACTCCCGCGGTGCCAGCTCGGCGATCAGCGACATGCCTGCGAATGTGGAGACGCACCCGATCAGCATCGACGCGACATAGTTATAAGGGAAGAAACGGTCTGTAGCGTCCAGAGCGGCGCCGATCGCAAATCCTCCCGCGGTCGTGACAGCGATGCCGATCATTTTGAGCCTGCTGAACATTTTCGGAAACTCGGCGGTGTCGACATGCCGGCGCATGATCGCCGGCTGTTGGGCGGACATGACGATAACCGAAACGGCGTTGATCGCCCAGAAAAAAAACAAAGCCGGAAACGGATTCGGCAAAAGCACCGACAGCGCCATCATCAAAAAGGCGACTTGGCGGATGTAACCGCTGGCGAGAAACACCCTTCGCGTCACCGGCAGCTGGCGCGTCAAAAATGCGAGCGACAGCGCGCAAAACGCGGCGGGAAGCGTGTTGGACAGCGCAATGACGAAATCGCTTGCGCCCAGCCGTGCGATCAGAACGGGCAAAAACGTGAAAAACGCGACATTCTTGACGTTTTGCAAAAAAGCGTCGGCGTAAATCCGCGTTTCCGGCTTCATCATCCGCCTCCCGTCCCTTCGCTTTTCAGCATACTCCACGTCGCCGCCGATCTCCCATGGACAAAATTGTCGAATGACATGGATTATTTTGTAGCAATTGATCTGTTATAATGGTAAAAGACTCGTTGAAAGGAGGTGAAACCGAGGTGGACCGACAATCGCGTACTTGTAGTGTGGAGGGATGCGAACGACCGTATTACGCGAAAGGATTTTGCGCCTCGCATTATCAGCGGAATCGGCTGCAAGAACTCAAAAAGCGAAGGCTGGAACAATCCGCAGAATCCGGGACGATGGCGCCGAAGGTTGCCGCGGTAAAATCATGTGCCGCCTGGTTGTGCGACCGACCCGTTTACGGCATGGGGCTTTGCGAGTATCATTATGAAAGCTGGAACATGGACCGTTTCGGCGAGCAGACGTCAGGGGACGACCGAGAGTAGTCCGAAAGGCCTTGATACTTGCAATCGCCTGTATCGCTGTCTTATAATGATGGGCGAAACTGCATTTTTTCGGACAGGCGATGAAGAGGAAGAGTAGCCGGTTCGGCGCCGACAGGGAGGGAGGGCCGCGATTGAGAGCCCTCCCCGGACCGCGAGCCGTCGAAGTTCGCCTCGGAGCCGTTCCCTGAACGCGGCCGCGCGGCCGCCTGTAGGGGATACCGGCCTGCCGCCGTTATCGGGAAAGAGAGGCTTGCGATGGCGCGGTGATCGCCGCGCTTTTCCCGCATGCCGAAAAGTAGGGTGGTACCACGGCACGTTCGTCCCTCGGCGAAGGTGCTTTTTTGTTTGTCACAAGGGAGGGCGTCAAGGGTGAAGGAACGTCTGTCGGCGCTGAAGGAACAGGCTCTGGAAGAATTGGAACGATCCTGTTCCGTCGACGAGCTGCGGGAGTTGCGCGTGAAATATTTGGGCAAAAAAAGTCCGATCTCCGAAGTGTTGCGCGAGCTCGGGTCGCTCGATCCCTCCGAACGCCCGGCCGTCGGCATGGCGGCCAATGAGGTGAGGCGCGCCCTCGAGCAGGCGTTTGCTGAACGCGAACGGCGCTTGCTGCAGGAAGAAACCGCCAGACGGCTGGAAGAGGAGCGGATCGATGTCACGCTTCCCGGCCGTGCGGTTTTTTCCGGCGCCGTGCATCCGTTGATGAAAGTCGTCGAGGAAATCGAGGACATTTTCATCGGCATGGGGTATGCGGTGGCCGAAGGTCCGGAAGTCGAGCGCGACTACTATAATTTCGAGGCGCTCAATCTGCCGAAGGATCACCCGGCGCGCGACATGCAGGACTCGTTTTACGTCACCGACGAGACGCTGCTTCGGACGCACACGTCGCCCGTGCAGGCTCGCACGATGGAGCGGATGGGCGGCCGGCTGCCGATCCGGATTATTTGTCCGGGGAAGGTGTACAGGCGCGATACCGACGACGCGACGCACTCGCACCAGTTCATGCAGGTCGAGGGGCTGGTCGTTGACCGAAACGTGCGGATGAGCGACCTGAAGGGGACGTTACTGGAGTTTGCGCGGCGCATGTTCGGGCCGAGAACGGACATTCGGCTTCGTCCGAGTTATTTTCCGTTCACGGAGCCGAGTGCGGAAGTCGACGTTTCGTGCGTGATGTGTGGCGGATCGGGTTGTCGCGTATGCAAGCAGTCCGGCTGGCTGGAAATTCTCGGATGCGGCATGGTCCATCCGCGCGTGCTCGAAATGTCCGGCTACGATCCGGCGTCGTGTTCGGGGTTTGCGTTCGGCATGGGAGTCGAGCGCATCGCCATGCTGAAGTACGGCATCGACGACATCCGGCATTTTTACCAGAACGACGTCCGGTTTTTGCGGCAATTCGCACACTGGTGAGCGGAGGCGAAAAGACGTTCATGAGAGTCTCGTACCGGTGGCTGTCGGAGTATGTGGATTTGTCGGGGATATCGGCTGCCGAACTTGCGGAGCGGCTGACGCGGGCGGGCATCGAAGTCGCTGCGGTCGAACGGCGCAATCGGGGCGTTTCCGGCGTGGTCGTCGGTCGCGTATTGAAAAAGGAGCCGCATCCCGATGCGGACCGGTTGAGCGTCTGCACGGTCGACGTCGGCGGCGGTGAATCCCGCGCGTTGCGGATCGTTTGCGGCGCACCGAACGTGGCGGAAGGCCAGAAAGTCGCCGTCGCGTTGCCGGGGGCGACGTTGCCGGGCGGCGTCGTCATTCGGGAGGCGAAGATTCGCGGCGTGGATTCGCAAGGCATGATCCTTTCGGCCGAAGAGCTCGGTGTCGATCCGAAATGGCTGCCCAAGGGCGCCCAGGACGGCATCTGGGTGCTTGCCGACGACGTTGCGGTCGGGGAAAATGCGGTCGCGGCGCTTGCGCTCGACGACGAGATCCTGCATCTCGAGCTGACGCCGAACCGTTCGGATTGTCTGGGCATGATCGGCGTCGCGTATGAGACGGCCGCTCTTTTCGGCCGGAAGGTGCGCCTGCCGGAACCGCGGCTGAACGAATCCGGCGTTCAGGCGCAAGAGCGCGTTCGCGTCCGCATCGCCGCCGTCCGTGAATGTCCGCTTTATACGGCCCGGTATGCCGAGGGAGTCCGCGTCGGGCCTTCGCCGCAATGGTTGCAAAACCGCCTCATCGCCGCCGGGATGAGGCCGATCAACAACGTCGTCGATATCACCAACTATGTGATGCTGGAGTATGGCCAGCCGCTCCATGCGTTCGACTACGACAAAATCGACGGCGGCGAGGTCGTGGTACGACTTGCGCGTTCGGGTGAAACAATCGTGACGCTCGACGGGGAGACGCGCGAGTTAAACGACGATGTTCTGGTCATTGCCGATCGGTCGAAGCCCGTCGCGATCGCCGGCGTCATGGGCGGGGAGAATTCCGAAGTGTCGGCGGGGACGACGAGGATTTTGCTCGAATCGGCGAGATTCGACGCGCTCACGGTGCGTCGGGCGGCGCGACGGTTCGGGATCCGGTCAGAGGCAGCGCTTCGTTTTGAGAAAGACGTCGATCCCGAAGCGGTCGTTCCCGCCTCTTCGCGCGCGGCGTCGCTTTTGGCCGAGTGGGCGGGAGCTTCGGTCGCGCAGGGCGTCGTGGCGGTTGGCGAGACGCAAACGCGTCCGCGGCGGGTGTTCCTTACGCTCGACAGGATCAACCGATACCTAGGAACTTCCCTGAGCGAGGAAGACGTCGAGGGGATGATGGACAAACTGAATTTCGGACGGGAATCTTTCGGCGGGGGCGGCTGGACGATCCTCGTTCCTTCGCGCCGCGGAGACGTCGTGCGCGATGTCGACTTGATCGAGGAGATCGCCCGGTTGTACGGTTACGACCGTATTCCCGCCACAGCTTTGGAGGGACCGTCGACGCCCGGCGGGTTGACGCGCGAGCAGCGCCTGAGAAGGAAGCTTCGGGCGTATTTGTCGTCGGCCGGCTGGCTGGAAGCCGTCAGCTATTCCTTGACGGCTCCTCAGTCGCGGCGCGTGTTCGCCGGACTGGTGGGGAATGTTGCGCCGGTTGCCGTGATGATGCCGATGAGTGTTGAAAGAAGCGAATTGCGCGTAAGCCTCGTTCCCGAACTTCTCAACATTGCCGTTTATAACCGTAACCGGGGCGAACACGATCTTGCACTGTTCGAGATCGGACGCGTCTTTTGGAACCGCAGCGGTGTGGCGGACGATTTGCCGGAGGAACGCCACATGCTGGCGGCGCTTTTGACCGGACGCGTCCGGCCTCCGCACTGGTCGCAATCGGGAAAGGAGCGTAAGGCGGATTTCTTCGACCTGAAAGGGATGTTGGAAGGCGTGTTCCGGCTGTTCGGCGTCCGTGCTGAGTTCGTTCGGGCGAACGTGGAAGGCCTGCATCCCGGCCGAACGGCGGAGATTCGCGTTTCGGACGGAGACGGCCGGCGCATCGGTGTTATGGGTCAGCTTCATCCCGAACACCAACGTGAGCTCGAACTCGACGACACGTACGTGTGCGAGATCGATCTCGACGTCCTGGCGGAGATGGCGCGCGACGACTTCCAAGCGGTGCCTCCGGCGAAATTTCCGGCGATCGCCCGCGACGCGGCGGTTGTCGTCGCCGCAGGCGTGGAAGCGTCCGCCCTGTTGAATACCGCTCGTGCTGCCGGCGGGCCTTGGTTGGAATCGGCCGACGTGTTCGATGTTTATACCGACGAACGCCTTGGAGCGGGGAGAAAAAGCGTTGCGCTGTCGTTCGTTTATCGCCATCCGGAGCGAACGCTGACCGACGAAGAAGCGGCGGACGTCCACGGCCGCATCGTGGCCGCGCTCGCGGCCGAACACGGCGCAGAACTGCGCGGTTAGGGGAAGAAGACGATGGGCGGCGAGGAAAAAAACCGGGTGACGGTCGAAATTTTCGGCATGCAGTATCGGCTTGTCGCCGAGTCGAGCCCGACGTATCTGAAAGAAATCGCTTCTCTTCTCGACGTGCGGATGCGGGAAATCGCCGAGCGCAATCCGAAGCTCGATTTGCCTCGCGTGGCGGTTTTGGCCGCGCTGCGGACGATGGACGACTGCTTTCGTCTGGAACGCAAGGCAGAAGCATTGGAGCGTCTTGCGCGGGAATCCGAGCAGCGGATGCGCGAACAGGCGGCGGCCCTGACGGAGGAGGCGGAGCGGTTGCGCGCGGAACGCGAGAAACTGGCCGCCCGTGTTCGCGAGTTGGAGGAAGAAGTCGGTCGGCTTCGCTCGACGTCGTGCGACCCGTCGATCGCGGAGGCGTACCGGAAACTACAGGAAGAATACGCCAAACTGCAGGCCGAATATAACGAATGGATCCGGTTTCTGGAAGAGTCCTGAAGCAAAGCCGATCGGCGGCCGGGAGACCCCCGGCCGCCCGACGTCGAGAGTTTTTTTCATTATTCCACCACGGTCAGCTTAGCGCGCATTTGGGCGTGTCCCGCGCCGCAGTAAATGTTGCAGACGATATCGTACGTTCCCGCCTTGTCGAAGGTGTACTCGACGGTTTTTCCGGCTTTCAGGTTCAGATTGACGCCCGAGATGGTGACACCGTGGACGCCTTCGACGTTTTGCAGCGTCAGTTTGACGGGCTGGCCTTTTTTCACTTTATACTCGGCCATGTCGAACTTGAAGTTCGATGCCTTGATGACGATTTCGGATGCGGGTTCGGCCATGACGGCGCCTTGGTCTTGGTTGGTCGGCGGTTTCGAGCCGCTTGACGACGCCCCGCAGGCGGCCATCGCGACGGCGGAGGCGACAAGGACAGCAAACAGAAGGATGCGTTTCATCAGTCGGTCACCTCTTTCGGGTTCTTGTCCGCTATGATCCCATTATATTGCCGAAGAGGTACCGACAGACGTGACAATTCCGTGAAATTCATGGCGGAATTGTGACGGAAAAAAACCGTTGCCCGGAGGTCCGGGCAAACGGGCGAAAAGCCGAGTTTTGCGATCGGTGTTCGTCACTTCTGACCGGCCGTGCCAGTGCCGACCTGGAACGGATTCCCCATCGGCATGAACAGGTCGACGATTCCGATGACGAGCGCGGCCAGAATCGCCCCGAGAAACGTCACGGAGACGCCCCCGACGATAAACTGGGCGAGCCAGATCACCAGGGCGCTGACCAGAAATCCGACGACTCCTCGGCCGAACGGATTGATGCGTTCGCCGAAAAAGCTTTCGATCAGCCACCCGGCCGCCGCAATGACGAGGGCGAGCAAAAGCGCGCTCCAGAAATTGCCGACGCTGAACCCGGGAACGATCCATCCGACCACCATCAGCATGATGGCGGCCACGAGAAATCGAACGATATGGCCGATGATGCGCACGGTTCAGTGTCCCTCCCGTCGGGGAAATGTGTTTCAATGCTTAGTGTCTCGGACCGCATCGGGCATATGCGCGGCATTTTCCGCCACAGGCTCGGTTCGATATAATAGGGGCAAACGATCGGGCGAAAGGTGACGGACCGTGAACCGAAAAACGTTGACCGTCTTGGAGTTCGACCGTATCATCCGGATGCTCGAGTCGAAAACGTCGACGGCGATGGGCCGGGAGCGCGCGGCGTCGCTTGTGCCCGAGACGTCGTTCGACGTCGTGTCGAGAAGGCTCGCGGAAACGGACGAAGCGTTCGTCGTCGAAAGCCGGTTCGGTCCCGCACCGCTTTCCGGCATTCGAGACGTTCGTCCGTCTCTCGACCGTGTACGGATCGGCGGCGTTCTTTCGCCGGAAGAACTGTGGGACATCGCCGAAACAATCGCGGCCGGCCGCCGTTTAAAACGGTTTGTGCTCCGCGTCCGCGGCGAGGTCGCGATTCCCTCTCTGGCCGCCTTGGCGGAAGGCTTGCCCGATTTGTCCGACGTCGAGGAGCCTATCCGCCGTTCTGTCGGGGAAAACGGGGAAATTCTCGACGGCGCGAGCGACGAACTTGCACAGGTCCGCCGAGAGATCCGTGCAGCGGAACGGCGCGTGCGCGAACGGCTGGAACAGCTCGTCCGATCGCCGTCGGTCGTCAAAATGCTGCAGGAGCCGATCGTGACGATCCGAAACGAACGGTTCGTGCTTCCGGTCAAGGCGGAACATCGCGCCTCGTTCGGCGGCATCGTCCATGACCAGTCGGCTTCCGGCGCCACGCTGTTCATCGAGCCCGAACCCGTCGTGGAGCTGAACAACCGGCTGCGCGAACTTCGCCTGCGCGAACGAAGGGAAATTGAACGTGTTTTAGCGGAACTTTCCTCATACGTTCGCAATCGCCACCACGAACTGCGGGACGGCATCGACAGGCTCGGCGAGCTTGATTTCCGGTTCGCGAAAGCGGCGCTCGCCCGCGAGATGCGGGCGACGTTGCCCGTCCTCAATGCGCGCGGCTATCTGAACATCCGGAAAGGACGGCATCCGCTCATTGCCGCCGACCGCGTGGTGCCGCTCGATTTAGAGCTCGGCGGCCGTTTTCGGACGATCGTCGTAACGGGGCCGAATACGGGCGGCAAGACGGTTGTGCTCAAGACGGTCGGCCTTTTTTGCCTGATGGCGGCCTCCGGTTTATTCGTTCCTGCGGAGGAGGGCACCGAACTGGCGGTATTCGACGGTGTTTTCGCGGATATCGGCGACGAGCAAAGCATCGAGCAGAATTTGAGCACGTTTTCCGGGCATATGACCAATGTCGTTCGCATTTTAAACGAGCTGTCGCCCAACAGCCTCGTCCTGCTCGACGAAATCGGCGCCGGCACCGATCCGGAAGAGGGCGCCGCGCTGGCCGTCGCGATTTTGGATCACTTGCATCGTACGGGATGTCGGGTCGTGGTGACGACGCATTTCGGCGAATTAAAAGCTTACGCGTATAATCGCGACGGCATGGTCAACGCCAGCATGGAATTCGACGAACGGACGCTCGCGCCGACTTATCGCCTGCTCCTTGGCGTGCCCGGCCGAAGTATGGCTTTTACCGTCGCGGAGCGACTGGGCCTTCCGAAACCGATTGTCGAACAAGCGCGGGGCCAAGTCAGCGAAACCGGCCGAAAGGTAGATGCGATGCTGGCCGCGCTCGAAGCCGATCGATTGGCGGCCGAACGCGGTCGCCAGGAAGCGGAAGCGTTGCGGCGTGAGGCCGAGCGTCTTCGCGAGGATTACGAGGCGAAGCTCGCCGAATTTCGGGAACAAAAAAGTAGACTGCTGGAAGACGCGCGCAGGCAGGCGCGTGAAATCGTGGCGCATGCCAGGCGCGAGGCGGAAGCGGTGGTCGCCGACCTGCGGAGAATGGCACAGGAAGAGCGCGCGGCGTTCAAGGAACATCATTGGATCGAGGCCAGGCGTCGTCTGGACGAAGCGGAACCGGAACCAGCGGAGCCGCCGTTTAAGCGTGAATCTGCTCGTCGAAGCCGCAAGCCGGAAGTTCTTGCTCCCGGCGACGAGGTTCGCGTGTTGTCGCTCGGCCGCGAAGGCGTTCTGGCGGAGCGCGCCGGGCCGGGGCAGTGGGTCGTGCGCATGGGTGTGTTGAAGTTGACGGTGAAGGAGGACGACATCGAGAAAATCGCCAAAACCGCTTCCGAACCCCCCGTTTCCGTCGCCGTCCGCCGTACACGAGAAACATCGGTGCGGACGGAACTCGACGTCCGTGGCGTCGGCCTGGAAGAGGCGAAAATCGAAACCGACCGGTTTCTCGACGAGGCGATGATGGCCGGCTTGTCTCGCGTTTACGTCATTCACGGCAAAGGTACAGGCGTATTGCGCGAAGGGCTGCGGGATTTTCTGAAAACGCACGGGCTCGTCAAGTCGTTCCGCCCCGGGGAACCTTCGGAAGGCGGCAACGGCGTCACCGTCGTAGAACTGCGATAGGAGGGGTCGCGTTTGAACGAACAAGTCGACGTTTGGCTGACCAATCCGTACGTCGAGACGGCCGCGTATTTTTCCGTGGCCATATTGGCCGTGGTCGTCTTTCTCGCCGTGTTCGAGCTCGTCACGTCCTACGACAACTGGGAGGAAATCCGCAAGGGCAATGTCGCCGTTGCGATGGCGACAGGAGGAAAAATTTTTGGAATATGCAATATTTTCCGTTTCTCTATTCAAAATCATGATTCGCTGTTTCAATCGCTCGTCTGGGCGTCGTTCGGGTTTTTGCTGCTTTTAGCGGCTTATTTTCTATTCGAGTTTTTGACGCCGTTTTTCCGGATTGACCGCGAAATCGAAAACGGCAACAAGGCTGTTGGATTGATCGCCATGGTGATTTCAGTCGCGGCGTCTTACGTCGTCGGAGCCGGTGTGTCGTGACGCGGTTCGGTGCGCCGGCGCGGGAAAGGAGTGATGTGGTCGTGAACGTGTTCAGCGCGCTGGCGAAGGCGTTGTTCGCCGTCGCTGTGTTGTTTGTCATTCTCGGGATTTTGTATTTGGCCTTGAGCGGAGGGTGACCGAATGAAAAGCAGAAGCCGCGTTTGTCCGTGGTGCGACACCGAGCTGGTGTTCGACGAAGAGCTCGGTCCCGACGAGACGTGCCCGCATTGTGGCAATGAACTCGGCGACTATCGCACTGTCCATGTGCGCCTGGAAAAACCCGACGAGTCTCACGAAGCGTCCGGCGACGTATCAGGCGGGATGTCCTCCGGATTGGATCCTCGCGCAGGAACCGGATGGGCCGGGCTGGAACCCGTGATTCGGCGGATGCTCGACGAGCAGGACGAATTGCCGGAATGCGCGCAGTGCGGGGAATATATGTTGCTGGCCGGGACGCAGACCGTAACGAGCCCGTTCGAACCGGTCGCATTCCATTCGGTGCGAGCGGCTTTACTGGAAACGCCTTTCCGCCTGCGGCTCTATATTTGTCCGTCTTGTTTCCGGGCGGAATATCAGCTTTCGGACGAGGACCGGTTGAAAGCGGCGGAACGGTTGCGTAAAATACTGCTGTCGCCGTAACGAGGCGAAGCGAAGGAGGAATGCCGATCATGCGCACGACAGGACAATCGATCGAATCTTTGGCGGTGACGACGATACGGACGTTGTCGATCGACGCCGTCCAGAAGGCGAATTCCGGGCATCCCGGCATGCCGATGGGAGCCGCCCCGATGGGATATGTTTTGTTCGCCCGGACGATGAGGCATAATCCGTCCAACCCGAAATGGTTCAACCGCGACCGGTTCGTGTTGTCGGCCGGTCACGGGTCGATGTTGTTGTATAGTCTTTTGCATTTGTGCGGCTATGACCTTCCGATGGAGGAAATTCAGCGTTTCCGCCAGTGGGGGAGCAAGACGCCGGGACACCCCGAATACGGACATACGCCGGGCGTGGAGGCGACGACCGGCCCGCTCGGCCAGGGCATCGGGATGGCGGTTGGAATGGCGATGGCGGAAGCCCATCTGGCAGCCGTCTATAATCGACCCGGATTTCCGATCGTCGATCATTATACCTACGTCATCTGCGGCGACGGCGACTTGATGGAGGGTATCTCCGGCGAGGCGGCGTCGCTGGCCGGCCACCTGCGGCTCGGAAAGCTGATCGTGCTGTACGATTCCAACGACATTTCGCTGGACGGCGAGCTGAACCTGTCGTTTTCCGAAAACGTCGGGCGGCGGTTTGAAGGATACGGGTGGCATTACACGCGCGTCGACGACGGCAACGATCTCGACGCGATCGAGCGCGCGATCCGCGAGGCGCAGGCTGATCCGCGACCGTCGCTGATCGAGATCAAGACGATCATCGGATATGGGAGCCCCAACAAGGAGGGCAAGGGTGGGCATGCCGGCCCGCACGGCGCGCCGCTCGGCGTTGAGGAAGTCGCGCTGACGAAACGTGCGTACGGGTGGCCGGAAGACCGGCATTTCTACGTTCCGCAGGAAGTGTACGACCACTTCGCAGAAGTCCGGGCGCGCGGCGAACGCGCGGAAGCGGATTGGAACCGGCTGTTTGCCGCCTACGAACGCGAATATCCGGAGCTGGCGGCCCAATTCCGCCGGGCATTGTCTGGCGAGCTTCCGGACGGCTGGGACGCCGCGTTGCCGGTATATTCCCCCTCGGACAAACCGATCGCGACGCGGAACGCTTCCGGTAACGCGATCAACGCGATCGCGCCGAAAGTGCCGTGGCTGTTCGGCGGGTCGGCCGACCTCGAATCGTCGACGATGACGCATATGAAAGGGTTCGGCCGATTCTCGAAGGAAGATTACGCCGGCCGCAACGTCTATTTCGGCGTCCGCGAGTTCGCGATGGCCGCCGCGATGAACGGCATGGCGTTGCACGGCGGCGTCAAGCCGTACGGCGGGACATTCTTCGTGTTTTCGGACTATTTGCGCCCGGCCATGCGGCTGGCCGCCATCCAGAACTTGCCCGTCGTCTACGTGCTGACGCACGACAGCATCGGCGTCGGCGAAGACGGACCGACGCACGAGCCGGTCGAGCAGTTGGCCGCCGTCCGGGCGATCCCGAACATGACGGTTATTCGTCCTGCGGACGCCAATGAGACGTCGCAGGCCTGGCGGTTCGCGATGGAAAACAGGCAAGGCCCGGTCGCGCTCGTGCTGACGAGACAGCCGGTACCGATTCTGGAGGGGACGGCCGAAAAAGCGCGGGAGGGCGTCGTCCGCGGCGCTTACGTGCTGGCGGATGCGCCGGACGGCAATCCGCAGCTTCTCTTGCTGGCGACGGGGTCCGAAGTCAGCCTGGCGATGGAGGCGTGGAAAAATCTGGTTGAACAGGGTATTGCCGCGAGGGTCGTCAGCATGCCGAGCTGGGAGCTGTTCGACAGACAGCCGAAAGATTACCGCGATGCGGTATTGCCGCCGTCCGTCAAGGCGAGGCTGGCGATCGAGATGGCGCACCCGATGGGATGGGCGAAATACGTCGGCGACGCCGGCGACGTGATGGCGATCGATCGTTTCGGCGCGTCGGCGCCGGTCGGCGTCATCGTGAAGGAATTCGGTTTTACCGTCGAAAATGTGATCGCTCGGGCGAAAGCGTTGCTGTAAAAACAGGTGGTTGCGGATGGACGAAGGTGGGCGGTGGAGCGCCGACGACGGCGCGAAAGCCGCCCGCCTGTCGTTTTTATGTCGCGTTCATCCGTTTTCTGGTCCGTAAGACAGGTCGTCGCGAAAATCGGGAGGAATCCGCCGTGCAACGCCGGTGCGGAGCGCGGCCTCGACGACGGCGCGCCGGACGCGCGCAACGACCTGGTCGTTGAAAATACTCGGGATGATGTACTGTTCGTTCCGCTCCTCGTCGGTGACGACGGAGGCGATAGCATGGGCGGCGGCAAGTTTCATCGCCTCATTAATCGTTTTCGCCCGGCAGTCGAGCGCCCCGCGGAAAATGCCGGGAAAACACAACACGTTGTTGATCTGGTTCGGATAATCGCTTCGCCCCGTCGCGAGGACACGGACGTGCGGTTCGGCCAGTTCAGGCTGAATTTCCGGATTCGGATTGGCGAGCGCAAACACGATCGGATCGCGCGCCATTTTCCGGATATGGTCGACGGTCAGTACGCCGCCCACGGAGACGCCGATAAAGACGTCGGCACCTTCGATCACGTCGGACAGCGATCCGCGGCAATCGACGACCTGTGGCCGTTCGACGAGCCGTTGCCACGCCGGATTGGCGTAGGTTTTGCCTTTTTCCAGTGCGCCTTCCCGATCGACGACGATCAGGCGGCGCACGCCGGCGGTCAGCAACATTTCGCAACACGCGACGCCTGCGGCGCCCGCCCCGTTGACGACGACCGTCACGTCTTCCATACGCTTGCCGACGACTTTGAGCGCGTTGATCAAGCCGGCGAGCGCGACGACGGCAGTGCCGTGCTGGTCGTCGTGGAAGACGGGAATGTCGAGTTCTTCCGCAAGCCTCCGCTCGATTTCGAAACAGCGCGGTGAGGAGATGTCCTCGAGATTGATGCCGCCGAACCCCGGAGCGATCGCCTTGACGATCCGGATGATCTCTTCGGTGTCTTTTGTGTCGAGACAGATCGGAAACGCGTCGACGCCGGCGAGCTGTTTGAAAAGCATCGCTTTGCCTTCCATGACCGGCAGCGCGGCGAGCGGCCCGATGTCGCCGAGGCCGAGCACGGCCGTTCCGTCGGTCACGATGGCGACGGTGTTGCGCCGGATCGTCAGCGAAAACGCCTTGTTCGGCTCGTCGCGGATCGCCAGACAGACGCGAGCGACGCCGGGCGTGTAGACGCGCGAAAGATCGTCGCGGTTTTTGATCGGGATGTTGGGATGGATTGAAATTTTTCCGCCGAGATGGGCAAGAAAGGTCCGGTCGGAAACGTTGATCAGCCGCACACCCGGCAAATTGCGGACGGCGTCGGCGATGCGGTCGAAAGCGGCTTCGTGTGCATCCACGGTCAGGTCGCGCACGCTGCTTCGTTTGCCGGGACGAATGACGTCGACCGAAACGATGTCGCCGCCGGCCTTGCCGATTGCCGCCGCCACTTCGCCGAAGCCCGATACGGTCTGGTCGATCTCGATGCGCAGGATCATACTGGCGTTCATGGTCGTGAAATCCCTGTTGAATTGAGTGTGATAAACTAAGTTCAATATACCATATTAGAGAATAAACACCAAGTGGAGTGTGCGAATTGTTCCACTCTCCTGCTCCTGTGGCTTTCAGGAAAAAAGAAGCAATTATTTTCTCCATGGACTACCAGCTAGGATTCGAAGCGGTGTTTATCTCCGCTGCGCCCGAAGCCGCTTGTATTGGTAATACACGGTGCAGCCGACGCAATATCCGAACAGGGCCGAGAGCGCGGCGCATCCCAGTAAGACGGCGACGACGTATCCTGCCGCCTTCCAGCCAATCGCGAAACAAACGAGCGACACCGCCAGAAACAAAAGCGCCAGCGCGTTGTTGAAACGCGTCAACTCCGCGGCCTGGGTTTGGCCTTTGTCCGCAGCGGAACGGCGCAAAACGGCCCGAGCGATTGCGACGAACAAGTTGGCGCGAATCCCGGCGACGAATCCGACGACCTGAATCAGAAACAGCGTGAGCAACACGTAGGGTTGCTGAAAGACGAGAGCAATAAAGACAAAAAGCACGATTCCGAGCTGGTTGGCGCGAACATACCGCATCGGAATTTCTTTCATGCGTTATTCCCTCCTTCGCGCGCTTTTTGGATCGTCACCCCCATGTGCCGTTCATACCATTTGACCATCGCCGACAAATCCTCGTCGCCCCAACCTTCTTGCCGGCCGAGTTCGAACTGGTCCCGCGCATGACGCAAGATCGGCGCGACGACGCCGGTCTGTTCGGCCAGTGCCGCGGCGAGGCGCAAATCTTTCAGCATCAGATTGAGCGAAAACTGGACGTCGAAATCGCGGTTGATCACCTTGGGGCCTTTCAGCTCCGCCTGCTTGCTCGCGGCGCCACCGTTCAGCACGACATCGAGGAAGGCTTCCGGGTCGAGGCCGCCTTTGGCGGCGATCGACAGACCTTCAAGAAAACCGAGCGCATTGATCCCGACGATCGCATTGTGCGCCAGTTTGGCATGAGAACCGGAACCGGACGGACCCATATAAACGATTTTTCGTCCCATGGCCAGCAGAACGTCGCGGTGCGCATCCAGCGTTTCCTTACGCCCTCCGACCATAAAGACGAGCGTGCCTTCGACGGCGGCCGGCTTGCTGCCGGTGACCGGCGCGTCGAGAAAATCCGCTCCCGCTTCCCGGCAACGTTCGGCGAGCCTGCGGCTCGTTTCCGGCGCGACCGTGCTGCAGTCGATGACGGTGAAACCCGGCCTGAGCGCCGCACCGATGCCGTCCGGCCGGTCGAACAGCTCCGCGAGCGCCGCGTCGTCGCTCACCATGGTCACCAGGACGTCGGACGCACGCGCCGCTTCCGCCGGCGTGACGGCCGTCCGGGCTCCTTGTCTCGTGAGTTCCTCGGCTTTTGACGGCGTCCGACTGTAGACGGTCAACGGAAAACCGCGCCGCAACAAATTGGAAGCCATCGGAAATCCCATCGTGCCGAGACCGATGAACCCTACCGTTTTCACGAGCGTCTCACTCCTTGCCAAATCATTATAGCACAAAAAGGCGCTGTATCCACGCAGCATACGATGGCGGCTGCATTCGCCGGCAAAATCCGATATAATCGGATTGTATGTTCAAAGGGGGGTTCGAGCATGGACAAACTTCGGTTTGACTGGAAAAGCGCATCATCGTTCGTTCGCCCGCACGAGATCGACCAGATGGCCGCTCAGGTGCGCGTCGCGCACGACCATTTGCACAACCGGACAGGGCCTGGAGCTGATTTTCTCGGCTGGGTCCGTTTGCCGCACGACTACGACCGCGAGGAGTTCGCCCGCATTCAGGCCGCGGCGCGACGCATTCGCGACGATTCAGACGTCCTTGTCGTCGTCGGCATCGGCGGGTCCTATTTGGGCGCGCGAGCGGCGATCGAGGCGCTGTCCCATACTTTTTATAACCGGTTAACGAAGCAGCGGCGCGGCGGTCCGGAGATTTATTACGCGGGCCATCAGATCAGCTCGACCTATTTGGCCGATCTGCTCGACATTCTCGAAAACCACGACGTGTCGGTCAACGTCGTTTCCAAATCCGGCACGACGACGGAGCCGGCGATCGCGTTCCGCGTGATCAGGGGGTTTTTGGAGAGAAAGTACGGGAAGGAGGGCGCGCGCCGTCGCATTTACGCGACGACCGACCGGGCGAAAGGCGCGCTGAAAAAACTGGCCGACGAAGAAGGATACGAAACGTTCGTCATCCCGGACGACGTCGGCGGCCGCTATTCCGTGCTGACGGCGGTCGGTCTTCTGCCGATCGCTGCGGCCGGCGTCGACGTCGAGGCGATGATGCGGGGGGCGGCGGATGCGGCCGACGATTATGCGAATCCGGACCTGGCCGTCAACGAGAGCTACCAGTACGCCGTCGTCCGCAACCTTCTGCACCGCAAGGGCAAGACGGTCGAAATTCTCGTCAACTACGAGCCGTCGCTCCATTATGTGTCGGAGTGGTGGAAGCAGCTGTTCGGTGAAAGCGAGGGTAAGGACGGCAAAGGGCTTTATCCGGCGTCTGTCGATTTTTCGACCGATCTGCATTCGATGGGACAGTTCATCCAGGAAGGCAGCCGCATCATGTTCGAAACGGTACTGCGGGTGGCCAGACCGAGGCGCGATCTGACGATCGGCGTCGATCCGGCGGACGTCGACGGGCTGAACTTTCTTGCCGGGAAAACGATGGATTTCGTCAATCAGAAAGCGTTTGAAGGGACGCTGCTCGCGCATACAGACGGCGGCGTGCCGAACCTGGTCGTCACGATTCCGGAGCTGACGGCATACCATTTCGGCTATATGGTCTACTTTTTCGAAAAAGCGTGCGGCGTCAGCGGTCATCTGCTCGGCGTCAACCCCTTCGACCAGCCGGGCGTCGAGGCGTACAAGCGGAACATGTTCGCGCTGCTCGGCAAACCCGGATTCGAAAAGCAAAAAGCAGAACTGGAAGCTCGACTTTCGGGCAATCGCTAGGTGAAACCAGCCGTCCGGCGGGAGGTTTCGATTTTGGCGGAAGAAATTCTGACCGTCGCGCGGGAAGCTTCGGTAGAAATTGTGATCAAAAAATCGCGGTTCATCGGCTGTGCCGCGCCGGTTGGAACCGAAGCGGAAGCGGCGGCGTTCATCGAGCGGGTGCGCAAAGAGCATTGGTCGGCGACGCACAACTGCTCCGCGTACGTCGTCGGCGAGCGAGGCGAATTCCGGCGGTCGTCGGACGACGGAGAACCGGCCGGAACGGCCGGGCGGCCGATGCTGGACGTCATCCTCCGGCGCGGGCTGACGAACGTCGTCGTCGTCGTGACGCGCTATTTCGGCGGAGTTTTGCTCGGCGCCGGGGGGCTCGTCCGCGCGTACTCGGAGGCCGCTTCCCGGGCGCTGGACGCGGCGGGCGTCGTGCGCGAGGCTTGGCATGAGGCGTGGACGGTGGTAATGCCATACGAACTGTACGGCAGGGTGGAATATGAGCTTCGCCGCCTGACGCTGCCGACCGGCCGGCCGCATTTCGCGGACCGGGTGTCGCTGGACGTCTATCCGCCGGTGGAAGTCGCCGATCGGGTGGAATGGTTGCTGAACGAGTGGTGCCAAGGCCAGGCGGTGATCGTCCGCGGCGGGCGCCGTCGGTTGGCGCTGCCGGTCGAGGCGGATTGAGCGATCAGCCCGCCGCCGGGCGACCGACCTCTCCGCTATCGTTCGGAACGAACGGCAAACGCGGACGCAGCCGCCCGCGATAAGTGAAGACGACGCCTAATGTCGCTGCAGCCGCCGCAATCGCGCCGCCCGCCGTACGCGCCAGATGAGCCGCCGGATGTATCGTCTCGGGAACGATGGACTCCCAAAACGCCAAGAAAACGGGATGGATCAAATAGATTCCGAGCCAGCCGATGCCGAGCGGGACCGTCACGCGCCGCCAGAAAGCCGACTGTTCGGTCATGTTTTTGGCCGAGCGGAGCAACTCCAGTCCCGCAAACAGACCATACAGCTGGAAAACGGCTTCGGTTGCGGCCGGCGGCAGCGGGAGGAACGTTCCCGCTCCGGGTTGCGCCCGCCAGACGGACAGAACGTAGACGGCGGCCGAAACCGCGCAAACCGCCGAAATTCTGCCGGCATGCCTGTTCAACCGTTCGACGGCGGCTTCGTAGCGAAGACCGACCCATAGTCCGGTTGCGAACAAACCGACGTATGTCGGAGCAATCGCGTTTCGGTAGGGAATCGGATCGCTCCACGCCTGATACGCCCAAAATCCGATCTGCACGGCCCACGCCGCCGCAAGGAAGATTCGGACTGCCCGTTCTCGATTTTTGCATAGGATGAACGCGAACGGAAACACGAGAGCCAGCTGTAGAAGTGCCGCAATCGGGGCCAGTGCCTCGAAGCCGATGTTCGTCCCCGCGCGGTCGGCCAGTAAGTAAATTCCCCATGCCGCGGCGGCGGGAGCAGCCAGGGAGCGCAGCGTGTCCCCATAGAACGGCATCGGTTTTCCGCGGCCTTCCCGGTACCGAACCGTCCATACCACGGCGCATACCCAGACAAGCACCGGCACCGCAAAGGCGGACAAATGATGGAAAACATGATACAAGGCCTGCAAGCCGGTGCCCGGCGGAAACGCGTCGGAACCCCCTGCTGTTGCATGCGCCAGCACGACTGCGGCGACCGCCACTGCGCGGACCGTATCGATTTCCGGTCGCCAGGCGCTCATGCGGACCGCCTCCTTATTATCCCGCGATGATTTTGACGTGATACCGGCGGCGGCGCGGCCCGTCGAATTCGCAGAAATAGATACCCTGCCACGTTCCGAGCAAAAGGCGGCCCTCTGCGACGATAAGTGTTTGCGAAGTTCCGACGGCAACCGCTTTCACGTGGGCGGCCGTATTGCCTTCCGCATGCCGGTCTTTGGCGTGTGTCCAAGGGACCATCTCGTCCAAGCGCAACAGAAGATCCCGTTTGACGTCGGGGTCGGCATTTTCGTTGACTGCAATTCCCGCCGTCGTATGCGGGCAGTAGACGACGGCCAGGCCGTTTTGCACGCCGCTTTCCCGTACGGCGCGCTCTACCTCGGGCGTAATGTCGACGATTTCGTCCCGACGGGAGGTTTGCAGCGTAAAGGTATATAACATTCCGCTCCCCCCGTGAAAAGAGGTTCTCCATTCCAGTTTACACGTCGAACAACCGCCCGGCAAGACGACAAAAAAAGCCGGCCTTCGACGCAACGAATCGGCCGAAGACCGGACCGGACTTTCGTCATCCCCACCGGCGGGTCGCAATCACCAGCAGGATAAACAGAACAAGCGCGACGGCGACGATACCGGAAGTCGGAACATACATCGGGTAAACCGGGTAAACGGGTTTTCCTACATGCGGATAAGGTTTCCCGTACGGCGGATAATGGGGATACACCGGATATCCCGCGTGGTCGCTCATCGAACCACCCTCCTCGATCAGCTTCGTTTGAGTTCCGACACCACCACGATATGTCGGGGAGGATGGCACGTCTTGGACGAACGCCAGGCTTGCGGTAAAATGGGGAAAAGCCTACTTTCCCCTTTAAGAGAGTGGATCGCGAGAATGCGAACGATTTGTCGTACAATATGGTTTGTTCGCCTGCCTGGGAAATATTATACGCTATCATTTCGACGTTCTTCAACATGATTTTCGAAAATTCATCGAAAATTCATTAAAGAACGTCTTCCAAATATTCTTCAACGTAGTCCGGAGCCGATTTATTCAGTAGTTGAACGGTATGCAGATATCGTTGCGTTGTCTGAAGATGGGCGTGTCCCAAATGTTCTTGAACCTGTTGCAAAGTGGCTCCGTGAAGCAACGCCAGCGTTGCGTTCGTATGGCGAAGCCAGTGAGGGGTGGGCGCTTTCGAAAGCCGGATTTGTTCACGGGCTTTTTGCAAAATCCGTTCCACTTGCCTGATGGACAGCGGAAACAGACGCTGATTCGGTTTGCGTTCCGGAAAATAGGACATGTATTGGATCCATAACCGTTTTGGAACCTTGACTTCCCGCGTTTTTTTGCCTTTGCCGTCTACGACCGTCAGCCAGACGGACCGGCCTACAGGGTCGGTATGAAAATGTCTCCATTCGATTTTGACCAGTTCCGAAACCCGAAGACCCGTTAATACCAACGTCAACCCGATCAAATAATCCCGTTCGCCGTTTTGTTTCAGCCGACTTAACAACAACGCGACCTCTTTTTTTGTCAAATAGTGATTGTAACTGGTAACCGTCACTTTGGGGGTACGTACACATGTCGTCGGATTATGGGTAAAGACGCCGACGTTCGGGTCGCTTCCCCATTTGTAAAGCGACCGCAGCGGCGCAATCAAGCTGGACACGGTCGCCGGCGACAACGGCTTTCGGCTGCGGCTGCATCGGCCTTCGCTCAGGCCGGTCTTGAACGATTCGATATCTTGCCAGGTCACGCAGTCCAACGGCTTATAGGAGATGAACTCCCGAAACAATCGGATGGCTCTTTCGTAATTTCTCCTCGTATATTCCGATTCTCCGCCGATTGCCTTCAGAAACATGGAGATGATCTGGTCGTCCGTATAAGTCTGCATGCTCTCATCCCCTCCGCTGTCGGACAAACCATATTGTACGACATTTCACGAGCTTTGTTGATACGATTCGAAAACGGAGGAACCGACATATGCGGCATGATTCCGACGGGGCGGATCTTGTTTTCCCCGCACAATTGACGGTCCATACGATAGGGGAATGGCACGAGCAGGCGCTCGGCCAGATCGGCCGGGACAAAGGAAGGCCTTTGCGTTTGGATGCATCTCGCGTCGAAAAGGTCGACGCTGCCGGTTTGCAATGGCTTTTGTCCGCGTATCTTACGTTTCGAGAAAAAGACGGCGGATTTCGAATTTTCAACCCGTCGGATTCGTTGCGGGAGCGGCTTATCCGTGCGGGATGCGGGGCTGTGTTGGAGGACGGGGCGTCATGACGGACAACTTGATTATGGTCGTGGACGATTCGCAGACGGTCCGCACTTCGGTCGAATATACCCTGTCGAAGGAAGGCTTTAAAGTCGTCGGCGCCGAAGACGGAGAACAGGGGCTTCGATTGCTGGAAGAGTTGAGACAGCAAATGAAACGCCCCGCCATGATCATTACCGATGTCAACATGCCCAGGATGGACGGAATTTCCATGCTCCGGGAAATCAAAAAGAACGTTTGGACCCGGTTTATTCCGGTGTTGATCCTTACGACCGAATCCCAAGAGCACAAAAAGCAGGAAGGGAAAAATGCGGGGGCCGCAGGATGGCTGGTAAAACCGTTTAAGCCCGAGCAACTCGTTTATGTGGTGAAAAAATTCGTAAAAACAGATTCATAGGGTGAAAGCCGTGAAGAAAGATGTGTTGTCGATTTTCTTACAAGAAGCCGCTGAAAATTTGGCGATTCTCGAAGAGAATTTGATGGAAGTAGAAAAGTCCCCGACCGACCGGGAGCGTATTCACCTGCTTTTTCGCTGCATACATACCATCAAAGGCGGGGCTGGTTTTGCAGGATTAGATGAAATAAAAGAAATAGCACATGAACTAGAAAATATCCTGGACAAAGCGCGGTCGGAGGGGTTCGTCGCGTCGGAAACGTTTCGTTTTTTGGTTTCCGGCATTACTTTGTTGCGCAAAATGCTGGACGAAGGAGATTATGAAGGACGGATTTACCGCTCCGATTGGAACAGGTTACGCCAACAGATTCGGAAGGGTGGTCGCATATGTCGGGTGTATCGGATTCGGCTTTCATTCCCGGAACATACGTTTGAAACGGGGACGGATCCGTTATTTTTGTTGGAAGAAATGAGCGAAAAGGGTAGTATTTTGCAAATCGAGCCGGAATGGGGGCGAATACCCGACCTGTTTCATCTGGACCCGCATCTATGTTATTTGGGGTGGAATATTTTATTCAAAACAGAAATGGAAGAAAAAGAGATCAAGGAAGTTTTTGAGTTTATCCATGAACACGGCGCCGTTGTCGAGATCGAGCGTGCGGAAACGGAGGAGAAAGACAAAACGGAGTCGCCCGCGCAGGCTTACGCGTCCAAACCGGCCGTGCAAGAAACGATTCGTGTGGAAGTCGTCAAGTTGGAGCGGATTCTGAACCACGTTTCCGATCTGATGATGGTTCAGTCTCTTTTGCGGGAGCGGACGCTTGATTTGATGGAACGGGCCGGTCGCGACGTGGACGAGGTGGAAGATGCATTCCGAGAATTGGAAACTATTACCAGAATGTTGCAGGAAGAAGTGATGAGCACCAGCATGGTACCGATCGGCAACCTGCTGGTGCGGTTGCAGATGATGGCGATCGATCTGGCCAAGGAATTGGGCAAAGAAGTGCGTGTGGAACTTTCCGGCAAGGATACGGAACTGGACCGAAAAGTGATCGAGCAGATCACCGATCCGTTGATGCACATTGTCCGCAATGCGATCGATCACGGCATCGAGCCGATGGAGGCGCGCGTCCGTTCCGGAAAGCCGGCGACAGCGACTTTACGGATTCGCGCGTATCATCAGGAAGGACACGTCATGATCGAAATCGGCGACGACGGGAAAGGAATCGACCCGCAACAAGTATTAGCGAAGGCGAAAGCCAAGGGTTTGGTAGACGAGCATAGAACACTTTCTTTACAAGAAATTTACCAATTTTTGTTTATTCCCGGTTTTTCTACGGCCGAACATGTCACGGACATTTCGGGACGTGGGGTGGGGCTGGATGTGGTCATGACCAATGTCCGCAACTTGCATGGGCATATCGAAGTGCAATCGGAAGTCGGCGTCGGCACGACGTTCCGCATCAAATTGCCGTTGACGATGGCGATCATCGACGGCATGCTCGTACGGGTGGGAGAAGAATTTTATGTTTTTCCTCTGCCGGCGATTACGGAATTTATCAAGGCCAAGCATTATTCCGTCCATACGGTGACGGGATCGGGAAAAGTGATCCGAGTTCGGGAGGATTGGATTCCGCTTGCGGCGCTTTCGGACATCGTCGGCGTGCCGTCCCGGTTTTCCCGGCCCGAAGACGGCGTGTTGGTCGTCTTGCGGGACGGGGAGCGGAAGTTGGCCGTCGCGGTGGACGAAATCGTGAACCAGAAGCAGTTTGTGGTCAAAAGCGTGCAGGAAAATTTAGGGCATGCACGCGGCGTGACGGGGGCGACCGTGTTGGGGGACGGCAGCGTCGCCATCATTCCCGAAATTTCGTACCTGTTCGAAGTGGCCTCCGCCCGGTCCGGTTTTCAAGCGGGGGATTCGGATGGTTGCTGAAAAGAACGGGCAATATGTGACGTTCGAAATTCACGGCGGGATTTACGGGGTTCCCATCGAGTCGGTTCAGGAAATTATCCGTTATCGAAGGGTCGCGCAAATTTACAATACGCCCTCCCATGTGGAAGGATTAATCCACTATCGCGGCAAGATCATCCCCGTTTTTTCCATTCGAAAATTGCTGCGGTTGCCCGAAAGCGCCCCGGGAAAATCAACCGTGATCATTGTGTTGAGAGTAGGCGATAAAACCGTCGGGATGATCGGTGATCGCGTCCGCCATATCATTCGGGTCGCACCTGAAGACGTCGAACCGGTTCATCGCTCGTTCATATCGGCCATTTTGAAGGCCGACGACCAGTTGGTCATGCTGCTGGACGTTTCGGACAAATGGTTAGAGGGGAAGGATCGGGATTGAAGACGGCTAGGATCCGTCCGCAAGGCCCGCTGGACATCACGACCTCCGGCGAATTCAGGGACCGGGCATGGCGTTTGATCGAGGAGGGAGTTCGCCATCTGATCGTCGATTTCGGGGATGTAAGCGCGATTGACAGTTCCGGCATCGCGAAAATGCTGGCCGTTCGGAAACGGTTGGCGGACGCAGGCGGAAAAATGACCGTCGAAAACATTACACGGCCGGAAATCCGAAAAATGTTCGAAACGTTACTTTTGCACACGTTGATGGAGATTCGGGATTCGGTGAAGGAGGCGGAAGAGTCCCGGTGACGATCGCCGAGTGGACGCGCGAATTGGAACTTATTTCGGAACAGATCGAAAGTTCCATGTCCGAATTGGACGAATATTATGCCATTCTTCGACAACACGTTCCTCTGGCGGAGAAACGCGTCACATTGGCTTGTCAGGAATTACGGACGGTTTTCGACTACTTTCTCGCCGAGGGGAACGGCCGAAGTTTTTTCCGGACAATCGCGGACAACGCGCAGTCATGTCTCGAATACATACTGAATTGGATGGAAAATGCAAAATCTTGTCGCCCGTCGGCGGAAAGAATCGAGAATTTGAGAAGGATTGTGTTCTCCGTTAAACCTTTTTTGGACGATTTGGACTTATTGTCGTTGAATATGCGGTTGTTCGCGGCCAAACGAACGTACTCTGCTCAGGGGTTGGATATGTTTACCCGACACGTTCATCGAATCGTCGCCGGGTTGAAGCGTCAGTTTGCAGAACTGTCCGAATCGGTCGGACATTTGACCGAAGAAAGCGGGAGATGCGTGGGAAAAATCGGAGAATTGCCGGAATCGGAAACGGCGGTTCGTCGTGATGTTTTTCAGGCGGTGGTTGCGGATTTAGAGCGATGGATAAAATTTGTGGAATCAACACGTTGGGTTTGTATGAATTTGTCAGATCACTTCAATCAAATCATAAAATCGATTGAAGAAATTGTTATTTTCTTTCAATGGCATGACTTGTTACGACAAAGTGAAGAAAATATGAAAAAATGTTGTGTTGTTTTGCGGGCTCATCTTACCGACGATGCGGATTCAGCCGAAGGGACAGTCGAACGCTTGGAGTGCGTCGCGTTCGCCGAAGCGGGAATGCGGCTGTTGTCGCGCCTTGCGGCTCAGGTTGAAGAGGAGATGCGGACGTCTTTGAGTGAGATCGTTTCTGTTTTCGAACGGCTGTCGTCCGCCGTCTCGGAATTTGCGGATGACGCCGGTCATCTGGCCGATTTTTTCGCCGCGCCGGGCGCGACGATGGAATGCCTTTTGGGCGAGATTGTCCGCAATATGGAGCATGCAGCGGAGAGATGTCGGTGTGATATGGAAGCGTCGGATAAATGGGTGGAGGACGAACGGCGTTTGCGCGACAGGTTCGGAGAGCTGGCGTCCCGCATGAATGTTGCGCGGTTCGATACCGAAATTTTGAGATCCATGCCGATATTGGCGAAGCTTGAATTTGTCCATGCAAGCCATGAAACACGGATGATGGACGGATTGCTGGAAAACGCCATTTCCCGCTTTGTCGACGCGTTTGTGGAGCAAGACGCACTGTTTTGCAGGATAAGAAAGGAAACAGAATACGAATTCGAACAATTTCGTAAATTTTGGATTTCAAACCGGCGGCCTTTGGAAATCGCACTATTGACATTGAAAAAATCCGTTGAAGGACTGAAACTGGCCGGCGCCGTCGTCGGCGATACCGTCGGTATGCTGTTCCGGGAGATTCGCGTTTTGGCGGATGAAGTCGCTGCTTTACGGCATCGGTTGCTGGTTGTCGAACCGATGCTCGAGCGTCTACATGCTTTGCACGTGCGGATCGAACGGATGGCGGACGAAATCCGGGAGGAAAAGGAACGGTTGATTCGTCGACAAGGTTCAGAGGCGGTCGGGTTGAAGGAAGAGGAACTCCTCCGGTTGTTCGGACAGTTGACCGGTTACGCGGAACGCAAGACGGCGAAGGAAACGCTTGGCGTCGACGGGTGGGACGAAGGGTCGGAGCGGGGCGATTTGACTTTGTTCTGAAAAGCTTGGCAAGCGGGGGGGGTTTCGTTGAAGCCGTATGCGGTTTTAGTGGTCGATGACTCGGCGGTGGCGCGGGCGGCCGTCAGTCGCTTCATTGAAGAAGACCCGGAGTTTCGGTTGGTCGGTATTGCTCGAAACGGCCGGGATGCGATTGAAAAAGTCGAACGACTTCGTCCCGATGTGGTGACGATGGACATCGAGATGCCGGAAATGGACGGCATTCAAGCTTTACGGGAGATTATGGCACGTTGTCCGGTTCCGGTGGTCATGCTGAGCCATCATACACGGCATGGGGCGGAGATGACGCTGCTTTCGCTGGAGTGTGGAGCGGTCGACTTTTTCCCGAAAGATTGGCTGATGGAAGCGACTGCAGGATCCTTGCGGCATGCGAAGTCTTTTCGGGATTGTCTGAGAACGGCGGCGGCGGCTAATATCGTCGGCCTCCGAAACGCAACGCCGGTTTCCCCGGACCCGCCGCCGAAAATGTCGGGCGGAGCCATCGAACTGGTCGTCATCGGCTGTTCGACGGGCGGACCGGCGGCATTGCAGGAAATTTTACCGCAATTTTCGGCGGACGAGGGGCCGGCGGTGTTGGTGGTTCAGCATATGCCGCCCGGATTTACGAAAGCGCTGGCGGAGCGATTCAATTCTCTTTGCAGAATGCGGGTCAAAGAAGCGGAAGAAGGGGATATCGTTCGCCCCGGGCATATTTACATCGCTCCGGCCGGTTTTCAGACCGTCATCGAACTGACGTCGTCCGGACACAAGCGAGTTCGAGTGAGGGACGATCTCGCCGTTGCAACCTCGTACAAACCGTCGATTGACGTGACGTTGCAGTCCGCGGCGCCGATTTACGGAGAACGGTTGCTCGTCGCGATTTTAACCGGGATGGGCAACGACGGCCTGGCGGGGTGTGCGGCGGTTAAACACCATAGAGGGAAGGTGATTGCGGAAGCTGAAGAAACGTGTGTGGTTTACGGGATGCCGAGAGCGGTCCAAGAGGCCGGATTGGCCGACGTTCAAGTTCCACGGGGAGACATTTACCGGACGATCGTCGGATATTCGGCGGCGAAAGGAGGGTAGCCATGCCGCAAGAAACCGATTTGCGACAGGTTGTGACTTTTCGGCTGGGCGGTGAAGAGTTCGGAATTCCCATATCCGACGTCAACGAGATCATCTTCGTTCCGGCCATCACGCCGATCGCCAAAGCGCCGCCCTCCGTCGTCGGGATCATGAACTTGCGGGGAAACATTATTCCCGTGATCGATTTGAGGATCGCCCTGCGCATGCCCGTGGCGGAACGGACGAAGAAACAGCGGATTATTGTCGCACAAATCGGCGGTAAGCCGACCGGGGTGATGGTGGATGAAGTGACGCAAGTGCTGCATGTGACGGAGGAAATGTTGGAGAATGCGCCCGATCGGGTGATGACGTCGCAGACGAGATACATACGCGGAATTTGTAAAATCCAAGACCGGCTTATCGTCTTGTTGGACCTGGGCGAAGTGTTGGAAAAAGACGAACTCGAGTTTGTGGAGAAAGGGAGGAATGAAATATGAGAACTTTGCGCCGAAAGTGGAGCTATCGTATTTTAGCGAATTCAGAAGTTATGAACAATATTAGGAAAGCTAAAACATCTTTCGATGAAGTAGAGAAAAAGTTGATCGAATTATTCAATATTTCCGAGCAATTGCAAAAGAGTTCGGCTGATCACGACGCATTCATCCGTCGACTCAGGACCAGCGGCGACAAAATCGCGTCCTTGTTGGACAGTATGAAGTCTTCTTCCGGATTTCTTAATCAATACACCACGGATGTGACGACAAGTATCCGGCAGTTGATCCACTTCATTCAACAAGTGGCCGACAACGGTGCAAGCGCGGCGGCGTCGGTGGAACAGATTTCGGCGGCAATCGAACAGATGAGCAAGTCGATCCGCGGCGTTGCGGCCAACGCGGAAAGCTGTGCGGCGTCGGCGGAAGAAGCGTCCGCAGCGATTCAGGAGATGGTGGCGTCCGTCCAGCAGGTGGCAGGCAACAGCGCGAGCGCGGCGGCGTCGGTGGAACAGATTTCGGCGGCAATCGAACAGATGAGCAAGTCGATCCGCGGCGTTGCGGCCAACGCGGAAAGCAGTGCGGCGTCGGCGGAAGAGGCTTCCGCGGCGATTCAGGAGATGGTGGCGTCCGTCCAGCAGGTGGCGGGTAACAGCGCGAGCGCGGCGGCGTCGGTGGAACAGATTTCGGCGGCAATCGAACAGATGAGCAAATCGATCCGCGGCGTTGCGGCCAACGCGGAAAGCTGTGCAGCATCGGCGGAAGAGGCTTCCGCGGCGATTCAGGAGATGGTGGCGTCTGTCCAGCAGGTGGCAGGCAACAGCGCGAGCGCGGCGACGTCGGTGGAACAGATTTCGGCGGCGATCGAACAGATGGGCAAATCGATCCGCGGTGTTGCGGCTAATGCGGATCAACTGAAACAGTCGGCGGCCGAGACCTCGGCGGCCATCCAGCAGATGTCGGTTTCTATCGAACAAGTGGCTCAAAATGCGCAAAACGTTAACAACTTGTGCCAGAGAGCGTTGGCCGATGCGACGGACGGGCGGAAATCGGTGGATGAGTCGATCTCCGGCATGAAAGAAATCGCCGACATAGTCCGGAGGGCGTCCTCCGTCATGGTTGGTTTAGGAAAAAGTTCCGAAGAAATCAGCAGCATCATCGAGGTCATCGATGATATCGCCGAGCAGACGAATTTGCTTGCTTTGAATGCCGCGATCGAGGCGGCGCGAGCGGGTGAACACGGCAAAGGGTTTGCGGTCGTGGCGGAGGAAGTCCGCAAACTGGCCGAGCGCAGCGCAAAAGCGACAAAAGAGATTTCGCAACTGATCAAGGGGATTCAAAACGAAATCCGTGATGCTGTGAAAGCGATCGAAGTCGGTCATGAAAAAGTCGAACAAGGAAACCGACTTGCGGACGAAACCGGAATCGCGATCGGCAAAATCGTTTCCGCGATCGAGAGCATCGCCAAGGAAGTGAGCCAGATTACGAGCGCGACTGTAGAACAGGCCAAGAGCAGCGAACAAATGGTCAACGCCGCCAATCAAATCGCCCATCAGTCGGATCTGGTGGCTCAGGCGACGAAGGAGCAGGCGGCCGGGGTGGAAGAGATCGTCAAAGGGGTGGCGAACGCACGGGAGCAGGTGCGCCAGATTACGGCAGCGACCGGCGAGCAGGCGAAGCAGGGGCAGAACATCGTACGCGCGGTGGAAAACGTCACCCGGCAGGTGGCGATGGTGACGCAGGCGACGAAGGAGCAGGCGGCCGGGGTGGAAGAGATCGTCAAAGGGGTGGCGAACGCGCGGGAGCAGGTGCGTCAGATTACGGCAGCGACCGGCGAGCAGGCGAAGCAGGGGCAGAACATCGTGCGCGCGGTGGAAAACGTCACCCGGCAGGTGGCGATGGTGACGCAGGCGACGAAGGAGCAGGCGGCCGGGGTGGAAGAGATCGTCAAAGGGGTAGCGAACGCACGGGAGCAGGTGCGCCAGATTACGGCGGCGACCGGCGAGCAGGCGAAGCAGGGGCAGAACATCGTACGCGCGGTGGAAAACGTCACCCGGCAGGTGGCGATGGTGACGCAGGCGACGAAGGAGCAGGCGGCCGGGGTGGAAGAGATCGTTAAAGGGGTGGCGAACGCGCGGGAACAGGTGCGCCAGATTACGGCGGGCGCGAGCGAACAGACCCAGAAAGCCCGGAACATCGAATACTCTGCTCTTCAGATGAATGAAATGGTGATGGAGATGAAGTCCATGTTTGAAACTCAGGAAAAGGAGTTGGAAAACTTCGGGGATGCAACGGCAAATGTCGAGATTTCATCGGGGGCGTTCGGGGACCACGCAAAGCGTATGACTTCGGCGTTACGCGAAATTTCCACGCATCATGAGTCGACCCGGAATTTGTTGGAGAATGCGATCGGATGACGGTCGGGAGGTCCCGGAGGAAAATTGGGATGAGTTTTGATCGAACGGCGTTAAAAATGTTGGAAAACCAAATCTATTCGTATTGCGGAATCCGGTACGGGGATCAGCTGGATTCCTTGCAAAGCAAAATATCGGATCGGATCAGAGAACTGGGAGTTTCATTATGGACATATCTTGAACGCCTGAAAAACCATCCCGAAGAATGGGACCATCTGATCGAACGGATTACGTTGAACGAGACATATTTTTTCCGAGAAGAAAACCAGCTGAGGGATTTTGTTGAAGTTTTAAAAAAATGGCCGCACGACCGGAACGGCAAAATCCGCATCTGGAGTGCGGCCTGTTCCACCGGCGAAGAGCCATATACGTTGGCCATGTTGATCGCGGACTCGGGAGCCGTCCCGTTGGAGCGGGTTGAAATCGTCGCCTCCGACATCAACAAAAAAGCGTTGCGAACGGCCGAGACCGGATGGTATCCGAAAAATTCCCTCAGTTTTCGGCGGACGCCGTGGGAAATAAAGAAGAAATATTTTGATGAAAAAGGAGATGGTTTTCAAGTCAAACCTTTCATCGCGGAGCGCGTCCGGTTTACATATCTGAATTTACTCGGCGACCGGCGCGAATATGAGCGGATCGGAAAAGCGGACATCGTTTTTTGTCGTAACGTGCTGATTTATTTCGATCGGGATGCCATCGCCGAAATCGCCGATCGACTGTATAAAACGCTGAATCCTGGAGGGTATCTGTTTTTGGGGCATTCCGAAACATTGCAGGATCATCGTCATCTCTTCGATGTGATTTTTACGGACTTTTCATACTATTATCGAAGGAAGGAACAGAGTGAGAAACGGAACGCAGCCGGCGCAACCTGATTTCGTGATTGCGGATGTGGGCGCGGCCGATTGGCGCCGGCTGCGGCAAGGGATTTCAGTCGCTCGTTGGTCTACCAAAGCCGTGAGATCAGTATTTATTTTGCAAACGTTCAAGGATGGCGGTCACGGCGCGAGAGTTTCCTCCCATGCGATTCACCGCTCACCGCTATTCTGTCATCATCCTCAGCTTTCCCGCTCCGCGGATTCCGGATTCCGGTCATAGGCGGTCCGACGATTCGGACGCGCACGATCATCCCGGTTCGCGCATACAATCCGGTGAGCCGAATGCGACCAAGTTGGCCGAATCGATAGATACGTCCGCACCGATGTGCGACCTTAGGGTGATGATGGGATGCGCCGGTTTCCGGTTCGAATCATCGGCCATCGCGGAGCGCCGCGGCTTGCTCCCGAAAACACGCTGGCCTCGTTCCGCGCGGCGCTTGCCGCGGGAGCCGACGGCATTGAACTCTACGTCCATCTTTCTCGCGACGGCCGTCCGGTCGTGATTCACGATCCGACCCTCGACCGGACGACGGACGGCAGCGGCTTCGTCCGGGCGATGACCGTCGCGGAACTGAAGCGCTTCGATGCGGGATCGTGGTTCGACGGGCGGTTTCGCGGCGAACGCATCCCGCTGTTGGAGGAAGTGTTCGAGACGGTTTCCCCGGGCGTTCTGATCGACGTTGAAGCGAAACAGTCCTACGGCGGAGAGATGGAACGGGCGCTGGCCGCATGTCTGGATGAATGGGCGGGCGTTCACGACGTCATCGTGTCGTCTTTCGATCATCGGCTGCTGTGCCGGCTGAAACGTCTGCGCCCGGAGACGGACGTCGGTCTGCTGTATGCCGTACGGCCGGTGACGCATATGATTTTGGCGGCCTGTATGGACGGCGACGTCCGCTCGTTTCATCCGGACCATGTCTGGCTGACGGCGGAAGACGCGGCGGAGATGCGGGCGTCGGGCTACGAAGTATATCCGTATACGGCGAACCGTCCGGTAGAATGGCGGAGATTGATCCGGATGGGGGTGAGCGGCATCATTACGGATGATCCCGGAGGGCTAGCGGTGTGGATGCAGCGTTTCGTTTTTGACGAAGCTTGAGGCTCTCGGGGGGCTTGCACAAGAAATTTTGTGCTATAATGATGAAACAAACACCAACGCGAGGTGCCGTCGGCATGCGCAAAATCGGGCGGAACGACCCGTGCCCGTGCGGCAGCGGAAAAAAATACAAGCATTGTTGTCTCCCGCTCGACGAGGCAAGCCGCGTCGTCCGTCTAGTTGATGAGAGAGTGCGCGATGAACGGGCGGAAAGCCGAACGGCCGTGCTGAGCGTCGTCCGGGACGACCGGTTCTGGACCGGTCCGCAGTATCGCCGGATTGCGGAACGGTTCGTATGGATCGTCGGTGAGGATGAAGACTTTCGCGACGTGTGGGATGTCCTGATGTGCTGGCGGTTATACTCATCGGCGACCGCGCCGGACGTCCGCAAGCCGGAAATTTATGTGGCTGCGCTGGAATATTTATTCGGCCAGCTCCGTGAAGAAAAATATGCAACGCAGAAGGAAATCGCCGACAAACACGGCGTGGCGGCATCGGCGGTTTCCCGTATCTTCACCCGCATCGTCGACACGTTGTTCGACCGCAACGTCGAACCGCCGGAGTGGCCGCAGAAGCCGGACGGTCCGGCGCCGCCGGGCATCGGCAACGGCATGACGTTCGTTCGATCGTCGACACCGTTTTCTTTCTTGAATGGAACGGAGAAAACGATGTTTCGCCTAGCCGGTGTTCTCGAGGAATCAGGGGTCGCTCGGGCTGCCGATGCGTTGGAGCATGACGACTGGCCGGAAGGGAAGACGCCGCGCGATCAGGCGCAGGAGTTGTTGTACGACGCCATGGACGAATCTTCGTCCGCCAGGCGAGTCCGGCTCGCCCGGCAGGCGCTTCGCTTGTATCCGGACAGCCCCGACGCTTACAACATTTTGGCGGAAGAAGCCCCGACGAAAGAAGAGGCGCTCGCCTTTTACCGATTGGGCATCGAGGCGGGCGAACGCGATCTCGGCCCCGATCTCTTTCGCAAGTACAAAGGTCATTTCTGGGGATATATCCGTACCCGGCCGTACATGCGGTCCAAGTTCGGCTATGCGTTCACCTGCGAGGAACTCGGCAGATACGAGGAAGCGATCTGGCATTACCGGGACTTGCTTCATCTCAATCCGAACGACAACCAAGGCGCCCGTTATCGGCTGCTTCACCTGTATTTCGCCTTGAAGCGGCTCGAAGAAGCTGCCGATTTGCTCGATCAATACGACGAGTATTCGACTTACTGGGCTTTTGGTTGGTTTATGGCAAGCTATTTGCGCGGCGCCGACGATCGAGTTTTGAAAAAACTCTGGAATGATGCGCGTTCCGTCAATCCCCATGTGCCGGCGTACATGTTGGGAAAAAAGCCGTTGCTCCCCGGTCGGCCGGATTGGATCGCGGTGGGCGGAGAGTCGGAAGCCGCCGCTTACGTGTACGAATTGAAGCATCTTGGTCTTTTGGACGAGCGGTTACGGGCCTGGGTCAGAAAACAGGAATCCGGACGGAAAGGTTGAGATGAATGGACAAGCTGAAAATCGGATCTCACGTGTCGTTTTCCGAACGAGGTCTTTTGAACGCCGCGGAAGAGGCGATATCTTACGGATCAAGCACGTTCATGATTTATACCGGCGCTCCCCAAAATACGAAGCGCAAACCGATGGAAGAGCAGTACGTCGAAGAAGGGCTTCGGCTCATGCGGGAGCACGGTATCGGGGAAATCGTCGTACATGCGCCGTACATTATTAATTTGGGATCCTATAAGCGCGACACGTTTGAACTTGCCGTCCGGTTCCTGCAAGACGAAATTCGCCGTACGGCGTACCTCGGCGTGAAGCAGATCGTGCTTCATCCCGGTTCTTATACCGACAAAGATCCGGAGTACGGGTTGGCCCGGATCGCCGAAGGGCTGAACGAAGTGCTGGACGGCACGAGCGACACCGACGTCTGCATCGCTCTGGAGACGATGGCCGGCAAAGGCTCGGAACTCGGCCGCACGTTCGAGGAGCTGGCGCGGATGATCGACGCCGTCAGGCAGAACGACCGGTTGACCGTCTGTTTCGATACTTGTCACGTCCACGACGCCGGCTACGACATCGTCCGTGATCTCGACGGCGTTTTGGAGCGGTTCGACCGGATTATCGGCCTCGACCGGCTGACGGTCGTCCATCTGAACGACAGCAAAAACCCGGTCGGCTCCGCGAAGGATCGGCACGCGCCGCTCGGCTCGGGCTGGATCGGGTTTGAGGCGATCAAACGCGTCGTCGACCACGAGAAGCTGAGGAATTTGCCGTTTATTCTGGAAACACCCTGGATCGGCAAGGACAAAAACGCTCTCCGCCCGATGTATGAGGTGGAAATCGCGCTTTTGCGCGGCAATCCGGCGGAAAGGTTCGGGGCGGGGTTTATTGAAGATGTTGAACGACTACATCATTTTTTTGAAAAAATGGATATCCATCCGCGGCGTTATGTGCTGGAAACGTGGGAAACGCTGAAAAACGGGGCAAAATCGAAAAAGACCGACGCCCGCGAGCCGATGGAACGGTTGTACGACCTCGTCGTGGAACACGGGTTGTTTTCCGATTTGACGGAAGAACAGATCAATCACAGGCTGACGGCATTTTTCGCCGGCCGTGAATGGCTGAAGGCGGCCGTATAAATCAAACCGATCGGTCGAGGGACTGCAGGACGGAGGAAGGGGTATCGACAGCGTCATGTTGCATTATCGGGGGCGCGGCGCTTCGGGGCGTCGCGACGACCAGGCGAGGATGTTGATCTCGTGTCCGGACAGGCCGGGCATCGTTGCGGCGGTGTCCGGCTTTCTGGCGAGGCAAGGGGCGAATATCGTCCAGTCGGACCAGTATACGGTCGATCCGAGAGGGGGAATGTTTTTTATACGCATCGAATTCGATCTCGAACGGCTGTCGGAGCGTCTGGAACAGCTTCGGCAGGATTTTGAGCCGATCGCACGGGAATTTTCGATGCAATGGCGGATTGTGTCCGCCGGCCGTCGCAAACGGCTTGCGATCATGGTTTCGAAGGAAGACCATTGTTTGATGGAATTGCTATGGCAATGGAAGGCAGGCGACTTAAACGCCGACATCGCGATGGTCATCAGCAACCATCCCGACTTGCAGGGGCTCGTGGAGTCGTTCGGCTTGCCGTTTTATCACATTCCCGTGACGCCGGAGACCAAGGCGGAAGCGGAAGAGCGCCAGCTGGAGCTGCTCGGCGACAACATCGACGCCGTCGTGCTGGCGAGGTATATGCAGATTCTTTCGCCGCGGTTCGTCGAGCGTTTCCGCAATCGGATCATCAACATCCATCACTCGTTTCTACCGGCGTTCGTCGGCGGCAATCCATACAAGCAGGCGTTCGACCGCGGTGTAAAACTGATCGGCGCCACCGCACACTACGTCACCGAGGAACTCGACGCCGGACCGATCATCGAACAGGACGTCCAGCGGGTCAGCCACCGCGACAGCGTCGAAGATTTGAAAAGAATCGGCCGTACGATCGAACGCGTCGTACTGGCGAGAGCGGTGTCGTGGCATGTAGAGGACCGCATCATCGTGTTCGAAAATAAAACGGTGGTGTTCAGTTGAAGCGGAAACAGGCTGCCGACAAACGAGAATCGGCAGCCTGTTTCGTCAGGATCCGGAGTTTACTTCTTCAGCTCTTCCGGGATTTCGGGGCGATACAAAAACCACGATGATGCTTTGACAAAATACTGGGCGACTCCGGACAACACCGACGAAGTGAGGCGAGCCGTTTGACGAATCATGCTCCTTTTCCTCCTTTCCATTCAAAATTGGATAGAACATGTATGAATGATAAAAGAGAAAATGCGGAAGATTGTAGCCACAAGTTCATGCTGATCCACGCGATTACGATTAGTCTAAGCCACGGATAGACGCTTTCCGAGATGCGGTTGTAGCCGCGTAAATGAGAAGGAGCCAGCCACCATGCAAGGCAGACGGAAGTCACGGTCAGCGCCAAAACGACCGACTCCGGCAATCGCACATGCGGAGGCACCGCAACGATGGCGATCGTCGCCACAATGCAGAGGTAGTTGGAGTGAAAATGGTACCCACCGCCTATCGTGCGCAACGCGGCGAACCAGACGAGCGAAAGAAACGTATCCCAAAATTTTCCTGTCGCCGCTCCGACCGCCAACGCGCCCGCTACTGCCACAACCAAGTTGATCAGCAAAATAAGCGCAAATTTCATGACGGCGACACTTGCGGTCTCTTCGGCGTTCGCCTGTTTGATGGCGAGAGCGATGCGTTCGGCTGCGCGTTCAATCATCATGCTGGTTGAATTCCTTTTTGATGATCCAAAGTTGCAGAATCGTTAACGAAAATACCGTTATTACGAACAGAAGAAGAACATTTATGTAGTCCTGTGTAAATAAGAGGAGAGGAGAAACAATTTCTACAGCATATGCAAAAAGAGTTAATATGAATAATGTTGTATTAATCTTGTTCCATTTCACATCAATAAACTCTGTATCAGGCACAAATGTGAAACCGATCCGTTTTACATGGACAATTCGTGCCACTGCGAGAATAACAATAGTTGTTGTCAACTGAAGAAGATAAGCTCCCCATTCGCCTGGTTCTATCGGGGTATCCATGAAACTTTTCCAAAACACAAATAACAAACTCTGAAACGAAGCGTAGACCAATATTCCATTCATTGAAATAATTGCCGCATAGAAAGGATGAATCCTAATATTTTGCCACAAACACAAAAGTAAAATGACGCCTTGAATTGCTGTCGCATACAATCTCAAATCCAACGCCATAAACACCGTATACGACACGAACGACAACATAAACGCATTTACCGCGATCTGACCCCAGTAACCACTGAACGGGAGCTTGAACATGGCGAAAATGAGGACGAACAGACCGAACCATTCGAGCGTGGAGACGAGTAGGAAAATTGCTGCGTCCCAAATTTGCTGCTGCATAAGCGGCAACCTCCTTGCCACCCGCCAGTGGTTGTACACAACGCCTTTGCCTTTCATTATAAAGGACGAGCTGAAAATTTTGGAATATAAAATTTTTAAGATTTTTGTCCTATCTTAATCCCGTTCGTTACGCTTTCCCGCTTATCTTCAGCTTCGCGACGGCTTGTTTCCGGATTCGAGATGTTGTATATTTATTCATATCCTTTTCGAGGGCATCGCACGGAATAAAGGCAGGAGACCGACATGTTGACCACGGTGACGTGCCGCAAAGCGACGGAGGCGGACGTCGAACATCTTCACGCGCTGATCGCGACATACGCCGAGCGGGGCATTATGTTGCCGCGTTCGAAAGAGGCGCTGTTGCGCGCCGTCGATTCGTTCGTGGTGGCGGAGGTCGACGGGGTTTTCGCCGGATGCGGTTCGCTGTGCAAGCTCGGCGAAGACTTGGCGGAGATCCGTTCGCTCGGAGTCGTGGAACATTTTCAGGGGCAGGGCATCGGCCGACGCATTGTCGAGATGTTGGTGGATCAGGCGCGGCGCAGCGGTATTCCGAAAGTGATGGCGCTGACGTACGAGGTTGCGTTTTTCGAACGCCTTGGTTTTACAGTCGTCGCCAAAGAGATTTTTCCGGAGAAAGTCTGGACCGACTGCGTCCATTGCCCGAAACGGCATTGCTGCGATGAAATCGCCGTCATGAAACGCCTGTCCTGACTTGACAACGGGCGTTTTTTTCTGGTATTTTGTAAAGTGAATTTAGCACTCGTCGTTGTCGAGTGCTAACGACGGGAGGGGTCGTTGGGACCGGCGCTCGGCGAGGCTGATTGTTCGAACGAGGGGGGCCCGAGCCATGCTGACCGAACGACAGAAGCTGATTTTGGGCGTCATCGTCGACGACTACATTCGTTCGGCCGAGCCGGTCGGTTCTCGCACGATTTCCAAGCGCGGCACCGTCGGATTCAGTCCGGCGACGATCCGCAACGAAATGTCGGATCTTGAAGAGCTCGGATATCTCGAGCAGCCGCACACGTCGGCCGGACGCATCCCTTCGCAGAAAGGGTACCGTTATTATGTCGACCATTTGTTGAAGCACGTGGAATTGAGCGATGAAGTTGTCCGGAAGCTGAAGGCGTTCTTCGCCGAACGGCTGAACCGGCTGGAAGACGCGATGCAGCAGGCGGCCCAGATCGTGGCCAGGCTGACGAACTACACGGCGATCGTGCTGGGGCCGGAAGTTTTCCATGCGGCGCTGAGGCATTTGCAGATCGTGCCGCTGAACGACCGGAAGGCGGTCGCGGTCATCGTGACCGACACGGGACATGTGGAAAACCGGCTTGTGGACATTCCGGAAGACATGTCCGCCTCGGATCTCGAAAAAGCGGTCAATTTCCTGAACGCCAAGCTGACCGGCGTGCCGCTTTTCCGGTTTAAGACGAGGCTGTACAGCGAGATCGCCGCCGAGCTGTCCCGTTATGTATCGCGGTATGAAGAATTGTGCAGGATGATTGAAGACGTGTTGGAGAATGACCACGCCGACCGCGTCTATCTGAGCGGGACGACCCATATGTTGAACCAGCCGGAGTTCCGAGACGTAGAAAAGGTTCGGCGCGTGTTCGATCTTCTGGAGAGCACGCCTGAACTGATTCGCCTGATGTCGCCGTCGACGGAAGGCATTCAGGTCCGGATCGGCGAGGAAAACAGCGTCGAAGCGATCAATCAATGCAGTCTGATCACCGCGACGTATTCAGTGGACGGGCGAATCGTCGGCGCGATCGGCGTATTGGGACCGACGCGGATGGAATACGGCAGAGTCATCGCGTTTCTGGAGCGGTTCAGCGAGGAGATGGCCCGGCTGCTGAGTCAGTGGTATCGGTAAGCGGGGCGGCGGATCGCGGACGACGGAATCCGCGACACCCGCCGCTTCTCCTTGCTGGGCGCCTGATGGAGGAGGAGGTGACACCGCAGGTGGTTTCGCAGGAACAAAACGAAGCAAGCACGGCTGAATCCCGCCCGGAAGCTGAAATGGAAATCACGACGGCGGACGAGGCGACAGGCGACACCGAATCCGCCTCCGTACCGGAAAAATCGACCCGTTCCGAAGGAGAAAACGCGGCGGATAAGCGGAACGAGGTGGAAGCCGGTGACGGTGGTGTCGAGGAAGTGGATGCGTCTCAGCAGGCCGAATCCTCTGCAGAAGACGCGGAGCGTTTTCGCAAGGAAGCAGAGGTATGGTACGACCGGTTCGTGCGTCTTCAGGCCGATTTCGACAACTACCGCAAACGCACGGCTCAAGAGCGGGAGGAATGGGTTCGATCCGCATCCCGCCGTTTGGTGGAAAAGCTTTTGCCGGTCGTCGACCATTTCGAGCTGGCGGCCGCATCCAGCCGTCAAAACCGCGATTTCGACGCCTTGGCCAAAGGAGTCGATATGATTCTCCGCCAACTCGAACAACTGCTGCGGGAAGAAGGCGTGGAGCCGATCGAAACGGTCGGTCGGCCGTTCGATCCCGAGCTGCATGAGGCGATCATGAGGGTCGATTCGGCGGAGCACGGCGAGGGCGTCGTCGTCGAAGAGGTTCGCCGCGGTTACCGGATGCACGGTAAAGTGCTCCGGCCTGCGCTGGTCAAGGTGAGTCAATAGACGCCGGGTTCGCATAGACCGGAATCGAGGGTTTTCGAGGAGGAGACGAATCCATGAGTAAAGTGATCGGCATCGACTTGGGTACGACGAACTCTTGCGTGGCTGTGATGGAAGGCGGCGAGCCGGTCGTCATCCCGAACGCGGAGGGCAGCCGGACGACGCCGTCTGTCGTCGGTTTCAAAAAAGACGGCGAACGCATCGTCGGGGAGGCGGCGAAACGCCAGGCGATCACCAACCCCGACCGCACGGTCATTTCGATCAAACGCCACATGGGTACGAATTATAAGGTGAAAATCGACGACAAAGAATATACACCCCAGGAAATTTCTGCAATGATCCTGCGCAAGCTCAAGGCGGACGCCGAGGCGTATCTCGGCCAGCCGGTGACGAAGGCGGTCATTACGGTGCCCGCCTATTTCAACGACAGCCAACGGCAGGCGACGAAAGACGCCGGAACCATCGCAGGGCTTGAGGTGTTGCGCATCATCAACGAGCCAACAGCAGCCGCGCTGGCGTACGGGCTGGATAAACAGGAAGACCAGACGATTCTCGTCTACGACCTGGGCGGCGGCACGTTCGACGTTTCCATCCTCGAGCTGAGCGAAGGCGTGTTCGAGGTGAAAGCGACGAGCGGCGACAACCGGCTCGGCGGCGACGATTTCGACCAGGCGATCATCGACTGGCTTGTCGCCGAATTCCGCAAGGAGCACGGCGTCGACCTGAGCAAGGACCGCGCCGCGCTTCAACGCCTCAAGGACGCTGCGGAAAAGGCGAAAAAAGAACTGTCTTCCATGTTGACGACGACGATTTCGCTGCCGTTCATCACGGTCGTCGACGGCGTGCCGCAACATCTCGAAGTCAATCTGACGCGCGCCAAATTTGAGGAATTGACGGCGCATCTCGTCGAGCGGACGATCGGGCCGATGCGCCAGGCGCTCCAGGATGCCGGTCTAACGCCCGAACAGATCGACAAAGTCATTCTGGTCGGCGGTTCGACGCGGATTCCGGCGGTTCAGGAAGCCGTGCGTCGGTTCACCGGCAAGGAGCCGTTCAAGGGCGTCAACCCCGACGAAGTCGTGGCAGTCGGCGCCGCGATCCAGGCTGGCGTGCTGATGGGTGACGTCAAGGGCATCGTGTTGCTCGACGTGACGCCGCTGTCGCTCGGCATCGAGACGGCGGGCGGTATTTTCACGAAAATCATTGAGCGCAACACGACGATCCCGACGTCCAAATCGCAGATTTTTACGACGGCGGCCGACAACCAGACGAGCGTCGAAATCCACGTCCTGCAAGGCGAGCGGCCGATGGCGGCGGACAACAAGACGCTCGGCCGGTTTATTCTGAGCGACATCCCGCCGGCACCGCGCGGCATTCCGCAGATCGAGGTCAAGTTCGACATCGACGCCAACGGCATTGTGCACGTGTCGGCGGTCGACAAGGGGACGGGCAAAAGCCAGCGGATCACGATTACGTCCTCGAGCGGCCTGTCGAAGGAAGAAATCGAACGGATGACGCGCGAGGCCGAACAGTATGCGGAGGAGGACCGCAAGCGCAAGGAGCTGGCGGAAGCGCGCAACCATGCGGACCATATGGTCTACCAGGTCGAAAAAGTGTTGCGCGATCTCGGCGACAAAGTCGACAAAAGCGACGTCGAGCGCGCCAATGAGGCGAAGGAGAAAGTTAAGAAAGCGCTCGAAGGCAACAACAAGGACGAAATCCAGAAAGCGACGGACGAACTGACCCAGGTAGTCCAGCAGCTGTCGATCAAGCTGTACCAGCAGGCGTCCCAACAGGCGCAGAATACCGCTCAGGCCGGCGCTTCGGCCGGCGCGTCCGGCACCGGCACCTCCGGCACCGGCGGTTCCGGCGGGGCCAAACGCGACAACGTGGTCGACGCCGACTACAAAGTGATCGACGACAATCCCTGACGGATCGGGCAAAGCCGGATCCGGCCGGCCGGACTCCGGCTTTCGTTTTTGGTTCGAAGGTCGGAGCCGGTCGGAGTGAAAAGGGGAGGTGAAACGTTTGGCCAAACGCGACTACTACGAAATTTTGGGCGTCAGCCGGGACGCTTCCCCGGAAGAGATCAAGAAAGCGTACAAACGCCTTGCGCGTCAGTATCATCCCGACGTCAACAAAGCGCCGGACGCCGCCGAACGTTTTAAAGAAATTAAGGAAGCCTACGACGTGTTAAGCGACGAGCAGAAGCGCGCGCAATACGACCGCTTCGGCCACATCGATCCCAACCAGACGGCCGGCGGCGGGGCCGGAGGCTTCGGTGGTTTCGACGATTTCGGCGGACTCGGCGATTTGTTCGACATGTTTTTCGGCGGCGGATCGTCCCGACGCCAGGCGAACGCGCCGCAACGCGGGGCCGACCTGCAGTATACGCTCCAGATCGATTTCAAGGAAGCGGTGTTCGGCAAGGAAACGGAACTGACGATTCCGCGGACCGAACCTTGCGACGAATGTCGCGGCACCGGCGCACGTCCCGGTACGTCCCCGGAGCGATGCCGCGCCTGCGGCGGGACGGGGCAGCAAGAGACGGTTCAGTCGACGCCGTTCGGCCGAATCATCAATCGCAGGACGTGTTCGGTATGCGGCGGTGATGGGTTTGTCGTGCGCGAAAAATGCGCGTCTTGTCGCGGGACGGGAAAAGTCCGGAGGATGCGCCGCATTTTTGTAAAAATTCCTCCCGGTGTCGACGACGGTTCGCAGCTGCGGATCGCCGGCGAGGGTGAAGCCGGTTCTCGCGGCGGGCCGCCGGGCGATCTGTATATTGTCATCCGTGTAAAACCGCATGAATTTTTCCAGCGGGACGGCGACGACATTTATTGCGAGGTGCCGCTGACGTTCGCGCAGGCGGCGCTCGGCGACGAAATCGAAGTGCCGACGCTGACCGGCAAAGTGATGCTGAAAATTCCGCCGGGTACGCAGACCGGCACCTATTTCCGCCTGAAAGGCAAAGGCGTTCCGCGCATGCGGGGATACGGCGCCGGCGATCAGCACGTCAAGGTTACGGTCGTGACGCCGACCAACTTGACCGAGGAGCAGAAGGAACTGCTGCGGCGGTTCGCCAAGCTGGGCGGTGAAGATATCTCCAGTTACGGCGGCGAACCGAGGACGCTGTTGGAAAAGTTCAAACGCGCTTTTATGGGGAACGGTTCATGAACGAAGGCCGCCGGTGACGGCGGCCTTTTTCACTTCTCGGCGGCGTATCTGTCTTGCAGGTTCCGCATCGTTTCGCAGCCTCTTGAAGAAAGAGCTGGTGTATCAAGAGAAATTCAGGACACGGGAAGAGGCGAAACGCAAGCTGTTTGAATACATCGAGATTTTCTATAATCGCCAGCGATTGCATTCGGTGATTGGATATCGAACGCCGGTGGAATACGAACATACGTTTGCGAAGCTCGCATCATTTTTCTCGATTTGATGTGTCTACTCTCTTGACAGAGGTCCACTTATTTTGTAGCATCAGAATCAAGTGACATCGCGGATGGGAAACAGGAGCAGAAGCCCAGCAGGTTCGCGTTTCAGGCAGAATCCGCTTTTTCGGTCACTTGGATCGATGATGCTTCCCACCTCTTGTTCTTCGTGGAATTCCGGTTCCATTCACCGGTGCAGGTTAAATTACCAGGCGAAACCGTTTACTTACGTGAAGGTGATCGCCGTTCGGTGGGAGCAGCTAACGTGTCTGGCCGGATTTTTTTAGCCTTATTTGCCGGGCAATTTGACAAAAATATACAAAAAAGTACCCGTTGCATTTTTTATTGCTATATGTTATCCTATTGGAGGAATGAGAAGGTAGTAGAAGAAAAGAAAGGCGATGTGGCGCGGGTTAAAGCAGGCGATAGATTTTGCCTGTTAACTAAAGAGAAGAAAAAGGGAAGGAAAGTTAAAATTCTAGAATAAGGGAGGTAAGCCTAATGGTGCAATATCGATACGATACAGAACAGTTGTTGCTGTGGCGGTGATGGTCAGCTTGTTGGTCGTTCAACCCTTCCTGGGTGTTTCTCAAGCTATGGCATCACCAAGTGCTGGTCTTGCCTGGGGGCCCGTTATAACTTACAGTTCAAAGTCTCAAACGTTCACTACGGCTATGCTGGACCTAAGGTAGGAAATACAGACCACTTTAATGTATACGTTGATAGGAAAGACAGCAGGGGACAGTACACCATCCGTGTAGCTAATTATCATGTATCCACGTCGAACACGGGCAATTCGTGGTGCGTCTATGTTTGGGACTCAGTCAGTGAGAAAACCATTCTTGATGCTTGCTCAAATGATCCTATGACACTTGCTCAGCAAGCCGCTTCGGCTATTCGGTCCACCCTCCAGACTCTTCTGTCCAACGCAGATTGGATTGCAACGACAGCTATCATAGGAGTATTGACTCTCGTAATCATCGATCTGATCGTTCCCGGCGACCCCATACCGATCATTCCATTTAGTGTGCCAAAAATAAGTCTTTCTCCCTTCTCTGATTCCTTGACTCTGTTCAAGGGGGAGTGATGACGGTGTCTGGAGAACGAGAGTATTTTTACATTGGAGACAGGAACGACAGCACCAGTGGTATCAAGGGCATTAGCGGTATATGGAAGTCTTTTCTCAAATATGGTGTGCTCTCAGCTTCTCATTTTGAAGTTCGCTTTCCCGACGACCCTGCTCTGAGTGAGGGAAAAGAGGATTTCCTCCAACTTCCAAGGATTTCAGTGGAACCTTGGAGCGGAATGAAAAGGGCTATCGCTGTAAGAGGCGAGATGACACCAGAAGCGAAAGCATTGTTTTTGCGAATCATAGATAACGACGATATACGACTTTGGGATTTTATACTTTTTAGGGATGGGAAAAAGCTTCTGTCGGTTTCGGATTACATTGATCGAATCGTGACAGAGCATTTCGCCAAGGAGTTTATGGGAAGACTTTTCCATAACTGGTTTGAAGCTATACCGGATCCGGAAATCAAATCCCAGGAAAGGGAAACAGGTGAATTCTTGGAGATGCTCCGCGAGATGACGCAAGAAATTGTATCAATGCTAGAAAAGGACAAGTCCATACATGGGTGACATCTCGAAAGGTCGGTCATGTTTCCACACCCCCTCCCGCCCCGGCCGGCAAAAAGGCGTGCTTGACCGCCCGGATGATCTCCTCCTCCATTGGCTTGGCATATCGACGCGTCACGTTGATATCAGCGTGCACCAAAATTTCGGCGACGACAGCGATGTCGACGCCGCGGGCGACGAGGGTCCGCGCAAAGGGTAAGCGTAAGCGTCAAATCCGCCCCACCTTTTCAAGGGACGACGTTCATGCAATGCTAAAGGCAACCGGATCGAACCAGGAGGTTGCCGTTCATGAACGATGCCCGAAAGGACCGTGAACAACTGCGCCAACTGTGGGCCGCCCGTATCGCCGACGATCGCGCCAGCGGCCTGACCATGGCCCGCCTGGTGCGCACGTCATCAAATCCGCGTCGACCAGCTGAAAGACTGGCTCTATCGCCGTCAACCCAGAACCATCCCTCTTTGACGGCTTCGACGGCCGGTCCTCGCTTCCTCCCATTGACCGTGACGGAACCGTCGCCCACGCTGACCGTCCGGGTCGGATCCGTCCAAATTGACCTCAAGCCCGGCTTTGATCCCCAGCTGCTCAAAGCCGTGGTGCGTGCCCTGGAGGAGACGCCATGCTCGCCTTAAGCGCCTGGCCCCGCGTCTATTTGGCCTGCGGACCGACCTGCGCAAGTCCATCGATGCGCTGGCCGCGCTTGTGCAGGAAAGCTTCCGCCTGGACCCGTTCTCGCCGGCGCTGTTCGTGTTTTGCAACCGCCAGCGCAACAAGCTGAAGATCCTCTATTGGGAACACAATGGGTTCTGGTTGCTCTATCGCCGGCTGGAACGCGGCACGTTCGCCTGGCCTTCGGATCGCGCAGGAACGCTGGCCATCTCAGCCCGTCAGCTCCGCTGGCTGCTGGACGGACTGGAGCTGAGCCAGCGACGGACCCATCCACAATGTCAAGACCAATTGAAAAATCCTCAAAATAATCGGTTGAAAATTCCCCAGTGGGATCGTTCATTGTCCTCCCTAAGGGGGGCAATGAAATCGCGGATGCTTCCATATCAGTCTTGCTTGTCCTCCGCTCCTTCCGGGCGGAAAAAGCCGGCTTTCTTCTTCTCCTTGATGCGGTAACTTTCACCTTTGATGTTGATCGTCGTCGAGTGGTGCAGCAGCCGATCCAGAATCGCTGTGGCCAGGACCGGATCGCCGAAAATTTCACCCCATGCGCCATATGATTTGTTCGATGTCAGGATAATCGATCCGGTTTCGTATCGTTCGGATACGATCTGGAAGAAGAAATGTGCGGCCGCATCCTCCATCTTTCGGTACCCGATTTCGTCAATAATGAGCAAATTCGGCTTGGTGAATATTTTGATCTTTTGCCGGATCGTGTTGTTCTGATGCGCCTGCTGAAGGGTCTCCACCAGATCGTGTGCCGTCGTAAAATAGACCGTGTACCGCTGCTGGATGGCCTCCAGGGCGATGGCCACAGCAAGGTGGGTCTTCCCGACGCCGGGCGGCCCCAGAAAGATCAGGTTTTCCCGGTGCGCCAGAAACCGAAGCGTGGCCAGCTCCCGGATCCGCCGCTCCTCAATGGAAGGCTGAAAGCTGAAATCGAATTGGTCCAGTGTTTTGTGAAACGGCAGATGGGCCATCCGTGTCTTCATGCGGATCAACCGTTCCCGTTTGGCCAACAGCTCTTCCTGCAGCAGCTTGTCCAAAAACTCCAAATACGATAGATTGTGCTTGGCGGCTTCCTCGGCGTGGTGATCCACCACCTCGGGAATCCGTGTCCATCCGAACTCCTGAAAGGCGTCCTTCAGGCGCTCGTACAGCAGCGTCATATTCGGGCCACCGCCTCATCCGTAAACTGTTCGTAGATGGACAGATCGCGTTCCAGCACTTCGGGGATGGCTTCTGGAACCCGCCTGGGCATCGGTTGGGGGACCTTATGCTTGCCGGCGATTCCGAGCCCCTCGAAGTGTTTTTCATGGACGACGCGTTGGTATTTTCCCGTCGCCTTGGGGTGTTCAGCCAGGAGCTGTTCACCATGATAGATCCGGATCTTTCCGTTCTTGAGATCTTGAACGTGGACGATTTGGCCGACCCATTCGAACGGCACGGAATACCGGTTGTTTTCGTACGAGACGCATGCGTCGGACGAGACTTTCCGCGCCTCTTTATCCACCTCCTCAAACGGCATCGGATTCAGGGGTTTGAGCCCTTCCTGTCTCCATCGTTCACAAGGGATCTCCTGGGTCGTCCCGTGCACCCGAATATTGGCGACCGTGTCCAGCCAATCTCGGACTTGCCGGTTCAGATCGTCCAGGTCGGTGAAGGTTTGGACACGCGGCCAGAAGTTTTTGCGGACATAGCCGATGCCGTTTTCCACCTTGCCTTTCGTCCTCGCCCGGTATGGACGGCAGTTCTGCAAGAGGAACCCGTGATGCGCCGCAAAACGGGTAAACCGTCCATTCCAGACGGCGTGTCCGCGTTCGTCCAAGTCCGTCACCACGGTTTTCATGTTGTCGTACAGAACGACTTCCGGACGCCCGCCGAAGTATTCGAAGGCCCGAACATGACTGATGCTAGACTAAAAAGTAGACACCGAGAATCGAGTGTGCGATGCTATTCTCAGGAGGTGCCCCCACTATGAAAACCAAGTATGACAAATCCTTTAAGATGGAAACCGTCCATCTCGTCCTGGAACAAGGCCGCCCGGTTGCCCAAGTGGCCCGTGAACTTGGCATCGGCGAAAATACGCTCTACCGCTGGATCAGCGAATACAAGCAGGATCCCGCGAACGCCTTCCGCGGCAGCGGCCATCTCAAGCCCGAAGACCAGGAACGACGCAACCTCCAGAAACGCATTC